>OKSB01004129.1_pt1 | contig 10726 bp, 10 predicted proteins | sample 1601171 | NCBI WGS metagenome assembly OKSB01 (sample SAMEA3541496, study PRJEB24748) | human gut metagenome | biome: human gut; feature: human-associated habitat; material: faeces | place: China | collected 2012 | reverse complement strand
AGCATACCTTCCACTTTGGTTTCCTCCTTAACAACGGTGCCGGGCACCGGATTGATGCTGGACAGAACTTCCAGCTCGACGCCATACTTTTTGGCAAGTTCTACACTGCGGTTGTTGAGCACCTGTGCACCCAGGGATGCCAGTTCCAGCATCTCGTCAAAGGTGATCTCCTTCAGGCGGGTAGCCTTGGGAATCTTGCGCGGGTCGGCAGTATACACACCTTCCACATCGGTATAGATCTGGCAGCGGTCTGCATGCAGAGCGGCTGCCAAGGCAACGGCGGAAGTATCGCTGCCGCCGCGGCCCAGGGTGGTGATATCATCCGAACGGTTCAGTCCCTGGAAACCAGCTACAACTACCACGCGGTTGCGGGCCAGCTCACTTTCCACACGCTCGGTGTTCAGGCGCTTAATGCGGGCTTTGGTGTAAGCGCGGTCGGTGTTGAAGCCGGCCTGCCAGCCGGTCAGGCTGACGGACGGAACACCGATTTCCTGCAGCGCCATGGCCAGCAGCGAGATGGAAATCTGCTCGCCGGTGGCCAGCAGCATATCCATTTCGCGGTGGGACGGATCACTGGTGATCTCGGCCGCTTTGGTAATCAAGTCATCGGTGGTATCCCCCTGGGCAGAAACAACAACAACAACATCGTTGCCCTGGTTGCGGGTGTTGGCCACAATGCGCGCAACATTAAAGATGCGGTCACGATCCTTGACCGAGGTACCGCCGAACTTTTGTACGATAAGACCCATAAAGACCTCTTCCTCCCTGTTCCCTTATTCCACCGTTGCGCCTGTGTTATCGGGCAGCAGGCGGTAAACGGTAAAATGCTTTAGCTTTTCGCTCTGCGGCAGAGCTTCCTGCGCGCGGGCAAAGAATTCCTGATCGTCACGCGGGACAACCGCCATAATGGTGGGACCTGCGCCAGAAATATAAACAGCCAGCGCGCCCAGGTCCTGCGCCAGTTCAAACATTTCGTCCCCGCCGTCGATCAGGGGCAGGCGGTATTTCTGGTGCAGGGAATCCTTGGTTGCCACGCCAAGCAGGCTGTAATCGCCATCGCAGAACGCAGCGGTAGCCAGCGCGGCGCGGGACAGATTATACACGGCGTCCTTATGGCTGACCATATCCGGCAGCGCGGCGCGCGCCTTGGAGGTCAGCAGGCGGAAATCCGGTACAAAAGCGGCAAATGCCAGCTGTTCATCGATGTTCTTTTTTACGCTGTAAACCTGGCCTTCGTCATACACACTGGTAACAAAGCCGCCCAGCATGGCGGGGGCCACGTTATCGGGGTGGCCCTCAATGGCGGTGGCAAGGGTCAGCATCTGGCGGCTGGTCAGCTTGTTGCCCAGCAAAGCGTTGGCACCCAAAATGCCCGCCACAATGCAGGCAGAGCTGGAACCCAGGCCGCGCGCCATAGGAATATCATTGCGCTGGGTAATGCGCAGGCCGCGCAGCGGAATGCCCAGCTGGTCATACACAGCGCGGGCGCTGCGGTAGACCAGGTTGTTTGCCCCGGTCGGCACATGGGTGCCATCCACCGAAGAAATGCGGATGCGGTCACATTCCTCAAAGGTAAACACGTTGTGCATGGAAAGCGCAAGGCCAAGACTGTCAAACCCGGCGCCGACATTGGCGCTGGTTGCCGGTACAGTTACGGTAATCATGTTATGTGCTCCCTTCCCTGCCGGGGCTTATTCCGGCAGCTTTTTCAGCACAAGCGCCAGGCGGCCGCCCAGAACTTCCAGCTTGGCTGCCACAGCCTCCAAGTCCGCAGCCGTGGCAGCTTCGATCAGGTACGCGGCAGAATCGCCATAGTCAAACACCAGCTTGCCGGGACCGGCCACATTGGGCAGCGCGGCGGCGGGCACGCCCGCGGTGCGGATGTAATAAGAATACTTGGCGGTATCCATCAGCCGGTGATCCAGCTTTTCGGCGGGCTTCCAGAACAGACTGTCATGGATCTTGCTGCCGTCCTTCAGGGCATCGATCACATCGGCCACAACGGCGCTGGCGGTGGGCAGCTTGCCGGCGCCCTTGCCATAGAACACAACATCGCCCAGCATATCACCCTGCATCAGCACAGCATTAAACACATCGTTCACGCCCGCCAGCTGGTTGGACTCCGGCACCAGCATCGGCTCCACACCGGCGCTGAACGCATCGGCTGCGCCTTCAGGGTTTTCATGGTACCAGGCGATCAGCTTGATGGCGCAGTCCAGCTGCTCGGCAGCTTTTACATCCTCCACGGTCACATCGCGGATGCCGCGGGCGGGGATGTTATCCGGGTAAACATGATGCCCGCAGGCCAGGCTGCTCAGGATGGCGATCTTGCGGCAGGCATCACGGCCATCCACATCGTCGCCGGGATCCTTGGTTTCGGCATAGCCCAGCTGCTGGGCAATTTTCAGCGCGGCATCAAAGCCCATGTTTTCGCGCTTCATCTTGGTCAGCATAAAGTTGGTGGTTCCGTTCACAATGCCCTGAATCTGGCTGATCTGGTTTGCGGCAAGGCACTGGTGCATGGGAGTAATGATGGGGGTACCGCCACCCACGCTGGCTTCAAACAGGAACGCTGCTTTATGCTCCCGTGCAAGAGCCAGCAACTCTGCGCCATAGGTGGCAACCATCTCCTTGTTGGAGGTACACACGCTGCGGCCGCTTTCCAGGCACTGGCGCACATACGGATAAGCAAAGCGGGTGCCGCCGATGGTTTCCACAACGACCTTGACTTCCGGATCGTTCAGGATCACATTGATATCTTTCACAAACAGCGCTGCGTCCGGAGAATCAGAAAAATCACGCACATCCAGGATGTACTTGACCTCCACCGGCTCACCCGCGCGGCGGGCAATGGATGCGGCGTTGCGGCGGCAGACTTCCAGCACACCGCTGCCAACGGTGCCGAATCCCATGATTGCAATCTTAGCCATACTATACTCCCCTTGTTCCTTATGCGGCTGCCCGCATCCGGTATTCCGTTCTGTGCGCCTTGGCGGCGTGTGTTCACTTTCAGGTTCCGCGGTGCACTTCCACCACAAACGACTGACGGGCCAGCCGGGTCAGCATTTCCTCAACGGTCATCTGCATGGTTCCGGTGCGCACGGTAACTTCCACCTGCGCGGTACCATTTTCCGGCCGGGACTGGGTGATGGTAACAACCGATGCACCCGCTGCCGAAATACCGGAAAGCAGGCTTTGCAAAGCGCCGGTTTTATCCAGCAGTGTGGCGATCACGGTAATGGCCTCGCGGCCGGTTTCGGCGTCAAACACATAGTCCTTGTACTTATAGAACGCACTGCGGGAAATGCCCGCCTGACGCGCTGCCGTGGAAATATTGCTCACGCTGCCGGAAGCCAAAAGCTCCTTGGCCTGCAGTACCTTAAGGAACACATCCGGCAAAGCGGAGCTATCTACCAACAAAAAACGGCGCTCGCCCATGTTGTTTCCCTCCTATGTACATGTGTATTCACAACGGGGATAATCATACCACAAGTGTGCGCGGCTTGCAAGCATTTTAGAAAAAATGTTGTGTATTTGAGCATGATGCACAACTGGCCTGTTGGTGCGGTGGAATCTTCCCGTGCTTTTATCTGTTTTTATGCGGTGGAAGTATGTCTTTCATTCGTGCACGTACATTTGATACGCTTCTGCCCGCCTTATTAAGGCCGCAAAAGAGCCGTGCATTTTCTCCTCACCCGCATGGTTCTCGCTGCTGCCATTATAGCATGTCCTCCATTCCAATACAACAAACGGGCACAGCAGCTTTGTAAACTGCTGTGCCCGATCTGGCTTATTGAATTTTCAGACTATTGGAACTTTACGCGATCAGCCTGCCGCCGGGTCCAGCGTGTTCACGCTGGGGTCGGTCAAGGTGGAATAGCTGTCATCCGGCAGGTTGTCCTCAGTATAGTAGCCGGTCTCACCACCGCCGGATACGATCGCACCAGTGGAGGTGCTGAACTGCTTCTGCACAACGGAGTCATCATAATAGAAGTCCTTGGCAGGCTTATCGGCCTGGGCAGCTTCCATATACCGCTTAAAGGCGCGCTGGGTCGGTTTACCGTTGTTGCCCAGGGTGCCATCCACACCCCACATGCTGTAAGGCTTATCATAGCCCCACCACACAGCGGTGGAATAGTATGGGGAAACACCGGCGAAGGTATAGTCCTTAAAGTCGCTGGTCGTACCTGTCTTGCCGATGGTATCAATGCCCTCGGTTTCCGGCTTCATGCCGTTTGCCGTACCGGGCTTTTTCCACACGTTGCTCAGCAGACGGTTCATGATGGTAGCGGCTGCAGGGTCAATGGCCTGCACGGTGGTAACGCGCTTGCTGTTATCCAGGTACAGGTTGCCGTCCGAGTCATAGATCTCGGTCCAGTAGTGCGGGGTGGTAAACTTGCCGTCATTGAAAATGGAGTAAGCGCCAGCCAGCTCCACAACCGTCAGGCCCTGGCTCTGGGAGCCCAGCACCAGAGGCGCCAGGTCAACGTCATGTTCGGGATCCAGATAGGTGCAGTTGAGGGTATCATGCGCAAAGCTGAACAGCTCTTCCGCACCGACATAGGAACCGATCCAGACCGCAATGGTGTTGTAAGAGCGGCGCAGTGCATCATACACCAGCATGGTGGCACCATCGCCGCCTGCGCCGCCATAGTTGGTGGGCCAATCGCGCCACACATCATCGCGGGACTGGTTGACTGCATTATACTTGTCAGTAGAAAGGCCAAGCTTCAGGCAGCGGTCGGTATCCAGCACCTGATGGTCGCTCTTGAGGTAATACGGCGTATCCGCCATGGGCGAAGAATAGTTGATGATCTTGCTGTCCACTGCCAGGCAATAAGCAGCAATGGGTTTCATGGTGGAACCGGTCTGGTGGGGCAGCGTGGCGCGGTTGGTGCCGCGGTCTACTTTCTTTTCGCCCAGGCCGCCAACCAGGGCAACGATCTCGCCGCGGTGGCCATCCTCCATGCTGATGGACGCCATAGCCGCCTGGGTGCGCACGCTTTCATAGAAGATCAGGTTGCCGTTGTCATCCTGACTGGTTTTCAGGGTGGTGTTTTCCTTATCGGCATAGACCGGCACATCATCGTCCGTGAACACAGAAGAGCCGTCCGGGTTCAGCGGCAGGCCGCTCTCGTCATAGGTAATCTCGCTGTCCGCCGGGATACCGGAAGAAACCTCTTCCTCGTGCCACAGGGCCGGGAACAGCTCGCCGTCGCCGGTGTCCTCGTTCAGCATGACCTGCTCCATGCCAGACTGTGCTTTCTGGTCCAGGGTAGAGTAGATGCGCAGGCCATCGGAAAAGATCTTATCCTGTGCTTCGGCACGGGTGCAGCTTTCCTGCTCCATGATTGCCTGGGTGACATCCGCAAACAAAGCGTCGTCAAAATAAGAGTTGCGGGAAGTACGGGTGACCTTTTCGGTGGCCGATTTGCTCTCGGCCAGGGTGATGGGTTCCGCCTGTGCAGCAGTGCACTCTTCATCAGTAATATATCCCTGGTTGCGCATCAAAGCCAGAACATGGTTGCGGCGCTTGAGCAGATTTTCCGGGTTGGTAGCCGGGTTAAAGCTCTTGGGATTCTTAGTGATGGAAGCCAGCTCGGCGCATTCGGCCAGGCTCAATTCCTCCACGCTCTTGCCAAAATACTCCTGCGCGCCGGCTTCCATGCCATAGATGGTGCCGGTCAGCGGGATGGTATTGAGGTAAGCTTCCAGAATGGTTTCCTTGCTGTAGCGGTTGCAAAGGCCCAACGCGCGGAAAATCTCGCGCACCTTACGCAGAATGTCCTGTTCACTATCACCGGTCAGGTTTTTGACCAGCTGCTGCTCCAGCGTGGAAGCGCCCTGCTTGGAGCCAAGCAGCGCGTTTCCGGTAAACTCGTTCAGGGCAGCGGCAATGGTGCGCTTGACGTTGATGCCGGGCTCGCTGCGAAAATCCTTATCCTCAACGGCGATGACCGCATTCTGCAGGTTTTCCGGCATGGCCGAAATATCGCGCCAGATGCGGTTATTTTCGCCAGCAAAGGTGTTCACCTCGTTGCCGTCACGGTCATACACAATGGAGGTCTGTTTGAGCTTCTGCTCATCCAGGTCCAGCTTGCCGTCCGGGTCCTCGGTCACCTGCACCACATACAGCGAAAGCAGCACCGCACCGGCGCTGGCCGCCATGACGCAAACGCACAGCAGGCAGCCAATGAACCGCATGATGGTGCCGAATATACTGCGGCGCGGCTTATTTTTTTTCTTTTTTCCGTTTTTCTTTTGGGCGGAAGTTGCGGCTGTTTCCGGGCTTTTTGCACTTTGCATGGAAATGTGCCGTTCCTGTTTGGGGTCTATGGGGACCGCCTCCTTTGGGATAATTGCGGCAGGCGCGGAGCCTGCCTGCGCCTGCACTGATACGCGGCCGCACAGCGCGGTCACGCAGATGGGCATAAAGCCATAGAATGAATTATATCACAAAGTATTGCCAAAAGTACAGTAGCAGGCAGACAATTTTCACTTTTTTACGGTTTGGGTGCCGCCAAACCGGGCATACTGCTTGCAGGAGCGTACTATTTGATTTGTGAAATTTGCGAATACCACAAAATAGAGGGAGGTTTTTGCCCATGCGTTACCAACTGCCGCGGGGCTATCGCCGCTACCTGCTGGGGCTGGCCATGTTGGCGCTGCTGTGCATTGCCGCAGCCGTAACAGTGTTTTTTGTTCCGGTGCAAAAACAACAGCCGCAGGCGCAATACTTGTTAAAAGATAACGCCGGGCGGCTGGCCCTGTACACCCCGGACGGCACCGGTCCCCTGGCGCAGTACGATGTATACACCCGCCTGCTGCCGGAGCCGGACTGCCTGGCATTGCAGCAGGGCGTGAGCATTTATACCGAAGCCGAATTGCAGCAAAAACTGGAAGATTACGGCCTGTAGCCCCCTTTTACCCTGTCTGCGCTTGTGTTGCCGGGCATTTTATGGTACACTTCTATTTAATAAGATGTGGTAGTGTCCCCTGCGGCAAGCCGCCATCTTGAATGATTGCTGTCATTATATAATGTGTTTATTTTTGTAAGGAGTGTTCTAACTATGACCGAACAGGCAATTCTGGAAGCTGTACAGGAAATTTTCCGCGATAATTTTGACGATGATACCCTGGAAATCACCCGCGCCACCTGCGCTGATGACATTGAGGATTGGGACAGCCTGGAGCAGATCAACCTGCTGACCGCCATCGAGAAAAAGTTCAACATCAAATTCAAGCTGGCCGATGTGCGCAACCTGAAAAACGTTGGCGACCTGCTGGACCTGGTTGCCCGCATGGTGGGTTAAGATGAACCACTACACACTGGCCGAGATGACCCCCGGCCTGAGCGAAAGCTTTACCGTTACCGTAACGGAAGAGATGATGGCCCGGTTTGAAGCCATCACCGGGGATGTTTCCCCCATCCACATGGATGCCGAATACGCCCAAAAGCGCGGCTACCCCGGCCGCGTGGTATACGGCATGCTGGGTGCCAGCTTTTTCTCCACCCTGGCGGGCGTTTACCTGCCGGGCGAACACTGCCTGCTGCACGGCGTGGAGTGCAAGTTCGCCAAGCCGGTTTTCATTGGGGATACTTTGACCATTACCGGCACCGTGGTAAACGTGAGTGAAGCCGTGGCTGAAGCGGAGATCAAGGCTGTTATCACCAACCAGGACGGCAAACGGGTCACACGCGGCATCATCAAAGCCGGGCTGGCCAAATAAAAGTGAGGGTAACTTCCATGGCATATACATATCTCATCACCGGCGCCACCAGCGATGTGGGCGCCGCACTGATTCGCCACCTGCTGACCGAAGCCCCCGGCGAGGACCGCACCATTCTGGCACAGGGCTGCGGCGATCTGGCCCGGCTGGATGCCTTAGTGCAGCAATTCCCCGGCCGCATTGTTACCTTTGACGCGGACCTTTCCAGCCCCGAAGCGGTGGATGCCCTGTGCGCCCGCTTTGGCAAAGATTTGCCCTGCCCCACCCATTTTGTACACCTGCCGGCCCTGCCGGTGGTGAACGCCAAGTTCAAAGCGTTTGATGAAGCCCGGTTCCAGAAGGACTGGGAGATTCAGGTACATTCCGCCGTCAAGCTGTGCAAGGCGGTGTTGCCCGCCATGAGTAAGGCGAAGTTTGGCCGGGTGTTGTTTATCCAGACCAGCTACACCATTGGCTGCCCGCCCAAAAACACAGCTGCCTATGTAATGAACAAGAGCGCTATCGGCGGGCTGGTGAAAAGCCTGGCTGTGGAGTACGCCCGCTTTGGCATAACGGTAAACTGCGTGGCCCCCAGCATGATGGAGACCCACTTTTTGAAGGATACGCCTGACCTGATCGTGCAGGCCGCAGCGGCAGACAACCCAATGGGCCGCAACGCCACGCCGGAGGATGTTGCCCCGGCCATGGCGTTCCTGTTGAGCAAGGAAGCCCGCTTTATCACCGGCGTTACCCTGCCGGTCACGGGAGGTTCCGCCATTGTCTGACCTTGTGCTGCGTTTAGCCCGCCCCGGCGAGGATGCCCGCATTGCGGATTTCATCAACCAGAATTTTGATATGCACCTGCCGCTGATCAACCGGGCTGATTTTTACCAGTTCTATTATGCCCACACGCCCGGTGCCGCCCCGCAGTTTGCGCTGGCGGAGCAGGACGGCGAAATTCTGTGCGCCGCCGGGTACATTCTGGCCAACCGGAGCGAAACGCCGGACATCTGGGTTTCGGTCTGGGTTGCCGCAAAGGGCCATAACGGTGTGGGGCTGGAATTGATGGACGCCCTGTCCGGGCTTTTGAATGCCCGCGTGGTTGCCTGCAACAACATCCGCGCCAACACCTGTGTGCTGTACCACTTTTTGGGCTGGCAGGCCGAGCGCCTGCCGCATTATTACCGCCTTGGCGCACCCGGTGCAAAGGGCTGGCAGCTGGCGGTGCCGGGTCCAAATTCTGCTCCCTTGCCGGTACAGGATGACCTGCCGCTGACCCGTGTGCCGGATGCCGCTGCGCTGGCCGCGCTTGGCCTGCCCCACAGCAGCCACACGCCGCACAAAGATCTTTGGTATTTGCAGCGCCGGTACTTTGCCTACCCGCACCAGAGCTATGATGTGTGGGCAGTGCAGGAAGCCGGTGCCCTGCTGGCTTACGCGATCACCCGCACCATCACAGCTGCCGAGACCGGCTGCGTACCGGTGGTGCGGCTGGTGGATTTTATCGGCGATGATGCTGTTCTGCCCCGCATTGGCGGCGCACTGGACAAGCTGCTGCACGATGCGGGCGCGGAATATCTGGATTGTTACAACGCCGGTATTCCTGCCGCCGTATGGGCCGCCGCCGGGCTGACGGAGCGGCGCGAGGACGATGGGGTCATCATCCCCAACTATCTAACCCCGCCGCTGCGGCAGAACACCGAGTATTATTACTTTACCAACCAGCCGGACGGCTTTGTTCTTTTCAAGGCTGACGGCGACCAGGACAGACCCAACCTGCCCTGCGATTGAGGATAACTGCCATGAAAATTGCATTGGTGACCGGTGCTTCCAGCGGTTTGGGGCGCGAGTTTGTGCGCCAGGTTGCGGAGCAGGGCAAAGTGGAAGAAATTTGGGCCATCGCCCGCCGCCGCGACCGGCTGGAAGCGCTGCAATCCATCAGCGCCGTGCCCATCCGGGTGCTGGCGCTTGACCTGACCCGCCCGGGCGATATGGAGTACCTGCGCAACACCCTGCAGGATGAACTGCCGGACATCCGCATTTTGGTCAATGCGGCAGGCATGGGGCGCATGGGTCCGACGGTGGATATTCCCGCCAAAGACAACGACGCCATGATCGACCTGAACTGCCGCGCCGCCGTGGATGTGACCGATGCGGCGTTCCCCTATCTGCACCCAGGCAGTCAGGTACTGGAGATTTGCTCCACCGCGGGGTTCCAGCCCATTCCGGGGCTGAACGTATACGCCGCCACCAAGGCGTTCCTGCTCAGCTACACCCAGACGCTGCATTACGAGCTTTCCCCTGCGGGCATCCATGTTACTGCGGTATGCCCCTACTGGGTCAAGGATACCGAGTTCATTGGCATTGCGGAAAAAGGCGGGCATGGCTTCCGCCATTATCCGCTGGCCAGCCGCAGCCAGGATGTTGTGCGCCGCGCCCTGCGGGACAGCGCGCTGAACCTGCGCGTCAGCACACCGGGGCTGGTGTGCACGCTGCACCGCGCCGCGGCAAAAGTTACCCCCAACCTGCTTTGCCTGCCGCTGGCCGACTGGCTGAGCCACGTTTAACCCAGCCTTACAATACGGAGGAATCCATTATGGAAAAGCACCAATACATCTGCCCCAAATGCGGCTGCCAGCAGTATGAATCGGACCGGCTGCAGGCCACCGGCGGGAACTTCGCCAAAATATTTGACATCCAGAACAAAAAGTTCGTCACCATCAGCTGCTGCAACTGCGGCTACACCGAGCTGTACCGCCAGACCGGCAGCGAAGGCTGGGATGTGCTGGACTTTTTGCTTGGGCACTAAAACCGCGGGCATTCCATCTCCCCGCCTGCCGAGCGTTGCAACAGCCCGGCATCGCCCCGGTACGTTTTCAGCCTATGCTTTCTATTTAGGGTGTATCTGAAAAGTCGAAAATATCGTCTATTTCTACAAGCGCAGCAGGATTTTACGCTAAATCCTGCTTGTGTTTGCGAAATATCCGTCATTTTCTTTGTTTTCAGATACACCTTA
>OKSB01004121.1_pt1 | contig 10757 bp, 10 predicted proteins | sample 1601171 | NCBI WGS metagenome assembly OKSB01 (sample SAMEA3541496, study PRJEB24748) | human gut metagenome | biome: human gut; feature: human-associated habitat; material: faeces | place: China | collected 2012 | reverse complement strand
ACGGCAACGCATATACGGCGCGGCTGACCTGCAAGGGAAGTCCTGTCGCCGGGCGGCGGGTGACGTTCCGGGTCGTGCCGTTCTGGACGGAGGACGGAGCGGTCAATACCCTTGCGCAGGAGCAGGCGCCGATCAGGCTTTCCGTCGTGACAGACGCGGACGGCCTCGCCCATGCGGCCTTTCCCGCGTTTGACGCCGTCCGGGACATTCACTTTGCCTACACCATCGACGCCTTTGCCGAAGCCGCGCCCGGACAGGCATCCTGCGTCAGCGCAAGCCGCTGCGAGCTTGCCATGACGCCGTACCGCCGCTGCCGTCACCCGTACCCGGCCTATTTTGCCGAAAACACCCTCTATCTGTCACCGGAGTTGGAAAAAGCGTTCCCGGACTGCCGCCGCAGGCTTGCGGAGGAAGCGGGACGGGATGTTCCCGCAGTTCCGGACGCGCCGCTTCGGCAGGCACTTTTGGATGCGGGCGTATTGCGGCAGACAGAGGACGGCCTCCGGTGGATCGCGCGCGTACACGGTGCGCAGGCGCTCGAGGCGGTGCTCCCACAGCCGGATGGCGACTGGTATATCTGAAATTCCGCGTATGCGCGGAACGCAAATTATAAACAGGAGAGAGCTGCTATGAAACTTGTAGTATTGGACGGTTATACGGAAAATCCCGGCGATCTGAGCTGGGCAGAGCTGGCCGCGCTTGGCGAGCTGACGGTCTATGACCGCACGTCGTATACCGAGTCCCCGCTGATCGCGGAGCGCATCGGCGACGCGGAGATCGTGGTCATGAACAAAACGCCGATCTCCCGCGCGACGATCGACGCGTGCCCGAATATCCGGCTGATCGCGGTGCTTGCGACGGGCTATAACGTTGTGGATTACAACTACGCGCGGGAAAAGGGCATCCCGGTCGTGAACGTGCCGGCCTACGGCACAGCGTCGGTCAGCCAGTATTCCATCGCCCTTCTGCTGGAGATCTGCCACCATATCGGCCATCACAGCGCGTCTGTCCATGCGGGCAATTGGGCCTCGAATCCCGACTGGTGCTATTGGGACTATCCGCTCATCGAGCTGGAGGGCAAGACTATCGGCATCATCGGCTTTGGCCGCATCGGCCAGGCGGAGGGCCGCATCGCGCGGGCGATGGGCATGCACGTTCTGGCATATGACGTCTATCCGAACGACGCCGGGCGCGCCATCGGCGCGTATGTCGATCTGGACACGCTACTTGCGCAGTCGGACGTAGTGTCGCTGCACTGCAATCTGACGCCGGAGAACACCGGACTCATCAATAAAGAGAACATCGCGAAAATGAAGGATGGCGCGATCCTCATCAACAACGCCCGTGGCCAGCTGATCGTGGAGCAGGACGTCGCCGACGCGCTGAACAGCGGCAAGCTGGCTGCCGCCGGGCTGGATGTAGTCTACACAGAGCCGATCCGCCCGGACAATCCGCTCCTGACCGCGAAAAACTGCATCATCACGCCGCATATCTCCTGGGCCCCGAAGGAGAGCCGCCAGCGGATCATGGACGCCACGGCAGAAAACATCCGTGCCTTCCTCGCCGGAACGCCGCAGAACGTCGTCAATCGCTGAAGCGCTGAAAAACCCGCTGCCGCCTGCTCCGCAGGGACAGCGGGTTTTATGCGGCGGGGCTTTTGCTGCGCCTGCGTGCCGTTTTGCGGCGTTGCAATATTAACAGAAATATGGTATGATGTTCCCACTTACCGGAAGGGGGAACTGCTTTGCTTTATCTGCTGCTTGCGCTGTTTACGGCGGCGATCGTCGCGGTCGATCAGCTGACAAAATATCTGGCTGCGGCCAATCTCGTGGGGAAGACCGTCACGCTCATCCCCGGCTGGCTCCAGCTGCACTACATCACGAACGACGGCATGGCGCTGAGCCTTCTGCGCGGCGCGCGGTGGCTGTTCGTGGTCATGACGGCGGTGTATCTCGCGGTCGTGATCTACGTGCTCGTGAAAAAATGGTTCAAAAAGACGCCGGAGCTGTGGTGCATCGCGGCCATCACCGGCGGCGCGATCGGCAATTTCATCGACCGCATTTCCACCGGTCTTGTCATTGACATGATCTGCATCCCGTGGTTCTCCACGTTCAACGTGGCGGATCTGTTCATCACGTTCGGCGCGCTGGTCCTTGTGATCTATATTCTGACGAAGGATAAGGAGCTGCTGGCCGACAAGCCGAAGGAGCAGAAGAAACCGCATGACGCTGACGCTTGACAGAGACGGCGAACGGCTCGACAGCGCGCTCAGCCGCCTCGTGCCGGAGCTGACCCGCAGCCAGGCCCAGCGCCTGATCGAGCAGGGTGCGGTCACGCAGGCCGGAAGGCCCGTCAAAAAGAACGAAAAGCTCCCCGCCGGGACGGCGCTGGAGCTGGAAATTCCGGAGGTGCACGAAACGCCCATCGCGGCGCAGGACATTCCTCTGGAGGTCTGCTATGAGGACGCGGACGTGATCGTCGTCAATAAGCCCAAGGGGCTTGTCGTCCACCCGGCCCCCGGCCACGCGGACGGCACGCTCGTCAACGCGCTGCTGGCCCACTGCGGCGACTCCCTGTCCGGCATCGGCGGGGAAAAGCGCCCCGGCATCGTCCACCGCATCGATAAGGACACATCCGGCCTCATCATTGCGGCCAAGAACGACTTTGCGCACGCCGCGCTGGCCGCGCAGCTGAAGGATCACAGTCTGGCCCGGACGTATGTGTGCATTGTCTGCGGCAAGGTCAAAGACGATTCCGGCACCATCGATGCGCCCATCGGCCGCCACCCGGCCGACCGCAAGAAAATGGCCGTCACGGAGAAAAACAGCCGCAGCGCCGTGACGCACTGGCGCGTGTTGGAGCGCTTTTCCGGCTATACGCTCGTCGAGTGTAAGCTGGAAACGGGCCGGACGCACCAGATCCGCGTCCACATGGCCTATCGCGGCCACCCGATTTTGGGCGATATGGTCTACGGCCATAAAAAGCCCGAGCTGGGGCAGGACAGCCAATGCCTGCACGCAAAGGAGCTTCGCTTCGTGCACCCGCGCACAGGACAGCTCGTAACCGTCTGCTGTGAGCTGCCGGACTATTTTATCGCGCTTCTGGAAAAGCTGCGCGCAAGGGCTTGACATTCCAGTCCCGTTCTGCTACCATGATGCCATCTTCGAAATGAGGTCGTTATGATGTACGTTTCCGCCATGTTCGCGTTTATCTTTACCTTTACTGGCTTGCAGTAAGGGTAATTTGTGATGCGCAGAAACGAAGTCAGGTTCGCAACGCGGCACAGATTACGCTGTGCCGCGTTTTTCGTTTGTATTTTCTGAAAGGATGGATATCGCTATGGAACTTTCTGATTACAGGACACAGATCGACCGGATCGACGCGGAGCTTCTGCGTCTGTTTGCCGAGCGGATGCAGACGGCTGCGGGGATCGCATCATATAAAAAAGCGCACGGCCTGCCGGTTCTGGATGCCGGGCGGGAGCGCGAAAAACTGGCGCAGATCGTAAAGACCGCGCCGGAGGATCTGCAGGAGGAAGCCGTGAGCCTCTACCGGCTGCTGTTCTCCCTCAGCCGCAGCTATCAGCGCGATCTGCTGGACGAAAAGACGGCGTTTCCGGCACTTTTGAAAACGGCGCTGGAAAACACGCCGCAGCTGTTCCCGCCCACGGCGGCCGTCGCCTGCCAGGGCGTTGAGGGCGCGTATTCGCAGCAGGCCTGCGACAAGCTGTTCCAGCATCCGAGCGTGTTCTTCTGCGCGACATTTGACAAGGTTTTCTCCGCCATCGAGCAGGGCCTGTGCCAGTACGGCGTTCTGCCGCTGGAAAACAGCACGGCAGGCTCGGTCAACGCGGTGTATGACCTCATGCAGAAGCACAATTTCTCCATTGTCCGCAGCGTCCGCCTGCGCGTGGATCACAGTCTGCTGGCGCTTCCAGGCGTAAAGCTGTCCGAAATTCGCGAGGTCGTCTCGCACGGACAGGCGCTGGAGCAGTGCTCCGAATTTTTGAAGCAGCTGCCGAACGTGACCGTGACCCGCTGCGAAAACACGGCGGCGGCAGCCCGCATGGTCGCCGGAGCGGGACGGCGCGATCTCGCCGCCATCGCCTCGCCAGCCTGCGCGGAAATTTACGGCCTGCAGCCGCTGCAGGAGCGCGTGCAGAACGAGCACGGCAACTACACCCGCTTCATCTGCATCGCGGCCAAGCCCGAGGTCTATCCCGGCGCCGACCGGACGAGCCTGCTCGTCACGCTCTCCAACGAACCCGGCAGCCTCTATCAGGTGCTGGCCCGCATCTATGGCCGGGGCATCAACCTGACAAAGCTGGAAAGCCGCCCCATTCCAGGCTCGGACGACACGTTCCGGTTCTACTTCGATCTCGAAGCCTCCGTCTACTCACCGGAGCTGCCGAAGCTCCTCGGCGAGCTGGAATCCGTCTGCGAACACGTCTGCTACCTCGGCAGCTATTCCGAAACGGTTTGAGATAACCAAGATCAGTCTGAACACACGAAAAGGCTCTCCCTTGCGCGCAACAACACTGTTAAGATAAGAAAATAGCGGAGCAAAATAAGCTCCCCCGTCCATTTCTGCGCAAATGGATGGGGGAGCTTTTCTATATTGTATTTTCGACGCTTTGTGATATAATTTTTATGATTAGCAACAGATTGCGAGGGAATGACATGGCTGGAAATTCTAATTTGCAAATGTCAAAGCAAGGAAAAACTGACGAGTTTTATACTCAGCTTTCCACCGTTGAGGATGAATTGCGCCATTACCGCAAATATTTCAAGGGAAAGGTGATTTTCTGCAATGCGGATGACCCAGCAATCGGCGAAGATGGGCAAGACCATTTCGGCGACGGATTGGGCGGCTATACAAGCAATTTCTTCCGCTATTTCCAGTTGAATTTCCAGCAGTTGGGCATCAAAAAGCTAATCACCACCCACTACGAAGCAGACAAATCCAGTTACAAATTTGAAATCGTCAGCAACGACAACGACGACCAAATCGGCTTGCCCGATTATGTGAAAACGCCGCTGGAGGGTGACGGCGATTTCCGTTCCCCGGAGTGCTTGGAATTGCTGAAAGAGTGCGATATTGTGGTCACAAATCCGCCTTTTTCACTGATGAAAGAGTATCTTCCCCTACTTATCAACAGCGGCAAACAGTTTCTTGTTTTGGGCAATATGAACCACGCGATAATCAATGAAATATTTGGATATTTCAAAGACGACAAGGTGTGGTTGGGTTACAATAGCGGGCATTTCTGGTTTCGTGTCCCAGACTATTACGAAGAAAAGCAAACGGATTTCAAAATTGATGAAACTGGGCAAAAATGGCGTCGAATGGGTAATATCTGCTGGTTTACAAACATGGATATACAAAAGCGGCATGAGCCGTTAGATTTATACAAGCAATATACTCCCGAAGAATATCCTATATACGACAATTTTGATGCAATCAATGTCAATAAAACAGCGGAAATTCCAGATAATTATGATGGAATAATGGGTGTGCCTATTACATTTTTGGATAAACATAGTCCCGATCAATTCGAGTTAATAGGCAATAGCACCATTTTGGCTGGCCCTATAATTGATAGTAAAACAGGAAAGCAAAAAGATAATCCGCAACGCTTCTATCTCAATGGCAAGCGTATGTATGATAGATTGGCAATCAGAAAAAGGAGGTAGCCGACAATGAAAATTGACCGCATACAACTAACTGTCCGGGAACTGATTGACGACTACGAAGAAAAAGGCGCAGACGGCATTGAGGGCGTGGTGGCATTTGGCGGCAAGCTGGATGTGCGCCCCGCCTATCAGCGGGAATACATCTACCCGGATAAAGACCGGGATGAAGTCATCCGCTCCGTGCAAAAGGACTTTCCCATCAATGTCATGTACTGGGCAAAGGTCAGTGACAACCATTACGAACTGATGGACGGCCAACAGCGCACCATTTCCATTTGTCGCTATGCTGCCGCAAAGAACATGGACGATTTGCGCCCCTATGAGTGTTGCTATGCCGTTGACGACCTGTATTTCTTCAATCTGCCCGCTGACAAGAAAGATGATATTCTGGACTATGTGCTGGACATCTATGTATGTGACGGTGCTCCGTCTGAAATCCTCGCGTGGTTCAAGGTCATCAATATCGCGGGCAAGGTGCTGTCGGCGCAGGAACTGCGGAACACCTCTTATACCGGACCGTGGCTTTCTGACGCAAAGCTGTTTTTCTCCAAACCGAACTGCACCGCATACCGTATTGCAAAGGACTATGTGAACGGCTCACCGATCCGGCAGGAGTATTTGGAAACTGCTATCGAGTGGATCTCCGCGCGGGACGGCCTTTCCACCATCGAGGAATACATGGCGCTCCACCAGAAAGACGAGAACGCCAGCGCCATCCGCACCTACTTCCGCCGCGTCATTGATTGGGTGGAAACTTACTTCCCGGTCAAGCGCAAGGAGATGAAAGGCATCGAATGGGGCTTGCTCTACAACGCCCACAAGGACGATGAGCTTGACCCGGACGCACTGGAAACACGCATCAAGACGCTTATGATGGACGATGATGTGACCAACAAGAAAGGCATCTACGAGTATGTTCTGACCGGCGAGGAGCGCCGTCTAAGCATCCGCGCCTTTACGGAAAGCCAGAAGCGGGCGGCGTATGAGCGGCAGGGCGGCATTTGCCCCGATTGCAAGCAGCACTTTGCCTATGAGCAGATGCAGGGCGACCACATCACGCCTTGGAGCAAGGGCGGCAAGACGATACCGGAAAACTGCAAAATGCGCTGTGCGGATTGCAACCGGAAGAAAAGCGACATTTGACACGCCTTGAAAAATCACAACATCCCCGTGCAATGAGGTAAAAATCAGCCGCTTTCCCGATTTCTCGCAATAGTGATTTGACGTGGAGAAGTAGATCCCGGCAGGCTTGCCGCCGCTTACAAAGCGGAGCGCGTCGCCGCGGTAATCCGGCGCGGCGTCAAACTGCGCGGCGAGCGCCCGCGCCTGCCGCAGAGAAGCGGCGGCTGCGTCCGGCTCCCCGCTGTTTTTCTGCGCACCGGCCAGACACACCAGCATCGATGCATTCACCTTGTCCAGAAAGCACGGTTTCGTTGATCTGCGGGTCCGTGTTCTGCGGTAAAAGCAGACGCGCCTTGTCCAGCAGTGCCAACGCCCGCCGCAGCAGCGCTTCGTCCCTCTCCACGATGCCGAACACGCGGTAGAGTCCCGCGCTTCTGTAGACGATCTCAAAGTCGTTCGGGTATTTTTGAAGCGCCTTTTCCGCCTCCGCAAGTCCCGCGCGGTCCTTCTCCGTCCGGTACCGCCGCAGGCGCTCCGCCGTCGTCTGACGGCGGTTGTCCTTCACTTCATAGCCCAGCAGCACGTCGACCGACGTGTCGAACAGGTCGGCCAGCTCGACGATGATCGCCAGCTCCGGCTGGGAAAGCCCCGCCTCCCACTTATAGACCGCGCCGGGCGTCACGCCCAGACTTTCGGCCAGCTGTTCCTGCGTGAATCTGTGCTGCCTGCGCAGCGCGCGGATATTTTCCGCAAGTCTGATCTGCATATCCATCCCTCCCGATGCCTCTATCGTATCAGATACCGCGCCGGAATGAAACACACAATTCATATGATTCGGACGGAAATAATCCATACTAATAGTATGGATTTTGGGCGGCACTGCAGAAAAACTTCCTGCGGTGCCGAGGTTCCCGTTGTTTTTTTGCCTGGAATATGGTATGATGAATAAAATTTTCATGCACGGCATGTGCAGGAACCGGGGTGGACATCCCGGAAAATACGGGTACAGGAGGTATTCTTATGAAGTTGTCCAGCAAAGCACTTGCATGCGGGCAGTCCCCCATGCGCAAATTCCATCCCTACGCAGTGGCAGCAGCGGCAGCCGGCAAGAAAATCTATCATCTGAATATCGGCCAGCCCGATATCCACACGCCGGACGCACTGTACGACGCGATCCACAATTTCCGCACGCCGGTTCTGGCCTATGCGGCCTCGCCCGGCATCCCGGAACTGATCGAAGCGATCCGGAAGTACTATGAAAACATCGGCGTTGGACTGGACGAGTCCGACATCCTCATTACGACCGGCGGCAGCGAAGCATTGCAGATTGCGGCAAACTGTCTGCTGGACGACGGCGACGAGGTCATCGTCCCTGAGCCGTTCTACCCGAACTATCACACGTTCATCACGACCGCCGGAGGCGTCATCCACCCCCTGCACACGAAGCCGGAGGAGGGCTATTTCTACGCTGACCGTGCGCGCATTGAAGCCTGCATCACGCCAAAGACGAAGGCCATCATGATCACGAATCCCGGCAATCCCACCGGCACCTGTCTCACGGAGGCGCAGATGAAAATGCTGCTCGACGTGGCCGTGGCGCACCTCCTCGAACCGTTCGGCGTGAACGTCGGCTACCACGATCCCTTTGCCGACGTCCCCGGCTATACGCGCCTTGAGCTTGACGACCTGATGGGCTGGGCGGACGTCATCACCCTGCATTGCCCCAAGACCGAAAACGGCGCCCCGCTGCTCGATCTTGGCCGCCTCTCCCTGATGCGCCCCGGCAGCATCATCCTGAACATCGCCCGCGGCGGCCTCATCGACGAAAAAGCCCTCCTCGGCCTGCTCACCGCCGGGCATCTGGCGGGCGCGGCCCTCGACTGCTTCACCAAGGAGCCCTACGACGGCCCGCTCAAGGAGATGGACAACGTCATCCTGACCCCGCACATCGGCTCCTATGCCAAGGAAGCGCGGATCATCATGGAAACGGACACCATCAAAAACCTGCTCGACGTCCTGTTCCCCGGAGCCTAAGCGTATGGCCCTTTCGCTCATCGTTTTCGACTGCGACGGCGTCATCCTCGAATCCGTGGACGCCAAGACCAAAGCGTTCGGGCAGGTGGCGGAGCCGCTCGGCGCGGAAGCCCGCGACCGTCTCGTCCTCTACCATACCCTGCACGGCGGGGTGAGCCGCCGCGAGAAATTCGCATGGCTCTACCGCGAAGTGTTCCACCGGGAAATCACGCCTGAGGAAATGGAGGACTGCTGCGCCCGGTTCGTTTCCTACGCGCTGGACAACGTCCTGAACGCGCCCCTCGTGCCCGGCGTCATGGATGTCCTCGAACGCTGGCACGGACGCGTGCCCATGTATGTCTGCTCCGGCACGCCGCAGGAAGAGCTCCAGTCCGTTCTGGAACAGCGCGGCCTCGCCCGCTACTTCACCGGCATCTGCGGGACGCCCCCCGCCAAGGCGGAACTGCTCAAGGGCATTGTCCGCAAGGAACGCATCGATCCCGCCGACGCGGTCATGGTCGGCGACGCCACCACGGACAGCGACGCCGCCGAAGCCGCCGAGACGCTGTTTTACGGGCGCGGCCCCTTCTTCGAGAATACCGCCTACCCCCACGGTTCCGATCTGACCGGACTCAACCGCTGGCTGGAAGAGCTCGCGGGGAATGAATAAGAGATTGGAGGGGGAAGGGGAAACTTTCTGAAGAAGGCCCTCCCACGTTTCCCTTCCCCCTCCAAACTGCCAGAGGGGCTCGCTCCACCCCCATCCTGTTAAAGACTTTCGCCTTTATCGAATCCCTGTCGCCCGCCTTCCCTGTGGATACAGGCAAGGCGTTCCCGCATCGGGCCTTGAAAGCCCCCAAGACGGGGCTGGGGCATCCAAAATCGAAAATCCGTTTCCCACCCCCAAAACTTTTGTGTTTTGGGGGCGTTTGTGTTTTTATGGGGAACACTTTTTCTCGAAACCAACCCGGCGAAGAGGGTGCCTGACGCTCTCGGAGCCGCCGCAATGTTCCGAACCGGAACACCGTTTCCAGAACATTGCGGCGGCTCCGAGGGGGTCGGGGGAATTTGCCCCAAGGGGCGGCGAAGGCGTGATCGTTAGGCGGGCTTGCGAACCTTACGGGCATCGCACGCAAAGCGATTTCCCCGGCCCGCCGGAAGGCATGGGTCCGGGCGGCGGCCCGACAGCCGGAGGCATCCTCTTCCCACGGAGTTCCAGTGATAGACATTTCGACACTCAACCCGGCCCAGCTCGAAGCCGTGACCGCGCCGGACGGCCCGGTTCTGGTCATCGCGGGCGCGGGGAGCGGCAAAACCCGCACAATCGTCCACCGTCTGGCTTGGCTGGCGGAACAGGGCGTCCCGGCAAGCGACATGCTGCTGCTCACGTTTACCCGCAAGGCCAGCCGCGAAATGCTGCTCCGGGCCACGGATCTGCTCGGCTACAGCATCGGCGGCGTCCACGGCGGCACGTTCCACAGCTTCGCGTTCTCGGTGCTGCGCCAGTACAGGCCCGCATGGGCCGAAGGCCCGGTCACCGTCATGGACTCGGCGGACAGCGCCTCCGCCATCCAGCAGTGCAAGGAACGGCTCAAAGTCGGCAAGGGCGACCGCTCGTTCCCCAAGACGCAGACCATCATCGGCCTCCTCAGCAAAGCCCGGAACAAGGAAATTTCCATCGGCGACGTGCTCCAGCGCGACGCGCAGCACCTGCTGCCCCACGCCGATGCGCTGGAAAGCATCGGAGAGGCATACCGGGGCTACCGCCGCCAGCACGGGCTGCTCGACTACGACGACCTGCTGTTCGAGCTTGAGGATCTGCTTAAAGGCGATCCCGAGGCGGGGCGCGAAGGGCTTGCCGAGCGGTTCCGGGAACGCTACCGCTACATCATGGTGGACGAGTATCAGGACACCAACCGCGTTCAGGCC
>OKSB01004120.1_pt1 | contig 10759 bp, 7 predicted proteins | sample 1601171 | NCBI WGS metagenome assembly OKSB01 (sample SAMEA3541496, study PRJEB24748) | human gut metagenome | biome: human gut; feature: human-associated habitat; material: faeces | place: China | collected 2012 | reverse complement strand
GATTCTTTTAGTCATTTGCAAAGGTACGCGTTTCTTCGATACTTGCAACCCTTCCGGGCTATTTTTTTACAGCTTATTCTCTTTCTTATCAATAGGATAGGTTATCCTTTACGAAACAAGCGATTCCTTCAACAAACCTTTCTATTTACCCCTTATAAAACGCAAGATTAAAACCTTCGTTTAGACTAGTCGTTTTACAACGGAAAAGCCTACGATACGATGACGTAATGAGCTGATTATCTTAATAAACACTAGTATTAATATTAATTTTAGAATTATGAACAAAAAGTTTTCTACTCTTTTGGCTGGTGCTGCGCTTCTGGGTGCGGTGACGGCTAATGGTGCTGTTAAGCTGAATCAAGGAGCGAATAACGGTCTTTATCAGCTTAAGGCAGGTTCTGCTTTCTTGAGTATTACCGAAAATTCCACGACTCACGAAGATGAAATCAAAATGGTTTCTCACTCTTCCGCAAATTTAGGAGGTACAATGTGGTGTGTAACGGTTGATGCCGAGAATCAAGGACAGAATCCTAAGTATGATTTCACGAACAAGATCGGAAAGTTTTTAGGTCTTGAGATCAGCACGATCAAAGGTAAGGCGGCGGCTCCGTTAGCTGCTGTACCTGCTGTTGTCGGTGGTGATCTTTCCGGTTGGAAATTCTCTCCTGTATTTAAGAATGGTGTGGAGAAATCCGTTCTCTATTCTTATTTCACGAATGACTCTGTAATCGGTTTGAAGGTGAATACTAGTGGCGATGTAGAAATGGTTAAAACTATAGCTACTACAGCTGGTATTACTGCCGCTGGTTTCACTGAATTTGAGTTGGTAGAGGCCGCTTCGATCGTTGTCTCAGGTGCTGATGAATTGAATACGATCTTTGGTACCCAAGATAAGAAAGCTGGTATCACATTGAAGTTTACTCCGGATGTATTAGGAGATGGAGCGGTAAACTACTTTACCGAGAAGAAGTTCACGGTTGAAGCTTCTGGAACTGCTAATTATTTCCATGTATTGAGAGCCGACTCTTCTTACTTGTACGTAGATACTGCTTATACGAATGCTGTGGGTGGAGCTAAGTTCTTGGCTTATAACTGGAGCAACTTAAAGGATACTTATAAGACTGGTACTAAGAATCATGCTACTCCGAAAGATTCTATCAATGCTACAGATTTATCAGACCAATATAAATTTATGTTTACATATTGGCCTTCAAATGACAGCTTGGAGATTCAGGTTAAACAATCTTTGTTAAAAACAAGTGAGACGTATTGGAAAGATGTTACTGCTACTACAGCTATGCAAAATCAGCATATCTCTTTGCAAGAGTTGCTGAAAGACAAGGTTCGTATCTTGACGGTAGATGCGGCTCAAAATACTAAGATTGAGTTAGGTTTCGCAGGTTGCAAAGTTTTGCCTACTACAAAGACAACTGTTGATGATGGTGTTTATGTAATCAGAAATGCTAAGACTGGTAAGTACTATGCTGCTCCGCTTTATAATGAATCTGCATCTAGTAAATACGAGTGGGTGACTTTGGATATTCAAGATGCTGCTCATATGCCTGCTTATCAATGGGTTGTGTTGAAGAAGAACGTAACAGATAAGAATAAGGTTTCTGCTGTAGATTTGTATAACCGTGAGTATAATGACGGTACGGCTGCTGATGCGACTCTCCAATTGAATAAAAATGCGGGGGCTACTTATATGTATGCTGCTAGTTTTGGTGACTCTTTGGAATTTATCCCAGTCGCTAAAGAAATCTATACTGATAAGTATGTGGGTTATAAGCATCTGAATAATGATGAGTTGATCACGGACAAATATACTTTCAACTACTGGCATCCGTACGCATCTGATAAATTTATCGGTGTTAAGGATTCTACGATGAATGTGTTAGAGGGTAAGAAAGCGTTCACTCTTAAGTCTTCTTACAAAGAACATGCTTATGGCTATAATCCTTCTGAGGAGGTTTCCGGTAATGCGGACAAGAAGATCACGGGTCGTATCCCTGGCTTGGTGAGACCGGTAAGAACGATGTATATCATTACTAATGGTGAGACTACTTTCCGTAATCATAACGTAGCGGTAGAGTCTAAGTATAAATTGAGTAAGTATTATCCTAATACTACGAATGACTCTGTTTACTTCAAGGAGAACAACCATATTGAGGGTAACCATTACTATGCTATCCTTGAGGCTACTTCCGCAGGTGCTATCAGCACTCATAAAGCAGGTGTTTCCGATTATGATGCTTCCGCTACTTTGAAAGCTCAGGTAATGGGTGAGACTCGTACTTCCGCATTCGCTATCGCTCCGGACGAGACTCCGTTGTATCGTCAATTCAATAATGAACTTCTTGGTGAGAACGTTGATAATTCAGCTGATAGCTTGATGTTCAAGGAAACTATCCGTGGTGAATATTTGATGGATGAGCATAATGGTGCCTTGTTGAACAAGGATGTTGATTACGCTGGTATCTGGAGTGAGGGTAAGGCTGATGGTAAGTTGGCTTTCCGTATTGACACAGCATGGTTAACTCGTGGCGCAGGTAAGGTTAAACCTCAATACTTGGTATCCGCTTATCGTGAGTTGATCGAGGGTGAGAAGATCATTCCTTGTACTGAGACAGGCAAGCATATCACTGCTGATGGTCAAGTTACAGAAGATCCATATCAATGTGTACATGCTGTTCATGTGAAGACTCCAGCATTCATCTATGGTAAGTATTTGGTTAACTACTCAGACTCTGCTGCCGCTGTTGCTGCTCGCAAGGAAGCTCTTAACCCGTACTTGTTCAATACGAAAGCAGTTTCAAACAGTAGCTATACTCGTGTAGGTTTCGTTCCTGCCGTTCAATATGGTGATACCTTGATCGTTTTGACAGGTAAGTACAAAGCTATGACTGCTGATCAATTGAAGAATGAGGGAATCGAGTCTATTATGGCTGTTTATAAGAAAGATTATCCGAAATTCATCAACGTATTGTCTGGAGACAAGCATAAGAACGTAACTTGGTCATTCCGTTATGTAAATCCGGATAAGGCTGCTTTAGCTTATGTAGATGGAAAAGAGGGTGAGAACAACTCATTCTTGATCGAGTCTAACGTATATGCAACAGGAACAGATGGTGATAATCAATATCAGACTATCAAGGGTGATTTGGCAAAAGCTATCGCTCCTAATGAAGCTGCCGCATGGTTGAAGATGCACAATGGCTGCTTGGTATTGACAGATGCTAGCTCTACATTTGGTGCCGCTAAGACTGGTGGTGATGGAGCATTGGTATTCAACGCATATTCTAAGACTGAAGATGATGATATGGTAACATCTAACGATAACATCAACAATGTTGAAGGAGTATCTGTAATCGCTGGTAACGGTACTGTAACTATCCAAGGCGCAGCTGGCAAGTCTGTAGTTATCACTAACATCTTAGGTAAGGTTGTCGCTGAGACAGTTCTTACTTCTGACAACGCTACAATCGCTGTACCGGCTGGTATCGTAGCTGTAGCTGTTGATGGTGAAGAGGCTGTTAAGGTAGTCGTAAAATAAGACTAACCGATGGACTAAACGAATAGAGGCGGGGAGACCCGCCTTTATGTAATATATAATTAAATAACTATGCCGCAATAAAGAAGTATCCCGTGACGGGTGAACACGTGGCATATTAATACTAAAGTAATTAAAAGTTCTTCCGCAGGTATCCTCGTGAGAAGAGAGAGCGGATCAAAAAACAAGCCCCGTGGGATTTATCCTATGGGGCTTTTATTTATCGTATCGCCACCTTGCGTACCGTATCGCCAATGCGGATGATATAATATCCCTTTGCGATATCTACGACATATTCGGCGGTGGACTGCTTGACTTCGATTTCTTTCACCTTGATGCCTACGACACTGTAGATTTCCAAGATACTCCCGACAGGAGCGTTCTCTACCTTGATGCGATTCTCGTAGGCCGTGATTTCGATAGGAGAGGGATCTTCTTGCCTAGAAGCAAATGTCTTGACTCCCGATTTATTAGCTTGCGCGTAAACCGGATAACTTGCGGAGAATGCAAGTGCCAAAGCGATGATATGTATAAGCTTCATTTACTTGTCCCTAAATTCGTACAAATGTAGAAAGTTTTCCGCATATTAGAAAGTAATTAGCTTTATTTCGTAAAACGGATGTATGATTATACGCTAAGCCTCATACCTTCCTCTCCTAAGATCGTGCCGGGAAATATCTTGTCTGCTTCTTTCTTTAACGGTGCCATATCCTCGTAACGAGCCGAGTAATGACCGATAACCAATCGCTTCACTTGGGCTTTATAAGCAATCTCGGCCGCTTGGCGGGCGGTAGAGTGGAAGGTCTCTTTCGCACGTGCGGCGTCACATTCAGCGAAAGTCGCCTCGTGGTATAATAAATCCACCCCTTCAATGATGGGGATTATAGATGGGTGAAAAGCTGTATCCGAGCAATAAGCATACCGTTTGGGAGCGACGGCAGGGCGGGTTAAGCGGGCATTCGGGATTACCTCTCCTTCCGGGGTGACGAAATCAGCGCCCCTTTTGATCTCTTGCATCATACGGACGGGAACTTGATAGAAATCTGTCATCTCCCGGATGATATGCGCTTCTTTGGCTTTCTCGGCGAATAAATAGCCACAACAGGGTATACGGTGCTTTAACGGAATGGAATAAACGCTTAAGGAGCGATCTTCCATAACCAACGAATGAGTTGTCGGGTCGATTAAGTTAAAACGGATCTCATAAGGCAACCCTTTGCAAAAGATATCAAGTACCGGACGCATATAGCTCTCGATCTCTTTCGGCCCATGAATAACAAGTTCTCCATTACGTCCCAGCATACCTAATGTAGAGATCAATCCCGGTAGCCCGAAGCAATGATCTCCGTGTAGGTGGGAGATGAAGATATGATTTAAACGGCTGAATTTTATACGCATACGACGCATTTGCACTTGCGTGCCTTCCCCGCAGTCGATCATGTATAGTTTATCTCGTAAATCTACTATTTGAGAGGTCGCCAGATGGCGTGTCGTGGGCAATGCGGAACCGCATCCCAATATGTTTATATCAAAATCAGCCATTTGTTGTCTATGGGAATAATTGAGTGCAAAGATAATACAAAAGCATTTCTGTTCTGTGAAAAATAACAAAAAAACAAAGTGTAATGTATGCAGGATGAGGTGGATTCCATATATTTGTTTGCTGTCCTTCGGGAAAGCGAATATACAGTCGGTAAATAGACTTAAGATATTTTTTTCTAAGCCTTAACTAACTTTTTCTTTTTGTTTAAAACGGTTAAATGTAGAAACGGCCAAGCGTGAGCTTCGCCGTTTCCTTTTTTTATTGTTAATTTGAAATCTAAATACCTATATCTAATAAATTATGTCATTTAACAATCTACGATTATGAACAAGAATTTTATCTCTGTTTTTCTTCTGATGCTCGCTATGGGCGTATCTGTTATGGCCCAGAGTTATGAGGAAGATTTGGCTTTTTTCAAGGAACGAGTAAAGACTTTAGGCTCGGATGAGTTCGGAGGGCGTAAGCCTTTGACCGAGTATGAGACGAAAACAATCCATTACATTGCTGATGAATTTAAGAAACTAGGTCTTCAGCCTGCTAATGGCGATAGTTATTTCCAGCCGGTGAAGGAAATATCTACTTTTACCCGTCCGGTAAAGAATAAGATCACGGTGAAATGCGCGAAAGGCTCTATGGATTTGAAGTTCTCGGATGATATTGTCGTTTGGACGAACCGGGGGACTGAAAAGGTAGTTATTCCTACTACGGATTATGTGTTCTGTGGGTTTGGTATTAATGCGCCGGAATATGGATGGAACGATTATGCGAATGTAGACGTGAAGGGGAAAATCGTTATCGCTATGGTGAATGATCCCGGTTTTTATGACGCGTCTTTGTTTCGCGGAAAGAACATGACCTATTATGGTCGTTGGACTTATAAGTTCGAGGAGGCGCAACGCCAAGGTGCCGCAGGTTTATTGGTCCTTCATAACGAGGCGGCCGCTTCGTATGGTTGGAAGGTCTGTCAGGCTTCTCACGTGCAAACAAATATCGCTCTTTGCTCGGAGACAATGAATGCGGAAGCTTTGGGCATGAAGGGATGGCTCTCGGAGGAGGCTTGCAAGAAAATGTTCGCCCTTAGCGGATTGAATTTTGATGAGACGATTGCCGCGGCGAAGAAACCGGGTTTCAAGAGTTTTACGATGAAGGCGAAGAGTAAGGTTATATTAAATGTAAAGATGACCGTAGGCGAGTCTCATAACGTGGCGGCTGTTTTACCGGGCACGGACCTGAAAGACGAATACTTGGTTTTTACCGCTCACTGGGATCATTTTGGGATCGGCACGCCGATAGATGGGGACAGTATCTATAATGGCGCTAGCGATAATGCTTCGGGCGTGGCAACCTTAATGTTATTAGCTAAGAAATATCAATCATTGCCTGTTCATCCCCGTCGTTCCATCGTATTCGTGGCGGTGACTTCCGAGGAATGTGGCTTATTAGGTTCTCAGTACTATTGTGAGCATCCTTTGTTCCCTTTATCTAAAACGGCTATTAACTTGAACTTTGACGGCACAGCTCCGCGTGAGCGTACCCATGATATTTCTCTCCGGGCTGCGGGTAAGACGGATACGGATGCCTTGGTGATCGCTATGGCCTCGGCACAAGGACGGACCGTGAAGGTTATTACCGAAGATCCTGCGGGTGGTTATTTCCGTTCCGATCATTTTAATTTCGTGAAAAAAGGCGTACCTACGATTTTAGTTGGTGGCGGTAAGGATTACGTGGATAAAGCACGCCATGAGGCTAAACCGAAAGTTTACCGGTATCACCAACCGAATGATGAGTATGATGAATCTTGGTGGGATTTTGATGGGGCTATGGAAGATATGAACTTAATGTTTAGTATCGGTTTAGTTATCGCCAACAATGATGAGATGCCTAAGTGGACAAAAGAGGCGGACTTCCAAAGGCAATAGATTAATGTGCCAATGTAGCAATATGCCAATATGCTAATGTGTCAATTAAGATACTATCACTTGTATTCTCACTTGACATTGACATATTGGCACATTGGCATATTATTTAATTTGCACATTATTTAATAGGTATGACCTCCTTCTTGCATTTCCTTACTATTGATCTTATGTAGATCAAGCGCTCTCCAAGCATAGAAAATGTAGGCTAATACGAATGGAACGAGAATAGATACATAGCTCATTACTTTCAACGTGAATGGGCTTGAGCAACTATTCTGGATCGTCAATGAACTTTGTAGATCCGCCAAAGATGGGTAGTAAGCCGTATTATTCCATCCTGCGCAAAGTAATAAAGCTAATACGGTCAAGACAGTCCCTGCTCCCGCGAACCAGATGCCTTTTCTCCAAGTCTTCGAGAATATCGTTTTCCCTATGCCGAATAGCACGCCAACCACGCCAATCAATAATACGGCTAACACGATTGGCATCTCGATCAGGTTCATAAAATACTTATACGGTTGCATAAATACTTCTCCGGTATCCGGATTTACGGCAAAACCGTCCACCAACAATAAACGGATCAAGAATGTCAAGAAAAAGACGAGGAACAAGATTGTCTCCGGTATCAATTGTTTCCGGCTTTTAGCGACAATCTCCGGATCATCGATATTGTTGATAAAATAGAGTAGGGCCAGAGCTCGTGCCAAGAAGAAAACTGCCAGTCCTAGGCACAAATTCCAAAATACCAAAGCCGCCTCTAATCCATGCCAAGGATTGGCCCACGTGGAAATGACGGGCATGGCTACATCAGTCAACTGTTCTTTGTTAACAATAAATTCAGCGCCGTTAAAGAAGGTCGCTACAGCGGTTCCGAGTAAGATCGGACCTGCTATACCATTGATCATAAGAAATACTTGATACGTCTTTTTCCCGAGTAGGTTGCCTTTTTTCGCTTGATACTCGTAAGATACAGCTTGTATCACGAAGCAAAGCAAGATCAGCATCCATACCCAATAGGCTCCGCCGAAGCTTGTGGAATAAAATAAAGGGAAAGAGGCGAAGAAAGCACCTCCGAAAGTGACCAACGTAGTGAAAGTAAACTCCCACTTACGCCCGGTCGAGTTCAATAACATTTTTTGCTGTATCTCCGTCTTGCCGATAGTGAAGAGTAGAGATTGGCCTCCTTGTACAAAAAGAAGGAATACTAATAGCGCTCCGAGTAGAGATACCAGAAACCACCAGTAATGTTGTAACAATATATATGTACTATCCATAGGACTTTCTATTTAAGAATTGATATTTGAAAATTGAAAATTAGTGGGCGGCAGCTTCCGGCCCTTTCTTGATGGCCTTAACCATGATTCCAATCTCTGCGATCAGCAGGATCGTAAATAAGATAAGGAACAGGTAGAAAGTGGTCTGTACCGAGGATGGGTTTAACTTGGATATCGAAGCGCTGGTCGGCAAGATATCCTGTATAGCCCAAGGTTGACGTCCTACCTCCGCTACGATCCAACCGGCTTGTCCCGCTATATATCCTAAAGGTATAGACCATAGGCCCACGTATTGCAACCAACGTGTATTAGCGATTTTCCCTTTTTTATCCCATATCAACGTAATAATGAATAGTAAGATGAAGAAACAACCAAGGATCACCATCACACGGAAAGAATAGAATGTCAATCCTACATGCGGGATTAACTCTGCCGGATCCTTAATATAACCATATCCGAAATAGGGGAAATTCTCTTCCAAGGTTACCCTGTATTGTGCGGCTGCTGCGGTATCTTTATCTTTAACCGCTTTGCGATAATCAGCTAACGCTTTGATGGCGGTTTTACCTTTCTCTATTTTTTCTTTGGCGGAGAGCGCTACCGTTCCTTTATTGGTCGTATAACCTCCCTCTATTAAGTTTACGATTCCCGGAACGTATGCGTTCATGTCACGTTCTGCTAAGAAGGAGAGGAGTTTGGGGAACTTAATGTCAAAAATAAATGCGTTCTGGTTATCCAGATAACTCGTCTTTGCCGGATTTAAGATGCCGATACCTACGAGTCCTACTCCGTTGCCACCCTCATAAAGACCTTCCATGGCGGCTAGTTTCATCGGCTGCTTTTGAGCGACTTGGTAAGCGGAGCCATCACCCGTCCAGATAATAAGGATGGAGGCTACCAACCCGAATATAGCGCTGACCTTGATACTTGACAAAGCGAATTCGGTATTCCGTTTCTTTAATAAATACCAGCAGCTGATTCCTAGTACGAACAAGGCGCCTACGATCCAACCGGACAATACCGTATGGAAAAACTTATTAATGGCGACAGGCGATAAGGCTACGGCCCAGAAATCGAACATCTCGTTACGGACCGTATCCGGATTGAAATGCATACCGACCGGATATTGCATCCATGCGTTAGCGATCAAGATCCAGAGAGCGGAAAGAGTAGCGCCGATAATCGTCAGCCAAGTGGAGGCGAGATGAAAGCGTTTGCTAACCTTGTCCCAACCAAAAAACATAACAGCGATAAAGGTAGCTTCCATAAAGAAGGCGAGAATTCCCTCGATAGCCAAAGGTGCCCCGAAGATATCCCCGACAAACCAACTATAGTTAGACCAGTTGGTTCCGAACTCGAACTCGAGGATCAATCCCGTAGCGACACCGATAGCGAAATTGATACCGAATAATTTCATCCAAAATTGGGCGGTCTTTTTCCATGCCTCATTACCTGTCCGATAATAAATCGTCTCCATAATAGCTTGGATAACGCCAAGTCCTAGTGTTAGTGGCACGAAGAGCCAATGATACATGGCAGTAAGGGCAAATTGAGCCCTCGACCAATCGATCAATGAAGTGTCAATGTTTTCAATCATATTTATTAATGTTTTAAGGATTTATTGCCCGTTGTATGAGTTCGTTCGATACGTGGTTCTCCTTCTCACTATCGCTATCGAATTGCCCGAGATAATTAGGAAAGAAGAATAATCTCAGGATAAAAAACATGATAAACAATTTGACTAGAATGATTAGCCAAAGAGTCTTGCCCAGCTTCATCTCCCGGAATCCTTCCAGATAAAAGCGATATATTCGTATGAATGCAGATTCTTTTTTCATATAGTTGTTCTCATTTAAGATAACAGTTGTTAATATGAATATGTTTTCATGTTTTTACAAATATATCCAAACTGCGTTAATAAAATACCCCCAATCCTATAGATAATATTTATGAAATTATAAATAAGATCTATCCTGTCTGTTAAAAAAAACTATTTTAAATAAGAAAGCGGTCTTTTGATCTTGTCAATAATACAGCATTGGCTATATTTGCGACAATTTGTTGCCTGTAAAGGTGTAAAGACACATGAAATATCATTGTTAAGTGCTAATCTATAAAAAATTATTACTATGTCGAACATTTCAAGAAGATCATTTCTTCAAAGAGGAGCCGCAGCTGCTGCAGCTTTCTCAATCGTTCCGGGTTCCATCCTGGGAAAATCTCACGGATATGTAGCTCCGACTGATAAGTTGAACATTGCCGCTGTCGGTATCGGCGGTATGGGACATGCCAACATTAATAATGTAAAGAACACAGAAAATATCGTAGCGCTCTGCGATGTTGACTGGAAGTATGCAAAAGGCACTTTTGAAGAACATCCGAATGCAAAAAAATATTGGGATTATCGTAAGATGTATGACGAAATGGGTAAATCCATCGATGCTGTCATCATCGCAACTGCCGATCATACTCA
>OKSB01004113.1_pt1 | contig 10775 bp, 9 predicted proteins | sample 1601171 | NCBI WGS metagenome assembly OKSB01 (sample SAMEA3541496, study PRJEB24748) | human gut metagenome | biome: human gut; feature: human-associated habitat; material: faeces | place: China | collected 2012 | reverse complement strand
TGGAGCAGCAGGGGTAACAGTGCCGAAGCGTTGCGTTAATCAAAACGCAACGTCTTCTTTTACCGCACGATGACGGTAATGGTGGCTGTGCCCTGAAATTTTCCTGTTTCCAGCTCACCACCGACCAGATTAACTGGCCAGGCGCGCATATTGACGGTGCCATGCCCGGAAGGATCAACGGGAAGGATACCGTTCTGAAAAGGAATATTTGCAACTCCGCCGCCGAGATTTTCAATACGAATACCGACATCGGGCACATTGTCTGAACTTCTTCGCCTGGCGACCAGGTTGTACTGGTCTACTACCCCAGTTGTACCGTCGATGCGCATTTGCAACGAGTTTTTAATCTTTGAAGTATCACCACAGTCATAAGTGATATCAAAGTCTACTGGAGTAAAACCGTCTGGCATGGCATTGCGGGTGGTAAACTTCTGACCATTGATGAATCCAAAATTAACCTTAATAACATCGCCCTGATTAATTTTGCACGACTGTGGGGCGGTGAGATTTCCCTGAATCGATAACTTGACTAAATCATGGAAGTCACCTGTAGACGGGCTTCCCATTCCATCGACCCACGCGCCTTTAATGACGGCAATATCCGTTTTCGGAATGGTCATCGAGCCGAGAAATGGCTTGGTGACATACAGGGTAAAGGTGGTGTTCGCACCAATATTAACGGGTCCATAACGAGACGTATCACCCTGGCAAACACCCGTTTGGGTTGCAGCAGAATATACCGTGTTGTTTTTTATCTGTGTGAATCGGGTGTTAACAGAGACAACCTGGTCGGTTGTGAGTCCTGGAATGTCGTTTGCCTGTAATGTGGTTTTAATATCCAGGCTGTCATTGAGTTTGTAATATCCTGTCTGATGTCCAGTGGTGGTAAGTACGGGGCTGACCATATAGACAAGTTTAACTGCCTTACCCGCAGAGCAGGAACAGGCGTATTGCCAGTTAGTGCTACTTAGCGTTGCAGAGGTAAACTCCCGTCCTGTCACGTTATCTGTCTGGTTCACCGTAACATCATCAACCACACTGCTGTAATTTGTCGCACCGCTAGTGCTGTCGGCTCCACACCCTCCTGAGGAGGCATAAGCGCAGGATGTGGATATCAACAAAAGACCTGTTATAAGAGGCGCTCTTTTCATTTTTTTATCCTTAATGGCACTGCGCTGTGCCTTGTAATACAGAGGTTGTAGGTTCTGAATCCGGTGTACTGAAAGCAAACTGACATTGTTGATCTGCCTGATTTCCCCAGCGTACAGTCCAGCTTTGTGATTTACTCGATATCCCAGAGAGATATAGTATGCCGCCCTCATCGACGATACTTTGTTGCCCCGTATCATCGTTGCTGGCAAGAGCGCCAAAGGGCAACGGTTTACCGTTGCGATCGCTGACTGTAACAAGTACGCGATAACCGATATTGGCGTTGAAACGCGCCGCTACCATTGCACCTCTGTTGGGCACCACAAACTGTGTTGTTTGTTCAAGATCGACGTTATCGGGCAGCTGCGTAGTATCTACCGAGAGACGGTTTTCCTGATAAGTTGTGAGATAAGGAACCACTGCATAGCCAAAAGGATCGGTAGCAATCCCCGGATAGTTTTGTATCCTCACGCCAGATGCTCCGTTAGCATCGATAAGCGCAAAAGCGTTGCCCAGATATTGCGAGAGCGTCACGCCATGAGGATGGATAACCACGCCGCCGGTAACGCCGTAATTGTATTGGCTGCTGTCATTACCGTAGCTGTATCCGGCACTGAAGGTGCCATAAGGTGAACGGTAACTGGCGTTCAGGCTACTGTTATGGTTGTTATCGTCATCCAGACTTTGTTCCAGGCTATAGCTCAGGCGACCATCATCCAGCAGTGAGCCATCAAGACGCATTTCATGTTGGGTTGGGCGATCTTTCTGGCTGGTCATCTGATAGGAAACCCGGCTACGCGGTAACCAGCGTTCTAACGGAATACTGAGATTCAAAGAGAGTGCGCGGTCATTATTTTGATCAGTGTAGCGGCTGTATTGATAATTCAGGCTGTAACCAACTCCCCATTGCTGGCCGGAAACCCCAACAGAGATATTCCTGTTTTTATCGTTATTGCCCCAATAGTCTTGCTGCGAACCGGAGGCATACAGACTTACCCCATCAAATATTGTCTGGCTGATGTTGAATTGAATTTCACTTTTTTGGCGACTGTTATAGTCCCAATTGCGGGTATTGGCTTCATTAAAACTAAAATAGCCATCGTTGGTATAGCGATAGTAGCTGACAGCGATATTGGTGTTGGTTTCCGGGATATCTTTGATGTACTGCGTACGCCATTGATAGCCATGAAAAGAGTGCTGGTTATCGAATTGGGTGTCAGCTCTGTTGATATCCATCGACAACGCGCCCAGTGCGCCAAGTGTGCCGCCGATACCGATCCCCAGCGCATAATAATCTTCAGAACCGAGCAGGCCGCCATACAGCGTAAAAGTATTATTCAAACCATATATTGCCGTGGCTTCAGCAAATTCGGGTTCCTTGCTATCACTGTTTGCATCAGCGCGATAGCGTCCAGCGGTCGCGCTATACTTTAGATGCCCAGGTCGCTGCATCATGGGTAATGAAGAATAAGGCTGGATAAAGCGACGTTGTGTACCGTCACTTTCTTCAATAGTGACTTCTAAATCGCCGCTGTTGGAAGAGGGGTAGAGATCGTTAATTTCAAAGGCACCCGCTGGCACGTTGCTTTGATAGATCACATAACCATTTTGCCTGATAGTCACGATTGCACTACTGTTTGCGATACCGCGTACCGTTGGGGCAAATCCGCGCTGGCTGTTTGGCAACATATTATCGTCGGAAGCGAGTTGCACGCCAGTAAAGGTGTAGCTGGAAAAAATACTGCCGCTGGTGGCGCTTTCTCCCAGAAGCAACTGAGACTTCAACGCCTTGATATCACGTTGTAAATAACTACTGATGGTATTCCAGCTTGATGTCTGATCGTTGCGTGTCCATGTGGAATAGTTGCGTAATCGCCAGGGGCCAAAATTAGCACCATTTTGCATATTCAGGTACTGTCGTTGGCTACGATTGCCCTGGCGGTAACGGTTATCAGAACCTGTAAACGAGTAGTTGGTAAACAGCGTTGGTATACCATCGTCCCAACGAGAAGGGGAGACGTAACCTCTTGCATCACGGTACAGTGCAATTTGGGGAATGCTCAAATTAAGTTGCTGATGATTGAAATCAAATTCAGCAGCTGTACCGGGAATGATTTGTTCAAGCGAGTTGATCACGCTATCGTCATCTTTTTCAGCCAGCGCCGGGATTTCATCCACCTTAATACCCAGCTCACGTAGTTGTTCTACCGTAAACTGTGGCTGCAGAAGTTGCTCTGCATTGGCGGTAAATGTAATTTTTTTCTGTGAAACCTTCTTTTTATTCAGCCAGATATCAACCTGATAAGTTCCTGGTAGTTGTGCATATTTTTTTGAAAAACGCGACAGATCGGTTGTTTGCATACCACTTTTTGTGGTTTCCAGCATAATGGGGTCGAAATAATACTCTTCGGCGTTAGCGGTAGTGCAAAGCATGCCGCTGCCAGTGAGCACCATCGGCAAACAACGTTTGATGATGAGCGCCAACTGTTTCGGTGTGCGTTTATGTCCCTGGTGGTGTCGTTGTGGCATTCCCTGATGACCTGTGTTTTTATATTTGTTATTGCAGTGGACGAGTTTCTGTCCCGGAACTGCCGCCATAATCATTGATCGCAGCCCATTTCACGTTCTTTCCGCCAGATGCAGGAAGTGGTAACTGTTTATGTTCTCCGGGCGCGATATATTCAATTTTGCTTGTGAGATCGGTTTTATCGACTGCCAGTCCGGCAAATACGACGTAATATTCAGTTGGGTTATATATATTGAGTGAATGGTCACTACGTTTAAATTCCAGTGATTTCCACGCATCGTTTACCCGTCCCTTCAGGTGTGCGGGGCGATAAAACATTTTGATCCGTGTTTTAAATACCAGCGTCAACTCGTTAGCATTAACATCATCTGATTTTTTCTTTGCTGGAATGGCACGAACATTAATGTAGAACAGCGACTCTTTATTTTCAGGCAGGTTATCAGCTGTTTTAATAATTCGCAGTGATGAGTCATCGCCAGCCTCAAGACGAAATAGCGGTGGGGTTATAATAAATGGGGCACGGCTTTTACCATCTATATTATCTACCCATGATTGCAGTAAATAAGGCGTTTCTGCGCCTTTGTTTGCGACAGGTAACGCAGCCTCTTTGCGGCTGGCATCATAGATCACTCGCGTTCGCTGTAAAACGATTCCTCCTGCAAGCGCCTGGCCAATACAGAAGCTACACAACAAGGTTAATATCACCGCGAATGTTCGTTTTGACATAGTTATTTTTCAACCTGATACAACGAGAAAGAGGAAGGAAAAGGGCGTTATCTGACAGGTCATATAACGCCGTAACGTATTAACGGTAATCCAGCGTTACGTTAACGATAGCGTCTGCTTCCCCTGGGGTGATTTCTGATGGAACTACGGTTGATACGTAGTAAGCGATGAGGTCAACATTGACAATACCATTGGATTCCGCCGGGATCTGATAAACCGTGTTATCATTGCCCATAGCATTCAGTGGCATAATGTTTCCGCTTTCCGCATCGTCAATACGGATACCCACACCTGTTGCCGCTATGCCAGCAAAAGAGCCTACTTTTGCCAGATTAGGGAAGTTAGGGACGGTGCCATTATCTCGCGTTTCCAGCCATAGACGGAAAGACGCTTCAACGTTGCCGTTATCGTGCTCCCACCCAGTCATTGGGCAGTTAACTAAAGGAATAGTGAATGGAATTTTTGGGCTACGCTCGCCAATATTACGAAACTGTTCGGCATTATAGTGACCAAGAGCAACTTCAATTTTCTTATCAGAGTCATTGATTTCACAAGCGGATTTTAAAATCTCGCCATCAAAAACTATTTCACCATCGGTTGCAGCGGCATTACCTGCGAAAAGCGCAAGTAAGCCCGCAATAGCTGTTTTTGTAACTTTATTCATATATAACCTTATCCTTGTAACAAGTACATAATCATATTTAATGTGAATATATGTTCAACATCTTTAAAGATTATACAGGCAGAAATATTTCATTGAACATTAAATAGACTGAACTTTAAGATTATATTTATATGCAAATATTTGATATTTTCATTATATTGATATCAATTTTCTATGTATTCAAAAGAGTATAAATGCCTGACTTTGCTGCGCCAGGGGGCGAGTCAGAATACGAGGTGATTTATTAATAGAACAAGTTATATGTATATCTAAAATTAAATTGTTGAACATAACTCCTTTTGCTATCGGCGTTATGTTCAACCCAGTCAAATGTTATTTAATATAATGCGTGACTGTTACATAAGTTAATTTAAACATTTTGAGCAAATTTTTCATCTGGTTAGGTGTTAATTAAACAAATAAAGTTACTGTGCAGCCATAAAAATGAAGCCGGGATAGCGGTAGAGACTTTAGCCGTGAGAAAACGATCTGTCGCATCCTGCTTTCCTTCGCCAGTCACCAGTAACAAAACTTCGCGGGCATTGAGAATATCCTTCAGGCCTAAGGTGATCCCACGAGTCACGGGGCGACCCGCGGTTTTTAACATCTCATGTTGCTGTGTTCTGGCATCAAGTTGACTGATATGGCAGGCCGGTTGCAGGCTTTCTCCCGGTTCGTTCAGCCCAAGATGACCGTTTTTCCCCAATCCGAGAACGCATAAATCCAGACCGCCTTTGCGCGCAATCAGGTTCGTTACCCGTTCGCACTCTGTCTCATTTATCTCTTCGGAGCGAAAGCTGATGAGCTGGTCTTCACGTAGCCCCAGCGGCTGCACGATATGCTGTTGCAGGAAAGTTTCGCAGGTGCCTGGCATCGTTAATGGCAGATCCACCCATTCGTCGAGCTTCACGAAGGTGAGCTGGCTGACATCAACCTGCTGCTGGTGGATTTTTTCTACCAGATAATGATACGTCAGTAATGGCGTGGCTCCGGTCGCCAGGCAAATCACGGCATCCGGTTTGCTACGGATCACGGCCAATAAATATTCGCTGGCACGTTCACTTAACGCCGTATAGTTTTCAACTTGCTGAAGGGTTTGCACAGGATGAAATTCCTTAAGTAAAGAGGCACCACCAGACGCAGTGCCTCGTTCCATTTACAAAATGCCGAATGCGGAACAAACAATAGAGAGCACAAAAGTCACGCCGATTAACAGCACCGGATGCGCTTTTTTCACCCGCAGGAAGTAATACATCAGCAGGGTGTAGGCCATCGGTAAAATGTTCGGGAAGACTTTATCGAAGAAATCCTGCTGCAGCGCAACGCTGTGGGTATTGTCGATGGCAAACGATGTCACCACGTTAATATGCACATACGAAGCGATCAGCCCGCCGATTACCGTGATCCCGAGGATGGTTGCCGAACGGGCAATCATCTGCGAGTTCTCTCGCACTTTATCGATCGCCTTCACGCCGACTGAATAACCGACGTGGGTCCAGCCGACGCGCAGGAAAAAGATAAGCAGGTAAACGGCGAAAAATAGAATCGGCCCCAGCAGGTTTCCCTGGCTGGCAAATGATGAGCAAATTCCCGCCATAATCGGCAACAAAGTAAACCAGAAAATCGCATCGCCAATCCCGGCGATTGGGCCAAACAGTGCCACTTTGAGGCCTTTAATGGTGTCGCGGTTTTCTCCTTTTTCTTCCATCGAAATTAATAACCCCATCAGGAATCCGACCAGATTCGGGTGGGTATTAATAAATTCGAGGTTATCTTTCATCGCCGCGCTTAAGCCCGGTTTGTCGTCCTTATAAATCTTTTTCAGGATCGGCAACATCGCCCAGGTAAAACCGCCCGCCTGCATCCTTTCGTAGTTAAAGCTCGCTTGCAGCAGCGACGAACGAAAGCCCAGACGGGTGATATCTTTTTTACTGATTTCAGATCCCATTGCTGTAGTCCTCTTCTTCATTTTTACTGGCAACGGGCTGCGGTTGCGCTTGCTGCCGGGATTTCGCATTGAAAAACTCATACACCGCAAAGCCTGCGCCCAGTACGGCAACCGGCAACAGGTTGCTGACCTGGATGTAGCAAACAAACAGGAAACCGGCGATCAGGTAAGGGATATATTGCGCTTTGAACATTACGCGCAGCAGCAAGCCAAAACCAACGGCAGGCAGAATACCGCCAGCCACTTCAAAGCCGTGGGTCAGCCAGGCGGGCATCGCTTTCACCAGCGCCTGCATCGCCCCCTGTGCCAGGTAAGTACAGAGGAAAGCAATCACCGCATACGCTGAAGCGACGATGAGCATCGTTGTCCAGTTAAGCCGGGAAAACGCTGCCGTATCCGCCTCTTTCGCGCATTTATCGGCTTTGGTCATAAATAATGAGAAAGCGGAATAGAAGAACAGAATGACGTACTGCATTAACAAACTAAACGGCAGGCCAAGACCAATTGCTGTTTTGGCATCAACGCCCGTAGACCATGCAATGACGGTGGTCATCAGACCCGCCATAATCGGGTTGGGCGGCTGAACACCACCTGCAGGGGTTAATCCGGCGAAAGCCAACTCTGTCAGACCACCGGTAATTAAGCCAGTCTGAATATCACCGAGAATAGCGCCAGTTAGGGTACAAACGATTATCGGGCGGAATAAAAATAAGGCTTCCAGCCAAAAATCAATCCCCAGAACAAAAACTAACGCCGCCAGGGATAATCCCTGAAGTAGGGTTATTTCATGCATTTTTATTACCTCAAACCAATATTAAGGCGATTTTAGATTTAGTCAGGGATTTGTTCTTTTTGATCGCCAGGGACGTCCTGAATGAAAACATTCACGCCACGTTGTTTAATAAAACGTAAGTCCGTGAGATCCTGGTCATCGACATAAACTTTACTGCTGATTTGCTTTTTCCCTTCCGAGAAATGCATATTGCCGACGTTGACATCTTTCAGGTCAATACCACCTTCTACCAATTTACGTACCGTTTGTGGCGTACGGCAAATCAGGAAGATCTTCTGATGTGGTGCAGCTTTGCCGATGACGTTAATGGTTTTTTCGATAGTAAAGAAACGAATGCCAAAGCCGTAGGTTTCCGCGGTAATACCCATTAATTTCTGTTGAATATCATCGTTAGCGACAACATCATCCACGACTACCAGCAGATTTGCACCGATGGTGGATGTCCAGGTCACGCCAACCTGACCGTGAACCAGACGGTTATCAATATGGGTTAAGAGAATATTTGGACTGCTCATTGTGTAATCCTCACCATAAAGTTGAATAATATAATTTTTTTAAATATATTATTGTTGCGATATTGTAGTGATGTATTTATTAAGGTTTAGTTATCTCCTTTTCCATTAAGGCACTCCCCGATATTAATCGGGAAGTACATTGGGATAAATCATAAAAAACTAATGATTATGCTGAAATTCGATTCGCTGAACCACAGACATTAATTTTATTTCTGACAACTTCTTTCATCGCATCCATTCCGACGCGCATATAATAACGAGGATCATTACCCTGCGGATTTTCCGCAAACCAGGCTTTAACCGCGCCAGCGAAGGCTATTTTTAATTCTGTGGCAACGTTCACTTTTGTGACGCCAAGTTCAATAGTGCGACGGACAAATTCATCCGGAACATCGCTGGCACCATGCAGCACCAGAGGAACATCCACCACTTCACGAATTTCCGCCAGCCGCTGGAAATCAATCTTCGGCGTTTTGCTGTATAAGCCGTGCGCCGTACCAATCGCTACCGCCAGGCTGTCGACGCCAGTCAGTTCGACAAAGCGTTTAGCTTCTTGTGGATCGGTCAGGAATGCACTTTCGGCGTCAACGCTCATGTCATCTTCAACACCGCCCAGGCGGCCCAGTTCTGCTTCCACGCTGCAATCTTGTGAGTGGCAGAAGTCAACAACCGATTTCACCAGCTTCACGTTCTCGGCAAACGGGAAGTGGCTGCCGTCGATCATCGCACTGCGCACACCTGCGTGGACTTTACGGCGAATATCATCCAGCGATTCGTGGTGGTCGAGATGCAGCGCCAGTGGCATGTTGTAGGTTGTGGAATAGGCGCTACACAGGGCGTAGATCTCTTCCAGCGCGATGTGTTTAAAGGTCCCCGGCGTTCCGGCGAGGATCACCGGCGATCGCATTTCACTGCACACTTCGAGGATCGCCTGGATCGTCTCGGCGTTATGAATGTTAAAAGCAGGCACCGCGTAGCCATTGGCCTGGGCGTCCTGTAACAGATATTTAGTGGAGATAATGCTCATAATGCGATCCTCTTATGCCTGCCACGGATGAATGATTACGCCTTGCACCACGCGGTTAACGGTGCCACTGGCTGATGGGGTATCCGGCGTATTGCCCATGTGCAGCGACTGCATCAGTGCAAACGTCTGGGCGTACATCAGGAAGCAAAATGCCTGCTCAACGTCGATAAAGTGACGTGACGGTGGCAGGATGATATGTGGACCGGCAGCGACGATGTCGCTGCTTTCCGCGGCGATGGCGATTACACGCATTGCCTGGTTGTCACGGCGAAGTTCAGCCAGCAGATCAAGATCATACTGACGGGTGTAAGGGTGGCTGGAGACAAATACCACCACCAGCGTTTCGTCATCGACCAGCGATTTTGGTCCATGACGGAATCCGGTTGGAGAATCATAAAAGGCCGCCAGTTTACCCGCCGTCAGTTCCAGCACTTTCAGCGCCGACTCGCGTGCTGCGCCCTGTAAGCCACCGCTACCGAGATAAACGATCCGTTTCCACGGTGCGTAACCAAACACACCTTCGCTGAAATCGCCCAGTGAGGTCAGGATCGCCTGGCAACGATCCGCCACGTCGCGGAAGGTTTGGCTGTTGATCGTCTCAGGTGCGAAAACCGCGAGGCAGCTGGCCATCATGGTGGTAATGCTGCTGGTCATCGCAAAGCCGCGATCGTGCGTTTCTGCGGGCATCAGCAGGGCAAACGCGTTATCGCTGTTGATCGCGTTTTGGTAAAGAGCGCCCGCTTCGTTGCAGGTGATCGGCAGGTGATAGCATTCCGGTACAAATTGATTTGCCAGTTCCACGGCTGCGACGCTTTCCGGGCTGTTGCCGGATCGACCGAAGGAGATCAACAGCAGCGGATGGGCTGGGTTCAGGTAGTCCATCGGATTGGTGACCAGATCGGTGGTCGGTACGGCGCTGAAGTTTTTACCGGTATGGCTGGCGAGCCACGGCGCGATGATGTCACCGATAAATGCCGACGTTCCGGCTCCGGTCAGGATGATCCGCAGATTCTCTTTGCGCAGTAACGGTTCAAGGAAGTTATTGAGCGCGGAACGTAGCGCGTCGATGTTGGTGAGTGAACGGATCCATGCGCGAGGCTGATGGCGGATCTCTTCTTCAGTCCATGTACCGGTTGCGGCGGCAGCAGGGGTGTAATTTTCTGGCATAACTCAATCCTTAGTCTGATGAACTTGACGTCGGGCGTTGTCGCTTTCACTTGCCTTTCGTTTCATTTCACTTGGTGATGTCTTTCGTTGATTAAAATCTATAGAAAAGAAACTGAAAGTTCAATGGAGAAAAAAGAAATAAAACGAAATTTGTGATCGTTGAAAGAAAAGATAAAGGAAGCAAAAGGGATTGCTGGATGCGGCGCAAACGCTTTATCCGGCCTTGCGGTCACCAACTGTAGGTCGGATAAGACGCGTT
>OKSB01004106.1_pt1 | contig 10803 bp, 9 predicted proteins | sample 1601171 | NCBI WGS metagenome assembly OKSB01 (sample SAMEA3541496, study PRJEB24748) | human gut metagenome | biome: human gut; feature: human-associated habitat; material: faeces | place: China | collected 2012 | reverse complement strand
ACCAGCAGGGCCACGGTCAGGGCCAGGACGTGTTCGCGCGCCAGCGCGGCCAGGGCCAGCGTGTCGCCGTGGCTGAGGGCGCGCTCGTCCGGCAGCGGGCCGTGCAGGGCCGCGCCTTCCCAGAACCAGCGCCGGAGCACGCGGCGCGCCAGCGCCTCCGGGGCGTGGGCGAGCGGTCCGCGCCGCAGCGCATGGAGCGGGGGCAATTCGGCCCGGGCGGTTTCATACAGCCGCTCGGTCAGCGCATCCAGGCAGACTGCGTCCGTCCCGAGCGCCTCCGCCGCCTCCGCGATATGGCCCGCCGCGCCGGGAAAGAGCCTCTCCATGGCGGGCAGGACCTCCAGGCGCAGGGCGTTGCGCGGGGTGAGCGGGCTTTGGTTGCTCTCGTCCTCGCGGTGAGGCAGGCCCTCCTGCGCCAGCGCCTGGACCAGCGTTTGCTTGCCCAGGCCCAGAAACGGCCGCAGCATCACCCCGCGGCCAAACGGCACGCATGCCCGCATTCCGCAGAGCCCATCCGTGCCCGCGCCGCGCAGAAGGCGCATCAGCACCGTTTCGGCCTGATCGTCCCGGTGGTGCGCCACCAATACCGCATCCAGCTTCAGCGCGTCCATCTGCCGTGCAAAGATGGCGCGCCGGCGCTCGCGCGCCCGCGCCTCCATGCCGGGAGCCTCCATGCCGCCGGTCAGGCCCGCATTCTCCACGTGCAGTGGCACCCCCAGCTCATCGCACAGCGCGCGCACAAAGCGCTCGTCCTCCAGCGAAGCCTCGCCCCGCAGGTCATGCTGTACATGGCTGGCCTCCAGCCGAAAACCCGCCTCCGACCGCAGGCGCCACAGCGCGTACAGCAGCGCCACGCTGTCCGCTCCGCCGCTCACCCCGCACAGCAGGCCGGCCCCTCCGCGAAAAAGGCCCGCGTCCTCCAGCGCGCGTCTCACCGCTGCCACCGGCGCGTCAAAGCCCATCGGCGCCCTCCTCCCCGCTTAGCAGCTCCATCACCTGCCCGGCCAGCGTTTCCGCCGCCTGGCACGCGGCCGCGGCCCAGCCCTGCGCCGCCTCGCGCGTGGGCAGGAGGAGGAGCACGACGAAGGTGGTTTCTCCATTGCGCAGGGATACGGCGGCGGCATGCTCCCGTCCCCCATAGGACACCAAAGCCGGATGGCCCTCCCCCGCTGCCCTGAGGGCCTCCTCCTCATCCGGCAAAACGGGAAGAGGGCCACCGTCCTGCTCAAAGGGCAGCGTATAGAGAAGCGTCAGCAGCCGGGGCGCGCAGGTACGGAAGCCATGCACCACCGCGCGGGCAAGGGCCTCCTGCGGGGTCCGCACATCCAATACCAGCGCCGGCACATCGCCCTCGCGCACCGTTCCCACCGCGCGGCACAGGCCCGCTTCGGCCCGCCGGTACGCCGCCGCGGCCTGACGCCGCTCGTTCAGGCCGGAGGCATAGGCGGGCGCCGCCTCCCGGATGCGACGGCAGTCCGTGTGCGTAAGCTTGTCCCGCAACAGCGAGAGGGTCTTTTCGCCCTTGGGCGTCAGATAGAGCACGCCTTCCAGCGCGCAGCGGCCCTGGGCTACCTCCCCGTCCTTTTTCAGCTCGTCCAGCAGCAGACAATAGGGCAGGTACTCCATCAGCTCCAGCTCCGCCACAAAGGGCCAGAGCTGGTCGGATGTGGCCATGCCCAGCGTCCGGAGGCACAGAAGCAGCCGCAGCTTGTTTTCCGCGTCCGAGACGCGGCGTTTGGGCGAAAGAAACGGCATCATACCCTCCTCAGATTCCATGGCGGCGCTTTTCTCCCCGGGCGCCGTAACGAAAGAATGGGCAAAGCGGAAGCTTTGCCCATCAAAGTATCGGAAAAATCCCGGCCACGCCGGTCTTTTCCGCCAGAACACGTTTTCCTGCGCCCGCGGCGGAGCTGGAAAGACGCGAAAGGAGCCCTTGCCGCGCAAGGCTGCGAACCCACCGCACCGGCCGCCGGATTCGCAATGGATTCGAAAGATACCGAACCTTTGCAAACAAGGATTCGTCGGCAAAAGGGCCTGCCGGAGCAGGCGATGCGCCGTCAGGCCATGAAAGGCTTGATATCGCTCAGCAGGTCGTCGCAGGAGTCGGTGTAGATCTCCATGGTGATGGGCTTGCTCAGATCCAGGCTGAAAATGCCCAGGATGGACTTGGCGTCTACCACATGGCGGCCCGCGCGCAGGTCCACATCATAGGGATAACGGTTGACGATGTTCACAAAGGACTTGACATTCTCCGCCAGGCTCAGCTTGATATTGACAGACTTCATAATTGAAAGCCCCCTTTCGTTTGGTTACGCAGGTATTATACACTACGCCTTGAAAAAAAGCAAGGATTCCCGCCTTGTATCATTCAACAAAGTTTCCCTTAAAGTTCCCCTTCGGCACGGGGGATTGTTGTCGCGGATGATCCATGTTATAATACGACCTAATGGCGGCCTCTTCGCCATGATCCGAGCAAATACGATTGGATAAGGATGAAGCGAGCGATGAGCAACCTATCCCCGGAAGAAATCGGGCAGCTGGCCCTGCGCTTTGCCCCGGAAGGCATGCTGAAGGCGCCGGTTCCCTTCGGCGGCGGTCACATCAACGACACCTATCTGTTTTCGCCCGCGGGGGAGAAGGGCGTGCGCTATGTGCTCCAGCGCATCAACAGGACCGCCTTTCCCCACCCGGAGGACGTGATGGACAACATGCTCCGGGTGACGCAGCACCTGAGGGAGCAGATCGTCCTGCGCGGGGGCGACCCGCAGCGCGAGACCCTGCGCCTGCTGCGCACGCAGGACGGTCTTTTCTTTGCCGTGGACCGCAACGGGGACTACTGGCGCTCCTACAGCTTTGTGAGCGATTCCGTCAGCTACGACCGCAGCGGCGACGAAAGGATCTTCCGCGAATCGGGCCGGGCGTTCGGGCGGTTTCTGTCCATGCTGGACGGGTTTGACGCCGCTTCGCTGCATGAGACCATCGAGCGCTTCCACGATACGCCCCATCGCTTTGCGGCGCTGCACGAGGCGGTTGCCCGTGACGCGGCGGGCCGCGCCGGGGGTGTGCGGGATCTGATCGATCTGGCCCTGTCCTATGAGCCGTTTTCCTCCACGCTGGTGGACGCGCTGGCCTGTGGCCGTCTGCCGCTGCGCGTGACGCACAACGATACCAAGCTCAACAACGTTCTGCTGGACGAGCGCACCGGCCGCGCCCTGTGCGTGATCGACCTGGATACCGTGATGCCCGGCCTGTGCGCCTACGACTTCGGCGACGCCATCCGCTACGGGGCCTCCACTGCGGCCGAGGACGAGCGCGACCTGGGCCGCGTGACCCTGAGCCTGTCGCTCTACCGCGCCTATGCCGAGGGCTACCTGTCCGAGGTGGGGGACGTGCTCACCGGGGAGGAGCTGCGCTCGCTGCCGGTGGGGGCGAAGATGATGACGCTGGAAACGGGCGTTCGGTTTTTGACGGATTATCTCGACGGCGACGTTTATTTTAAGGTGGCCTGCCCCGATCACAACCTGGTCCGCGCCCGCACGCAGCTCAAGCTGCTGCAGGACATGGACGCGCACTGGGACGAGATGGTTTCCGTGATCGGCGAACTGGGCAGCCGCAAGAAAGGCGGCGCGTGACGGGCGATCCCGCTTCTGCCGCCGCCCTGGAGAGGACCAAGCCATGAAGCTACACATCAAACCCATCACCCTTGTTCTCTGCGCCATGCTGGCGGGAGGCGCGGTGGCGGTCGCGCTGCTTTTGCCCGGTACGCTGGACAGCCGCCGCACGCTGGAGATCGAGCGCGCCGCCACCCCCACGCCCACCGCGGACGTGCGCAGCATGCTGATGGTGACCCTCGATCCCGCCAATACGCCTGCCCCCACGCCCATGCTGCTCAAAACGGGCGTCAAGGGCGACGAGGTGACGCGCCTTCAGCAGCGCCTCAAGGAGCTGGGCTATTACAACGGCGAAGTGGACGGCCAGTACGGTCCCGGCACAGCCGAGGCGGTGCGGGTGTTTCAGGCCCAGCACGGGCTGGACAGCGACGGCATCGCGGGCGAAGCCACGCGCACCCGCCTCTATGCCCAGGACGCGCAGACCTGCGTGCCCACCGCCACGCCCACGGCCACGCCCTCGCTGCTCAAAAAGGGCGACGCCAGCGACGCCGTGCGGGAAATGCAGCAGCGCCTCAAGGAGCTGGGCTACTATGACGGCGAGGTGGACGGCGACTTCGGCGGCGGCACGGAGGAAGCGGTGCGCCTCTACCAGCGCCAGAACGGCCTGGATGTGGACGGCATTGCCGCGGAAAAGACCTTCGCCAGCCTCTACAGCGACAACGCCCGGCAGGTGACCATCACCCCCACGCCCGACCCGGCGCAGATGCCCCTTCTGGTCAACCGGGAGCATCCCGTGGGCGCGGATTATGAGCCGGACGACCTGGTGAAGCTCAAAAACGTGATGCCTTCCTCCCTGGTCACCGTCAAGGGCAGCGACATCGAGGGCGACCGCACCGCCGCAAACGCCATGATCGAGATGTTCGAGGCCGCCAAGGCCGACGGCGTGACCGGCTGGCAGATCAGCGCGGGCTACCGCAGCTATGAATACCAGCAGGAGCTCTTTGACGAGCAGGTGGCCGAGTACCGCGCCGAGGGCTTCACGCAGGAAAAGGCCGTCTCCGCCACGCGAAACACCGTGGCCGATCCCGGCGCCAGCGAGCACCACACGGGCCTGGCCTTTGACATCACGGTGGCCGGCACCATCTTCAAGGGCACCGAGCAGCAGATCTGGCTGCACAAGCACTGCTGGGACTACGGCTTCATCATCCGCTATCAGGAGGATAAGGAGGACATCACCGGCTTCCTGGCCGAATGCTGGCACATCCGCTATGTGGGCCTGCCCCACAGCACCGAGATGCGCGACCGCAACCTCTGTCTGGAGGAATATCTGGGCGAGGCCTAGGGCGCTTCGCCGGATGCCGGGCGGAGGGCAAATCAACACGAAGAAGGGACATCATGTACGACCTGATCGTCATCGGCGCGGGACATGCCGGATGCGAGGCGGCGCTGGCCGCCGCGCGCATGGGCGTGGAAACGCTGCTGCTTACTCTGGACCTGGGAAGCGTGGCCCTGATGCCCTGCAACCCCGCCATCGGCGGCACGGGCAAGGGCCACCTTGTGCGTGAGGTGGACGCGCTGGGCGGGCAGATGGGGCTGTGCATCGACCGCACGTTCCTGCAAAGCCGCATGCTCAACCGCGCCAAGGGTCCGGCCGTGCACAGCCTGCGCGCCCAGGCCGACAAGCGCCGCTACCACGAGGACATGCTGGGCGTTGTGTTTTCCACCCCGCATCTGACCGTTCGCCAGGCCGAGGTCATGGACATCCTCACTAAGGGGGGACGGGTGAGCGGCGTTCGCACCATGACGGGCGAGGTCATCGCCTGCCGGGCGTGCGTGGTATGCGGCGGCGTGTACCTCAAAAGCCGCATCATCATCGGCCAGTATTCCAAAAACAGCGGGCCGCAGGGGCTTTTGCGGGCCGAGGGGCTGTCCGGCTCGCTGGAAAACCTGGGCTTCGCGCTCCGGCGCTTCAAGACCGGCACGCCCGCGCGCGTGGACGTGCGCTCCATCGACTTTGACCGGATGGAGCCCCAGCCCGGCGACGATCCCATCGTGCCCTTCTCCTTCCTGACCGCCGCGGGCGATCCGGACACGGGCGTGTCCTTCCCGCTGCGCAACCGCGCCCTGTGCTACCTGACCTACACCAATGAGGAAACGCACCGCATCATCCGGGAAAACCTGCACCTCTCCCCCATGGTGCGCGGCGATATCAAGGGCACCGGCGCGCGCTACTGCCCCAGCATCGAGGACAAGGTGCGCCGCTTTGCCGACAAGGACCGCCATCAGCTCTTTCTGGAGCCGGAAGGGCTGTCCAGCCCGGAATGGTATGTGCAGGGCATGAGCTCCAGCCTGCCCGAAAATGTGCAGTGGGCGATGTATCGCACGGTGCGGGGGCTGGAGCGCTGCGTGCTCACGCGCCTGGCCTACGCCATCGAATACGACTGCATCGACCCCACGGAACTGCGCCTCACCCTGGAAAGCCGGCGCGTGCCGGGGCTGTATTTCGCCGGACAGGTCAACGGCACCTCCGGCTATGAGGAAGCCGCCGCGCAGGGGATTCTCGCGGGCATCAACGCCGCGTGCGCGCTGCTGGAGCGTGAGCCGCTCATCCTCACCCGCGACATGGGCTATCTCGGCGTGATGGTGGACGACCTGGTGGTCAAGGGCACGGACGAGCCCTACCGCATGATGACCAGCCGCAGCGAATACCGCCTGCTCCTGCGCCAGGACAACGCCGATCTGAGACTGACGGCGCTGAGCCACGCCCGCGGGCTGGCCAGCGAGCGGCGCATGGCGCTCGTGGAGCGCAAGCGCGAGGGGACCGGGCGCCTGCTGGGGGCGCTGCATGCCGTGCGGCTGCCGGCCTCGCCCGCGCGCGACGCGTGGCTGAGCCGGCATCACCAGCCCGTAACCGCCGCCACCCTGACCGCGGAGGACCTGCTTCGCCGGCCGGACATCGCGCTGGGCTCGCTCAAGGAGCTGTGCCCGGAGCTGACCGGCTTCCCCGCCGATGTGGAACAGCAGGCGGAGCTGAGCGTAAAATACGAGGGCTACCTCAAAAAGCAGCAGGCCCAGGTCGCCAGGGCGCGCGCCATGGAGGACTGGCGCATCCCGGAGGACATCGATTACGACTGCATTGAAAGCCTGCGCATCGAGGCGCGGCAGAAGCTGAAGGCCAAAAAGCCCCTGAGCCTGAGCCAGGCCGGGCGCATTCCCGGCGTGAACCCCGCCGACGTGGCCGTGCTCATGGTGTGGCTCAAGCGCAGGCGGGACGGCGACGAGGCGCCCGTCACAAGAGAGAAGGGACAGCCTTGAAAAAGCATTCCTCCATGGCGCTGGTCGTGTTCGCGGTATGCATGGTCAGCTATTCCGGGCCCATGGTCAAGGGCGCGCTGAACGAGGGCGCCTCGCCCATCTCGGTGGCGCTTTTGCGCATGCTGGCGGCGGCGCTGCTGATGCTGCCCTATGAAGCGCGCCAGTGCGTCCGGCGGCACATCCCCATGAAACTCACGCCCGCCCAGTGGGGCCTGACGGCGCTGGCCGCCGCCTTTCTGGCTGCGCACTACATCACCTGGATTACCTCGCTGACCGGCACGAGCACCTTTGCCTCGGTGGCGCTGGTGTGCACGCAGCCGCTGTTTGTGGCCTTTTTCAGCTATGTGCTCTTTCGGGAGCGCACCCCCCGGCGCGCGCTGCCCGGCGCGCTGCTGGCGCTGCTGGGTGCGGTGACGATCGCCCTCTCCGGCCTGTCGGGGCAGGCGGCGCAGGCCACGGGACAGGAAGCGCTCAGGAGCAACCTTCTGGCTCTGGCCGGGGCCGTGCTCATGGCCGCGCACTGGCTGGCCGGGCGGCAGATCCGCCAGACCCTGGCCGCGGAGGTCTATACCCCCGTCCTCTACCTGATCACGGCAGCTCTGCTGGCCCTGTGCCTGCCCCTGTCCGGCGGCTTTCGCATGCCGCTTTCCGCCCTGCCCTACATGGCGGGGCTGGTCATCGGCAGCACGCTCCTGGGCCATGCGGTATTCGCCTATGCCCTTTCCGGCGTGTCCGCGAACGTCATCAGCTTTGCGCTGCTGGGCGAGCCCGTGGGCGCGATGATCTTCAGCATGATCTTCTTCGGCGAGGTGCCCACCTGGCCGGTGGCCCTGGGCGGCCTGCTCACGCTGATGGGGCTTGCGCTCTATCTGGCCTTTGCGGGCGGAGAAAAGCAGCCCGCCTAGCGCCACAGGTATTTTTCCAGATCCACGGTGCCATCCTTCCGCAGGCCCACGCCCTCCATCTCCAGCAGCAGGCGGTGCGTCTCCCGGCCGCAGGGCGAGAACGCCGCGCTCAATCCGCCCTGCCGGTTGACCACGCGGTGGCAGGGCACATCCGGCGGAGCCACGCTCAGGGCATACCCCACGGCGCGGGCGGCCCGCGGGCTGCCGATCCTGCGGGCAATCTGCCCGTAGGTGGCCACGCGCCCGCGCGGGATCTCCCTCACGGCGGCATAGACCCGTTCAAACATTCCCATCCACGCGTCCCCCTTTGCGCCATCTTCCCTGGGATGATACCACAAAAGGCCGAGCGCGGAAACCTGTTTTTCAGAAGGGACCGGCGATACAACTATGCAGGAACGCTCAACGCTCATGACGGAGGGCTCCGTCTGGCGGCACATCGTTCGATTTGCCCTGCCCGTGTTCTGGGGGAACCTCTTCCAGCAGCTCTACAACGTGGTGGACTCGCTGGTGGTGGGCAACTTTCTGGGTAGCGACGCGCTGGCGGCGGTGGGCTCCTCCAGCCATCTGATTTTTCTGCTGGTGGGGCTGTTCAGCGGCATCTTTACGGGGGCCAGCGTGGTCATTTCGCGCTACTACGGCGCGCGGGATGATGCGGGCGTGCGCACGGCCGTGCACACCACCGTGGCTTTCGGCCTGGTGGCGGGCGTGGTCATCACCATCGCGGGCGTGCTGCTCACGCCCCGCCTGCTGATCTGGATGGGTACGCCCGAAAGCGTGCTGCCTAACTCGATCCTGTATTTCCGCATCTACTTCGGCGGCATCATCTTCGTCATCCTCTACAACACGGCGGCGGGCATCTTCCAGGCCGTGGGCGACAGCCGTCATCCCCTGTATTACCTGATCGTTTCCTCGGTGGTCAACGTGGTGCTGGACCTGCTCTTCGTCGCGGGCTTTGGCATGGGGGTGGATGGCGCGGCCCTGGCCACGGTCATCTCCCAGGCCACGAGCGCCACGCTGGGCTTCTGGCGGCTGTGCCATACCACCGGGTCTTACCGCATCTGGTTTCGAAAGGTGCGCTTTCATGGCCGGACGCTTCGCCAGCTGCTCACGCTGGGCATCCCCTCCGGGGTGCAGAATTCCATCATCGCCATCGCAAACGTGGTCGTCCAGTCCTCCATCAACCTCTATGGACCCATGGCCATGGCAGGCTGCGGCTCCTATTCCAAAATCGAGGGATTCGGCTTTCTGCCCATCAACAGCTTCGCTTTGGCGCTGGCCACCTTCATCGGCCAGAACCTGGGTGCGAAACAATATGACCGCGCCCGGCGCGGCGCGCGGTTTGGCATCCTGTGCAGCCTGATGATGGCCGAGGTGGTAGGCGTGGGTATCAACCTGCTGGCCCCGTGGCTGATTTCGCTGTTCAACGGCGATCCGCAGGTCATCGCCTTCGGCACGCTGCAGGCGCGCACGGTTACGCTGTTCTACTTCCTGCTGGCCTTCTCGCACTCGGTGGCGGGCGTGATGCGCGGCGCGGGGCGGGCCATCGTACCCATGCTGGTGATGCTGGTGTGCTGGTGCGTCATCCGCGTCAGCTATATCATGCTGGTGGCGCGCGCATCCGGCAATATCCAGATGGTGTTCTGGGCGTATCCCATCACCTGGGCGCTCAGCTCCGTGGCCTTTTTGATCTATTTCCTGCGCAGCGACTGGCCGCATTATCTGGAAAGGAAAGAAAGGGCGGCCTGAAGGGGCGGCCCCTTCCCTTGACTTGTCCCGCCGCTTGAGCTACAATAGCCTCGGCTGTGCGGCGTGCGGCGGTTCATCATCATATATTGCCATTATTTATCATCGCTGGAAGTCCGCGTGGCCTGACGCCCGGCCCCTTTGCGCGGGGCCCTCTGTCCCCCAACCATTACGGAAAGGAAGGAACGCCATGTTTGGACACCGCCCCGAAGGCCGCCGTGTACGCGATGTGGACCCCATCGTGCAGATTACCCCGTACCTCATGCCCATGCGCTGCGACGCGCAGGTTTTTCTGGACTACGATGTGGAATACGAACCCCTGATGCGCTACATCGCCAAAAAGAGCCGGGAAGGCGTAAAAATCACGTTTATGGAAATCCTCATCGCCAGCTTTGTGCGCGGCGTGTCGCAGGTGCCGGAAGTGAACCGCTTCATCATGAACAAGCAGTTCTACAACCGCAGGGAGCTCACCGCCAGCTTCACGTTGCTGATGGACACCGACGACGGCAGCATCGAGGAAAACACCGTCAAGATCTTTTTCGATCCTACCGACACCATCTACGACGTCAGCGCGCGCATTAAGGACATGGTTCAGAAAAACCGCAGGGCGGAAACCTCCGGCTTTGCGGTAAAGCTGGCCTCCGCCGTGCTGAAGATTCCGCTGCTCCCCAGTCTGGCGGCGGGGCTGGTGAAGCTGCTGGACCGCTACGGCCTGCTGCCCAAGGCATTGCTGGACGGCCTGCCCTTCCACACCAGCATGTTCATCACCAACAACGCCTCCATCGGCCTGATGCGCGTGTACCACCATATCTACAATTTCGGCGACACCAGCATGTTCATCTCCATGGGCACGCCCCAGCGCGGCTATTCCGTGGATGCGGGCGGCAATGTGGTGCGCAAGTGCACGCTGCCTGTCGGCGTTACCGTGGATGAGCGCGTGTGCGGCGGCGCGGTATACGCCAAGCTGTTTGCGGTGATGAAAAACTGCCTGCGCCATCCCGAGCAGCTGGAAACCCCGCCTGAAAAGGTGTTTTACAACAAGGGCTGCGAGTTCCATGTGCCCAAGCCCGAAAACGTGTTCCATCCTGCCGGGTCGACGGAAGGGTCCGTCACGGCATAACCACTTTGCGGCCTTTGCGCAAAAAAAGCGTCAAGGCCGCTTTTTGCGTTTCTCCCTGTAGGTTTGTCAAACATATTGGACAGGGAAGGAGGAGAGAACCTCTCTGGGA
>OKSB01004104.1_pt1 | contig 10805 bp, 9 predicted proteins | sample 1601171 | NCBI WGS metagenome assembly OKSB01 (sample SAMEA3541496, study PRJEB24748) | human gut metagenome | biome: human gut; feature: human-associated habitat; material: faeces | place: China | collected 2012 | reverse complement strand
ATGAGTTTGCGAACATCGGTCAAATCCCGAAGTTTGATAAGCTCATCGCCACCATCCGAAGCCGGGAAATCTCGGCGTCAATCATCTTGCAGTCCCAGTCTCAGCTCAAGACCATCTACAAGGATGCGGCTGACACCATCACGGGCAACTGTGACTGCACACTTTTTCTTGGCGGCAAGGAGAAATCGACCCTCAAGGAAATCAGCGAGGTGCTTGGAAAGGAGACGATTGATCTATATAACACCTCAGAAACCCGTTCCAACAACAATTCCTACGGACTGAACTATCAGAAGGTCGGCAAGGAGCTGATGAGTCAGGACGAGATCGCCGTAATGGACGGCGGCAAATGTATTTTGCAGCTTAGAGGCGTAAGACCTTTTCTCAGTGATAAGTACGATATTACGAAGCATCCAAAATACAAAATGCTGTCCGACTACGATAAGCGCAACGCCTTTGACATCGAGAAATACCGTTCTCACAAGCTGGTAGTCAAGCCAACCCAAACCTTCGACCTCTATGACATGGGAGAGGTTGAAGCCGATTGAAGCCCCGTCATGCACTGCGCATGGGCAATGCCCAAAGCAGAACAATGACGGGGCTTCTGTTTTTTTGCCCATTTTCAATAATTCACACTCAAAAATCAAGGAGGTCACTCTATGGAATTTATCAATCAGGCGGTTACGGTCCTTCAGACGCTCGTTGTTGCCCTCGGTGCCGGTCTGGCTGTGTGGGGTGTGGTCAACCTCATGGAGGGGTACGGCAATGACAATCCCGGTGCCAAGAGCCAAGGAATCAAGCAGTTGATGGCCGGTGGTGGTGTGGTACTCATCGGCACGACCCTTATCCCGCTCCTGTCTGGCCTGTTCTGATCCGGCAACCCCAGCATAACCGAAAGGTGGTGAAATATTGGGATTTATCCTTGAAAAAATCGAAGAAGCCATAAAAGAGCTTCTGATCGGCTGGATTGAAAGCAACATGACCAATATGTTCACCGATGTCAACGACAAGGTAGGGACGATAGCTGCTGAGGTAGGCAAAACGCCCTCTTCATGGGATAGCAGCATATACCAGATGATCCGGGGACTATCCGAAAATGTGATAGTCCCCATCGCTGGTATCATCATCACCTTTGTCCTGTGTTACGAGCTGATTTCCATGATCACCGAGAAAAACAACTTGCATGACATGGACACATGGATGTTCTTCAAGTGGTTCTTCAAGGCGGCTGTGGCGATCTACCTCGTTACCAATACCTTTGACATTGTGATGGCGGTCTTCGACATCGGTCAAAATGTCGTAACCGGTGCAGCCGGTGTCATAAGCGGCGACACAAATATCGACATCGAATCCACTCTTGAACAAATGCGCGCGAGCATGGAAACGATGGGCATTGGCGAACTGCTCGGCCTGTCCATAGAGACGCTGCTGATCAGTCTGTGCCTCAAGATTATGTCCATTCTCATCACGGTCATTCTCTATGGCCGTATGATTGAGATTTATTGCACCGTGAGCATCGCGCCCATTCCCATTGCGACGATGAGCAACCGCGAATGGGGCAGCATCGGCACGAACTACCTCAAAGGGCTGTTCGCGCTGGCATTCCAAGGCTTCCTCATCATGGTGTGCGTTGCGATCTATGCCGTGCTCATCAACAACATGATCATCGCAGCCAATATCCACTCGGCGCTGTTCTCGGTGGCAGCTTATACGGTCATCCTCTGCTTCTCCCTGTTCAAGACAGGTTCGCTTGCAAAGTCACTATTCAATGCCCACTGAGAAAGGAGGGTCAACTTGAAGAAATACTCCGTGATCTACGCCGACCCTCCGTGGCGGTACAAGGTCTACTCAAAGAAGGGGCTTGGCCGCTCAGCGGAAAGCCATTACCCGACCATGAGCCTTGAAGACATCAAGGCTCTGCCTATTGGAGAGCTTGCAGCAAAAGACTGTGCGCTCTTCATGTGGATTACCTTCCCCTGTATGCAGGAGGCGTTCCAAGTCCTTGAAGCATGGGGATTTGAATACAAAACGACGGCTTTTGTCTGGATCAAGCAGAACCGGGTGTCCGACAGTCTCTTTTGGGGCATGGGGTACTGGACACGGGCGAATGCTGAACTCTGCATCCTTGCAACGAAAGGCCATCCCAAACGGGCAAGCCCCGGTGTGCATCAGGTCATCATGAGCCACATCGAAGAGCACTCCAAGAAACCGGAGGAAGCCCGCAACCGCATCGTCCAGCTCATGGGCGATGTCCCGCGCATCGAACTTTTCGCCCGCCAGTCCCCCGAAGGCTGGGATGTATGGGGCAATGAGGTCGAATGCAGCATCACGCTTGGAAAGGAGGTTCCCAATGGCGTTTGTACCGGTCCCGAAGGACCTGAATCGTGTCAAGACGAAGGTCATGTTCAACCTGACAAAGCGGCAGCTCATCTGCTTTGCGCTGGCTGCGGCAGCGGGTGTTCCGATCTTCTTCCTGACTAAGCCCAGCCTCGGCATCTCCACTTCGGCAATGCTGATGGTGGTCATCATGCTCCCGTTTATCTTCTTCGCTCTCTATGAGAAGGACGGGCAACCGGCTGAAAAAATCCTCGGCCATGTGATCAAGTCCATGTTTTTGAGGTATAAGGTGCGGCCATACCGCACGAGCAACCTATACGCTGCGCTCCAGCAGGAAATCAAAGAGAAGGAGGAATTGCAGATTGCACAGCAGCACGAAAAAGGCCGCAGAGCCTAAGCGGCTTACCAAAAACGGCAAGGTGTACGGCGATCTTCTCTCCGCCGAGGAAAAGAAGAAGCTGGTCTTGCAGAAGAAAAAGGACAAGAAGGCAAAGAAAGTCCGCAAATCGGCGCAGCAGACCATCCCCTATGTGGAGATGTGCCGCGACGGCATCTGCAAGGTCAACAGCCGTCTTTATACAAAGACTATCCGTTTCAACGACATCAACTATCAGCTCGCCCAGAACGAGGACAAGACGGCCATCTTCGAGAACTGGTGCGACTTCCTGAACTACTTTGACAGCTCGATTTTTGTCCAGTTCTCTTTCATCAACCAGAGGACGAGCATCAGCGAGTTCAAGAAGCAGATCAACATCCCGGAGCAGGATGACGAGTTCAACGACATCCGCAGTGAGTATTCCGAGATGCTGCAAAACCAGCTCACGAAGGGCAACAACGGCCTCATCAAGCGCAAGTACATTACCTTCGGCATTGAGGCCGACTCCCTGCGCATGGCGAAGGCCAAGCTGGATCGGATTGAGACGGACATCCTCAACAACTTCAAAACCCTCGGCGTGAAAACCGAGCCGCTGTCCGGCTATGAGCGGCTGAAAGTGCTTCATGATGTGTTCAATATGGACAGCAATGAGCCGTTCCGCTTTTCCTTCGATATGGTTGCCCGGACGGGGCTTTCCAGCAAGGACTTCATCGCTCCCACTTCCTTTGACTTCCGTGAAGGCAAGTGCTTCAAGATGGGCAAAACCATCGGCGCGGTGAGCTTCCTGCAAATCCTCGCGCCGGAACTCAATGACCGTATGCTTGCCGACTTCCTTGAGATGGACAGCAACATCACGGTCAATTTTCATATCCGGACGATTGACCAGGCGAAGGCAATCAAGAGCATCAAGATGAAGATCACCGACCTCGACAAGATGAAGATTGAAGAGCAGAAAAAGGCAGTCCGCTCCGGCTACGACATGGACATCATCCCGTCCGATCTCGCCACCTTCGGCGGCGAGGCAAAGCGTCTTTTGCAGGATCTCCAGACCCGCAATGAGAGACTGTTTCTTGTGACCATCCTCATCATGAATACGGCAACCAACCGCCAGAAGCTCGAAAACGCGGTGTTCCAGACCGCCGCCATTGCCCAAAAGTATAACTGTGCGCTCAAGCGTCTTGACTTCCAGCAGGAGGAAGGGCTGATGTCCTCTCTTCCTATCGGCGTCAATCAGGTAGAGATCGAGCGCGGGCTGACCACTTCCAGCACGGCGGTTTTCGTGCCGTTCACCACGCAGGAGCTTTTTCAGGGCGGCGAAGCTCTCTACTACGGTCTGAATGCACTGTCCAACAACATGATCATGGTTGACCGCAAGCAGCTCAAGAACCCCAACGGGCTGATCTTGGGTACACCCGGTTCCGGTAAGTCCTTCTCCGCCAAGCGCGAAATGACGAACGCCTTCCTCATCACGGAGGATGACATCATCGTCTGCGACCCCGAAGCCGAGTATTTTCCCCTCGTGCAGAAGCTCGGTGGTCAGGTCATCCGCATTTCGCCGGTCAGCACGGATTACATCAATCCGCTGGACATCAACACGAACTACTCCGAAGAGGAAAACCCGCTGACGCTGAAATCCGACTTCATCCTCTCTATGTGTGAGCTGATTGTCGGCGGCAAGGACGGCTTGCAGCCGGTTGAGAAGACCATCATTGACCGCAGCGTCCGCATGGTCTATCAGGAGTTTCTTGCAGACCCCAAACCAGAGAAAATGCCGATCCTTGAAGACCTCTACAACATTCTGAGAAATCAGAAGGAGCCGGAGGCACAGCGCATCGCAACTGCCCTTGAAATCTATGTTCACGGCTCTCTGAACGTCTTCAATCACAGAACGAACGTGGATGTCAACAACCGCTTCGTCTGCTATGACATCCGCGAACTCGGCAAGCAGCTCAAAAAGCTCGGTATGCTGATTGTGCAAGATCAGGTGTGGAACAGAGTTACCATCAACCGTGCCCAGCACAAGGCAACGCGCTACTACATGGACGAGTTCCACCTTTTGCTGAAAGAGGAACAGACCGCCGCGTACAGCGTGGAAATCTGGAAGCGTTTCAGAAAATGGGGCGGCATCCCGACCGGAATCACGCAGAACGTCAAGGATCTGCTTGCGTCCCGCGAGGTAGAGAACATTTTTGAAAACTCGGATTTCGTCTACCTTCTGAATCAGGCGTCCGGCGACCGGCAGATTCTCTCGAAGGCGCTGAACATCTCGCCCAGCCAGCAGAACTACATCACCAATTCCAATGCCGGTGAGGGGCTGATCTTCTACGGCTCGACTATCGTTCCCTTCAAGGACGATTTCCCGAAGGACACCCAGCTTTACCGCATCATGACCACCCGTTTAGAAGAAACCGTACAGAACTAAGGAGGATTTTTGAATATGAACAACAAGATGATTACCATTCCCTACGCGGACGCTATCGAATACGGAGAGAACACCTCCGCGCTGTTTAAGGCTCTGTGGGAGCTGACCGATCTGATCCGACTGGAAAGCGACCTCAAGAAGCATCACCGCGCCTACCTCCATGTGAGGGAGGACATCGACGAAAAGGTCAAGGAGGCGCGTCAGATTATGACCAAGGTATCTGTGGATATGATCGGTTTCTACTTCAAGGTTGATGTTCCCAAGTGCAGCAACAGCGATGAGAATACCCCTTTCGCTGACGCGGCGGATGATGAAGCCGTAACTATCCCCAAGGACAAGTATGAGCTGATGATCGACGATCTGCTCACGATGTCCGAAATCATTCAGTGCGTTGCAGATATGCGCACGCAGGATATGAAGGCAATCCGCGAGTTCGGCAAGTTCGTCCCCGCCTTTGCCGCTTTTGAGAAGAACCGCCTGAGCCTCTATCGTGAGGCGGCGAAGGAAGCCGAGGAAATCTTCGACCGTTGGGCGGACGAGATTGACGATCTCGACGAGGACTTCATGGAAGACGAGGACTACGAGCCGGACGAGTTCTTCTCGGACTAAAAAACTGCCCACCATGAGCGAATCACGGTGAGCAGTTTTGTTTTGAGAGGATTCAGACAAGCGTGTCATCCAGCAGGAAGTCGATGACGCTGATATTGAGAATGCCGTTGTCATCATACCAACGCTTGCGAATGTCGTGACGCACAATAATCTTCGGGAAAGAATCGCCGGTCAGCGCGAAGGGCTTATTTTCAGTGATCGCCTTTTCCTCTGTTCCCAATGCGTAGGCAGACTGAATATAGGTCTTCTTGCCGCCGGAGGTTGCAATGAAGTCAATTTCCCGCGCAACCGGAGCGACCTTTCCTTTGGCATTTTTCTCATTACCATAGACGATGCCAATGTCAACAGAGCATTCACGGATCATCAGCTCATTGAAAATGATGTTCTCCATAATGTGCGTCATTTCCTGCTGACGGAAGCCGATACGGGCATTTCTCAGTCCAATGTCCTCGCAATAGTATTTGTTGGGATAGTCAAAATAGCTCTTTCCCTTGACATCCCAGCGTTTGCATTCGGTGAAGAGGAAGGAATCCGATAGGTGATCCATATAGGCTTTCACGGTGTTCAAGGCAACGACATTCTCACCGCTGCGCTTCTGAACTGTGTTGATGGTGGCTGCAACCTTCGTCGGATTGGTTAGGGAGCCGATGGACGAACACAGCAGATCAAGAATAGCAGACAGCACATCCTCACGCTTGATCTTCTTCCGCTCTACAATGTCCTTCAGATAAACCTCGGAAAACAGCGATTTCAGATAAGCCATCTTTGCGGTGTCTGTGGGACGGGACAGGATCAGTGGCATACCGCCATAGAAAGCAAAGTCGTCAAAAGCGTCCTGCTTATCTCCGCCGACAGCCGAGTAGTATTCGGCAAAGGAAAGCGGATGCACACGGATCTCATCGCTCCGTCCTCGGAACTCAGTCAGGATGTCCGATGACAGCATTTTGGAGTTGCTTCCGGTCACATAAATGTCCAGGTTGGACAATGACTTCAAATCGTTAAGCGCGTCGTAGAAGGTGATCTTCTTCCCGTCCGGATTGTAAGGATTCGGAACCTCGTCTGACATCTGAATCTCGTCTACGAAGAGATAGAATTGGTCTGCACTGTGTTCTACGATCTCCCGGACATGCGCCGCAAGCTCCAACGGATTGCGATAGCGAATATCACGGGTCAAGTCCAGTTCAAAGGACAGAATGTGATCTTCGGCAACACCCTCACCGAGAAGGTAACTCTTGAACAGATTGCGAAGCAGATAGGACTTGCCGCATCTGCGGATGCCGGTAATCACCTTCACCTGACCATCCCACATAAAGGAGATGATTTTCTTCAAATAGCGATCTCGTTTTATTTCCATAACCCAACCTCCATTGAAAACTTGCTGGTATTATCATGCTACTTTTCAATGGATATTATACTCCAACACGAGAGAAAAATCAATGGTTTCGCTGAAAAGTTTACAGATAAACCCGACAACATTTCAATGAAACGAGCAAGGAGGTACACCACCATACAACTTGACATCATTCATACCGGCGATTGCCTTAAAATCCTGAAGGGGCTGTTGCAAAATCAAGTAATATTTGCAGCAGCACCTTTCTTTTTTTAGGAGGGCAATCTGTGGAGTGCCGAACATTACATTTTTCGGCTCAAGCGAAGCCGACTCATGCAGAAAGTGTGATTTTTGTGTACGGCAAACAGACCTGCTCAAGTTTTGTTGTTCTCGGAAGGTTATTTCAGGCTGTTTTCGGTTCAAACAGTGCTTTCCCGAATCGTCCGTCAGCAAGCCGACTGCAAAGTTTTCGGATATTGAATGCTGTTGCGAGGATAAAAAGGCGGGTTTCGTTGTTGGTCTTCCCTCGGGTGAGGAATCTTCCGAACCCGTAATCCTGTTTTAAAACGCCGAAAGCACCTTCAACTTGGATCGAACGGTTCATTCGGAGAAGAATGCCTTTATCAGTACTTGTTTGTATTTGCTTCAGTTTTTGTTCCGTCAACGAACATTGATTCGAATTCAATCTCGCCGATTTCCGAAAGCTTTTGAACAAGTTGGTAAAAAAGCCCTTCTGCACATCCGTTCATGTTTTTTCAAGAGATCTTGCTATCGTGGTATGATCCGGTGCCGGTTCGTATCGCAGCCACATAAACCTGATGTCGGTTTTGCACGCTTCTTCTATAGCTCTGCTCGAGAAAATCCCTCGCATGTTTGCATATACAGCAATCGAAAACATAACCTCAGGGTCAATCTTTCTCCACCGCCTGCGATAACCGGAATGTAGTTTTCTGTAATCTAATTTTTCCGAAATCTCGGCCATTTTAAATACAGGATCTTTTTCGTCAATCATTGTTACAACATTTATCGGCATGACTGCTTGATTTTTGCTCGTTTTCATTGTATAATTTTTGAGCAATTTAATTATACACGAAAGCAGCAAACCGGACAACCCTTCTTGAGTTGCCCGGTTTACTGTTTTCGTTGCGTTATCTCGTCCATGCAGTAGAGGAAGTTCTCCCTCTTCGTGAGTCTCTTACGACAGGAATACCCGTAGTCCGAGAAGTTGATCCGGGCAGTCATACCGTTGCGCCCCTTTCTTTGCTGTGGCTATTTTATATCACATCGCGAGAAAATAGAGGAGTTAATCAGTGATTACTTAAATGCTTTCAAACGCCGAAATACCTGCCCGCCTTAATATGTTCTTGAGCATAATTATCCAATTTGTTTAATTATTTGCAGAATTGTCGAAATCACTTCCTTAATCTCATCACATGTTTCTGCGCTGTCTTCAAACGAGCTGATAAAAAGTCTTGTTTTCACTGTTTCGAATTTCTTCATTTTCTTCAAATCAGCTTTTAGTCTTTCATTCAGTTCTTTTAACTTTGCACGTGCAGCACAAATATCATCGTTTTTAATATTTTCTATGTGCCGCAACATGCTGTTTGATACACCAAGCAACATTTCAAATCGTGTCTTTATCCAATTCACGGTAACCAAGTTATCGTCAAAGCAAGCAGCCGTTTTCTCAAGCTTTTCGATCAGGGACAGTCTTTCCTGTGTTTTCTGCGGTAGAAGCTTAATATACTCAGCCGTTTTCGATAGCCTGCCGGCCAACTGCACGCCTTCAAGCGTGTAACCCATTGGTGTGTCATCCAAAACAATCGGTTCATCAACCCATGCTGCTATTATCTTATTTGCAGCGTTGTGTTGAAAATAGTGAATGGCTCTCTGAAGCTCCTTTTCGACCCAAACAGACCAAACCGCCGACTCAGACAGCATCAAAATGAATTTTTCGGCGTTCTTAATTGATATCTCAATCATATGAGCATAGTTTGTCCCATACGGAATATCTCTCGGAGCCATCCAACACTGCACTCCCGCTTTCTCAATCAGTTCTCGAATTTCATTTACCTTTCTATAGTCCTTCGAACTATAACTTATAAAGTAATAGTTCTTTTTAAACAGGTTCATTTTTTCTAAAAAAACACTCCCGGTACAGTGCAACTTTGGTTCACTGCTTTCCATAGCCGGAAGAATCATCTCTGCGTAAATACTATCAATTTTACGTTTGGCTGTTCTTTTGTCAATTGAATCTTTACCGACATTAATTGTTGCTCTTATAAATGACGATATGCTTCGTCCGTTTCGGACAATATCATCCATATTATAGGCATAGAAATCATTCAAGATCAGCGATCGATCCTCTTTCAAATTAATCAATAATAATTCGCATTCTCCGCTGTATCTCCACCGAATATTATTATTTTTTTCCAATTCATGAACGCAGTTAATAAACTCACTGAAATAAAAGTGAACACTACCATAATTTCTCACATTTACAGTGTCTGGATAGCCAAAATGTCCCAGTATTCCGGAGATTAATCCACCGTAAGGATTATTTAAAAATCCGGGAATAAAGTATACAACGTTTTTGCCGGAATCCAAATCGAAATAGTCAAGATTATTGATCAGAATTCTGCCTGCCGGGGTTAATTCTCTCAAGTTAAGCAGTATAACATAACACCAATGCTGTTCTCGACATCGTATGTCTTGTTCTCTCAAATCCGCATAAGATTTAACACATAACACCTATATTTTTTCCTCTCTCTAAAATCCGTTTACAACCAAGCATCTATGACGGCATCATATGTTGCCGTCATAGCACATTGCAGGAGGCCTCAACATTTTTTCCGCCTTTTTCTCCGTTCACATAGCAGCGCCAGGAGCGAGACCGCCAGCGCACCCATGAGGATATTCGATCCATAGAACGAGGTGTCATATACATCTATTCTGCCAGCCAGCTGGCGGGCCTCGACGAAGATAACGCTCACGGCCTGAAATATGGAGTAGGCCATCAGCGTCATACGGCGTCTGCCGGTGGTGTATGTCGAGATATAAAGAGTAAAAAATATCCCCATGAAATACAGCCCGTACATATCAAGACTTCCGATGAAAGACGGATAGGGCACTAGAAGCGGCAAGATGTCAAACTGTATGGAAAACCATATGCCGCTGCTGATGGTAAAGGCCGCGCCATAAAAGAGATCTTTCGTCTTGTGCCGTTTCAAAAACAGCAGTAACAGCGCCGTGCATAATTCCAGCAGCCCCAGAAAAAAGACGAATATTCCCACCACAAAGGAGAAACCATGCTTTGTGAAGACCATTCGGTAGAGCGCGTCGGGAGAGCCGCTGTACATCTCATTGAGCAGGACGTTAACGCTGCTGTAGTGCACCTTCTTATAAACATTTGATATCTCCAGCCTGATATCGTCATCCTTCGCTATGCCCGGTGAGGCAAAAAAATGCCACACATTGCCGGGGCTTCTGACATATAGCGACGTCGAGCGGTCATAGCCAAAGCTGTATATCTGCGTACCATTCCTGAATAACCTGATCCGCAGGTCGGTAATGCGCAGCATGACAAAATCTTTTTTCTCCACGTTCTCGGAGAGACGTCCCGTTACAACGATGTTTCTATGACCGCTTAAATCGAAGCGCGTATCTTCACGCAGCTCCTTTTCCTGGCCGCCGTCAACGCTGTAAGTACCTCTGATATATAGGTGCGAGAAAGG
>OKSB01004101.1_pt1 | contig 10818 bp, 8 predicted proteins | sample 1601171 | NCBI WGS metagenome assembly OKSB01 (sample SAMEA3541496, study PRJEB24748) | human gut metagenome | biome: human gut; feature: human-associated habitat; material: faeces | place: China | collected 2012 | reverse complement strand
TATTCCTTTTAAAGAAGAAAAAGCAGAACGTAATACTTTTAAACCATAAAGTTGATAAGGAATTTCTATATTTCTTTGATAATTTTTAACATACAATTGATGTTGTTTTAATGTTAATAACATATAATTATTTAAATATCTTTCATTTATAAAAGGTTCTAAATAAGGAATTAAAATAATTTGTTGATCAGCTTTCATAAGTTTTAAATTTTTTAACGTTTCACTAATAATACTATTAAACATTTTTTGTTTTTCTTCATAATTTAAATATTGAATAGCATCTTGTGTCTCATAAACAAATCGCTTATATTCCCCTTCTATTTTTGTCTTATTATAAATACCATTTAAAATCACTTCATATTTAAACATTTCTTCTTCATTTGTCATTTTAAAAGCAAAACCATCTTCAAGAAAAGTATCTTTTTGTCCTTCAATAAGACGAAACAAATCACATTTTTTTAAATATTTATATGGATTTTCTGAGTAGCCTAATAAAGTTACAGAATTCTCCAATTTTAAATTTCTAATTAATTTCAACAGACTTCCCTTTTCATTACCTTCCCCCAATATATAAGTATGAACCGGAAAACCAAGTTTTTTAAGTCTATAATGAACTCTTATCAAACGATCAAACCCCTTTACAGGGATAAGGCTTCCCATCCCGCATATATTAAATTCTGAGTGTTCAAATAGAGATTCAGCTATAGGCTCTTGCGCCTTTTTTAATATTAAGTCTGTCTGATTTGTATTATATAATACTGTGCTACGCATTACTGGAAATATTTTTAAAAAAGATTTCTCAACATCCTTAGATACAGATACTATATAGTCAAAAGACTCATAACATTTTTCCGCCTCTTTTTCGTTTCGAAACAACCTTGATGCATCCTTTTTTGTGGTCATAGTTCTATGAATCCAACATACTTTTTTTATTCTATGATCGAAACACCCGCCAATTATCCTCGCAGTTTGACCTTCCAAATATGAAACAACAATGTCAAATGAATCCCTGATAATAAATCGATAAAGTAATCTAGGCGGAAAAACTTTTAATACATGGCCTATTCCGTGAAATGATTTTTTTAAAAAAAATTTGTACTTTACATTTTGAGATAAAAATTTTTTATTTACTCCTTCATCATATAAGGCCAAAACTGTAATTTCAAATAGATTCAAGTTCATATGATTGACCAGATTTACCAGAACTTTTTCAGCTCCCCCATGCCCTAAATTCGGTATCAAAAACAAAATTTTTATCATCTATGCTATCCTCATTTACTTACTCAGCCTCTTTTTATGAAAAGCATCATATAGTGCGTCTGGTATTACTATCTTTATCATCTCAACAACTGCGTTTTTTACCGCATATATATACATCCATTTGGGAATATGTACCATTTTAAATCCGACAAATGTAGCATATATTCCATTAAGTCTTGCCTGCGGCGTTCTTCTATGTAGCGCATTTCTGTCATCACGCATTTTATATAACGGTTCCTGAATATTATATCCTTTATATCCTTTAGCATAGAATTTATACCACAAATGATAATCTTCTACTCGTAAAAGCCGTTTATCTTCTGTATATCCTTTCACATCTAAAAAGGCAGACCTTCGGATCATACACGGCGCATGACAAAACATGGGAACATGGGTGGGAAAATCCCTTACCTGAGGGTATTCCAATGTCTTAATGCAGCCCCAGTCCCCTCCTTCATCAAACGTGGTCATATGGCTGCTTACGATAGCATATTCCGGATGACGGTTTAAAAAATCTGCTTCCTTTTGAAAACGGGTCGGATCGCATAAATCATCCCCATCCATTCTGGCCACATATTCTCCGGCAGCCATTTTAAGACATCTGTTTAATGTAGCGTTTAAGCCCTTATTCTTGCTGTTCTTTATAACCCTGAACCTCTTCGGATCCGCTTTTTCATATTCTTTCGCAATCTCGTATGAATGATCCTGTGATCCGTCATCACAGATAATAAATTCCCAATTTGGATATGTCTGTCCTATGATAGAATCTATCGCTTCATTCAAAGTAGAAGCGCAATTATATGTTCCCATTAGTATGGAAATCTTCTTTGAAGTGTCCATTTTACCTCCCTCTAATTTTTTGTATCAAAAATAGCAGAATATAAATTACAAATGCGTTTTGTCGCTGTCCGGCCTTAAAAAAAGCTTTCCAATGTATAGGCATATACTGAATCTTTAATGAATTGACAGCAACAAAATATTCCTTTTTGCAAATAATTTGCTTGATTCCCTTGATTTTATCTTTAATTGAACTCTTTTTTGTCATTTCATTTATTCCCAGCGGGATCAAACTTAAGGAAATTCGATTATTTAATGCTTCAGTATATTCTGCAGGTAACTCCTCTTGAGTAATATATTGATTCATAAGTTCAAAAAGCTTATCCCATTTTTGAATCAATTTTTCATCATATGATTCTGTAATAGAAATATCGTTAGTCCTGCGATAATGATACAAATATTTATTCAAAAAAATTGCTCTTTTTACATACTGTAGATATACCAGATTAAAAAGGCCATCCTCATAAGTACCAATCTCACGTATATCATAAAATTTAATATTATACCGCGAAATAATGGAACGCTTATACAATTTTCCCCATACCGTACATAAGGCATCTGCATTTTCTGGATGCGCTAATTCCTCATCAATAACTCCTATCATTCTTCTGTGAAGTTTTTTTTGAACTTCTTTTTCAGTGAAAACAAGATCTGTATCAAAAATTTCTTTCTTCTTTTTTTCGCCTTCCCTTTCCCGAATATAGGACCATAAAACAAGATCCGTATTTTGCTCAACTAAATTTTGTAAAGCTATTTCACATGTTGTATTTTCAATCCAGTCATCACTATCTACAAAAAGAACAAAGTCGCCATTTGCATTATCTAACCCTGTATTTCTAGCTATTGATACACCTTCATTCTTCTTATGTATCACCTTAATTCTATCATCTATTGCTGCATATTTTTCTAATATAACCAATGAATCATCTGTCGAGTCATCATCAACACATATAATTTCCAACTGCTTATAAGTTTGTGCTATAATACTATTTAAACAAGTTTCTAAATACTTTTCTGAATTATAGACTGGGATAATAATTGAAATTGTTTGTTTATCTAACTTCTTTTCCATTTACAGCCCCCAAGTAATATGTACCTGATAATAGTAATAAAACAGATAAAGACATATCATAGATATATATATTACTACTGCAGATCTTTTCGTAAACACTCTTTCCACAATCCAGGGAAGGAGAATATAATTATACAATGAAAAATAAATAGGAATTCTTCCTAGAAACAAACCACTGGTAAATCCACTGAGTGCATAGGAAAATGCCGCTATCAAACTCATATTCGCCGCCAAATTTATAATTGGATTTTCTGCTTTGTCAATATATTTTTTAAATACTAAGGATAACACAGCTGGTATAGAATACACAAAAACACGTTGTATACTCGTTCCCTCTGTACTCAAATATTGATCCACCTCTCCACTATATTGTGTATTTTCCATAAAATCTGTAATGAGGTTAGTAAACTGATCCACAAATGCGATTGATAAAATAATAGCGGCCGCAAAAAGCAAAGTTTTCTTATTCCATGCTTTTCCCTGTACAATAAATATCATCGGCAGCATCAATAATGCTGTTGCATGGATTGTAGATAATATTAATATCAAAATAATCAACGGCACATATTTCTTTTTTACTATAAGTCCAACACAGGCAAATAGAATCGCCACAGGAATAAACTGGCGGATGCCGTTAAATGTCCACTGCACATAATCTCCAGATGCAATAAACAAAAAAGCGGAAATGATAAAATTGCAGGAATAGTTCATATATGTAACCATGACACACAGAACACAAATGGCTGCAATCAGTGTAAAATAGACAATTTCTCTATTTCCAATGATCGATTTCACAACTGTGGTAAAAACTAAAAATCCTCTATCTTTTCCTTCTTCTGTAAAGGACGCAAATAGTTCCGGCAAAGAGGTTGTTGCATTTTTAAAGGACTCCAGATAGGCTGACGTATCTCCAAATTCTAATACTGTCTTGCTCCGTGTCCCGGCCATATATATCATAGGAATTGTTAATATCAGCACAGGCAGCCATGTATAATGAATTTGTTTCTCACCATACACATTAACCTGCACCTGCTGCCCCATCATCAATGCTATCATTGCGCTCACTATAAGTAATGCAAACAACTGCCACTGAAAAATCATCTGTCTCTACCTCATACTACATCATGCTTCGGTACAATCCTGCCATCTGTTCGACTACAGCATCTATTCCATACTTCTGCACTTTTTCCAGATTATACCTTTTCATTCTTTCCAGTCTTTTCTTGTTTTCTATAATCTTCTGGATTCCTTTCACGAATCCGTCTACATTCATCGGATGAACTAAATATCCGCCCTTTCCTGAATCAATCAAGTCTACATTGCCTCGGATCCTTGATGCCACAATCGGAAGTCCGCAGGCCATTGCTTCCATAATTGCAACCGGCAGCCCCTCCTGCAGAGATGCAAACAAAAAAAGATCCGCTGCACTGCTGATTTTATACACATCTTTCCGAAAGCCAAGAAAATGTATTTGATGCTCTACGCCAAGTTCTTTGGCTTTTTTCTTCAACTCTGCTTCCTGTGCCCCGTCTCCGCAGATGAATAAATGGAAATGTGGATTATGAAGCTTCGCTGCTGCCTGAATCAGAACCATATGATTTTTTCTCTTAATAAGCTGCGCAACGGATATCGCAAATATGTCTTCATCCTTTAGTCGAAATTCGCGGCGGACTTCCTGTTTTTCTTCAGGAGCTGCCTCCACAAACTTTTTCAAATCCAGCCCTACACCATTTACAAGCGCAGTCCTCCTTGCTTTAAAAGTATTCGCTCTCTTATAATCTTCCTGATTCATTGTGATCAATAAATCTGTCCGATGCGCCAGTATCCGTTCAATCGGATAATAAACAAGCCAATTTACCATAGGAGCACCTTTAAAGAAATGGAAACCGTGTGCTGTATAAATCACCTTGGTTCCTCTTTTTCGAGTCTTTCCAGCCGCAAGTCGTGTAATCACACTTCCCATCGGAGTATGGCAATGGATAATATCATAATTTTCCTTTTCTAAAAGCTTTTTCAGCTGAAAATAAGCATCGAGATTTCCTTTCTTAAATGGGCTTCTCTCAAACGGAAGGCAATAAAAATGATCACAATACGGGATCACACATTCATTCTTATTTTCATAATCATTGTTAGCAGCCACATCAACCTGCCAGCCCTGATCGTGAAACCACTTGATAAATGGCTTATGAAACATATTGATATGTAGGCGTACCACTGTGGCAACAAATAATATTTTTTTACTCACTTCCCTTTGCCTCCATCTTCCCTGTGCCACCTTCCACAACTCCATCGCTGGTCAGCACCACACCAACCGTCCGTACCAGGCAGAAAATATCCTCCACCGGGCCTACATGCTGGGTATAAATTCCGTCGTACCTGGCCTTCACATCGATAGGCAATTCATCCCGTCCCATCACCTGGGCCAATCCTGTAATTCCCGGCCGTACAAAGCCTGCACCGTATTTATCCCGCTCTGCCATCAGATCCTTCTGATTATAAAGTGCCGGCCTGGGGCCGATCAGGTTCATGTCTCCTTTCAGCACATTGAAAAGCTGCGGCAGCTCATCCAGTGATGTCTTCCGTAGAAAATGCCCTGCTTTTGTGATAAACGCATCCGGGTTCTTTAGCATATGCGTCGGCATGTCTTTCGGCGTGTCCGTATACATCGTGCGGAATTTATATATTGTGAAGTATACTGGTGTCCCATCATTTCTCAACTTCGCTATACGTTCCTGTTTGAAAAGGATTGGAAAACCACTGTCCAGTACAATCCATATGCAAAGAACTAGAAAAACAGGTGACAGGACAATAATCCCCAGCAGTGCACAGACAAAGCTAAGCACTCTCTGTGTCTTCATATATAGTTTCTGGAATAATGTAAATTGAGGATAATACAGCTTTGCAGCCTTCTTCACGCTCTGCTTCATTCTCCCATTCCCTCTCCATTCTCTTGATACTCCGGCACCAGTTCCCTGATCTCCGCCCGGATATCCTTGCTCTCATCATAGGCATGCCGGATCAGATCTGCGATCTTCTGGCTGGTTGCCTCCACATCCATGCTGCCCATCTGTGCCACAAAGATTCTCTCATTGTCAGTCTCGATCAGGTTCTTCTCATCGATCAGCAATTCCTCGTACAGCTTTTCTCCAGGACGTAAGCCTGTAAATTCAATCTTGATATCTTCACCCGGCACATGGCCGCTTAAGCGGATCATCTTCTTTGCCAGATCTACGATCTTCACCGGCTCGCCCATGTCCAGGATAAAGATCTCTCCGCCGTTTGCATAGGCGCTGCACTGAAGCACCAGGTTTACAGCCTCCGGAATCGTCATAAAGTAACGGATGATATCCGGATGGGTCACCGTCACCGGCCCTCCGGCCTTGATCTGCTGGCGGAAAATCGGGATTACGCTGCCATTGCTTCCCAGCACATTTCCAAAACGCACTGCTGTATATTCGGTACTGGAGATCTCGGAGAAGACCTCCATCACCATCTCGCAGATCCGCTTGGAGGCCCCCATTACATTAGTAGGCCGTACCGCTTTGTCCGTGGAGATCAGCACCATCTTCTGCACATGATATTTATTTGCGGCGCTTGCCACATTATAGGTGCCTTTAACATTGTTCTTGATCGCCTCGTCCGGGCTGTCCTCCATCAGCGGTACATGCTTATGCGCCGCCGCATGATACACAATGTCCGGATGATAGGTTTCAAAAATGTCATCTATTCGGTGCTTATCTCTCACTGACGCTATAAGTACAACGAGATTTAAATCCGGATGCTTTTTCTTAAGCTCCAGCTGGATATCATATGCATTATTTTCATAGATATCCAAGATGATCAGAAGCTTCGGCCCGTGAAGCGCCACCTGCCGGCAGATCTCGCTGCCGATGGATCCTCCGCCTCCGGTTACCAGGATAACCTTACCCTTGAGATAGCTGCCGATTTTCTCCATATACAGCTCCACCGGCTCTCTTCCCAGCAGATCCTCTATGCTGACGTCCCTCAGCATAGATACGTCTACCTCCTGATTGACCATCTGATAGATTCCCGGCAGGATCTTGATCTTACAGGATGTCTTCTGGCAGATCTCCAGAAGTTCTCTCTGATCCTGATCCTTCAATGTCGGGATTGCGATAATGATTTCTTCAATACTATATTTCTTTGCCATCTCGGGAATGTCTTCTTTTTTCCCGACGATGGGGATCCCCTGCAGATAGGTTCCGACCTTCTGCGGGTCATCATCTATGATACATGGGATTTTTCGGTTTAAGTGCTTGCTGTTTTTCATTTCACGCACCAGCATATATCCGGCGGCTCCTGCTCCTACCACCATAGTCACTACTGGCTTTGTCTTCCAGATCACTTCATGATTCCGATATGCGATTCTTAAAAACCGATAAGAAAACCGAGGTGCTATCATACATACAGACAGCAGCATGACATAAATGAAAATATAGCTTCTCGGAACCGGAAGGTCTAATATCTGCATCCCCAGATACTGCAGCAGGGAGGACAGTCCGATAGCTATGATTGCGTTTTTAAGCTCCTCCAGACTGGCAAAACGCCACAGACTGGTATACAGCCGGCACAGAGCGTTGATCAGGATTGTGCAGCCCACATTAATCCACATATACTTCCGCACAGACTCCCAGAAGATCGGGTCAATATTGGCAAAACTAAAGTCTACCCGGAGCCAGAGTGCCCCGACCATACAGCCGATAATTAAAATACCATCCAGGAGCAGTAACGCCATGCCTTTGATAAAGGCCTCCCTGTTCCCGTAAAACCTTCGTATATTAACCCTCATAACAATCCCTCTGTACCTTAAAAAATAATGTTTCTAATAAAGCAGCTCCTGGATATAATCCTTATTTGCCTCCAGGTCTATATTCAAAACCGACATTTCCTCATAGGTGCCGAATTCATAAGTGCCTTCCGTCGGGATCGCCGCCTGCTGCGTCTTCAGATTGTCGACGCTTAAAACATCCATCGCCATCTCATACAGCTCTGTCACGCTCATGTTTGTGGATACCTGCGTCATGCAGAACTGGATCAGAGAGAGCAGTGTGGATGGATCATTTCTCTGTTCTAATACTTTATTATAGATGCCGTAAATGACATCTCTCTGCCGTTCGGTTCTTCCGAAGTCATTGTCCAGGCTCCGGTTCCTTGCATGTGCCAGCGCCTGGGATCCGGTCAGAGTAACATTTCCTGCCACAATATCGGGCATGCCGTTTTCACGGTAATATGCCGCCTCTTCCTCTGTCAGCATCACCTGGATGCCTCCCAGCTGGTCTATGATCTCTACCAGATTTTCAAAATTAATGATCACATAATCCTGCACATCCAGGCCGAACTGTTGATTGATCGTGTTGATCGTCAGACCCACGCCGCCGTAAGCAAAGGTGTGGCCCAGCTTGCTCTGTCCGTGACCGTCGATCTCCACCAGTGAATCACGAAGGAAGGAAAGAGCAGTGGCTTTCCCTTCTGCCTTATTAAAGGAAGCCAGGATCATGGTGTCCGAACGTCCCAGCTCCGCATTCGGATCCCGGGAATCAGAGCCTACCAGCAGGACATTGATCACATCCTTGTTTTTCTGGTCTTCTCTGGCAATCTGCACTTCATCCGCATTGGGATCTACATCGTCCGCATCTACGATCCCTACATTATCCTTATTCAGATTCCACAAAAGCACACCCAGCGACATCGCCATAACCAGGAAACACAGGATCAGCAGGCACAGGATTGTCGAGACCACCTTATGCCTCTTCATCCAGTTCCATAAGCCTTTTCCTTTTGCTTTTGTCTTTGCTTTTCTCATTGGTGCTTCCTCCTACTCTTTGATCACACGTCCGGCTTCATCCTCTGTCTGCCCCGTGCCTTTCAGCTTTCCGTAATGAGAATACCTGCCGTAGCGGCCATATCTTCCATAGCGGCCATACCCATAGCCGTATCCATATCCATAGCGGCTGGATTTCTGATTCACGTCATCATTGAAAATGTATCCAAGCAGGTTGACATTTCTTGCCGTCAGCGTCTCAATCCCGCTTCGGATCTTATTGACCTTGGTATAATCACAGCGGATCACATACAGAACAAAATCCACATATTTTCCCAGCAAAGATGCATCCGCCAGAAGGTCCGCAGGCGCCGTGTCCAGGATCACATAATCCGCTCTCATCCGCAGAGTCTCGATCAGGTTATCCATCTTCCTGGATCCAAGAAGTGCCGCGTCTGCGGCATTTGGCTTCCCGCCATATAACACTTCCATTTCTGCATCCGTTCCCGGGATCTGGAAAATGGTCAGTGCACGCTGCAGGGAAACTTTTCCTCTAAGGACCGCCCCGATCCCGGGATGCTTTCCCTGATCCTTCAACACCTCTGCCACCGACGGGTTTCTGGGGTCACAGTCTGCCAGGATAACGGATTTCCCCTGCTTGGCAATGGCAAGCGCCAGATTGACCGCAGTCGTAGTCTTTCCTTCGCCCGGAATAGAACTGGTCACCATGATCACGCCGCCGTTCTCAGATTCCGCCTCCCGCATAACCCGGACCCTGAGTCTCCTGACAGCCTCTTCATAGGCCGGAGAGATCCGGTCGTTCAGCAGGGTAAGATTGTTATACTCTTCTTTTTTCCGCTTCTTCATCTTGACATGAGGAAGACTCCCCAGATCATGAAGATTGATATGCTTGTTCAGCTGTTCTTTCGTCCTTACGGTCCGCTTCAGGAACACATACAGGCACAGGATCAGTGCGCTGATGATCATTCCCTGCAGAGCGCCCCGCTTATAGGACCCCCGGATCACGACCTCCCGCTGGGTGTCCGACGGGATTCCCGTCTCATCCAGGATCTGCAGATTCGTCTCTCCAAATATGTATTCCGCTACTTCCGGATAGTTCTTGATCACAGACTGCAATACGTTATAAGCCATCTGCGGGTCATCGGAAGATACGGATATGGTCAGCATATTCATGCCCTCTTCTGCTTCCACCTCAATCTGTCCCGGAAGCGACTTTAAACCCATATCATTTAGCACCACATCCTCCAGGACGCCGCTTGTCAGAATGTAGGGAAAGATCGCCGCCATCTCCTGTGCGGACTCGATATTGGTATAGGATCCTCCCGGCGTCGTGACGGATACGGTTGCCGATGCCACATACTGCGGCGTATAGGAAAAGCTTGTGGAAAAGTAGGACCGCGCTGTACACACGATCACAATGATCACCAGCACAAACCACAGCCTTTTAAACCCATTCCAGAAGGCCGCCACCAGATTCATGATATCTATTTTTTCTATCTCTGGACTTGTTTTCTTTTCTGTTGCTTCTACATTCTCACTCATTGTTCACTTTCCTTATGCTTCTTCCCATAATTTCCATATTCCCCGTAACGGCTGCTGTAACGTCCCACGGTAGAGCTTACCACCCGGCCAAAAGACTGTACGCCGTTCATGACCACGCCCAGGATCCGGGTATCCTGCGCCCGGAACTTGTCGATCATGGTATTGATGTCCTCTGCGTAGATAAAATTCTGGCGTTCTACAAACAGCACTGCATCCGTGCACTGTCCCCACAGCTCCGCATCTCCCAGCACAGCAGTAGGCGGCGTATCCACGATCACGTAATCTGCCGCTTCTTTGCACCGGC
>OKSB01004089.1_pt1 | contig 10850 bp, 5 predicted proteins | sample 1601171 | NCBI WGS metagenome assembly OKSB01 (sample SAMEA3541496, study PRJEB24748) | human gut metagenome | biome: human gut; feature: human-associated habitat; material: faeces | place: China | collected 2012 | reverse complement strand
AAAACAGATAAAGAATAATAAATAACACATTGATCCATATCGCTGAACAAAGGGAGTTAAGAATTATCACTAGATAAAAAATCCTGTACGGAAAGGTATTTAGAGCTCCACCTCAAAGAGAATGGTCTGGTTGTAGCGGTCCAGAGCGATCTGCATTTCCATGATTTCCCTGGAAATGCGTTCATAGTCCTGCTTTACCAGCTCCAGATCATAATTGATATAGCGGGACTCCGGCGCGGCGTTTCTGGAGGTGTAGGAACGGGAATTCTCTCTTGCCTTGGGGAGACGTTTGCGCATCATATCCAGAACAGATTTCCGGCAGTTAAGCTGGGCCATTCGAACCAGAATACTGTCTACGCTCATTTCTGTATTGCCGACCATGATTTTCGCAGTGGCATTGGCCAGATTCAGGGCGTGTTTGATTTTAACGATTTTTTGATCAATCTTTTCGATGGTGGCAGCTACAGCTGCATAGTCATAGTCCGGAATAACCGGTTCCTCCCCTACTGCGGCAACGTAAGTATTGGAGGACAGCTCCTTGGAGGCCCAGTAGTCTTTATCTTCTGTCAGACTTTTCAGCATTTTATTGGCATAAGCGGATGTAATCTTCATGATATATCTGCCTCCTTCCTATCTTATCCTTATGACACGATTATAAGACGGGAATGGATAAATGTCATTGAACTGCTGGTTTAAAATGGTATGGAAAAGAGAAGGCGGCGGTAATTCAAGGTTCTCTCTAAAACAAGGAGAGTGATTTTAATTTTTCAATAAATTTTTCGGATGTTTTAGAAAACACCTGATATTTTTTCCAAATGATGTGCATACCTGCTTCCATTTGTGGAGAAAGCGGTCGAAAGCACAGCGTATTGTTTCCGGTTGTATTGATGATTTTATCTAATCCAATGGCATATCCCAGTCCTTCTTCCACCATCAGGGATGCGTTAAAAAGCAGATTGTAGGTTGCTACAATTTCTAGCTCAGAGAGCTCTTTTGCGCGACGGCGACGCGCTGGCCGCTGCGGTCGCAAAACACCGCCCCGACATCATCGTTCCCGAGATCGAGGCCATCCGCACCGAACGGCTCTACGAGTTCGAGCGGGCGGGCGTCCAGGTCGTACCGAGCGCCCGGGCCGTGAATTTCACGATGAACCGCAAGGCCATCCGCGATCTTGCGGCGAAGGAACTGGGGCTGAAGACGGCGCGGTATTTCTACGCCGCATCGCTCGGCGAACTGCGCGAGGCCGCCGCGAAAATCGGCTTCCCCTGCGTGGTCAAGCCGCTGATGTCCTCTTCGGGCAAGGGGCAGTCGCTGGTCAAGGGTCCCGACGAGCTGGAACGCGCCTGGCATTACGGCTGCGAAGGGTCGCGCGGCGACATCCGCGAACTGATCATCGAGGAGTTCATCCGCTTCGACAGCGAGATCACGCTGCTGACCGTCACCCAGAAGGACGGCCCGACGCTTTTCTGCCCGCCGATCGGCCATGTCCAGAAGGGCGGCGACTACCGCGAGAGTTTCCAGTCGCCCGTGATCGCACCCGAACACCTTGCCGAGGCGCAGCGCATGGCCGCCGCTGTCACCGAAGCCCTCACCGGGGCCGGACTGTGGGGCGTGGAGTTCTTTTTGAGCCGCGACAACGGGGTCTATTTCTCCGAGCTGTCGCCCCGGCCGCACGACACGGGCATGGTGACGATGATCTCGCAGGATTTGTCGGAGTTCGCGCTTCACGTACGCGCCGTGCTGGGACTGCCGATTCCCAACATCGCCTTTCACGGCCCTTCGGCGTCGCGGGCCGTCGTGGTCGAGGGAGACACGAACCGGATGGAATTCGCCAACCTCGAGAACGTGCTTTCGGAACCCGATACGCAGATTCGGATTTTCGGTAAGCCCGAGATCGAAGGCCACCGGCGCATGGCCGTACTGCTCGCGCGCGCCGAGAGCGTCGAACAGGCGAGAGAAAAGACGGCGCGCGCCTACGCCAAACTGCAAGTCAACGTATTCGACCGCGAAACGCAACCGAAGTAAATATCCGTTCTGATTCACAATAAATTCTCATGCCGTATCGTTCTCGGTGTAAACCCGATACGGTATGAGAATTTGCATTTGTATTTCCGTGCTGGCGTGTTGCCTTTCCTCCGCACGTTCGCAGGACCTGTTGCGCGGTCGCGTACTCGATTCGGCGGATCGTTCGGCCGTGCCCTACGTCAGTATCGGCATCGAAGGGAAAAATGTCGGAACGATGTCGGATGCCGAGGGGAATTTCGTGCTGCCTGTAGCGGATGCGGCGGGCAATGCCGATACGCTGCTGTTCTCCTGCGTCGGATACGCTCCCCGGAAAATTCCCGTATCGGAGATCGATTTTTCTCGGGAATTCTCCTGCGCTTTGAAGCGGAACGACAGCCCGATTCCCGAAACCGTAGTCCGTACTTCCCGAAGCCGACGTATGAAAATAGGACGAAGCAAGATCGGGACCGATCTGCTGTCGGCCGCGACCGTCTGTTTCAGCTCTCCGGAGCCTTTCGGCGAAGAGTGCGGCATGCTGCTCAGCAGTCGGTACGACTGCACGGTGAACAGGCTGTCCTTTTTCGTCAGAAAGAACGGTTTTGAAAGCGCCTCTTTCAGGCTGACTTTCTATTCTGCGGAAAACGGCTTGCCGAAAGATATTCTGGGAGATAAGGACATTCGTTTCGATCTGCCCGACGGCTATACGGGCTGGGTCGATCTCGACCTGAGCGAATGTCCCGTGCACGTGAAAGCGGGAGACTTTGCCGTGACGATGACTTTTTTGGACGGAAAACAGGGCGAGTCCGCCTTCCGGGGACTCGAATTTCCGATTACCGTCGCGCCTTTGTCGAAATATACGCTGGTGAGCCGAGACCGCGCGCTGGGAGCATGGAGCAAGGAAGGGACGGTCATAACTCTTTTTACGGAAGTCACTGCCTATCCCGACTGATTTCAGAACGGTTTCATGCTATGCCGTCCCGAGCCGTAACGGTCGTCAGTTGAAAATGACCGTCTTGTTTTTGTACACCAGTACTTTTCGCTCGATGTGCTTTTGGACGGCTCTCGACAGCACGATCTTTTCCAGATCCTTTCCCTTGTTGACCAGATCCTCGATCGTGTCCTTGTGCGTAATCCGGACGATTTCCTGCTCGATGATCGGTCCGGCGTCCAGCTCGGTGGTCACGTAGTGGCTCGTAGCGCCGATGATTTTCACGCCCCGCTCGTAGGCCGCATGGTAAGGGCGCGCGCCGACGAATGCGGGCAGAAACGAATGATGAATATTGATGATCCGGTTGGGATACGCCTCGATCATCTTCTCCGAAACGATCTGCATGTAGCGGGCCAGCACGATGAAATTGATTCGGTTCTCCGCCAGCAGACGCATCTCTTCGGCTTCCTGCCGCTCCTTGTTCTGCTTGGTGATCGGGAACAGGTAAAACGGAATATCGAAACGGCGGGCCACATGTTCCAGATCGGGGTGGTTGCTGACGATCAGGGGAATCTCCACGTTCCATTCTCCGGCGGTATACCGGGCCAGCATATCGTACAGGCAGTGCGACATGCGCGAAACGAAGACCGCCATGCGCGGTTTGACGTCCGAAAAGTAGAGCCGGAAAATCATTTGGTACTTGCGGCCGTAAAGCGTTTGGAAGTAGTCCTCGATCTTTTCCTTGGGAATCAGAAACCCGTCCAGCTCCCAGGCGATCCGCATGAAAAACACGTTTTCCGCATGGTCGACATATTGGTCCAGATAGACGATGTTGCCTTTGTTGACCGTGATGAAGTCGGTCACCTCGGCCAGAATTCCCGGCTTGTCGGGACAATGCAGTAGCAACTGCGCCACCTCGCTCTTTATCGGCATAAAACGTTCGATTTTTTGCAAAAGTAGCGATTTTTTCACAGACAGGCTCGATTTACGGTTCGAATTCGTCCGCATTTTTTTTTAGCGCGGCGCATACGGCGGCAGCCGTTTGCGCACTCCGTGCAAGACGGATTGTAAAAATCGATGAAAAAGAGTTACTTTGGCCTGAAAATTGGCAAGGCCTTCAGCAGTCCGGTGTCTGCCAGCGAGCCGTCGATCATGATTGGAAAGATTCTGAAATATACGCTGAAAGTCGTCTCGGTCCTCGTGGCGATCGTTCTCCTCATCCTGCTGTTGCTCTACATGCCTTTCGTGCAGGATTTCGTCAAAAGCGAGGGATTCGACTACATTCAGCGAAAAACGCAGATGCACCTCTCGGCCGAGCGCATACGGCTTTCCTTTCCGCTGAAACTGGTCGTCGATCGGGCATATGCCGTCCGGCCCGACGGCGACACGCTGCTTCGCTGCGAGCGGCTGGACGCGCATGTCGCGCTATGGCCGCTACTGCGTAAGGAGGTTGTCGTCCGCCGCTTCGTGCTCGACAGTACGCAGGTGCATTATAGGGACACGGCCTCCGCTTTCGATCTGAGGGCGCGTCTGGACGCATTTTCGTTACGGACGAACCGGGTCGATTTGGGCGAGCGGCTGGCCGACATCGCCTCGGCCGAGCTGACCGGCGGCGATATCGCCATTATGCTCGGCAAACCGGAAACTCCGGCCGACACGGTCGCCGCCGATACGACCTCGCTTCCATGGAAACTGCTGGCGGGACGACTGAAGCTGACCGACATCCGTTTTTCGATGAGCGGATCCTCTCCCGATTCGATGCGGCTCGGCGTCGCGTTGCAGTCGGGCCGCATAGCACAGGCCGCCGTCGATCTGGGCACGCAACAAGTGGCGGTCGGGACCGTCTATCTGCGACAGGGAGACTACGTTTTTCTGACCGATACGACTCGTGTTTCCCCGGCTACGGGGGATACCGTTACGCCCGAAACTTCCGATACTTTGCCTTGGATCATTCGTGTCGATCACGTACAGATAACCGACAATTCTCTGAAATACGGATCTTTATACGGGGTACCTAAAGCCGGACTTGACTTCGGCCATTTGGCCGTTTCCCGATTGAATCTGGCTGCCGATTCGATCTACAATCGGGGCAGCGCTGTCCGGATCGACGTCGACCGGTTGTCTCTCGAGGAGCGTAGCGGCTTGACAGTCCGTTCCATGAAAGGACGTTTCGGAATGGACAGCGCCCGGTTGTTCCTGACGGATTTCCGGCTTCGGACCGCCTCCTCCTCCGTCCGTGCCGATGCTTCGGCCGACGCATCCGTTCTCGATCGGTTTCCGCAGGCACGGCTTCGCCTGAGTCTGAAAGCCGACGTCGATTTGCCCGAAATCGCGCATCTGTTTCCAGTCGGCGACACTTTGAGAAATCTGGCTGCCGGCAAAACGCTTCGTGCCGGAGCCGATTTTTCGGGTACGCTCGGACGGCTTCGCATCGCTCCGGCGGAAGTGGCCGTTCCCGGGATCGCTTCCCTTTCGCTCGACGGAACGCTTGTTTCGCCGACCGAGCCCGAGCGGCTTTCCGGAAACCTCCGGCTGAAAGGCTTATTCGACGATCTCGGCTTCGTAACGGTCCTGTTGCCCGACACCTCGCTGAGGAACCGAGTCTCCATACCGAAGAACATCCGGCTCTCGGGGACATTGAAAGCCGATACCGGAACACTGTACCCCGCCGTCGAGTTGGCCGTCGATTCCGGCTTGCTGGCTGTCGAGGGCATGCTCGACCGGCGAACGGAACGATACCGAGCCGAACTGACCGCCGAGCGATTCCCGGTCGGACGTTTCCTGCCGAAAGACTCTCTCGGCTTGCTCGGCATGCGCCTCGAGGCGGACGGCCGCGGGTTCGAACCGCTGGCGGCGTCGACTGCAGTTGATGCTTCGTTGGAGATCGGGCAATTCGACTACAACGGGTTCGACTACAGGGGAATCGGTCTGAAAGCGGTTCTCCGGAACAACGACCTGACCGGGCGAATCTCCGCTTCGAACGAGGCTCTGCAACTGGGACTGGAGCTGAGCGGCCGTCTGACCGAACGATTCCGACAGGTCCGTATCAACGGTCGTATAGACAGTTGCGATCTGCACCGGATGAATCTGACCCGGGACAGACTCTCCTGTGCCCTGTCGCTCGATCTGACCGCTTCGGCTACGGACAGCGGGAGCTATACGCTCGGTCTGGCCACGGATCGGATCGAGGTGCGCAACAAGTGGCAGCTCGACAAGATTCGTCCCATATCGCTGGAAGCCTATGCAGGCCGGGATCGGGTAGAGGCCGCGTTGCGCTCGGGAGACTTGCGCATGGACTTTTTCTCTCCCGAGGGAACCGACTCCTTGGTTCGTAACCTGAACCGCACGTCGCAGCGGGTGGCCGAGCAATTGCAGATCGGCAGCCTCGACATGCGGCCCATACGCGACAGCATGCCGTCGCTGCGCCTCAGCCTGACGGCCGGTCCGGACAATATCGTCAACAATTTTCTGAGAAGCAAGGGTATGCATTTCGACTCGCTGTCGGTCAAAACATCCACGATCGAACCGAAACCGCTACGGATGATTCTCCGGATCGATCGTTTCTCGAGCGGAGGCATTGTGTTGGATACGATCACGACGGGAATATGGCAGAACGGCTCCGGTCTGAACTATCTCCTGAGACTGGCCAACAGTCCGGGCAACATGGATAACGTGGCCCAGATCGCCCTGTTCGGCCGGGCTCAGGGCAACCGGGCCAGCCTGAATTGCAGGCAGCGGACGCGCTCCGGCGAGCTCGGGTTCGATTTCGGACTGAACGCGCTATGGATTGACAGTATATTGACGATCAGTATGTTCCCGGAGCATCCGACGCTCGGTTTTAAAAAATGGAGCGTCAACGAGGATAACCGCATCGCTTACCGCTCCGGCGGGGAAATCGAGGCCGACCTGACTCTGACCCGTCCCGGACAACGTTTCAGTTTGCGCACGCTGCCCTCGGTGGATTCCACGCTTCAGGCGCTGACACTGAATATCGTCGGCATAGATATCGGCTCGACGCTCGCGCTCTTTCCCGGAGCTCCTCCGCTCGGAGGCCGGTTCGGCACAAACCTCGATCTCCGGACCCGAGCGGCCGGATTCCAGATCGGAGGTACGCTGACGGTCGACAGTCTTACCTATGACAGGCAACGGATAGGCGATCTGGAAGTCGCGCTGAACTACCGGCCGGACAGTCTCGGACAGAATGCCGGTCTGAGCGTCGACATAGACGGCGAGCGCGTCTTGGCCGCGAACGGCGTCTATCGCGCAGGAAGCGACAGCCCGCTCGACTTCGACGTGACCGTTCCGGGGATTCCGCTTGCGGCCGCCAATGCCTTCATGCCGGCCGAAACCGTTTCGCTCGCCGGCATGCTGCGCGGAGAGGCGGGCATTCGGGGAAAAACTTCCGACATGCGCATCGACGGCGAGCTGACATTCGCCGGAACGAACGTCGGCGTGCCGATGATCGGAACTTCGTTCGGCCTGTCCGAAACGCCGATCGTAATCCGCGACAACGAAGTGCTGTTCACGAATTTCGCGATCGTTTCGCCGAACAAAAAGCCGCTTACGATCGACGGCCGGATCTCTTTAGGGGATTTTTCGCAGATCACGACCGACCTGCGCATGAAGGCCCGCGATTTCGAAATGATCGACGTGCGCAAGAACCGCCGTTCGATGGTATACGGCACGGGCTATCTGGATTTGGACGCGACGGTCAAGGGGCCTTTGGACGAGCTGACCGTGCGTGGCGACGCCGGCCTGCTCAACGGGACGGAGATTACCTATGTCATGCGCGACTCGCCGCTCGAAGTGCAGAATAAGAAGCAGGATCTGGTCACGTTCGTCTCGTTCCGGGATACGACGACCGTACAGGCGGCCGATTCGGTCGCTCCGATCCGGATCGGAGGCATCGACATGCTGGTCAACGTGAGCGTGAACAGTTCGGCCAAGCTGGCCGTCGATCTGTCCGACGACGGTCAGAATCGAATCGATTTGCAGGGCGGGGGAGACCTCACCTATACGATGAACCGCCTCGGCGATACGCGCTTTTCGGGCAAATACGTTGTCAGCGGCGGAACTGTCCGCTACAACCCGCCCGTCATCTCGGAACTCGTCTTCAAGATCACGCAGGGCAGCTCCGTCGAGTGGACCGGCAACATGGAGGATCCGATGCTGAACATCACGGCTGTCGAGACGATGCGCACGAACGTATCGACCGAGGGACAGAGCAGCCGTCCTGTCAACTTCAATATCAGCATCCGCATTCGCAATACGCTCGAAAATCTATCGATTACGTTCGATCTGTCGGCTCCGGAGGATTTGGCCATGCAGAACGAGCTGTCGTCCCTGACGGCCGAGCAGCGGGCTACTCAGGCAATGAACCTGTTGATATACAATACTTACACGGGTCCCGGAACAACCGCCAAGACCAACTCGTCGAACCCGTTGAACAACTTCATCGAGAAAGAGCTGAACCAATGGGCGGCCAACAGCCTCAAGGGCGTCGATCTGAGCTTCGGAATCGACTCTTACGACGACGAGGCGACCGGCGGTCGCGGCAACCGGACCGACTACTCCTATCAGCTGTCCAAAAGTCTGTTCAACAATCGGCTGAAAGCGGTGATCGGAGGCACAATCAGTTCCGATGCCGATCCGGACGAGAACCTGAAGGAAAACCTGATCGACGACGTTTCGCTGGAATATCGGCTCACCAAGCGCGACAACATGTTCCTCAAGCTGTTCCGGCACACCGGGTACGAAAGCATTCTGGAAGGAGAGGTCACTCAGACGGGGCTCGGCTTCGTGATCCGCAAGAAGCTGCTCAAGCTTTCCGACCTGTTCCGGATCATGCGCAACCGCGTGCAGGCCGCCGATTCCGTCGAGACGGAAAACCCTGCGACGAACGACGCTGCGTCCACCGGCGATGTCGTACGCAAGACGGACGCGGCCGGAAACGAAACGACAGGAGTCGAAGAACCCGTACCGGTTCCGCCGGCAAACGAACCTTAAACAGATGAAACGATACAGACTGCATATCGCTTTTCTGACGGCCGCCGCCCTTGTTGCCGGCTGTTCCACGACCAAGCGTTTGGGGCAGGACGAAGTGCTCTATACGGGAGTCCGCAAAATCACGATCGAGGCAGACTCCGGCGTACATATGCCTTCCTATGTCGAATCCGCCGTCAAGAACCCGCTCTCGGTCAAACCGAACAATCCTCTGTACAGTCCCTACATACGAACTCCGCTTCCGGTCGGACTGTGGGCGTACAACTATCTGCATACCGAAAAGACGAAGGGATTCAAGCACTGGCTTTACGAGCGTCTGGCCAAGGACCCCGTGCTGGTCTCTTCGGTACAGCCCGAGCTGCGCGTCCAAATGGTAAGCGACATTCTGGCCAACTACGGCTATTTCGGCTCCCGGGCGGAGTACGAGACGCGCTATAAGAAGCACGGCAGGAAAGCCCGGCTCAGTTACCGTGTCTATGCAGCGCCGCCGTGGCGCTACAGCCGGATCGCCTATCCGGCCGTCCGGGGACCGCTGACCGCGCTGGTCGACAGCCTGCAGAGTTCGTCGCTGCTGAAAACGGGAGCTCAGTACAATATCGATACGCTGGCTGCGGAGCGCACCCGGCTTTCCCGGATTCTTCGCAACAGAGGCTACTACTATTTCCGTCCCGAATATTTCGAATATCAGGCCGATACGACCCGGAAACGCCGCGAAGTGGACCTGCGTCTGCTGCTCAAACCCGGCATCCCTGCTCAGGCGACCCGATCTTACCGGATAGGGGATATCACGGTCAACCTGCAGAATATCCGTCCGAAATCGCGCGATTCGATGCGCGTGCGGGACATGCGGGTCTATTTCGACACGCCCCGGAAAATCCGCCCGAAAGTGCTCGCCCGCAACGTGAACCTGCGTCCGGGAGAACTTTTTACGGTCGACGCTCAGAACGCGACCCAGACCAATCTGAACAAGCTCGGCATTTTCCGGTACGTCAATCTGAGCGTGACTCCTCTCGACTCGCTTCAGGGCGGCGACAGACTGGACGTGACGATCGACGCGGGCTTCGATTATCCGCTCGAGGCCGAGCTGGAGGTCAACGTGTCGTCGAAGTCGAACAGCTTTCTGGGGCCCGGAGCCTCGTTCAAGGTCAGCAACAACAATTTCTTTCACGGCGGGGAGGTGTTCACCGTAGCCCTGAACGGAGCCTACGAGTGGCAGACGGGCAACAGCAAGCGGGGCGACGAGAAGTCGTCGCTGCTCAACTCCTACGAGTTCGGACTCAACGCGACGCTCGACATCAAGCGCCTGCTCGTCCCGCAGTTCATCTCGCGCGGAACGAGGTATCCGGCCAAAACGTCGTTCCAGATCGGGGTCGATCTGATGAACCGGCCCAAGTTCTTTCAGCTGATCTCGTTCGGCGGCTCGGCCAGCTACGATTTCCAGTCATCGCCGCGCAGCTTTCACTCGTTCACCGTTCTGAAGTTGGTGTATAACAAGTTGCTGCACACGACCGCCGAGTTCGACCGGACGATGGACGAGAACCCGGCCATCGCGCTGAGCTTCCGCGATCAGTTCATTCCCTCGATGAATTACACCTATACCTACGATAATACGTTCGGGCCGAGGCAGAACAAGCGCATATTCTGGCAAAACTCGATTACTTCGGCCGGCAACCTGCTCTACGGGGCCATGGAGCTGTTCGGCAAGCGGGGTGCGAAATACCTGTTCGGAAATCAGTTTTCCCAGTTCATCAAAGGGGTCAGCGAAATCCGGTACTCGTTCAAGACAGGCAGGAAAAGCTGGCTGGTCACCCGTTTGCTGATAGGCGCGGGCTATGCGTACGGCAACTCGAAAGTCATGCCCTACAGCGAGCAGTTCTATATCGGCGGAGCGAACAGGATCCGGGCTTTCACGGTC
>OKSB01004082.1_pt1 | contig 10871 bp, 6 predicted proteins | sample 1601171 | NCBI WGS metagenome assembly OKSB01 (sample SAMEA3541496, study PRJEB24748) | human gut metagenome | biome: human gut; feature: human-associated habitat; material: faeces | place: China | collected 2012 | reverse complement strand
ATTGAAATACTGCGCATATTGCTGCCGCTTTTGCCAAGGTCAAGTTCGGCAATGCGCTGGACAACGCAATCGAGAGCACCGACAAAATCACAGACCCGGAGCGCAGGCTCATCCACCTGAGCGTGGCGAGGCAAAAAGGCTTTGCGGCCATCCGCATTGAAAACTGCTTTGACGGTGAGCTGAAATTTGAGAAGGGCCTGCCCGTCACGACGAAAAAGGATGTCTTGTACCATGGCTTCGGTGTAAAAAGCATACAAAACGCCGCCGCAAAATACGGCGGTACCGCGACAATTACGACCCGCGAGGGTTGGTTTGAGCTGCGCGTGCTGATTCCGCTGGGGCAGCCGCAGCAAGAATAAAAAATGAAGTTTTACGCCCCCTGCATCGGCAAACGCCGTGCAGGGGGCGTTGTTTGTGCGGAAAAAGTCTATGCTTAGATGCCGCATTGAGCAATATGCACAAAAAGAAAGTGTAAAGCCTTGTGAAACCTGACGGAACCAAAAACCGTTTGTGCGAAAAAGAGCGCATTTCGTGCAAATTATGCGCCGCCGCACTTCTGCTGGGGCTGGTCATTACCTTTTTGCTGACGCTGCGCATCGGCAAGGAGAAAAACACGCCGATCCTGCGGTTTGCCTGCATCTTTTCCAATGCGGCATATATGGGCTTTCCGCTGATTCAGACTCTGTTCGGGGCCGAGGGGCTTTTGTACGCCAGTGCTTATGTGACAGTGTTCAATATTTTACTGTGGACCGTTGGCTATGCGATGGTCAGCGGGAAGGTACGCCCCGGAGAGGTGCTGCACAGCATCCTGACAACGCCGGTGCTCTGGTCCGTTCTGCTGGGCCTGACCCTGTACCTGTGCCGGGTCAATGTGCCGGAGCTTATCCGCCAGCCGCTGCAGCTGGTCGGCAACATGAACACACCGCTCTCGATGATTATCACCGGTATGCTGATTGCCGGCAGCAAGCCGGAAAAGCTGCTGGACAACCGTGAGATATACCGCATCATTCTGATACGTATGTTGTTCATCCCGCTGGTGAGCTTTCTGCTGTTCCGGCTGCTAAGTGTGCAGGGCATGGTGGCCGAGGTCGTGCTGCTGCTTTAGGCCTGCCCCTGCGCCGCCATCACCTCGGTGTTTGCCGTTCAGTTTGGCTATGACGAGGATCTCGCAGCCGGTTCTGTCGTTATAACGACCTTTATCAGTATTGTGGTGCTGCCGCTTTGCGCTATGGCTCTGACAATGATGATGTAATAAGTGTGAAGGCGTACGAATTAACTCATTCTTCATGGTTTGCCAAATTTGCATAGTATTATAGGGACGCAGAATAAATCAAGCCAAGATATTTCAGCATATTTCAACAGTAAAGCGGCACCGCCATGTGGCGGTGCCGCTTTGCTGTTGAAGGAGAAAAAGCAGGTTTGCGATCAGCCCTTATCCGCGCCGGCGGTAATGCCCTCGACATAGAATTTCTGCATGATGACAAACAAAATCGAGATGGGGACGGACACCAGCACACCGCCTGCACAGAACAGCGCAAAGTAGTTGTTGATGAGCGTTCTCTGCAGCATATTGAACAGGCCGATGGCGACTGTCCAGTCGGTGGAGACGCCGGAGTTCAGAATCATCTTCGCCACAACGAAGTCCGTCCAGGGAATCATAAAGGAGCTGATGATGGTGTACACCAAAATCGGCTTGGACATCGGCAGCACGACCTGAAAGAATATCCGCGCATCGGAGGCACCGTCCAGCTTGGCGGCCTCACGCAGGGAAAGAGGCGTGGTATCAAAAAAGCCCTTGCAGATCAGGTAGCCAAGTCCAGACGAACCGGCATAGACCATGATAAGACCGGCGTAGGAGTTGGTCAGGTTGAGGTACTTCAAAACGAAGTAAACTGCAATCATCGCCAGAACGCCGGGGAACAGGTTGACGATGACCGACAGATTCTGGAGCAGCCTGCGTCCCTTAAAGCGGCAGCAGCTCAATGCATAGGCAACCATCAGCACAAAGCAGGTGGAGATAACGCAGGTAAAGCACGCAACCACAAAGGTGTTTACAAACCAGCGCGGGAACTGCGCAACGGAATCGGGGTGGAACATGATGTTGGCGTAGTTGTCCAGTGTATAACCAGCAGGGAAAAACCGCCGCACATTGATGCCGCGGTCGGTGGAGAAGGAGGTTGCCACCAGCCAGACAATGGGCACCAGCCAGATACCTGCCAGCAGGGCAAGAACCAGATGGCGGATGACGCTGCGCACACCGCGGACGATGCGCCCTTGGCGCAGCTGTGCCTGCGAGCTGCAGGGCAGCGAAACTGTTTGCTGTGTCAAGAGAACGTCGCCTCCTTTTTATTGATGAAGCGGAAGCAAACCAGTGTGAAAATGGCACAGATGATAAACACCATAATGCCGATGACCGCCGCCATCTTATAGTTGTACTGCTCCTGCGTCAGACGGAACAGCCATGTGACCAGCAGGTCCACTTCCTTGGCGCTGGACGATGCCATGGCTTGATCCTTAGTGATGTAGACATCCTGCGTCAGCAGGTAGATGACATTGAAGTTGTTGACATTCTTGACGAAATCCGTCACCAGCGCGGGCCCCTGCACACTGAGCAGGTAGGGCAGCTTGATATAAATAAAGCACTGCAGCGGGCTGGCACCGTCGATGGTAGAGGCTTCCAGAATGTCGCTGGGGATGTTCATCAGCACACCGGTGGCAATCAGCATCTGGTACGGTATACCGACCCAGATGTTGATCATAATGATCATGAACTTAGCCCAATGCTGATCCGTCAGAAACGGGATATGGTCCATGCTCTGCCCCAAAAGCCCAATGGTTTTGAGCAAATCAGTGACGCCCGCATTGTTCATCATGGTATTGCAGATACCGGCATCCGAGAAGAAATTGCGCACCAGCAGCAGCGTGACAAACTGCGGCACAGCAATGGTAATCATAAACAGGGTACGCCAGAGCCGGGGGCACTTCGTCTTTTTGTTGTTGATGAACATTGCCAGAAACACGCCGCCGAAGAAGGTCGTGAAGGTTGCAAAGAACGCCCAGACCAGTGTCCAACTCAGCACCTTGCCGAATGCATAGCTGAAGGTCATCGACAGCGACTGGCCGCCAAACAGCGAGGCAAAGTTTGCCAGCCCTACCCATGTAAACAGCGCGGCAGGCGGCATGTGCTGCTGGTCGTAGTTCGTAAAGGCAACGGCAATCAAAATGAAGAGTGGTACAATGGTAAACACCACTACGCCCAGCACCGGCAGCGTCAGCAGCGTGACATAGAATTTCTCATTAAGGTAGCAGTTGATGTCCTGACGGAAGCTGTTGGGCTTTTTACCGGCAGCCTTTTGCTGCTGCAGCAGGTAATTCGACTGCACGACCATCATGGTCGCCACGACCAGCGAGACAATGATCACCATCGCAATGACGCTGAGCAGCAAAATAGCAAACGAGTTATCGTAATTGTTGACCTCGTTTTTGAGGGTCACCGGGTTGAACTGCATCTCCATCTGGACAGTGCCGAGCGTGCCAAACTTTTTTAAAGCCGGAATGCCGGAGGTACCCAGAAAATACAGCCCCAACCCCTGCACCAGCGTTACCAGCAGTGCCTTGATGAGCTGTCCATGCCCGATGTAGCCCAGACCCCAGACAAGCAGCGACAGCTTGGTGAAGGCATCGCCGCGGACAAATGCACGGCCGAACTTCTGAATGAAATTTGCTTCTTTTCCGTCGCCACGCGACGGTGCAAGAACCATTTCTGCCACAGAAGTCATCTCCTTTCTTATGCGCGGGATTTAAAAAAAGCGGGCACGCCGCATAGCCGCTGCGTGCCCGCTGGATTATTTTTTACTGTGCCACGGGTGCGGTGATACCGGCTACGGCGTCGTCCACCAACTGCTGGGTGGTCTTGCCCTGCGTATCGCCGGAAACCAAGATCTCGCCCAGACTTGCGGCGGAGCTCCAGTAGTTGGCACCTACGCGCTGCAGGGTGGCGTAGTCGCTCTGCTCAGCCAGTGCGGCGATGGCAGGCGCGCTCTGCACGGCCTCGGACTCGTTCACAGCAATGTTGGAGGGTCCGAGCTGACGGTCATTGAAGCGCTTGGCCTGATTGTCCTCGTTGGTGATGTAGTCAGCCAGCATCATAGCAACACCGACATTGGCGCTATGGGGGTTGACGCCGACCAGCTTGTAGCCGGAGAAGGAAGCCATCTGCACCTGCTCACCGTTCAGGGTGTAGGTGGGCAGCTTGGTAGCGGCGTAGTTATCGCCCCAGGTATCCTGCGCGGTTTTGGCGTTCCATGTACCGGAGATGGCGGCGCAGCAGCTGCCGTCCTTGATGCCGGAAACGATATCTGCATCCGCGCCGGACTTGAAGGCGGACTGGGCGCTCATATCCAGAATTGCCTGCGTGACATCGGCACCGGGGGCCTCGTTCCAGTTGCAGACGGTGTTGATGCCGTCATCGGCGAGGGTAGCCTTCAGGCCGGCACCAGCGTAGAAGCTGTAAATGTACCAAGCATCGTTCAAACTCATCATGAACTTTTTGCCGGAGGCATCGGCCTTGGCCAGCAGGGCATCCATGCTCTTGACATCATCCTCGCTCAGGACGCTCTTGTCATAGTAGAGGAAGTAGCCGTTGTCGGCGGTCATGGGGTAGGCGTAAAGCTTGTCGTTCATGGTCGCGGCCTCAACGGAGCCAGCCAGGTTGCGGCTCTTGACATCCTCGGGGTTCAGCAGGATTTCCTGCAGGGCACCGGCTGCCACCAGCTCGTTGAGCTGGTCATCCGCAAAGGCGAAAACATCGGCAGCTGCCTCGGGGTCAGCCAGAACGGTATCTTTGGCGCTGGACTCGGACTGGACACCGATCTCGATCGTAACATTGCCTTTGTCGGCATTCTCCGCGATGAAGGCATCGGCCATCTCACGCAGCATGGTCTGGTCTTCCTCAGCACCCCACATGGTCAGCTTCACATCGCCCCAGCTTTCTGCGGCGGAAGAAGCCTCACCGGAGGATGCGGCAGAATCGGCCTGAGATGCGGCAGAGGACGCAGCAGAGGAAGATGCAGCACCACCGCAGGCGGTCAGCATAGCGGCCGCCGTCACGGTGCTCACAGCAGCAAGAGCGTTATGACGGGAAATCCATTTTTTCATGATCGAGTTCTCCTTCATTTCTGATTTTGGAAGTGGCATGTTGCCAATAGTTGCGCATTTATGTTGCGCATATTTGAGCAACCCTCTCCTTACAAACATAGGATACTCTCTTTTCAAGCCTCCGTCAATGGGTGATATTCACGGTATTGCATCCCGAAAACTGGAAATTCTGACGGAAAAACCCGTGACGGAGCCCACTTTACGCGCAACTTTTGCGCAACATGCGTGTATTCTCCCAAAAAAAGCCCCCGGTTTTGGCGTAAAACCGGGGGCCGGGAGCGCTATATATTTTCAGAAAGATTACAGGACTGCATACCTCCCCTGCTGCACAATCTGCAGGGTATCCCATAGAGGGACGCAGGCTATCGTCCATCGTGGGTACGACTATTCCATTTGGTGGACTCACGCAAAATAACCTGATACCCCTCAATTTGGCGCTGCACCATTTCCTTGCCAAGCAGGCGGTCAAGCAGCATGCGGCAGGCCGTGCGCCCCAGCTGCTCGGCATCGTACTGCACTGCGGACACCGAGGGCGTGATACTGGCCAGCATCGAGCTGTCGTACAGGCTGGCAACGCGCAGATCGTGCGGCACCAGAATATGCCGGTTGCGCAACTCTCGCATGACCTCATAGGCAATCTCATCGTCACCGCAGAGCAGGCAGTCCGCCTTTTGCTCAAGCGCTGCCTCCAGCGCATCAATGGTCTGCCCTGTTGATTCAATGCCGGAATGAACAAGGCGCTGGTCCACCGGCACGCAGGATTCTGCAAAGCCGCGCAGGTATCCGCGCGTGCGGTCGGTGTTGACGGCGTAGATCGTGCTGCCGACCAGCAGCGCGATCCGCTTGGCACCCATCTGCAGCAGAATGCGGGTCATCTCGCAGGCGGCGGCAACCTGATCATTGTCCGCCTGCGGTATCGTCTTATCCTCACTGCGGCCAATCAGCACAAACGGCACATCATACTGCCGCAGCAGGTCAACGCAGGGATCGTCTGCCATGGCGTAAGTCAGAATAACACCATCCACCTTATGGCTCGCCAGCTGACGCTGCAGCTGGGTATATTCTGTGCTGGAGGCGTAGCACAGCAGCATGTCGTAGCCGCGCTGATCAGCCATGGTACAGATGCCGCCCATACATTTGCGCAAAAACGGCAGATCCAGTGTAATAAAGCGTTGCGGCACAACCATGGCAATGTTGTTAGTGCGCACCTTTGGGTCTTTTTGCGCAGACACAGGCTCTGTGCGGGCATGCCCCATATAGGCGAACACCTTGGCGCGGGTTTTCTCGCTGATGCGCCCTTTTCCGGAAAGTGCGCGGGACACCGTTGTTTTGGAAACACCCAGCGCCTCCGCCACCTGCTCGATAGTCATTTTTTCGTTTTCTTTTGCGGCCATTGGGGGAACCTTCTCCTTTGCATTGCATTGCGCAACAAACCTCATATCAGCATAACGGGATATTCTTTCGTTGTCAATGTCCGAAAGCAACAAAAAGCGTTCTGCTTTTTAGCAGAACGCTAAAACAGGCCGATTTTGTCAAAAAATACGGTCCATGTCCTTCCAAACTGCAGTCCGGTAGCGGTCAAGCACAGTGTTTCCCACCGTGGCAGGCTGTTCCGTGCAGTTCTGCACAAACACAAAGCTGCCGCGCCGCACCGCCAAGACTCCTTCCGGCAGAGCCTCCGGCCAAGCAGGGCTCAAGCCGATTTCCTTTGCAGCATCGTGATAAAACGCCCGATAAAAAGCCTCGTCAAAGCGGCTGGCCAGATAGTAAGCACGGCCCTTACCGTATCGGTGGACCGCCGCAGCCGGGTGTCCGGCAAAATAGTCCTCGTCATACAGGCTGAGCGGCTCTGCCGGATTTTCCTCATCAAGGGCTGCCACCTCACACAGGGTGGATGCCTGTGCCGCAGGCAGTGTGCAGCCAGCTGCCGGCATGCAGCTGCGGGTTTCCCCGTCATACATGCCGTCAATCTCGGTGCGGCGCAGCCCCAACAATTCAGTCAGGCCGTAGGGCGTGTCCCCCAGACGGCAGAGATCACTCTCATCGACAACACCAGACCAGTAGGTGACGATGACCGTTCCGCCGCTTTGCGCAAATGCGCAAAGCTTTTTCGCAAAAGCATCGGTCAGCAGGTAGAGCATCGGCACCACAACCAAGCCATAGCCTGTCAGGTCGGCGTTCTGGTCAACAAACTCCACGGCAATGCCCTCCCGTGCAAGGGCATTATAGTGCCGCTTCAGCTCGTCCCAATAGCCCATACCGGCATTGCGCGGGCCACAGGAGCCTTCCAGCGCCCATTTATTCTGCCAATCATGAACTATCGCAGCCTGCTTTTCGCGTTTTACCGCTGTAATTTCAGCCAAAGTCTCCAGTTCTTGCCCTACCTGCGCAGTCTCCGTAAAAGAACGGGCATCCTCCCGCCCATCGTGGCCGATTACAGCACCATGGAGCTTTTCCTCCGCGCCGCGGCTGGCGCGCCACTGGAAATAAAGCACACTGTCTGCGCCGTGCGCCACCGTCTGCAGCGCGGCAAGCTCTGCAATGCCGGGCTTTTTCTGCTTGGAAACAGGCTGCCAGTTGGTAAAGCTGGGGCTGGACTCCATCAGCAGGAAAGGCTTGTCCTTCATTGAATAGAACAGGTCGTGCATCATGGCGGTGTCCAGCGCCGTTTCCTCGACCGTTTCACTGGGCTTGTGCCAGGTCGGGTAGTTGTCCCAGCTGGCGACATCAATCTCCTTTGCCATCTTAAAATAGTCGATGCCGTCAAACCGATACATCATATTGGCGGTAAATTTGGCATTGGGGGCAATTTCCTTGACGGTATCCCGCTCAAATTTCAAAAAGTCGATATGTCGATCACTGACGAAGCGCTTCCAGTCCAGCGCCAGTGCCTGCACAGCGTTTTCGCCCTGCGGGGCGGGGCTTTCGATCTGCTCCCACGCGGTGTAGTCGTGGCTCCAGAAACGGGCATTCCACGCCTTGTTCAGCGCCTGCAGGCTACCGTAGCGCGTCTGCAGCCAACGGCGGAACTCCGCTTGGCACAGCTCGCAGTGGCAGTCCCCGCCCATCTCGTTGGAGATATGCCACAGGATGACTGCCGGGTCACTGCCGAAGCGCTGCGCCAGCTTTTGGTCGATACGGCGCACTTTATCCCGATACAGCGGCGAGGTATAGCAGTAATTCTGACGCCGGTTGTACAGCTCCCGCACGCGGTCAGCCCGCACACGGCGCACCTCCGGGTACTTGTGTGCCAGCCATGCGGGGCGTGCAGCGCTGGGGGTCGCCAAAATCGTGCAGATTCCGTTGGCGTAAAGGTTATGGATGATGTCCGCCAGCCAGTCCAGCTTGAACACGCCCTCCTCAGGCTCCAGCACCGACCATGAAAACACCCCCAGCGTCACGGTATTGACGCGGGCTTTTTTCATCAATTCAATATCCTGTTCCAGAATGTCCGGCCTGTCGAGCCACTGCTCCGGGTTATAGTCCCCACCGTGAAGTAATTTGCGCCCCTGCATGGCAGATCCCCCTTCGGTTGCGCAACATGCGCAACCAGTATTCAAGTAATCGTTGCGTTTTATACTGAGTATAGCAAGAAGCCCCTTAAGATGCAAGATGCTTTTATGGAGTATAGCACCATTCATCTGGATATTTCGCGCATCTCACTTTTCCGTCCGTGCCTCTGTCGGGAGGTTTCACAACTTTACAGCGGTTCATTTATGCATAGTGCCAAACGCCTACATTCCCTGTTGTGTGCGGTATTTTCCCGCCGCTCACCTTTCTCCGTGATGAACAAACCCCAGCACACAAGTAGGCACCAAGCCGAAGCGTTCTTGCCTTGGCCTGATGCCTGCTATTTATGCAAAGCCCATTACGGATTGGAAAATTGCTTTCTGTCTGCCTTTATTTTTAATGTGTCACCGGCACTGTCACGGCTGTGCTGTACATGCCGTCATCCGCTGTCAGGGTCAGGCTGTTTTCCTCCCCTGCACGCACGATGGCCAGCGCCTCGCCGTAGTAGGTGTCGGCCACACAGTCCAGATAGCTGCGCTCATGATACGGGCAGGCGTTGCCAAGCCCGACCAGTGTACCGCCATCTACCTCCACCTTGATATTGCCGCGTGCCAGCGGCTTCGTGATACCCTTTTCATCGGTGTAGCGCAGCCGGATATAGCAAAGATGCCCAGCCTGCACGCTGCTTTGCTCCGGTCCCGCAGTGATTTGGGTTTGCTGCCCTGCCGTTGTCAGGGTGCAGCGGCCGAGCTCACAGCCCTGCGCGTCATAGCTGACGGCCTCCAGCCTGCCCGGTTCATAGGGGACGGAAAACTTCGCAAGGCAGTCGTTTTTCAATGCTTTTCTGCCGACGATATGGCCATTCAGCCACAGCTCCACCCGCGCCGCGCGTGCGTACACTTCGATGCTGGCCTTTTGGCCCTCGCAGCCTGTCCAACTCCAGCTTGGCATGGCGTTGGTCATCTTCCATGCACTGGGGCTGTGTCGGTCACCCGTATGGTTGACCGGACAGACGGCAATGTACGGTCCGTTGTCCTTTTCGAGCGCCACGCGGGTATATAAGGCTTCTCCCAGCGGCTTACCGGTCAGATCAATGCGGCCCGATCCTGCCGAAACCCAGCCAAGGCCGCCGTCAAAGTTTTTGGCATAGTCCTCATACTCCCACGAGCCGACCATGACCTCGCCTAGATAATCCATGCCCGCCCAGACAAAATCACCGATCAGACGCGGCTCAGCCTTCGCCAGCTCGCGGAACCTATAGGCATCATTACAGAAGGTCTCGCTGCCCAAAATCAGCCGCTGCGGGTACTTTTTCAGGTCGTGCTTATAGCGGTAGATGCCGTAGTTGTAGCCCGCAATGTCCATGTTGGCAAAGGCGTCACGGGTCTTGACGTCGCAGCCGTGCAGGGTCGCGCCGCGCTTCATGAACTCATCGCCCAGCAGCCCCGCCAGATTGTTGAAGAACTGACTGCCGACCGCCTTTTTCTTGGCGGCCTTCTCGCCGCGCTGTTTGGCTTTCTCGGCACGCTCGGCTTCTTTTTTTGCCTTTTCGTCGCTGTACACGCCGAAGCCGATGGAGCTTAAAAAGTTGAAGAAGATGTTCACGCCGCAGGTCACCGGGCGGGAATCGTCCAGCCCGTGCAGGAAGTCGGTCATCTCTTTGGTCAGGGCGATGCCGCGCTTCTTGGCAGTCTCGCTGACCTCGTTGCCGGTGGAGTAGAGCACCACGCAGGGGTGGTTGTAGTCTTTTTCCACCATGTCGGTCAGATCCTGATGCCACCACTCATTGAAATAATCCACGTAGTCATGCTCGGTTTTGTGGATGTACCAATGGTCGATGTACTCGTCCATGACAAGCATGCCCTGCCGGTCACACTCGGCCAGCAGCGCCTTGGAGCAGGGGTTGTGCGCTGAGCGAATGGCGTTGTAGCCGTTCTCTTTCAGCAGGCGCACCTTGCGCGCCACGGCGTCGGGGTCACAAACTGCGCCCAACAGACCATTATCGTGGTGGATGCACGCGCCCTGGATGATGTGCCGTTTGCCGTTGAGCAGGAAACCGTCCGTCCCCCACTCGACCTTGCGGACACCGAACGTCTCGGTCACCTCATCATCGGCAAAGCTGACGCGGCAGGTGTACAGGTTTGGCGTTTCAGGTGTCCAAAGGCGGGCGTTATCAAGGGTCAGGGTAAATACGGCCTCGCCGT
>OKSB01004076.1_pt1 | contig 10880 bp, 9 predicted proteins | sample 1601171 | NCBI WGS metagenome assembly OKSB01 (sample SAMEA3541496, study PRJEB24748) | human gut metagenome | biome: human gut; feature: human-associated habitat; material: faeces | place: China | collected 2012 | reverse complement strand
TAAAACTCTGCCACACTTCATAAAAGGCGCGTGGAGAAATGCCCTTGCGCCGCTGCGATAACGCGCTCGGCGTCACATCGGTGTTGAACAAACGCAGTTCCTTGTTCAGCGAACCGCCGCTAAAGCCAATGAGAAGCGAGATAATGTCAAAGGTCGTCAGCTTGCGGTTACGAGTGTAGGTGCGTAAGTCTCCGACATAGCCGCCGCGGGCGGCGGCTATGTCAGCGATGGATGAAATGAGTGCTTGCTTTAGAATATAAGGAATATCCATTCTTACACCCTATACGCTTCTGGCAATGCGGGCAATTTACTGACAGTATTCGCAAAGGCAACATTAATGGCCGCGATAATATCATCTGAATCTTTAGCTTCCGTGTGAATCGCAGCGGTTGCAGTTGCCCCGTCGAAAGAAACTTGAACTTCTACGCAACAGTCTGCGGAGCTGTTATCGAAGAAGTCGACCGGTGTGGTTGGCAGCGCAGCGAGAGCGCAAAATATGAAAAAGAACACAAAGCTATCGCCATTTGTTGTGGGATTATAGGTATCCTCGTTTTCCTTGGAAAACAAGAAATTCTCACCTTGAAGAATGGTGCGAATTGTTAAATGAAAATTCAAATCTGAAATCATAGCAGATTGGCCTCCTAAAAAGTGTAAAAATGCAAAAAGAGACCAGCAAACGCACTTTTCTCACAAAGCACTTTACCCGTCTCACAAAACTCACTTTTAAAAAATTAAAACTACTACACTTATTTCAGTCTCTCAATTTTTGCAACTTTATTCAAAACTCGATTAATTAACAAAATAATACTACAATCTTTTTAAATACGTTCGTTTACAGATCTTCTTGCATCTTCGTTTTTATTTTAACATCATCAGTTTTAAATGTCAATAATAAGAACGATGGCTGTTATTATGCAAATTTAATAACTTGGCATATAATTAGCATATAAGTATGTAAAATGAGATTGCCGAAAAAGAACTGTAAAGGGAGAAAACATAAATTCTCTTCCTTTACAGTTCTTATCTTAACAGTGTTGCGCCGACGGCGGGACGCTTTTGACGCATCAAGAAGGCTCAGACGGCGGCGCGGCGCTGCCGCTTCAGCCACAGCGCGACGCCGAGGTGGACGGTGCAGACCGCCGCGCCGAGCAGGAACACATACTGGGGTCCGACATACTTCCACACCGCGCCGAGCAGGCCCGAGACGGTGACGGCGAGGACATGGTCCACGCTCAGGCCGAAGGAAAGGTTTTCCATCACGTCCGCGGGTGACTCGCTCAGCTCGCGCATGAGCATGACGTGGACGGAATTGAAATGGTCGGTGAGGAAAATGAGGATGTAGGAGGCGAACGCGGCGGCCATGCCGCCCCAGCCGCGCAGCGAGCCGTTCACGATGCCGGAAGCGGCCCACGCGGCGAAGAGAAACACACCGGCGACGCCGGCGGACTCCAGCACGAGCCCCTTCTGCACACCGTATCGATCTAAAAACTTTCCAATGAGCGGGGCGACCCAGCCGCCGCAGAAATAGGCGGCGATGCCGAGCAGCGCCACCGTGTCCGCGCCCATCGAGAGAAGCTCGATGATGACCCACGGGGCAAAGACAAGGCGCATCCGCTTCTGGAAGCCGTAGACGGCGGTGACGATGTAATAGGGCAGGTACCTTCGGCGGACGGGAAGTCTCCTGCGCTCGTTGCTGCGCTTGCGCACATCCAGCGCGGGCAGCGTTTTCCGCAAGCGGCAGAGAAGGGCGAGCGCAACTATGAGAAATACCAGCGCAGCGCAGAACGAGGGGATGACTCCGGTGCGGAAATAGAAAAAGCCGACGCGGAAGCCCACGAACACAAGCGCCGAGGCCAGCATGGAGCCGAGCGTCATCATGCCGCGGTAGCGTCCGAGAAATGTACCCGTCTTGCCCTCGTCGGCGAGGTCCATGGCGATGGCGTCGCGGATAGGCATGACCATGTGGTCGCCGAGCGAATAGGTGAAGACGAAGAGCTGCATGACAAAGTAGCCCGGGGAGAAAAGGCCGAGCACGAGCAGGCCGACGCAGTACAGCGCGAAGCCGAGAACCGAGAGCGAGACGTTGCCGAGCGAAGGGAGCGCGGCGATGACGAACACGCCCACAACACCGGGCAGCTCGCGCGGGATCTCCAGCAGGCCGCGCTGAACGGAATCGACCTGAAAAACATCCTTGAAGTAGTTGGAGATGATGGAGCCGCTCAGGCCGTTGGCGAGCGCGAAAAGGAAAAAGGCGGTGAGAAAAAGCCGCCGGGCTCTCTCTTTATCCATGCGTGATACCTCTTGAAAGCAGTGCGTTTTGGCGGGCCGCCGGCCCGCGCGATGATTATATGCCGGAGGAGCAAGGCTGTCAAGAACGTGCAAAAAGCAAAACAGAGATTGCTTTTTGCGCCCGATTCCCATATAATGACAACACATTGCGGACATTCGGCGCCCGCGCCGCGCGGATACGGCGCGGACCGGCGGCGGGCGGACGAAGACCGGAAAGGACGGAACAAGATATGATGCGTCTTTGGAGGTGCCTGACGGCACTTGTGCTGGCGCTGCTGCTGACGCTGAGCGTCGGCGCAGCGGGAACGGCGGGCTTTTCCGACGTGCCGGAAAGCCATTGGGCGGCGCAGAGCATCCGGCGCTGCGCGCAGACCGGGCTGCTGCAGGGAGTCGGCGGAGGCAGGTTCGGCCTCGGACGGACGATGACCCGCGCGGCTTACGCCACAGCGCTCTGCCGTCTGATGGGCTGGGAGCTCGCCACGCCGGAGAAGGGCAGCTTTACGGACAATCAGGATACGGCGAAGTGGTATTACAGCGCTATTGAGACGGCCTATGCCCACGGCGCATTGACAGGCGAGAGCCGTCAATGCCGTCCGAATGATGCGATCACTCGCGAGGAGATGGCGAAGATGACCGTGCGCGCGCTGGGGCTCGCCGTGCTGTCGGGTGCGGCGGCGGACGACTGCCCGTTTTCGGACGTCTCCGTGGCGCAGGGCTATGTCGCGCTTGCCTACCGCATGGGCATCATCAAGGGCGTGAGCGCATACAACTTCGAGCCGAAAAAGGAAGCGACGCGCGAGCAGGCGGCTGCCGTGCTGCTGCGCACCTATGACCGGCTGCACGCCGCGATCAAGGTCACGGAAGCGGCGGACGGAAGCGCGCCGTCCGGCTGCGTGACCGCCGGGAGCATCACGGAGGAGTCCGGCAGCGTGCCGGTCAGCCCGCGCGCGCCGATGGAGGCGGTCTACGCGGCGGCGGTCAGGGCGGGCGAGGGCGGCAGCGTGGCGCTGCGCGCCGTGCCGCTGCTGCAGGTGACCCGTGCGGGAGCGGTAACGGACACACGCGAGCTGACCGAGGGCGAGCTGATCGAGCTGCTGTCCGAGGGCACGCTGCGCACGCACCGCTCGGCGCAGCACGAAAGCTCGTGCGGCTACCGCACGGAGAAGGACGGCTCGGTCACGGTCGTATGGTACGAGAGCGAGACGGACATCGCCCAAAAGACGGAGCTGTGCCGCCTGCTGGGCATCGGCAATGTCTATGTGCTGAAATAAAAAAGAAAGGAGACGGCTTCCTGCCGTCTCCTTTTGCGGTTTTGCGTTACAGGTACTTCTGCATCCCGTCGGTCGCAAGACCGGGATCGCCGGAGACCGAAACGGTGAACTTGACGCCGTGATTGTTGCTGAAGCGGTTGAGCCAATCCAAGAAGTCGTCCGCCGCCTGATTGCAGTCGCCGCCGACGATCTTGAAGAGGTTGTCGATGAAGATGTGGGAAATATCGTAATTGCCGGCATACAGGCCGCTGACGAAGCCGCGCAGGCCCTCGTAAGTGGTGATCTGATATTCGTCGGCAGAAATGAGACGAACGTGATAATGGATGTCGAAGGTCATCGTGGACTTGGCCTCGATGCACACCACATTGCCGTTTTCCTCGGCAGCAGAGGCGTTGATAAGCTCGATGAGCTTTTTGGTCTTGCCGGTGCCCTTTTCACCCATGATAAGTCTGACCATAAGAAATCACTCCTTTGCATAACATCCGTACCGCGACGGTACGGTATCCTTGCGTCAAGCATAGCACAAAATGATCGGCTTTGCAATGCGGAAAGTAAAATTTGCAATTTATTCATTTTGCGCCGTCACACGCGGCGGAGAGGTCGTTTTTGCTTATTTCTGAAGCTCGCGGCGCGCAGATCCGCCGCATGGTCGTCACGATGGGCGCTCAGGGCGCGGTCTTTGCAACGCTTGACGGCGAGGAGGGCTATTGCCCCGCGAAAAAGGTCGACGTCAAGGATACGACCGGCGCGGGCGACGCGTTCTTTGCCGGGACGGTCATCGGCCAGACCTACGGCAAGACCATGATGGAATCCTGCGAGATCGGCACGCGCCTTGCCGCCTCCGTCATTACAACAGGTGAAAACGTCTGCCCGCGCTATCTGCCGAGCGAATTCGGGCTGGATGCTTCCGCGCCGGACGACGCGCAGCTCGCGCTCGAGCTTTGATCCCGGCCACAAGCAAATACAGCAAAAGCGAGGGATGCGTGAGCGTCCCTCGCTTTTTGTGCTTTTTTCACTGCCCGCACATCTGCGCGCGGTTTTCTTCCGCAAGGCGCAGCGCCGCGTCTCGGTCCACACCGTAGACAAAGCGGAACGCATACGGCTTTGTCATCGTAATTGCGGTCACTGTGCCGTCCTTCAGGTAAAACGCAATGTCGCGGACGTCGTAGTTTCCGCCGTCCTGCGGCGTCTGCGGCTGCCAGACGTAGGCGCGGTCGAAGTCATAGGCGGGCTCGCTGTAGCCGCTTTCGTCGCTGTAGCCGTCATAGAGCTCGGACTCGTCTGCCGCGATGCAGTAAAGCGCTTCCGGGTATTCCGTCAGCAGCGCTTTCTCGCTGTCGCCGACCTTGACGCCGCGCGGCGTTCCCACGCCCACCGTGTCGGCGCGCAGGTAGCTGATGACCTCACGCCCCGTTTCAGGGTAGTAGTCCGTCCCGACGACGAGCCGCGCGTCCGCGTCGTAATGGCGCGCAAAGTCATAGGGCAGCATCCCGTCGCTGTCATAGGTCGCATCCTGCGTCTCCCCGTTCGGCTCGTAGTCCGTTCCAAGACTCAAAAATCCGTCCGGCAGCTCCAGCGTAAAGTTCGCGTCCGGCTGCGGCTCGACCGTCAGATCTTCCTCCTGCATCAGGGGCTTATCCAGTGCGCCGTCCGGCGTTTCCTGCTTTTCTCCGCAGCCTGACGCCAAAAGCGTCAGCGCCGCCAACAGCACAGCAAGCAATCGTCCAGTGCTTCTTTTCATGGTTTCTCCTTTCTCACAGCCTTCGGCTCTTACACTTCCTTCATCTTTTCCTCCAGCAGCTTGAGCGCCTCCTCCGCGGACAGCGCGCGGATCTCCGCGCGGCTCTTTTCGCCGAAGTCGAAGCGCTCGGCGACCGTCTCCTCCGGAGTGGAAAAGCCGATGAATACCGTGCCGACGGCGTTGCCGCGCTCGTCGCGCTCAGGACCCGCAACGCCCGTGACGCTGACGGCAAGATCGGCGGTCGTCGCCCTGCGCGCGCCCTCCGCCATCGCGCGGGCAACGGGCGCGGACACCGCGCCGTATTCCTCCAGCATCTCTGCCGGAACGCCGAGCACGCGGTGCTTGACCGTGTCGGTATAGCTCACCACGCCGCCCATGAAGACGAGCGACGCACCCGGCACATCCGTGATGCGCTTGGCGATGAGGCCGCCGGTGCAGCTCTCCGCCGCGGCGAAGGTCATGCCGCGCGCCTTGAGCAGCTCACAGCAGCGCTGTTCGATCAATTTTTCGTTTTCCGCCATAGTAAAGACTTCCTTTCAGAATTTGATGCGTACAAATTCACGGCCCGCCATCGCGCGGTCGCACAGCGCGTCGATGTCCAGCACGGCCTCCAGCTCGCGCACCTCCTCCACATGGGGCTTGGTCTTGGGATGGCGCGGGGTAAAGACGGTACAGCAGTCCTCATAGGGGAGAATGGACGTGTCGAACGTGCCGATCTTTCGGGAGATGCGGATGATCTCCTCCTTGTCCATGCCGATGAGAGGGCGCAGGACGGGCAGCTCCACCACGTCCTCGCTCACGCGCAGAGCCTCCATCGTCTGGCTGGCGACCTGCCCGAGACATTCGCCGGTGACGAGCGCCTTGGCGCGCACCTCGTCTGCCACGCGCTGGGCAAGGCGCATCATGAAGCGGCGCATGATGAGCGTGAAATGGTCCTCGGGGCAGTTCATACGAATTTGTTCCTGAATTTCGGTGAACGGCACGATGTGGACGGTCAGCCGCCCGCACCACGGCGTGAGCAGCTGCGCGAGCTCGAGCACCTTTTCCTTGGCGGCGTCGGAGGTGTAGGGCGGGGAGAAGAAATGGACCATTTCGAGCGACACGCCGCGCTTTGCCATCATGTAGGAGGCGACGGGCGAGTCGATGCCGCCGGAGAGGAGCGACACGGCGCTGCCGCCCATGCCGATGGGCAGTCCGCCCGCACCCGCCTCGGCGGGTCCGTGGACGTAGGCCGCGTCGTCGCGGATCTCGATGAACACCGTCAGCTCGGGGTCGTGGACGTTGACCGCGCAGCGCGGGAACGCCTGATGCAGCGCGCCGCCGACCTGCTGGGAGAGCTGAATGGAGGTGAGCGGGAAGGTTTTGTCCGCGCGCTTGCTCTCGACCTTGAAATCCCGCGCGCGGGCAAATTCTGGGGCGAGGTAATCCTTGGCGGTGCGGATGATGGACTGCACATCCTTTTCACAGGGCAGGGCGCGGCTGACGGCGATGACGCCGAACACCTGCTTGCAGGCGGCGTAGGCCGCGGCAAGGTCGCTCTCGTCGTTTACCGGCTCGACATAGATGGTGCTTTGCTTGGAATAGATACGGAAATTGCCGCACTTCGCCGTGCGGCGGCGCAGGTTTCCGATCAGTTTGTCCTCAAAGCTGCGGCGGTTGAGGCCCTTGAGGACCACCTCGCCGAGCTTGCACAAGATCATTTCACGCATGGGGGTTCTTCTCCTTATCGTCCGTGCGCTCCGCCGGCTCGGCGGGAGCGCCGGTATTTTTTGCGGTTTCGTTCTCCGCGCGTCTGCCGGAGAGCAGGCCGAGCGTCAGACACAGCGGCTCGACGGCGGCGAGCAGCGCGCCGCCGAAAAGATAGAGGGCGGACTGCGGCGCGGCAAATGCGTTCAGTCCCGCGAGCGCGGGAGCCATCGGCACCCCCCACCACATAGCGATCACATTCCCGGTGCCGAACTCCGGCGCAAGCAGGAAAGCGGCCGCGTTAAGTACATAGAGCACCATCGCGGCATTCCAGCAGAGCTTTTTGTCAAAGGGGTCCTTCGCCGACCGCAGCCCCCAGCCAAAGGCAAACGCCGGTAACCCGATGAACAGCAGTCCCAATACAAGTCCGTAGGGCGAGCGGAACGTAAAGGTCGATGTTGAGCCGGATGCAGCGATAAGCAGCAGGAGGAATGCGGCGCAGAGCGCCAGGTGGGCGAGCAGGATCGTGCCGGAAAGACGCATAGCAGCGTACCTTTTCATCAGCCTTCCCCCCTTAGAATGTCCGTATTGCGGTACTGGATGGCCTCGGCGAGGTGGAAGCTCTCGATCCTCTCGCTGCCGTCGAGGTCGGCGATGGTGCGCGCGACGCGCAGCAGCTTATCGTGGCTGCGGGCGGTGAGCCCGAGACGGTCGAACGCGCCCTTGAGGAGTTTTTCACCCGCGGCGTCGAGACGGCAGAATTCACCGACCATCGGCGCGGTCATGTAGGCATTGCAGGTGATGGGCGTGCCGGCGAAGCGCTTTTTCTGAATGTCCCGCGCGGCGTTGACGCGCTCGCGCACGGCGGCGGAGGACTCCGCCTTTTCGCGGCGGCGCATAGCCTCGAACTCCACCGAGGGGACGCTGACCTGTAAGTCCATGCGGTCGAGCAGCGGGCCGGAAATTTTGGAGACGTATTTCTCCACGTCCTTCTGTGAGCAGCGGCAGCGCCCGGAGGGATGCCCGTACCAGCCGCAGCGGCAGGGATTCATGGCGCCCACGAGCATGAAGCGGCTCGGCAGCGTGACGCTGCCCGCGGCGCGGGTGATGGTCACCTCGCCGTCCTCGAGCGGAGCGCGGAGAGATTCGAGCACATCGCGGTGGAACTCGGGAAACTCGTCCAAAAACAGCACGCCGTGGTGGGCGAGGGAAATCTCACCGGGAGAGAGCGCCCTGCCGCCGCCGGACATGGCTGCGGCGGAAAGCGTGTGATGCGGAGAGCGGAACGGACGCTGCGTGAGCATGGGGTGCTTGCTGTCGGTCAGTCCCGCGACCGACCAGATCTCGGTAGACTCCAACGCCTCCTCGTGCGTCATGTCGGGGAGGATGGAGGGCAGACGCCGCGCGAGCATGGACTTGCCCGCACCGGGCGAACCGATGAGAAGCACGTTGTGGGAACCTGCGGCGGCGATCTCCAGCGCGCGCTTGACGTTCTCCTGCCCCATGACGTCGGCAAAATCGGGGACGCTGTCCGCCTCGACTGTCGGTTCCCAGCGCTGCGCGGGGGCAAGCTGTTCCTCGCCGCGCAGATGGCGCAGAAGCTGCGGCGCGTTCTCCACGCCGTAGACGGTCAGGCCGTCGGCCAGCGTCGCCTCGGCGGCGTTCGCCGCGGGGACATAAAGAGTCTTCACGCCCGCACGCGCCGCAGCCATCGCCATCGGCAGCACACCGCTGATGGGGCGCAGCGCGCCGGTGAGCGACAGCTCACCGATGAACGCGGAGGCCGGGTCCGGCGCGTCGATCTCACCCTCGCCCGCGAGGATGCCGAGCAGCAGCGGAAGGTCGTAGACCGTGCCTTCTTTCTTCAGGTTCGCGGGCGCGAGGTTGACCGTGATGCGGCTGACGGGGAACTTCGCTCCGCAGTTTTTGATCGCCGCGCGGACGCGCTCGCGCGCCTCCTTCACCGCCGTGTCGCCGAGGCCGACCACGTCGAATGCGGGAAGCCCGCCCGAGAGGAAGCACTCCACCGTGACCTCATAACCGGAAATGCCCTGCAAACCGAGGGAACGCACCGTTGTGACCATACGCTGCCGTCCTTTCCTTGCCTGTTTTCTTATTTTCAGTTTACCACAGTTTGCCGCATAAGGCAAGCGCGGCGCGGGGCGCGGAGGGGAAAGGAATGATATCCTGCAAAACAGGAGTTAATATTAAATATTTTGAATATTTAATTGCAAAAATGTGGAGAGTCTTACCAAATGTAAATAATATCCTGCAAAAAAATGAATGTTTTTTGCGAAAGTGACGTTTACAGCGGGTGAAAATCGTGCTATGATGATAGCGTCAGTTTTTGCGTAATGACGCGAAAAACGCCGCTCCCCGGCGGCGAATATAACAGGAGGTTTCATTTATGGCAAGAAAAATGAAGTCCATGGACGGTAATAACGCTGCCGCGCATGTATCCTATGCGTTCAGCGAAGTTGCCGCGATTTACCCCATCACCCCCTCGAGCCCCATGGCCGACTTTGTTGACCAGTGGAGCGCCAACGGATTGAAGAACATCTTCGGCACCCGCGTGAAGGTCGTCGAGATGCAGTCCGAGGCCGGCGCGGCCGGCGCGGTGCACGGCTCCCTCGGCACCGGCGCTCTGACGACCACCTACACGGCGTCTCAGGGCCTGCTGCTGATGATCCCCAATATGTACAAGATCGCTGCCGAGCAGCTCCCCTGCGTGTTCCATGTTTCCGCGCGTACCGTTTCCACCCACGCGCTGAACATCTTCGGTGACCATTCCGACGTGATGGCCTGCCGCCAGACCGGCTTTGCCATGCTCTGCGAGGGCAACGTGCAGGAGGTCATGGACCTCAGCCCCGTCGCCCATCTCGCGGCGCTGACCGGCAAGGTCCCCTTCATCAACTTCTTCGACGGCTTCCGCACCAGCCACGAGATCCAGAAGATCGCGGTCTGGGATTATAAGGACCTCGCCGAGATGTGCGACATGGACGCCGTCAAGGCCTTCCGTGAGCATGCCCTCAATCCCGAGCATCCCCATATGCGCGGCTCCCACGAGAACGGCGATACCTTCTTCCAGCATCGTGAAGCCTGCAACCAGTATTATGACGCGCTGCCCGAGGTCGTTGAGTCCTACATGGATAAGATCAACGCCAAGCTCGGCACCGACTATAAGCTGTTCAACTACTACGGCGCGCCCGACGCCGACCGCGTCATCATCGCGATGGGCTCCATCTGCGACGTGGCCGAGGAGGTCATCGACTACCTCAATGCCCACGGCGAGAAGGTCGGTCTCATCAAGGTTCGTCTGTACCGTCCGTTCAAGGCCGAGCGCCTGATCGAGGCCATTCCCGCGACCTGCAAGAAGATCGCCGTCCTCGACCGCACCAAGGAGCCCGGCGCACAGGGTGAGCCCCTGTACCTCGACGTCGTCACCGCGCTCGCCAACGCCGGCAAGACCGACATTCAGGTCATCGGCGGCCGTTACGGTCTCGGCTCCAAGGATACCCCGCCCGCTTCCGTCTTCGCCGTTTACAGCGAGCTGAAGAAGGACGAGATGAAGCGTCAGTTCACCATCGGCATCGTCGATGACGTGACCGGCCTCTCCCTCCCCGAGGACAAGAACTGCCCGAACACCGCGGCGGAAGGCACCATCGAGTGCAAGTTCTGGGGTCTCGGCGGCGACGGTACCGTCGGCGCGAACAAGAACTCCATCAAGATCATCGGCGACCATACCGACAAGTACGTTCAGGCCTACTTCCAGTATGACTCCAAGAAGACCGGCGGCGTGACCATCAGCCACCTGCGCTTCGGCGACAAGCCCATCAAGAGCCCCTACTACATCAACAAGGCCGACTTCGTCGCCTGCCACAACCCCAGCTACA
>OKSB01004074.1_pt1 | contig 10891 bp, 9 predicted proteins | sample 1601171 | NCBI WGS metagenome assembly OKSB01 (sample SAMEA3541496, study PRJEB24748) | human gut metagenome | biome: human gut; feature: human-associated habitat; material: faeces | place: China | collected 2012 | reverse complement strand
GGCTGCCCGTGCCCGACAACTTTTTCTACGCCGTGGCGCATCCCGGCATCGTGGTCAGCACCCGGGAGGCGCGCGAGGCGCTTCCGAAGCGGATTCCTCTGTCGGATGCCGTTGCGCAGTGGGGCAACGTCGGCGGACTGGTCGCCGGGTTCGCGCTGCGCGACGTGGCGCTGATCGGCCGTTCGATGCACGACGTCGTGGCGGAGCCGTACCGCAAGGGATTCATCCCCGGGTACGACGCGCTGAAGGAGCAGGTGCTGGCCGGAGGCAACTCCAGCCTGACCTTTATGTATGACACCGTGGACCGTCTGATCGGGCCCCTCGGTTTTCGCGCTGGCCTCCAATTACGAGGCTGCCGTGCGGATCTCCGGGGAGATGAAGCGGCATTTCGAAGGGCTGGGAATTGGTTGTAATAGCTATGCGGGCCGCGTGTCGAATGCCGGGGCGCGGGTTGTCGAATAACAAAAGCGAAGGACGATGAATTATTACAGTACGAGAGATCGGGAACGGGCGCACGGCTGTTCGCTGCGCGAGGCCGCGATGATGGGACTGGCCCCCGACGGGGGGCTGTTCGTCCCCGAACGGATTCCGCAGGCCGACATGGCCCTTGCGGAGCGTCTGGCCGGCGAATCCTATGCCGCGTTGGCGGGTTATCTGACGGGGTTGTTCTTCGGCGGCGATTTCGATTCGCAGGCCGTGCAGCGTGAACTGGACGGCCTTTACGACTTCCCCGTGCCCCTGCGCGTGGTCGGCCGGGGACGCTATACGCTGGAACTGTTCCACGGTCCGACCTGCGCCTTCAAGGATTTCGGCGCCGGGTTCATGGGCCGGATGACAGGCCTGCTGGGCGCCGCCGATGAAAAACTGGTGATTCTCACGGCCACCTCGGGCGATACGGGCAGCGCCGTGGCGCACGGGTTTCACAATGTGCCGGGCGTCGAGGTCGTGGTGCTCTATCCCGAAGGGAAGATCAGCCGCCTGCAGGAGTGCCAGATGACCGCCCTGGGCGGCAACATCCATCCGCTGCGTGTCGCCGGAACGTTCGACGATTGCCAGCGGCTCGTGAAGGAGCTGTTCGCCGACGCCCCGTTCCGCAAGCGGCGGCGGGTGACGTCGGCCAATTCGATCAACCTGCTGCGCTGGATTCCGCAGGCGTTCTACTATTTCAACGCCTATGCCCGGTTGCGCGAGGCCGGCCTGTCGGGACCGATCGTCGTCAGCGTGCCGAGCGGCAATTTCGGCAATCTGACGGCGGGACTGTTCGCCAAAAGGATGGGATTGCCAGTGAAGCGGTTCATCGCGGCCAATAACCGGAACGATATTTTCTATCACTATTTGCAGACGGGAAGTTACGAGCCCCGGCCGTCGGTCGCTACGATCGCCAATGCGATGGACGTAGGCGATCCGAGCAATTTCGCCCGCATACTCGACTTGTACGGCCGTTCTCTCGAAGCGATCCGGGCCGACATATCCGCTGCCCGCTACGACGACGGGCAGATTTGCCGGGCGATTGCCGAGACGCTTGAGCGGACGGGGTATTTGCTCGATCCGCACGGGGCATGCGGTTACCTCGCTTTGTGCGAAGGGCTGCGCGAGGACGAGACGGGAGTCTTTCTCGAAACGGCGCATCCGGCCAAGTTCCGCGACCGCGTGGAGCCGGTTATCGGCCGGAGCATCGAAATTCCGGCCCGCCTCGCCGAGTTCATGAGAGGGAAGAAGCTGTCGGTCGAGTTACCGGCCGATTTCGGGGCGTTCCGCGATTTTCTGATGGCGAAGTAGAAGTTTCGTTCCGCCGAATGTTCAGGAATGCGTCTGTCTCGGGCAGACGCATTTTATTTGCGGTTATGGGAAAAGTCGCATCGCGCGGTGGCTGCATTTTCCGGCTCGGCCGACTCGGCCGGCGCTTACGATAGCGCATCGTCGGGACCGTGGCCGGAAATGCGCTTGGCTGTCTGTTTTGAATAGAAATGATTGACGAAAGGAAGACGATCGCGCCAGATAGAAGCCTTACGGATCGCGCCGGTTCGTCCGTCGAATAGACTGCGTAAAAACAAGCAGGTTCGGAATTAGCCGAACCTGCTTTCTGTACGTGAACCGCCGAGCTATATGACCTGTACGCCCCGCTCCTTGAGAAGCTCGAGACCGACGTCCTTCAGCTTGTATTTCTGAATCTTGCCGCTGGCGGTCATCGGATAGCCGTCGACGAAGAAGATGTATTTCGGGATTTTGTAGCGTGCGATCTGTCCCCGGCAGTATAGTCTTACTTCTTCCTCGGTCAGCGAGTTTCCCTCCTTGACCTTGATGAACGCTCCGACCTCCTCGCCGTATTTCGGGCTCGGAATGCCGGCCACTTCGACCGCCTCGATCTGGGGCATCTTATAGAGAAAGTTCTCGATTTCGCGCGGATAGATGTTCTCGCCGCCCCGGATAATCATCTCCTTGATACGTCCCGTAATACGGAAGTAGCCGTTCTCGTCCATGACGCCCAGATCGCCCGAGTGCAGAAATCCGTTCTCGTCGATGATGGCCGCCGTCGCTTCCGGATTCTTGTAGTAGCCCTTCATGATATTGTAGCCCTTGCAGCACATCTCGCCCGGCGTGCCCGGAGGGCACTCCTTGTTCGTTACCGGATCGAGCACTTCGACGTTCGGGAACGCGCAGCCTACGGTCGTCGCCCGGATTTCCATCGAGTCCGTCACGCGCGAAGCGGTCATGCCCGGCGATGCCTCGGTCAGGCCGTAAACGCTGATGATCTCTTTGCAGTACATTTTATCCATGACCTGCTTCATCGTCTCGATAGGGCAGGGGGCTCCGGCCATAATGCCCGTTCGCAGCGACGACAGATCGAATATGTCGAACATCGGGTGGTTCAGCTCGGCGATGAACATCGTCGGCACGCCGTGCAGCGCCGTGCAGCGCTCTCTGTGGACCGACGCGAGCACCTTCAGCGGATCGAAGTCCTCGACCATTACCATGGTCGATCCGTGCGTGATGACCGAGCAGACGCCCAGCACGCATCCGAAGCAGTGGAACAACGGCACGCAGATCAGCAGCCGGTCGGCCGGCGTGAAGTGCATGCAGTCGCCGATCGTCTGCCCGTTGTTCAGAATGTTGTGGCTCGTCAGCATGACCCCTTTCGGGAAGCCGGTCGTGCCGGAAGTGTACTGCATGTTGATTTCGTCGTGGCAGCCGACCTGCGCTTTCGCTTCGCTGAGCATCGCGTCGTCCGTCAGCGATCCGAGCGTCATCAGCTCGGAGGTGTTGTACATGCCCCGCTGCTTTTCCTGTCCGATGTATACTACGTTGCGCAGTTCGGGAAAACGTTCGCTATGCAGATGGCCCCGGGGCAATGTTTTCAGCTCGGGCACCAGATCGTACAGTATCTGCACGTAGTCGCTGTCGCGGTAGCCGTTCACCATACACATGGTATGAATGTCGGCGTTCTTCATAATGTACTCGAGCTCGGCGGCCTTGTAGTTCGTATTGACGGTGACCAGCACGGCGCCGATCTTGGCCGTCGCGAACATCAGAGTCATCCAGTCGGGCACGTTCTTGGCCCATACGCCGACCTTGCTGCCCTTGCGCACGCCGATGGCGAGCAGGCCCTTGGCGAAAATATCGACTCGCTCGTCGAACTCCTTGTACGAGAAGCGCAGTCCCCGGTCGGGGTATATCATGAATTCGTGATCCGGCTGTTCGCGCACCCATTTCTCGAGGATGCCGCCCAGCGTATAGTCGATCAATTCCATTTTTCTACGAAAGCCAACGGATTAATACGGAGTGTAGACTACGGCCAGTATCCTGGCTTTGGCGCCGGGCTCCGTGCTCGACAGACTGTGGGGAACGATCGAGTCGAAATAGATGCTGTCGCCCGGGTGCAGCAGATATTTTTCCTGACCGTACGCGAGCTCCACGTCGCCGTTCAGTACGTACAGAAACTCCTCGCCCTCGTGATTCGACGGCTTCGCGTCGGGAACCGTGTATTCCACGTTGACGATGAACGGTTCCATATTCCGGTCGGCCTTGTTTTGCGCCAAGGCGTAGAATTTCAGATGTTCCATGTCGCTGCCCTTGCCCTCGGCCAGATTGATCGTGGGGCGGGGGGCCTGGCTTCCGTTTTGGGTAACGGCCGGCTCGGTCGACTCCATTCCGTCGAGGAAAGTTCCCAGACGCACTCCCAGCGAGCGCGAGAGCTTGACGAGCGTAGCGACCGAGGGAATCAGCTCCCCTTTTTCGATCGATTCGATCTGAGACGGATGAACGCCCGATTGCGACGATATGTCGCTGACCGACATGTTGTTGTCTTCGCGCAAACGTCTTAGCTTATATCCGATATTCTCTGTCATGGTTGTCTCGGTTTATGTCCTTACTGAGATCAAAGTTATCCTGTGCTTTCAGCGCCGCCAAATATTTTTTCAGGGAAAATACGAAATCCAACGGACCCGATATCGAATGAGGAGCCGGCCGGCTCGGCTTAACCGATATTTTTCTTAACTTTGAGCGTTCAAAAGAGCGAATCTATGAAAATTACGATTATCGGCGGCGGTAACATGGGCGGTGCGATCGCCGGAGGGCTGGCTGCCGGGAACATGATAGCGGCCGGCGATATTACCGTAACGGCCCGAACCGCCCGGACTTTGGACAGAATCAAAGAGTGTAATTCCGCCATTGTTACGATGTCCGACAATCGGGCGGCCGTCGAAAGCGCCGATCTTGTCCTGTTTGCCGTCAAGCCGTGGCTGCTGGAGGAAATTGCGGCCGGCGTGCGCGACGTGCTCGATTACCGGCGCCAGCAGGTGGCCTCGGTCGTGGCGGGAGTTTCGTTCGAGCGTCTGACCGAGATGCTCGATAACGGCAGCGGGATTGCGCCCGTGCTTTACCGCATCATCCCGAATACGGCCATTTCGCTGGGACGCAGCGTTACCTTTATCGCGCATAGCGGCGCGACCGGCGAGCAGCTGAATGCCGTCGTGGCGATGTTCGACCAGTTGGGCCGAACATTCGTCGTGACCGAGGAAATGATGACGGCCGGTACGTCGCTCGCCTCCTGCGGAATTGCCTTTGCGCTCAAGTATATAGACGCTTCGATACGTGGCGGCGTCGAGCTCGGGTTCTCGGCGGCCGAGTCGCGCGAGGTGGTGATGCAGACGATGAGGGGCGCTTTGGCGCTGCTCGAATGCAACGACACGATGCCCCAGCAGGAGATCGATAAAGTGACAACGCCCGGAGGCATTACGCTCAAGGGACTGGAAGCCATGACGAGGGACGGTTTCGAAGGCGCGGTGCGGGCCGGATTGCTCGAAAGCCGGTAGAACCGGCGCGACGAGACCGACGGGAGATCGAAAAGGAATTCAAGCGGAAAGAGGCAAGGAGAAGATTTTATGGAACGATATCGATTCGGACGGGTGGTTGTCAAGGTGGGCAGCAATGTGCTGACGAGGGATGACGGTACGCTCGATACGACGCGCATGTCTGCGCTTTCCGACCAGATCGCGCAGTTGCATAGAGGGGGAGTCGAGATCATATTGGTTTCGTCCGGAGCCGTGGCCGCGGGCCGTAGCGAGTTGGGGACGGAGCGCAAGCTCGACTCGGTCTCGGCGCGCCAGCTGTTCTCGGCCGTCGGACAGGTCAAGCTGATCAATCGCTATTACGAGCTGATGCGCGACCGCGGCATCCTCTGCGGCCAAGTGCTGACGACCAAAGAGAGCTTTTCGACCCGGCGCCATTACCTGAATCAGCAGCACTGCATGACGGTCATGCTCGATCACGGCGTGATTCCGATCGTCAACGAGAACGATACGGTCTCGGTAACCGAGCTGATGTTCACCGACAACGACGAGCTTTCGGGCCTGATCGCGGCGATGATGGATGCCGAGGCCCTGATCATTCTGAGCAATATAGACGGAATATATAACGGCGATCCTTCCGATCCCGCTTCGGCCGTCATCCGAACGGTCGAGCCGCACCGCGACGATCTGAGCGGGTATATTCAGACCGGTCGCTCGCAGTTCGGGCGGGGAGGGATGCTGACCAAGTACCGCATGGCGAGCAAGGTGGCGGACGAGGGAATCGAGGTGACGGTCGCCAACGGCAAGCGCGACGGTATACTGACCGACCTGCTGTCGCCGGGATCGGACGTCGTATCGACCCGTTTCGTTCCGGCCTCGCATTCGATTTCGCAGGTCAAGAAGTGGATCGCTCATAGCGAGGGTTTCGCCAAGGGAGAATTGCATATCAACGAGGGGGCGTACGAGGCTTTGTTGCGCCCCGAGGCGACGAGCCTGCTTCCGGTGGGCGTTTGTCGTGTCGAGGGCGAATTCGAGAAGGACGACATCGTGAAGATCGTTTCGCCCGACGGCATCGCGATCGGCGTCGGCCGCGTCGCATGCGACAGCGAGCGGGCCCGGCAGGTGGCGGGGCGCAAAGGCGGCCGACCGCTCGTGCATTACGATTATCTTTATATGGATTAAGCGAAACAAAGCATATGGAACCGAAATCTCTTTTCGAACGGGCCGTCGAGGCTTCGCGCTGGCTGAACCGGATCGAGCCGGAACGGATCGACCGGGTGCTGTTCTCCGTAGCCGATGCGGCGGAGCGCCGATCGGACGATATTCTCGCGGCCAACCGCGAGGATTTGGCGCGCAAGGATCCTTCCGATCCGATGTACGACCGATTGCAGCTCACTCCGGAGCGGATTGCCGGTATTGCGGCCGACATGCGCAACGTGGCCTCGCTGCCTTCGCCGCTGGGGCTGACGCTCGACGAGCGGATGCGGCCAAACGGCATGAAAATCCGGAAAGTGTCCGTTCCGTTCGGCGTGATCGGCGTGATTTACGAGGCCCGGCCGAACGTAGGCTTCGACGTGTTCTCGCTTTGCCTGAAGGCCGGAAGCGCTTGCGTACTGAAGGGCGGAAGCGATGCCCGCGACTCGAATGCCGCCATTGCCGAGCTGATCCGGGACGTATTGCGCGAAAACGGTTTCGACGAGTATTGCGTCACGCTGATGCCTCCCGGGCGCGAGGCGACGACCGCCCTGTTGGAGGCCGTGGGACAGATCGATCTGGTGATTCCGCGCGGCAGCAAGGGACTGATCGACTATGTACGCGACCATGCGCGGGTTCCTGTGATCGAGACCGGGGCCGGTGTCTGCCATACCTATTTCGACCGCGAGGGCGATCTGGAAAAGGGTGCCCGTATCGTCTTCAATGCGAAGACGCGCCGCGTGAGCGTGTGCAATGCGCTCGACTGCCTCGTCGTGCACCGCGAGCGTTTGGCCGATCTGCCGGAGCTTTGCGGCCCGCTGGCGGAGCGACAGGTCGTGATTCTTGCCGATTCCCCGGCCTACGAGGCGCTCGACGGACGTTATCCCGGAGCGTTGTTACGACATGCCGACGAGCATAGCTATGGGACCGAGTTCCTCGCGTACCGTATGTCGATCCGCACGGTCGGGTCGCTCGACGAGGCGGTAGAGCATATCGCTCGCTACTCGTCGCGTCACAGCGAGGCGGTCGTGTCCGAGAATGCCGGAACGATTCGAGAATTCCAGCAGCGTGTCGACGCGGCTTGCGTTTATGCCAACGTTTCTACGGCCTTTACGGACGGAGCCCAGTTCGGTTTGGGCGCCGAGATCGGTATCAGTACGCAGAAGTTGCACGCCCGGGGACCGATGGCTCTGCGCGAGCTGACGACATACAAGTATCTGATCGACGGAGACGGCCAGACCCGCGCGTAATGGGGGCGGACCGATTCTCTGCTCGGCCGTCTTGAGCCGGAGAATCCGCAATTTCTTCTGTGTGTGTCGTTTGGGCTGTACATACGGCTGCCGGTTAGCCCGCGTGCATTTTGCCGATAGAGACAGACATCGCGGAAAAAGAGAATAGAATCTTTCCCCCGAACGGATATGACGAGGTGAGAGGGAAACAAGATGAACTTCCTCTAAAAAATATCTGCATGCTTGAATGTACTGAATGTATAAGATAGCGGTTTTTAAGAAAGCTGATGTCTCCAGTGCCTGAAAATGAGTGATAATCAGTCGTAATATGCGAGATATTTGGAAGAACCGGAAGGTCTGAAATAGACTATGCTGTTCTGGACGATCCAGTTTGGCAGGGACGACCTCGGTGCGTTCTTCTTTTCAACTGCTCGTGTTTTTTGAAACGGCGTGTTCCCTATTCCTGCGATCCGGATCCGCCATATGGCGAAGAAACGATATTTAACAACATCTATGACGAAAAAAGAAAAGACCTTATCTTTTCTCTGGCAACATTTTCTGCTCCTGATCTCATTGTATCTGATGACATTGGGAGTCGTTCTTTGCGTAAAATCGTGTTTGGGCAGCAGCGTGATCTCCTCGCTGCCGTTCGTTTTTTCGCTGGCCGGCCCGATAAGCCGTGTTCCGGCATGGACGATCGGCGGATATACGATTGCGATGAATGCGGTCCTGGTACTCTGTCAGATTCTTATCCTGCGAAGGAGATTCGACCCCATGCAGCTTTTCCAGCTGGTCATAGGATTTATTTTCGGGTGGCTGATCGACCTGAATATGGCATTGACATCCGGACTGGAATGCACGACGCTGACTTCGCAGTTGCTCACCCAGTTGGCAGGCTGTACGATCATGGGTATCGGCATCGCCTTCGAGGTCCGGTGCGGTTCGGTAACCATGCCGGGCGAAGGAATTTCGATCGTCATCAGTCAGGTGACGCGCCGTCCGTTCGCAAAAGTCAAGATCGGAGTGGATACGACCCTCGTACTGCTCGCCGTGGCGAGTTGCTATCTGTTTTTCGGAAGTTGGCAATGGAATGTCATAGGTGTCGGAACGCTTTTCGCGATGATCTATGTCGGACTCGTGATTAAATTCATTGCTCCGCATCTGGGTTGGTTCGACCGCCTGCTGGCCTATGTCCCGGGATTTCGACGTTATCTGTTCGGACTGGCACGACTCCTCTATCGCCGTAGCGATGGTGCCGAATAGGCTGAAAATTGTCCGCTTACGAATGTCCGACTCTTCCCGGTAGCGATTCTTTCCCGGATTTGTTTCGTGCCCGACGGTTTGCGCTTGCACAACGCATACGGTAAAGTTTGAATCGGTCATATCGAAATCGAGCGGTTTTCGCCGGTATTAGGAACATAGCCCCCGTATCGTACGGCGACTGCTTCGTCTTGCACAGTTTGCCGATCGATTCCGGCTGCAGATTGAGTAATCGGGCCGCATTCTCGGCGAAGGAATGCCCGCAAAAACCGGGAAACAGAACCGTTCTTACGAGCTCCCTTAGTTTCTCTTGTGCGCAAGCGTTATAGCACGGCGTCACGGTGTTGTGAGAATCGTTTCTCTTCTCCCCGTCGCATACGGTTTGTGCTTCGGCAAATCGTTGTCACCGTATTTTAATGTCGGGCAGGGCCTCTTGCAAGGCGGTTCGGTCTATCTCGAAGTAATGGTAGGGGTAGAGTACGGCCGGGCGGATCAGCCGGGCGGCCTCGATGAACATCTGGTCGCTCATCGTGTACGGCAGGTTCTTCGGCAGGAAAGCGATGTCGATCGGGCCCAGATGCTCCATTTCGGGGATCAGCTCGGTATCGCCGGCGATGTATATGCGAAGCCTCTCGATTTCGAGCAGATAGCCGTTGCCTTCGCCTCGGATATGGAACGGAACTCCGGGCGAACGCATCGAGATGCGATTGTAGGCGGGGACGGCGCGTATCGGAATCTCGTTCCATACGGTCTGGGAGCCATTGCGAAGCGCTTTCCCCCGCTTCAGCTCGCGGATCACGGTCGGACTGCCGATGATTTGCGTCGTCGGCCGCTCGATTTCGGCGATCGCCAGCGTGTCGAAATGATCGCCGTGGTGATGCGTGATCAGAATCAGATCGGCATCCGGCAACTGGCCGTAGTCGGCCACGTCGCCGTAAGGATCGACATGAATGATCCGTTCGCCATAGCGCATCATGATCGAGGCGTGGCCCACGCAGGTTACCTCCAGCGTCTTGTCCCGTGTCAGATATTGGTCCGTCATAGTCGTTTCGATTCGTACTGTCGTTTGCGTTCCGTAAATTTACGAATAGTTTGTAATTTTGGCGCTCCGAAACTGTTTTTGCGTACAATGAAACCTTATCTTACGATCGGCCTGCTCGTTATTTCCAATATATTCATGACTTTCGCCTGGTACGGGCAGCTGCGGCTCAAGGGTCATAAGTGGTTCGACAACCTGCCGTTTTTGCTGGTGGTCGTCTTCTGCTGGGGTATTGCGTTCTTGGAATACCTGTTTCAGGTACCGGCGAACCGGATCGGTTTTCGCGAGAACGGGGGACCTTTCACGCTGTTCCAGCTCAAGGTGATCCAAGAAGTCGTTTCGCTGACGGTTTTCACCGTTTTCGCCCTGCTGATGTTCAAAACGGAAACGTTCCGTTGGAATCATGCCGCGGCATTCGCTTGCCTCGTTCTGGCGGTTTACTTCGTGTTCAGGAAATAATTCGCAGGATAGCGCACTTCCACCGTTCTTGCGAAGAATACCGAGCTGACTTTTTTCTAAAAAAATAGTCGAAAAAGGTTTGTCTGTTGTGAAAAAAGAGATAAATTTGCATTGTTTTTAAAATTGTAATCGATACAAATGAAGGCTCGGGATATGCAGGACTGTCTGCTTGGCCACGGCATCAAGCCGTCGGTTCAGCGTTTGGCCGTGATGGAATACCTGAAAACGCATTGTACGCATCCGACGGCCGACGAGATATTCTCCGCCCTGAGCCCGACGATGCCGACTCTGTCGAGAACGACCGTGTATAATACGCTGAGACTGTTGGCAAGTCGAGGCGCCGTACTGTCTCTCGACATCGACGGGAAAAATACCCGTTTCGACGGAGATATCCGGCCCCATGCCCATTGGCTTTGCCGGGG
>OKSB01004070.1_pt1 | contig 10897 bp, 8 predicted proteins | sample 1601171 | NCBI WGS metagenome assembly OKSB01 (sample SAMEA3541496, study PRJEB24748) | human gut metagenome | biome: human gut; feature: human-associated habitat; material: faeces | place: China | collected 2012 | reverse complement strand
GTTCACGAACGCGAAGTGGAACTTCGAAATTCCGCCCGAGCCCATCGATGAGAGCGAGATCACCGAGACCGTCGATTGCGAGATCTTGGTCATCGGCGCCGGCGTGGGCGGTCTGGTGACGGCTACCTCGGCCGTCGAGGAAGGGGCTGACGTGGTGCTCATCGCCTCTAGCTCGGGGCCAGTGTCTCGCGGCGGCTCGAACGCCGCCTTCAACACGCGGCTGACCCACGAGCTGGGCATGGATTACACCCGCGAGGAAATCGAACCTATCTTCCAAGACATCTTCGCCGCCAACAGCTTCCGCCTGGATCAGGAGAAATGGTGGCTGGTTTACGATGAGTCCGGCAACGCCATGAACTGGCTCATGGACAAGGTGGAGCCCTACGGCATCACCGCCGTCATCGAGAACAACCAGCAGGACGGCGGCAAGAACTGGTGGGACGGCGGCCCGCTGAAGACGCTGAACGTGTCCCACTCCTTCGTGGCCGAGGGAGCCCAAGCCGCCGGCGCTTCCCAGCAGATCGTCGTAGAGGCCCTGGCCGAGGAGATTCAGAAGGCTGGCGGCCGCATCTTCTACAACACCACCGCCGTGCAGCTCGACCGCGAGGGCGACAACACCGGCCGCGTCACCGGATGTGTCGCCAAGGCCGACGGCAAGTACACGCGCTACAACGCCTCGAAGGGCGTCGTGCTGGCCACGGGCGACTTCTCCCAGGACAAGGACATGGTAGCGAAGTACTGCCCCATCGCCTTGCCCTTCGGCAACGGCGGTGTGTACGACGGCAGCGGCCTGAAGCTGGCCCTGTGGATCGGTGCGGCTTGGCAGAAGTACACCCCCAATGCGCCCATGCTCGCCACCATGGGCGACGAGGTACTTCCCTGCCGCTGGTGGGCAGAGGGCGCACTGACCACCTTCCCCGGCCTGCTCGTGAACAACAAGGGCGTGCGCTACTCCAACGAGAACTGCACCTACGGCTATATGCCCTATCCCCAGCGCGTGCAGCCCGACGGATGCGCCTTCCTCATTTGGGACGCCAACTGGGTAGAGGCCTCGGCTCCCTGGCAGGGCGACCGCATCGGAGGGGAGCCCCGCGACACCCAGGAAGTAAAAGACGCCATCGAGATGCTGTTCGACCCGAACACCGATTGGACCACCACCGACGAGTACGCCGGATTCGACGCCACCATGGCCGAGACAGCCGTGAAGGCCGACACCTTGGAAGAGCTGGCCGACGGCCTGGGGCTTCCCCGCGACGCCTTCCTCGCCCAGGTGGAACGCTACAACGGCTACTGCGAGACCGGGCTTGACGATGAGTTCCACAAGGACAAGCGCTTCCTGTTGCCGGTAAAGCAGCCGCCCTTCTACGGCATTCGCAACGAGCCCTACACCCTGTGCATCACCGGCGGCCTGAACACCGACATCCAGATGCACGTGTGCGACTCGAACAACGATCCCATTCCCGGCCTTTACGGCGTGGGCACCGTAGTCGGCGACATGTACGGCGATGTGTACGACTACCACGTACCGGGCATCAACCTCGGTGGCGCCTGCACCACCTTTGGCTACCTGCTGGGCAAGAACCTGCCCGCCGGCACTTGGTAAGAAGCGCCCTAAAGCCCTCCCTACGAAAGGAACCCGCGACATGCGGGTTCCTTTTTGTTCCTAAATGAAGAACTGTGGGGCAAGATTTCCTGCCAGTTATTCTGCTTTCGCGTCGCGGGCGGCGATTTCGGCGGCTTTTTTGGCGAACTCGGCGCGCTGCTCGGGGGTCATCATGGCCATCTGAGCCTCCAGCACGTCGTGCTTCAGGGCCGTCGCGAAATCGGCGGAATCCTTCTTGGCCTCCCCCGCCGCCTTCTTGGCCGCATCGGCAGCCATCTCGGCCTGGGAGCGCGCCATGGACACGGCAGCCTCGGTCTGCTCGTGAGCCAACTCTACGGCCGTCTTGGCCTGATCGTTCAAATGGCTGGCTGCGGTCTTGGCCTGGTGGGCCGCCTCGCCAGCTGCCGTCTGCGCGTCGCGTCCCACGCGCTCGGCCGTAGCCTGAGCCTGCTTCAGCACCTCGGAGTTAATGGCCTTACCTTGCTCCACGGTGATCTCGCCCTTGGCGATCAGCTGTTCCACCAGTTCCTGGGTTTTCTCCGCACCAAGTGCCATGGCGCCCACGCCGGCCAGGAACACGTCTTTCAATCCATCGGCAATCGTCGTCATTTCGAAGCCTCCGTTCTCGTTGAGTTAGCTTCTCCATCATAGGCGGCACCACGACTCGAACATGACAGCGGGGCAGCACTGTTACTGCCCCGTCAAAGGTTGATTAACTTGGTTATATTTGCCAAATCGCCCCGCGTTCCCTACCCAAGGAAAATGCGACAAAGTACCACCGCCACAACAAAGCCGGCAATCGCGCTCACGATGCCCTTGGCCCAACCCATCATCACGGGGTGGCGCCGCGCGAAGGCCGCACCGTCGCGCGGGGGCTCTTCGCCGCGGGAATAGGCGAGGATGTCGCGGTAGGTTACCAAGTCGTACTTTCTCTTCATGTGCTCCACGATGCCCAGAAGCACGAGACCTGCGATCCACAGGGCGACGAACAGCACAATGCCCAGCACTTCGCCCTCAGAAAAGCCTGATGCCAGAGATGAAGGGCCGGAAGGAAGCGCCATCCCTGCAATGACGCACGCAATACCCACACCTACGAGCACCCATGCCGTCATCGCCAGACGGCTCATGGTCTTCCACTCGTTCTCGATTGTCTTCTCCATAGTTGCCACGTCTCCTTTCACGAGTTCGTCGATGGACGTACCGAAAAGATCACTCATGAGAAGCAGGCTCTGCACATCGGGATAGGTACGGTCGGTCTCCCAGTTGGAAATAGTCTGGCGCGACACGAAGATGCGATCCGCCAATTCCTCCTGCGACAAGCCCAGTCGCGCCCGATGCTCCTTCAGCCGTTCTCTCAGCTCCACGGTTCCGTCCTCTCGCAATCAACATGGCATGACGCGCCGAAGCGTACCACCAAAATGCTTCGACAAGCCGCCTCTGCAGTGGAAAATCCCTGCCAAAAGTCTTTGGCAGGGGTTGTGAACTGGGGTTTTGCAAACCAAAATGATAGCTCAAAGTGCTCATGGGACATTGAGCACTTTGAGCGCGGCTCGCGTCCATTCGGCGCGAATGCGAGAAAGACCCCGAAACGCGAGAGGCGATCCAGGGTCTTCCGCCGTTTGAGAAGCCTATTACCCTACCCGAAAATGGCGGCGAAGGCGCCGGTACCGGCACCGTGGAGGACGTTGTCGCGCATGGCGCGGCGGGCGAAGCCCATCATCTCGGCCAGAGCGTCCAGCGCTACTTCCTTCTTCTCGCCGGTGCGGCGCAGCTTCATCTCTACCTTGCCCTCTTTCAGACCGCGCTTGCCCACGACGATCTGCACGGGCCAGCCGATGAGGTCGGCGTCGTTGAACTTCACGCCGGCGCGCTCGTCACGGTCGTCGATGACCACCTCGAAGCCGAGCTCGGCCAGATCCTTCGCGATTTTCTCGGCCATGGGCTGCACCTCGCTATCGCCCACTGTGAGCGGCACCACGCAAATATGGGCCGGTGCCACGGACAGCGGCCACATGATGCCGTGCTCATCGTTGTGTTGCTCGACGATGGCGGCCAGCGTGCGCGAGATGCCCACGCCGTAGCAGCCCATGATGAAGGGCTTCTCCTCGCCGTCTTCGTCCATGAAGGTGGCGCCCATGGCACGGGAGTACTTGTCGCCAAGCTGGAAGATCTGGGCCACCTCGATGCCGCGAGCGCCTTCCAACGGAAGTCCGCACGTAGGGCAGCAGTCGCCGGGCTTCACCGTGGCCAGATCGGCCCACTCGTCCACCTGGAAATCCTCGCCCAGACGCGCGCCCACGTAGTGGTAGCCGTCCTCGTTGGCGCCCACGACCCACTGCGGGATGGCCTGCAAGCTGGTAGCGGCGATGATGCGGGCGCCCTCCGGCAGCCCCACCGGCCCCATGGAGCCCTTGCACAGACCGAAGGCGAGCATCTCCTCGTCAGTCAGCAGCGTGAAGCCGGGCACGAGGCCCTCGATCTTGAGCTCGTTCAGCTCATGGTCGCCGGGGATGAACAGGCACACGAGGTTGCCCTCGGCGTCCTTGCCGGACAGCGCCTTCACCGTGGAGGACTCGGGGATGTTCAGGAACGCGGCCAGCTCGGCAATAGTGTGCACGTCGGGCGTGGCGATCTTCTCCATGGCGTCCACTTCGTACAGCGTGGGGCGGGCCAAACACGCGCCGGCCTCGGCATCGGCCGCATAGCCGCACGAGCAGTACACCAGGTCGGCCTCGCCCGATTCGGCCAGCGCCATGAACTCGGTGGTCACCTTGCCGCCGATCTGGCCGCCATCGGCCTCCACCTCGCGGTAATCCAAACCGCAACGGTCGCAGATGGCGCCGTAGGCCTTCCCCATGGCGTCGTAGGTCTCCTGCAGCGACTCCTGGGTGGCGTTGAAGCTGTAGGCGTCCTTCATGACGAACTCGCGAGAGCGCAACAGGCCGAAGCGCGGGCGAATCTCATCGCGGTACTTCGTCTGAATCTGGTAGAGGTTCTGGGGCAGCTCCTTGTAGGAACGCAGCTCGTTGCGCACGAGCGCCACGATGATCTCCTCATGGGTGGGACCGAGGCACATCTCGCGATCGTGACGGTCGGTAAGGCGCATGAGCTCGGGGCCGTAGTCGTTCAAGCGCCCGCTTTCCTCCCACAGCTCCGCCGGCTGCAGCACCGGCATGAGAATTTCCTGGGCACCAGAAGCGTCCATTTCCTCGCGCACGATGTTCTCGATCTTCTTCAGCACGCGGAAGCCCAAAGGAAGGAACGTGTACAGGCCCGAGGCCGCCTTGCGCAGCATGCCCGCGCGCAGAAGCAGGCGCGCGCTGTCGATATCGGCGTCCGACGGGTCTTCCTTCAGGGTGGGGGCGTACAGGTTGCTCATACGCAGAATCTGGGTCATAGGTTCTCCAACTCCTCCATAAGGGCAGAAACAATTTCCGACTCTTGCACTTTGCGGACGATTTTACCATGGGAGAAAACAACGCCCGCGCCCGCTCCGCAAGCCACCCCGATATCGGCATCGGCGGCTTCCCCCGGCCCGTTTACCACACACCCCATGACCGCCACCTTCACCGGCTTGTCCACCGTAGCGAGGCGCTCTTCCACTTCCTGCGCCAGCCCGATGAGGTTCACCTGGCAGCGCCCGCAGGTGGGGCAGCTGATGAGCTCGGGGGTGCGGCGGCGCAAGTCCAGGGCGCCGAGCAGCGTCCAGCAGGCCCGCACTTCCACCACAGGGTCGTCCGTGAGCGAGATGCGCATGGTGTCGCCGATGCCCTCTTCCAAAAGAACGCCCAGGCCGCATGCGCTTTTGATGATGCCTTGGAAGGCGGTGCCCGCCTCGGTGACGCCGATGTGCAGCGGCACCTCGGGCAGCTCGGCGGCCAACAGGCGATAGGTGTCGATGGTGGTCTGCACGTCGTGGGCCTTGGCTGACACCACAAGGTCGTGGAAGTCGCACTCGTCTTCGAAGAAGCGCACGTATTCAGTAGCGGAGGCAGCCAGTTTCTCGGGCAGCGTCAGGTCGTCGCGAGCCGCCAGCGCGTCGTCGAGCGAGCCGGCGTTCACGCCGATGCGGATGGGGATGCCCGCCGCCGACGCCGCAGCGATCACCTCACGGGTGGCCTCCAGGCCGCCGATGTTGCCGGGGTTGATGCGCAGCTTGGCCGCGCCGCGGGCCGCCGCCTCGATGGCGATGCGGGCGTCGAAATGGATGTCGGCCACCACGGGCAAGGGTGACGCGGCGCACACGGCTTCGAAGGCGTCCAGGCAGTCCCGACGCGGAATGGCCATGCGCACGATCTCGCAGCCGGCCTCGGCCAGCGCCTCAATCTGCGCGAGGTTGGCGGCCACATCGTCGGCCGGGGCGTTCAACATCGACTGCACCGCCACCGGCGCGCCTCCGCCCACCGGCACATCCCCCACCATCACACGCCGCGTGCGGTCATGGGGCTTCGCAGCTGATGGCGCGGCCACACCTCCAGCCGCAGCTGCAGAGGCAACCGCCTCTGGGATCAGATTCTCAGTCATAGGCCTTCCTTAGAACGCAACGGCTCTCATTATAGAGCAGGGACGATGCCATGATCGTCCCCACACATCATCCGTACCGCCTCTTCAAGAGTGACGCGCGACCCGCCCTTTGCCGCCAGCCCCGAGGCAACGAACTGCCTATGAAAAATGCTGAGCGTATTTGCTACAATCCCCTCGACATATGCACCATTATGTCAGCAGCGTAGCCTCCTCCCAAACTCGCACAACCCCGATCCGTCTCAGACACTCTCAAAACATATTCCGTCGGATCTTCGCCAAAGGTCGCCGTTACTTCTCCGTTGCGTAGAGACCACACGCCCTCTTGAAATGCATTCGAGAAGGATCTGACACACGTACCGTCCTCCCGAAATGCCACAATGCCATTGGAATAACCCCACACACCCAGACATTCCTTTGCGGGATCGGTGCCAAATCCTTCAAGACTAACATACGATCCTAAATAATTATGCTCCTGTTCGAATTCCAGCAAATCGTCGCTTTGCCGCACCTCCCCCGTCTGAGTATTCATCCACTCGCAAACTCTCACAAAATCCGAATCGTTCTTCGCGTCTATACTCCGTTTCGCAATCTCATTTCCCCATTCGTCAACATAAGAGTATTGCGTAATTGCTGGAGCTCCGCCATCAAAACATACCTCTCCCGCCTGTTTGCCGTTTTCGTCATAAATGAACAGTTCTGCCATACTTGCAGCGCTTGAGTTCGCACTTCTATAAATTACATTACCGCTACCGTCCATCACGGCATAGTGATCATCACCAGACTCGTCTTCAGTCCTCGCAAGCCTGAGAGAAAAATCACGCGCCTCTACGTATTCGTAATCGAAAACCACGTCATCACTAATAATCTCTTTTCTAAGAAGCCTGCCATCAGCGTCGTAATCCTGAACCCAACTTTGCTCTATGCCATAGGATCCATCACCAGTCATCATTATATGAGCTATTTGGCGCCCTTCCTCATCGTACTCATTTTGCATATGGTAATGGAGAGAGCCATCTTCATTGAATCTTTGCTGATCTATCGATCGCCCTTCTTCGTCGTATAGCTCACAAAATTCCTCTCCGCTGGGGGTAGCTTGAAAGAGTCGTTTCAAAGTTCCGTCCTCGTAATACTCCCTTTCCTCCCACCTATCCAACTCGGACACACCATCCTCGCCAATCTGAGAGACGGTCATGCTCTGCAATCTTCCTTGCCCGTCGTAGACATTGTCGTATTCATGGAGGGACCACTGATCGTATTCATAGTCGTATTGCTCAAAGAGCACAGGATTGCCCTTGTCGTCGTACTCTTTCGACCACCCTTTCAAAACTTCACCCTGAACAGGCGTCAGCTGCCCAGAATCCTCGTCGCAAACATAAGAGAGCTCGTAAGTCGTCTCGGAAGTTTGTAGCCATTGCTCGTTGTACTCGTACTCCGTGTACTCCATTCCAAAGGAATCCGACTCCCATTTTTTCGTCATGACCCATTTTGCTTCGGCAGCCTCATCCTCCGCGGATGCGCCGGTCTTCTCTCCAGGCTCCCCTTCGGTGACCGCCGGCGAGGCCTTATCTTCTTGTTTTTGGTGCGTCTCTTGCGAAGAGCTGGCTCCAACCATTTCTCCTGAGTCGTCTTCTGCCGCAAGATGACCGGCACAGCCGCAAAGACAAACCAACAATGTCACTACGATTACTATTCCTGCCCAAGTATTTATTCGCGTTAACAAACTCATTATTCGGCCACCCGTTAAATGAGTTCAAACGGAATGGCATAATCATCCTCGTCATCATTTTGCACAACATATAAGCCGGGCTCTAATGCAGACAAATCTATTTCGAAATACCCACTTTTAGTCTGAACCACCTCGCCAACAGTCGGATAATTGCCCTCCTCATCTTTGCCATAGCCAGTCACATAGAAAGGAGCATCCAAATTCAGGGCCCCATCATGCCACTCTGTTCCTTCATACCACCCTGCAGAAAGAACCAGCGGCACAGATGATTGAAGAAGCGTAAGAGATCGATCCCAGCCTTCTGGCTCTAAAGTCCCTCCGCTATGCTCCCTGAATTTAGCGCCGCGTTCTGCATAGAATTGCTCTTCATCCTCTGGCGAAAACTCAGACGTGGGCACACCGTCTATCTCCTCATAATCGTACGCATGGATCACGATCTCTGTCCCCCTCTGACAGTACCCTGTTTCCACAACAGGGTAAACGGAAGGAGTTGCCTCACCTACATAGATCAGCTTTTCTCCCTGAGTCCGATCAATGGTCTCGGCTTCACCTCCGATAAAGACCATCTCCTCGCCCCAATTCTTATAGGCAAGAGTAGTAAGGGTATCTAAGGTGGTTACTGTCTGACCATCTGGCATCAGCCTCCATATACCTTCGGAGGCAACAATATCATCGACCGTGATGGAGCCCGCCTCCCCCGCATCATCTTCAATAGGCTCCTCTTCGACTCCCTGAATTGCATCCCGAGCGGAATTCTCCCCCTCGGCAACAACGCTCCCCATTGACCCAGAAGTTTTTCCTGATTCCGTCGCGCAGCCTATCATCCCCGCGCATACTACCAAGATCGCTATCAAACTAATTCCCACGTGCTTCACCTGCAGCCTCCTTCTTCGAATGAAATATCCAACTGCGAAGGAAGCCCGTGCGCGCTGAGTGCGATAAAGAGGAGGGCATCCGCCACAGTCACCACAACAGCAAGGCTGCATAACCTGCAAAACACCTTGAAAGGCAGATGCCCTCCTTTTCGTGTTTTCCAGGTTGGAACGTATTCGACTGTATGCAGCCCGCCCATCCCGACGATGGTCGAACTCGCTGTTGTGGTATCGCAGATTTTAGCAGAACGGATTGAAGGCTAGAGGGCAAAACCGCGCGAAACCCCCTAAAGGCTTACGAGCCCAGCTTTTCTCATTTGCGAAGTGACGCCTTTACCCCTGCTCGATATTCGCCGCACTTATTCTTTGTCGTGCTCGCTCGATGGAGAGGCGCAGCTTCTCTTCTAGCAGCTTTCGTTCGGGTAGCTGCGTCAGATACTCCGCAACGCGAATGCTCCCCTCATCGAGACCCATCAGCTCGATATGCTCATCATTCTTGCCCGAGCAGAGAATCAAACCGATAGGCGTATTCTCACCTTCTACTCTCTCGTGTTTCTCTAGCCAGCGAAGATATAGCTCCATCTGTCCCTTATATGCAGCCTCGAATTTCCCAAGCTTCAATTCGATAGCAACGAGCCGGTGCAGACGCCGATGGAAGAACAAGAGATCAAGATAGTAATCCTCGCCATCGATGGTGATGCGCTTCTGCCGATCGAGGAATGCGAAATCATTTCCCAGCTCCGTGATGAACTGCTGCAACTCGGCAACAATGGCCGTTTCCAAATCGCGCTCCGAATAACTGTCGCGCAAACCGAGATAGTCGAGAAGATAGGGGTCGCGAAAAACCAACTCCTCTGAAACTTCACCCGTTTCTCGTAGCTGCGCCAAGTCGTTCTCGATGGTTTTCTCGGGCTTCTTGCTGATGGCCGTACGCTCAAAGAGCATAGACTTGATACGACCATTCAACGTGCGTGAGCTCCAATGGTTCAGTTTGCACATTTCCGCATAGAAATCCCGCTCAACAGGGTTTTCTATATAGGAAAGCGTCCTCATGCATGTCCAACTCAATTCTCTACGCAGTGCGTAGAATTTCTCATCATGGTGAAACACTTTCGCAAGGCGCATGCAGTGGCGTAAGTGCTGAGCGCTCCACCCACGTCCATAGACCTCGGTCAGCCTTGTTGATAGATTTTTTACCACATCAGCCCCATATTCAGCACGTTCTCCGCCAAGCATCTTCTGATTGATGGCATTTCCCACCTGCCAGTACAGCTCGGTCATCTCGGCGTTGACGGCGGTGGAAACACGATTGTGGCTCTCGCGGATGAGTCGCGAAATCTCCGAAAAGAGCTCGCCGTCCTGCGCTGCAATCTCAGACATAGACTTTCCTTAGAACGAGATGAGTTGCCCTATTATAAAGCCGGGAACGACCCATGGGCTGTCCCCGTGCTTCATCCATGCAGCCGCACGCGGCAAAGCCTACCAATTCCCAAAGACGAACCGCTGGATGTCCTGGTTCAGCATGATGACGAAGAAGCCGAGGAACAGGGCCATACCAGCAAGCGACATATAGTTCATGGCCTTCTGAGACACTGTCTTGCGGGTGCCCTTCTGGAAGATTTCCACCACGAAGCGGCCGCCATCCAGCGGCGGGATAGGCAGCAGGTTCATGATGCCCAGCGAGACCGAGATCATGGCCATGAACTCCAACGCCTCCACGAGGCCCGCCTGGAAGTAGTCCTTCGACATGACGGCGATGCCGACGATGGAGGTGGAATCGGACACCGTCTGAGCCGCCGTGGCCGGGTTGAACAGGCCCGCTACCGCCTGAATCACCATGCCGATGTACATGAAGCCGGCCTTGTCCCCCATCAGACGTTTCACATAGGTGTAACCTGCGCCGGATGCGGGTATGGTGGAGGTCAGGATAATAAACGGAACACATGTCACGATTGCCAAAAGCGCGCCCAGGATGAACGCAAGCGGTGTGCCATGGCCCGTAAGGCCGATTACAACGCCGGTCAGCACCATGATGCCTGAACCGATGATCTGTCCGACAGCCAGCCCCATACAGTCGCTGAAGCCTATCTTCTTGTGGGTGTTTTCATTGGTATTACTCATTCTAAATTTTCCCCCTTATTAGTAGAGTCTTACGTTGATAGCATTTCTTAC
>OKSB01004069.1_pt1 | contig 10900 bp, 9 predicted proteins | sample 1601171 | NCBI WGS metagenome assembly OKSB01 (sample SAMEA3541496, study PRJEB24748) | human gut metagenome | biome: human gut; feature: human-associated habitat; material: faeces | place: China | collected 2012 | reverse complement strand
TGGCGGCCTCCGCCGGGCTGGGCGGGGCGCTGGCGCTGTGCGCGCTGGTGCTGCCGCCCCTGCAAATCCTGGCGCTGGGTGGCCTGCCCTGTGCGGTGGCGCTGTGCTTTCGCACGCACGGGCTGGGGCCCTGCCTGCGCGGCTGTGTATCCACGCTGGGCGCGTCGCTGATGCTGGGCGGCGGAGCGCAGGCGCTTGTCGCCCGTGGCGTGCCCGCGCCGCTCGCGCTGATGGCCGGCGCAGGCGTGGCGCTGCTGGTCTACCTGCTGGCCACCCTTCTGCCCAATGCCCTGTGCGATGTGCGGCAGGTGGAGCTCAGGGTGGACGGAAACGCCGTGATTCTTCCCGCCATGCTGGACAGCGGCAACCTTCTGCGCGATCCCTTGACGGGGCTTCCCGTGCTGGTGGTGCCGCGCAAGGCGGCAAGGCTGCTCTTCCCCGGCGTATACGATCTGGGCGACCTCGCCTCCCTGCCGCTGGGCTTCCGGCTGCTCAACGTGCGCACGGCGGCAGGCTCGGCCCTGCTGCCCCTGTTCCGGCCCGACGAGTGCCGCCTGTACCTCAACGGACATCCCTCGGAGGCGCGCCTGCTGGTAGCGGTGGCCGGCCCGGAATACGGAGGCGCGCAGGCCCTGGTGCCCATGGCCGCCCTTTCGGCGTCCTTTTCCTGACGATCTGCGGCCCGCGCATGCGGGGTGAGGAGGCACACGGTATGAATCAGTCACCCGAAAAGCTCCACTTGGCATTTCAGCGGCTTCTGATGCGGCTTTTTCCGCAGGAGCTGTTCTATATCGGCGGCCCCGATCCCCTGCCGCCGCCCCTCACGCCCGAAGAGGAACGCGCATTGGCCCTGCGCCTGAAGGAGCATGACGAGGCCGCCCGGCGCACGCTCATTGAGCACAACCTGCGACTGGTAGTATTCATCGCCCGCCGGTTTGAGAACACCGGCATCCCGCTGGAGGATCTCATCTCCATCGGCACCATTGGGCTCATCAAGGCCGTAGGCACCTTTGACGCGGAAAAAAAGATCAAGATGGCCACCTATGCCAGCCGGTGCATCGAAAACGAAATTCTGATGTTTCTGCGCAAGACCTCCAAGCTTCGTCTGGAGGTCAGTCTGGACGAACCTCTCAAAACCGACTGGGACGGCAACGAGCTGCTGCTCAGCGACGTGCTGGGGACCCGGCCGGATACGGTGTCGATCAACCTGGACCAGGAGATCGAGCGCGAGATCCTGCGCGACGCGCTGGAGCACCTGGGGGCGCGGGAAAAGCGCATCATCATGCTGCGCTTTGGCCTGGGCGGCCAGCGCGAACGCACCCAGAAGGAGGTGGCCGATCTGCTGGGCATTTCCCAGAGCTACATCTCCCGGCTGGAAAAGCGCATTCTAAACCGGCTGCACACCGAGCTCAAGCGCATCGGATGAGGGGCGGACCGTGCACAAAAGTCCAAAATGTGGTATACTAAGCCTGCCGGTCAACCGGCCAAATCACCAGCTTAGGAGCGCGCCATGAGCAAACGCATCGTACTGACGGGGGGCGGCACCGCTGGGCACGTGACCCCGCATCTGAGCCTGATTCCGCATCTGCGCGAGGCGGGCTACGAAATCCACTATATCGGCACGGAGCACGGCATCGAGCGCCAGATGATGGCCAGGTTCCCCGACATCACCTATCACGCCGTCAAAAGCGGCAAGCTTCGCCGCTATTTCAGCGTGCAGAACTTCACCGATCCCTTCCGGGTGATCTGGGGGGCGTTTCAGAGCATTGCGCTCATGCGCCGCCTGAAGCCTGATGTGTGCTTCTCCAAGGGCGGCTTTGTGAGCGTGCCGGTGGTGTTTGGTGCGTGGCTGTGCCGCGTGCCCGCCGTATGCCATGAAAGCGACCTCTCTCCCGGCCTGGCGAATCGCATCTGCGCGCGATTTGCCACCAAGGTGGCGGCGACCTTCCCCGAATGTGCCCGCGCGCTGGGCAAAAAAGGCGTGCTGACGGGCACCCCGCTCCGGCCGGAGCTGTTCCGCGGCAGCCGCGCGGCGGGTCTGGCGCTGGCCGGGTTCGACGGGCAGAAGCCCGTGCTGCTCATGACGGGCGGCAGCCTGGGCGCGCAGAGCGTCAACCGCTGCCTGCGCGAAGCCCTGCCCGAGCTGCTCACCCGCTTTGACGTACTTCACCTGTGCGGCAAGGGCAACCTGGACGAAAGCCTCATGGGAATGAAAGGCTACTGCCAGAAGGAGTTTCTTTCCGATGAGATGCCCGACGCGCTGGCCGTGGCCGACGTGGTTTTGAGCCGTGCGGGCAGCAACACCCTCAGCGAGCTGCTGGCCCTGCACAAGCCCATGCTGCTGGTACCCTATCCGCTGGGAGCAAGCCGGGGTGACCAGATCGAAAACGCCAAAAGCTATGCCCGGCAGGGGCTGGCGCGGGTGTTGATGCAGGAGGACATGACCGCCCGCACGCTGACGGACGCGCTGTTCAAGCTTCTGGACGAGCGCGCGGAACTGCTTGCGGCGCTGGAAGCATACCCGGTCAAGGACGGCACGCAGGCCGTGCTTGAGCTGATTGAGGATGCGCGGAAAAAATAAAGGCCCGAAACGGGCGGCAGCATAAAACAAGGGACCTGTCCAGTGCAGACGGGCAGGCCCCTTGTTTTATTTGCTGTCAGCCCTTGACGGCACCGGCCATCACGCCGCTGACAATGTACTTCTGGCAGGTGAGGTAGAAGATGATGATGGGCAGAATGCTGATCATAATCAGCGCCATCACCGCGCCCAGGTCCACATGGCCGTAGCTGCCCTGCAGATACTGGATGTGGATGGGGATGGTCTTGTACTTGGTGCGGTCCAGCACCAGGTAGGGCAGGAGGTAGTCGTTCCACACCCACATGATCTCCAGCACGCCCACGGAAATGAAGATGGGCTTGAGCATGGGGAACACCACCGAGAAGAACGTGCGCAGAGGTCCGCAGCCGTCGATGGCGGCGGCCTCTTCGATGGCCAGCGGCATGCCCTTGACAAAGCCTGTGAACATGAATACCGCCAGTCCCGCGCCAAATCCCAGATAGATCACCGGGATGGTCCAGGGGGTATCCAGGTCCAGCACGTTGGCCGTCTTGGCCAGCGTGAACATGACCATCTGAAAGGGCACGATCATGGAAAACACGCACAGGTAGTACACCACGCGGGAGAACACGTCGTCCACGCGGGAAATATACCACGCGGCCATCGACGTGCAGATCAGGATCAGCGCGGCCGACAGAATGGTGATGACAAAGCTGTAGGCGACGGAGTTAATAAAGGGATATTCGCCTACGGTCATGCCGTTCTGGTAGTTGGCCCAGCCCACGAAGCTCTCCGCGTTGGGCAGGGCGAAGGTGCTGGTGTTGATGGAGGCGTTGCTCTTGAAGGAGTTGAAGAGCACCACCACAATGGGCATCATGTACGCGATGCTGATAAGCACAAACAGCACGGTCAGGATGTTTTTGCCGATGCGTTCACGCCGCATTACTGCTGCACCTCCCTGCTATGGGTGGCGCGCAGCTGGATGAGCGCGATGGCCGCCACCAGGATGAAGAACAGCACGGCCTTGGCCTGGCCCATGCCGCGGGAGTTGGAGTTGAGGTAGAAGGTATTGTAGATGTTGAGCGCCAGCATCTCGGTGGAGCGGATAATCGTGCCGTCCGGCTGGAAAGTGAAGGGCTGGCCGCCGGTAAGCACCAGGTTCTGGTCAAAAAGCTTGAACCCGTTGGTCAGCGTGAGGAACGTGCAGATGGTGATGGAAGGCATCACCGTGGGGATGGTGATGTTCCACAGGATATGCCATCCATTGGCCCCGTCGATCTTGGCCGCCTCAATCATGTCGTCGGACACGGATTGCAGGCCGGCGATGTAGATAATCATCATATAGCCGATCTGCTGCCAGCACAGCATGATGATCAGGCCCCAGTAGCCGTAGGTGGCATTGAGGACGATGGAGGTGTTGTACCGGGACAGAAAGCCGTCGAAGATCATCGACCAGATATAGCCCAGCACGATGCCGCCGATCAGGTTGGGCAGGAAAAACACGCCGCGAAACAGGTTGGAGCCGCGGATGCCGCGCGTAAGGGCATAGGCCACGGCAAAGGCCAGAATGTTGATGATGATCAGCGACGTGACCGCCACCAGCGCCGTATAGCCGAAGGCATGCATGAAGCTGGCGTCCTTCAAGGCGCGCGCATAGTTGTCCAGGCCCACCCACTTGGCGTTGCTGGTGGTGGTGAACTTGCAGAAAGACAGATAGATTCCGTGAATGAATGGATACAGAAAGCCGATGCAGAATGCCACGAACGTGGGCAGAAGGAAGATGGCGAAGCACCGCTGAATCGGACGGCGGATGAGCCGCGAATTCACCACCGCGTTGCTTCGTTGCTTTTTTTGTTTCATAGCCGCTCCTCCGCTGGTGAAATGAAACCGGGGAAGCGGGGCTCATCCCGCTCCCCCGGAGCTGGCAGCGGCGCTGCCGGAGATCAGGTTGGGATTACTGGTTGGCGTACTGGGTAGCCCAGCCCTGCACGAACGCGGTAACCACGTCGTCCCAGGAGCCGCCGGCGGAATACTGGGTCATGGCAGCCACGACCGCCGCACGCCAGGTGTCCACGTTGGGGGTGTAGTTGAACGCCCAGCTCACCACGTACTTGCCCTCGGCAATGTATCTGTTGGCGTCGTTGAAGAACACGTTGTCGGAAGCCTTGGCGGCCTTGAAGGGGATGGGGCCGAACTGCTCCGCCATCATGGTGGTGCCCTCGTCGGAGGTCACAACCCAGTACAGGAAGTCCAGGGTGGCCTTCTGATCGGCCTCGGAGGCCTGGCTGTTGACAGCCCAGCAGTTTTCGGTGCCGCAGGCCAGACCGGCGTCTTCCTCGCCCTCAACGCCGATGTAGATCGGGATCATGACCAGATCGGCGGGGTCCATGCCGAACTTTTCACCCGTCAGGTTGGCATATTCCCAGGTGCCGTTCTGGTAGAACACCGCCTTGCCCTCGCCGAACTCGGCCAGCGCCTGATCGCCCGTGGCGGAAGCCAGCTGGCTGGGATCGGTAGCGCTGTTGTTGATGTAGAGGTCCCAGATCTGCTTGAAGTTATCCAGGTAGGTGCCCTTGATGGTGGCGGGCTGAGAGGTGATGCCGTCATCGCGGAACTCGTAGTACAGGGGCATGTTGGCCAGGTGGCCGGAGAAGCGCCAGCTGGAGGAGCCGTCCATGCCGGAGGAGGTGAAAGCGTCAAAGCCCAGCTCGGCAGCGCGGGCGTGGATGTCCTCCGCCACGGCCTTGAGGGTCTCAAAGTTGGTGATATCCTCCACGGTGTAGCCGGCCTTTTCCAGCAGGGCCTTGTTGGTGATGATGCCGAACGCCTCGTAGCAGTAGCCCACGGCCAGGGCGTCGCCGTTCTCGCCGTAGAGGTTGAACTCGTCGGTGCTCAGCTCTTTGTAGAAGTCGGTGTCCTGCAGAGGCAGGAGGTAATCGGCCCAGGTATCCAGGCCGGCCTGGGTGCCGCACTGGAACAGCGTGGGGGCGGCGTCGCCCTTGTCCATCTCAGCGGTCAGGGTTTCGGAATAGGTGCCGGAGGCGGCGGTGACCACGGTGACGGGCACACCGGTCTGCTCGGTGTAGGTCTTGGCCAGCGCCTGCCAGGCCTCATCGGCCTCGGGCTTGAAGTTGAGGTAGTAGACCTTGCCGGTCGCTTCGGCGGAAGCCGCGCCCGCAACCAGGGTCAGGCACAGCGCAAGCGCCAGAACCAGAGCCAACAGTTTCTTCATGAATGGAACACCCCTTTTCAATCTATATGCGGCACAGGCCGCTTTTGAACCCATGTGCGAGCAAAAATCGCGCAATCGTTTGCGCGTATTTTCAATCTCGTACTTTAGCCATATCATACCATTCATTGTGGATGTTGTCAAGTGCTTCATGTTTTTTTTGTGAAAATCGTACGACACCCCATCCCGGCCTGTATGTTTTTGATGAGAACGGCGCATGCTGATGGACGAGGACCGCAGCGGCCGCTGTGCGCGTCCGCGCGAATTCCGGCGTGAAAACAAACAAGGAGTGAGGGCTTTATGAAAAAACTGCTCGCCGTATTGTCCATCGCCCTGCTGGTGGTAGGGGCCGTTACCATTTTCAGCATGGCGGAGGATACGGCCGCACCCGGGCCGTCCGCGCCAACCGCGCCGGCGCAAACCGCCTCTCCCTCCGCCGTGGGGAGCGGAGCGGTCTATTACCTGAATTTTAAGCCCGAACAGTCCCAGCAATGGCAGGCGCTGGCCAAGACCTACACCGAGCAGACCGGTGTGCCCGTCACCGTGGTCACCGCCGCCTCCGGCACCTATGAGAACACCCTCCGTTCCGAGCTGGAAAAGGCGGACGCGCCCACGCTGTTTCAGGTCAACGGTCCGGTGGGCCTGAAAACCTGGCGGGACTACTGTCTGGACCTGCGTGACACCGCTCTCTACCGCAACCTCAAAAGCGACGACTTCGCCCTCATCGAGGACGGGCAGGTACTGGGTGTGGCGTACGTGATCGAGACCTATGGCCTCATCTACAACCGAACCCTCCTGGACAAGTATATGGCGATGGACGGCGCGGTGGTTCAGTCCGCAGACCAGATCAACAATTTTGAGACCCTCAAGGCCGTAGCCGAGGATATCCAGGCCCGCCGAGAAGAACTGGGCGTGCTGGGAGCCTTTACGTCCGCCGGCATGGATGCCAGCTCCGACTGGCGGTTCAAAACACACCTGGCCAACCTGCCCGTATACTATGAGTATAAGGCGGACGGTATCACCTCCACCGAGGCCATCAAGGGCACCTATCTGGAAAACTACAAAAAAATCTGGGATCTCTATCTCAACAACGCCACCTGCGAGCCCGCCGTCATCGGAGCCAAAACGGGGGAGGATGCGGCGAGCGAGTTCGCTCTGGGAGAAGCCGTGTTCTATCAAAACGGCACCTGGGCCTATGCCGACTGCATCGCCGAGGGCCTGACCGACGATGATCTTGGCATGCTGCCCATCTACATCGGTGTGGACGGGGAAGAAATGCAGGGCCTGTGCACGGGGTCGGAGAACTTCTGGTGCATCAACAAGAATGCAAAGCCCGAAAACATTGAAGCCACCAAGGCTTTTGTGGAATGGGTCATCACCAGCGATGAGGGGCGCGACGCCCTGGCCAACCAAATGGGCTTTGTAACCCCCTTTTCCACCTTTGACGCCGGCTATACCGCGCACAACGCGCTGCTGGACGCCGCCAGCGAGGACCTGGCTGTGGGTCATACGCCCGTGAGCTGGACCTTCCCAACCATGCCGTCGGAGGCCTGGAAAAACGGCGTGGGCGCGGCGCTGCTGGAGTACGCGCAGGGGACGAAGGAATGGTCCGCGGTGGAAACCGCGTTTGTGGACGGCTGGGCCAGCGAGTACGCGGCGGCCCAGAAATAAAGGCGCCTTTCACGACGCCATTCACATACGGGAGGGAATGTCCGATGGAGCGGGATCTTGCAAGGTACTGGCCGGTATTTCTGCTGCCGACGGCGGCCGCCTTTGCCATCGGTTTTCTGATCCCCTTCGCCATGGGGCTGTACCTTTCGTTCTGTGATTTCACCACCCTGTCCAACGCCACGTTTGTGGGCTTTGGCAACTATGTGCGCGCCTTTGAGAATTCGGGGGGCTTTACGCACGCGCTGTGGTACACGGCGCTGTTTGCCGGGCTGTCCACGGTTGTGATCAACCTGTTCGGACTGACGGTGGCGCTGCTTCTGGTGCGCGGCTTTCGCGGCACGAACCTGTTCCGCACGGTGTTTTTCATGCCCAACCTGATCGGCGGCATCGTGCTGGGATGGCTGTGGCAGGTCATTCTCAACTACGGCGTGCTCGCACGCTACGGCGTTACGCTGGTCACCAGCGAATGGTACGGGTTCTGGGGCCTGATGGTGGTGATGCTCTGGCAGCAGGCCGGCTACATGATGATCATCTACATTTCCGGCCTTCAGTCCATTCCCGGAGAGCTGAGCGAGGCCGCCGCCATTGACGGCGCTTCCGCCTGGCAGACGCTTCGCTACGTCAAATTGCCCATGCTGATGCCCTCCCTCACCATCTGCACGTTTCTGACACTGACCAACGGCTTCAAGCTCTTCGACCAGAACCTCGCGCTCACGGGCGGCATGCCCTCCAACCGTTCGCAGCTTCTGGCGCTGAACATCTACGACACCTTCTACGGCCGTGCCGGCTGGGAGGGCGCGGGACAGGCCAAGGCGGTGGTGTTCTGCCTGATCGTGGTGACGATCGCGCTTCTCCAGCTCCGGCTGACCCGCACGAGGGAGGTGCAGCAATAGCATGGCGGCAACACAAAAACGGCGGCGTGCCGCCGACGCAGCCCTCACCGCCGTTTTTTCGCTCATCTCGCTGGCCTATGTATTCCCGCTGGTCATGGTGTTCCTCAACAGCTTCAAACGCAAGGCCTATATCAGCCGCGCGCCCTTTGCCCTGCCCACCGGAAACATGTTTGTCCGGCTGGACAACTACCGAAACGGCATCCGCCTGACGGACTTCTGGGCCTCCATGCTGTGGAGCTTTGTCATTACGGTCCTGTCCGTGGCGCTGATTCTGCTGTGCACCTCCATGTGCGCCTGGTACATCAGCCGCGTCCGAAACCGGATCACCCACGGCGTCTATCTGCTGTGCATCTTCAGCATGGTGGTGCCCTTTCAGATGGTGATGTTCACCCTCTCCAAGGTGGCCAACGTCCTGGGCCTCAATACCCCCTGGACCATCCCGGTCATCTATCTGGGCTTTGGCGCGGGGCTGGCGGTATTCCTGTTCACCGGCTACATGAAGGCCTGCCCCATCGCCATTGAGGAGAGCGCCACCATCGACGGCTGCTCACCCCTTCGCACCTTTTTCAGCATCGTGATGCCCATTCTGCAGCCCTCGCTCATCTCCACCGGCATTCTGCAGGCCATGTGGATCTGGAACGATTACCTGCTGCCCTACCTGGTTCTGGATCTCAAGCGCTTCAAGACCATTCCCATCGCCGTGCAATATCTCCGGGGCGGCTACGGCAGTGTGGATATGGGCGCGATGATGGGCATGCTGGTGCTTGCCATCGCCCCGATTCTTGTGCTGTACTTCCTGTGCCAGAAATATATCGTCAGCGGCGTGATGGCGGGCGCCGTCAAGGGCTGAGCTTACACCAGCCCCATCGCCATTTCCACCAGCAGGGCCACCACCACCACCAGCGCGGAGATGATAAATCCGTGCAGCATGGGGCGAAGGCCCGCTTTTTGCATTTCACGGAAATCGGTGTTCAGGCCGATAGCGGCCAGCGCGGCCACCATGAGGAACTTGCTCAGATCCTTGAGGAAGGCGGAAGCCGCGGCGGGAATCAGCCCCACGCTGTTGAAAAGCGCCAGGCCCAGGAAACCCAGGATAAACCACGGGAAGAGCGTGAGCACGTTGACCCGCTCCCCCTCCACAGCCACGTTCATGCGGCACTTTTCGCGCACGTTGATGACGGAGAAGATCAATACCGTAGGAATGATGGACAGCGTGCGCGTGAGCTTGACCATGGTGGCAAAATCGCCCGCCGCCTCGCTGAAGGCATAGCCCGCGGCCACCACGCTGGAGGTATCGTTGACCGCCGTGCCCGCCCACAGGCCATAGGCCATATCGCTCATGCCCAGCCAGTGCCCCAGGAAGGGAAACATCAGAATCATGACCATGTCAAACAGGAAGGTGGCGGACATGGCGTAGGCGATATCGCGGTCCTGCGCGTCGATCACGGGCGCGATGGCCGCAATGGCCGATCCGCCGCAAATGCCTGTGCCCGCAGAGATCAGGTTGCTCAGCTTCCAGTTGAGCCCCAGGCTTCGCCCCACCAGGTAGCCGCCGCCAAAACAGGTGAGCAGCGTAAAGCACATCACCATCAGCGACAGCCTGCCCACGGTGAGGATATCCCTCATGCTCAGCGATGCGCCCAGCAAAATGATCGCCAGCTTGAGCACCCGCTTGGAGGTGAACTTGAGTCCCCCGGCCACCAGCGCAGACGGCTTGCGCAGCGCGTTGATTCCCATGCCGATGAACAGCGCAATGACCGAGGCGCCAAGTTAAGAATCATCTTAAACCCGCGGATAGTCTCTTCCAACGGAACCATCACACCTTGAAGACCGGTAAACTGCTCGGCCACGTGGAAAGGTTGCGACAAAAACCGCTGTGCCCGACGAGCACGATTCACCACCAGTTTGTCTTCGTCCGACAACTCATCGACACCCAAAATGGCGATAATATCCTGCAATTCGTTATAATGCTGTAAAAGCTGTTTTACACCCTGAGCAACCTGATAGTGTTCCTCGCCTACAATATTCGGATCGAGGATTCGGGACGTAGACTCCAACGGATCCACTGCCGGATAGATACCTAACTCAGAAATCTTACGGCTCAATACCGTCGTAGCATCCAAAAAGCTAAATGTAGTCGCCGGAGCCGGGTCGGTCAAGTCATCGGCCGGTACATAAATGGCCTGTACCGATGTAATAGAGCCCTGCTTCGTAGACGTAATACGTTCTTGCAACTTACCCATCTCGGAAGCCAAAGTAGGTTGATATCCCACGGCAGAAGGCATACGACCCAACAATGCCGAAACTTCGGATCCCGCCTGAGTGAAACGGAATATATTGTCAATAAACAAAAGTATCTCTTTACCTCCGCCATCGGAATCACGGAACTGTTCGGCAACAGTCAACCCAGACAAAGCGACACGCAGACGGGCTCCCGGCGGCTCGTTCATCTGACCGAACACCAACGTTGCCTGCGATTCATTCACTTTCTCCATATCGACATCACGCAGATTCCACTCGCCCCGTTCCATGCCTTCTTTGAATTTATCG
>OKSB01004064.1_pt1 | contig 10905 bp, 8 predicted proteins | sample 1601171 | NCBI WGS metagenome assembly OKSB01 (sample SAMEA3541496, study PRJEB24748) | human gut metagenome | biome: human gut; feature: human-associated habitat; material: faeces | place: China | collected 2012 | reverse complement strand
GAACGCGCTTGCCCTTGAGATCTCCAAGGTCCTTGAGTGTCTTCATGAATATCCTTTCCTTGACGAATCGCACGTCAAAGTGGCCAATTTTGCCACTTTGCATATTACAGGCATTCCGGAACAAAACACCGCATTCGTCTACTGACTGAATGCGGTGTTTTGTCACATCGTTGTCGCGTTTTGCCGAATAGGCACGGCAAATCGGATTGTCGGGTTACTTGCCTTCGGCTGCGCGAGCCTTCTCCGTCTTCTCGGCAAGTTGAAGCAGTCGGCGAATTCGGCCGGCAATCGCATCCTTGGTGATTTGCGGTTCGGCGATCTTGCCGAGCTCCTCGAGGCTCTTGTCCACGTGATCGATGCGCAGCTGGCCGGCCTGACGGAGGTTGTCCGGAATGTTATCGCCGAGTACTTCGAAAGCATGCTGCACTTTTTCGCTGGCTTCGGCGGCGGCCTTGGCGGAACGGCGCATATTGGCGTCATCGAAGTTGGCCAGACGGTTGGCCTTGCCGCGGGCCTCGCCATCGGAACGCTTGCCGGTCCATTCGCGAGCCGAACGGGTGGCGCCCATGAGCTTGAGCATGCGTTCGATGGCGTCGGGATCCTTGAGTGTCACGCGCTCGGAGCTACGCAGCGTGCGATGCTTGGCCTGGATGCCTAGACGACGGGCCACGCCACACAGGGCCATGGCGGCCTCTTCCGTGGGGCAAGCGATTTCCAGGAAGCTGGCCTTACCGGGATCGGACAGGAAGCCACGGGCCATGAAGGCGCCGCGCCATGCCGCTTTGATTTGGGCGATGGATCCGTTGACCACTTCAGACGGCAGTCCACGGACCTGCTGCTTGCGGCGGTCGACCAGTCCGGTCTGCAAAGCCAAGGCCACTACGTTGCGGGTGACGAGCACCACGTAGGTCTCGACAGGGCCGTTCGGGGTCTGACGTGTGAGGTGATTGACCTCGGCTTCGTGCCCGAACGTGTTCCTCAACGTGTTCTTCAGCCATTCTGCAACGTCAAGCGAGGTGAATACGGCTTGGATAACGTATGTATTCTGTACCGGTCGAAGACCGCCGCCAAAACGGATCATGGCCGCAGCTTGGGCCTTGATCGCGGCTGGCGAATCGCCTTCAAAGGCTGCCAACTCGCTTTTGACATCGTCCAGAAGAGCCAAGATCTACCTCCTACAGTCCCGTTCTTCTCAATGCTTCAGGCGCTTCGTGCCGTTATCTGCTGTCACACGGTCGGAAGCCATCGGCTTTCTGTGATACCTAATCTGGTGGACAAGCGAACCCGTTTGATACGTATTATGGGCCCTGCTTTCTCGCAGTGTGGTCACCGAACGCTTGCCCGATGACCGCTCGACGCCTGCTTACGATGAGTGACGCTTGTGCTGTTCTCTCGCGGAAACGGTTACGTTGAGCCCATGTGCGCGTAAGCGGCGAGCCAGCTCTTCGCTCATCGCCACCGACCGGTGCTGACCACCGGTGCAGCCGACGGCGATGGTTACGTAGTGCTTGTCTTCCTGGGCGTATCCTTCCAACGCAATCTCGATAGCTTTCTCATAAGCGTCGAGAAATTCCTTGGCTCCCTTGCTGGAAAGCACGTAGTCGGCGACCGGCTTGTCGTGCCCGGTAAGCTCGCGCAGGTTGGGCACCCAGAACGGGTTGGGCAGAAAACGCACGTCGGCCACGAAATCGGCGTCGATGGGCATACCGTATTTGAAGCCGAAGCTGAAGATGTGTACTGCCACGGTGGTGGGGCCGGAGCCGAGCATCGCCTCGTAGAGTTTGGTGGACAGCTGGTGGATGCTCAGGGAGCTGGTGTCGATGACCCAGTCGGCTCGTTCCTTGAGGTCTTCCAGCAGGTGACGTTCCTCAAGGATGCCGTCGATCAGTCGGTTGCCGTGCTGCAGCGGGTGCGGGCGGCGCACGGATTCATAGCGCTTGATGAGCACTTCGTTGCTGGCGTCGAGGAACAGAATACGGGTTTTGACGCCGAGATCATCCAGATGGCCGAGCACGGCGGCCAGCTCGTCGAAATAGCTGGAGCGCACGTCGATGACGGCGGCAAGCTTGTGGACGCCTGACCCCGATCCGGAACCGGAGGTGGTCATCATGTCGACAAGCGGGATAAGCAGTTTGGGAGGCAGGTTGTCGACCACATACCATCCCATGTCTTCCACGCAGTCAGCGGCATGAGAGCGGCCTGCGCCGGACATACCGGTGATGAGCAGCACTTCGAAGGCATCAAGCGGGGTCGGCTGGTTGTCCGGAGTCGATGTGGATGTCGCGGAATTCGCCGGCGCATTCGTGGCGGCCGCCTCGCCGGTATCGCGGTTCGTTGTCTGTTGATTCATTACAGCGCCTCCTCAAGAGCTTTGCGCATCGCGATCTCCAGCTGGTCGTCTTCGGTGGTGGTGTCCTGCAGACGCTGGTCGGCATCGCTGGGCGGGTCGTCATCCCAGATACCGGTCATCAGCAATACCTGTACGAGAGCTTGGTACAGCAGCATTTCTTCGCCGCCGATGGCGTGACCGCCATGAGCGCGCCAGGCTTCCATGAGCTTGGTGGGGCGTGGATCGTAGATCACGTCCAACAGCAGTCCGGAGAATGGCTCGGTTCCGGCATCGGCGAGGGCATCCGCGACGTTGTCGGCCGCGTGTCCGGGAATCGTGTTGATGACATAGGTGGCGTTGCGGGCTGCCTCGAGCAGGGCCTGATCGTCGCCTAATTCGATTTCGTTGTACGGGTTATGCACGTTGACGAACTTTTCGGCCACTGGTTTAAGCCCGGTGTTTTTTCCGGGGTGGCGGGCGGCGACGACGATATGGCCGATTTCGGGCATCATGCAGCATGCGGCCAACGCCGAAGTGGCGGTGTTGCCATTGCCGATGATCAGCGCGGTGCCGCTTCTCGACGCGGTGTGGTGTTCGCCGAGTTCGCGATTGGCATGGTCGAAGGCGAGTTGGATGCCGATGACATCGGTGTTGTATAGCTTGATGCCCGGCTTGCCGTTCGGCCAAGCGGGATCATCGGCAGCCACGCTCCAGTCGAATACCGCGGTATTCGCCACCTTCAGTTCCTTGGCCCACAAATTTTCCGGAACACCGTACGGTTGGATGGTCTTCTTCAACGGCATGGTCAGGCTCAGGCCAGCCCACGTCGAGTCAAGGCCTTTGAGGAAAGCGTCGAGGTCGTCTTCCCCCACCTCGTGCTTGTCGTACAGCCAATCGTCGAGTTTCAGCGAACGGTAGGCCGCGTTGTGGAGCACGGGTGACAATGAGTGTGCGACGGGTTTGCCGAGTACAGCGCAACGATGATTGGCCATATCCCCTCCTTGATGTCTGTTCCCATGCTAGCCGACACTTTGCTTCGAATATGTCAACCACAGGCCCCGCAACCGAAAATTTACTCTGGGCTGCTGGACCGGGCCGGCTCACTGCTCGTGCAGCGCGTTGTACAGCGCTTCGGCTTTGGCGTGGCCGATGCCTTTGACCTTCTCGAAGTCCTCGACACTGGCTTCGCGCATGGCTTTGACCGAGCCGAAGTGGTTGAGCAGCCGCTTCTGGTAGCTTTCGCCGATGCCGGGAATCTCGTCGAGCGCGCTGCGCAGGGCGCCTTTGCGCCGCTGCTGGCGGTGGTAGGTGATGGCGAAGCGGTGGGATTCGTCGCGTACACGCTGCAGCAGATACATGCCTTCGGACTGGCGTTTGAGGATGATCGGATAGTCGTCGTCCGGCACCCACACCTCTTCCAAGCGTTTGGCCAGTCCGCAGACGGCCACGTCGTTCACGCCACAGTCCTCAAGCGCCTTGGCGGCGGCCATGACCTGCGGCTTGCCGCCATCGACCACCACCAGGTTCGGCTTGTAGGCAAAGTGATGCCGGTTTGTGTTCTGCTGGACGATGTCGGGCGGGGACTCCCGCGCATCGTTCTGCACTCCGACCGGCACCGCGTGCCCCTTGCCACTGATGTCGGAACCGCCCTCACCATTGTCGTTACCGTTCGCAGCGATTGTCTCCGCCGCCACGGCAGTGGTCATCTTGCCGGCGGCCGAGGCCACACGCTGTTCCGCGTCGATGCTTTCGCCGGAGTCGCCGGCGATGTTGCCGTGCTTGAAGCGGCGGGTGAGCGTCTCGTAAAGCGCGGACAGATCATCCACCGCGCCTTTGCCGTCCTTGCCTCGGATGGCGAAGCGTCGGTATTCGGATTTCTTGGCGATCGCGTCTTCGAACACCACCATGGAGGCCACCTGGAAGGCACCGCCCACAGTGTTCGAAATGTCGTAGCATTCGATGCGCAGCGGGGCTTCCGCGAGTCCCAATGCCTTGGCCACATCGTTCATGGCCTGGGTGCGTGCGCCCATGTCGGAGATGCGGCTCATCTTAGAATCATTTTTGATGCTTCAAATTTGCTGAAGCATCCGGAGAAAACCGATCAGGACGCTTATTGGACCCAGTGGCTGGAGGCTGTGGGCGATTTTGTAGATGTGATGCATATTAAGGATTTCAGCTTGGATGGGAGGAAAATCTATCAGCCGGAAGCTCTGGGCACCGGCGTGATGGATTATACTGCCATCAGCAGATGGCTGGAAAAGCAGAAGAGGGAAATTTATCTTTTAAGAGAAGAAATGAACCTGCTGTTTGCAAAAGAGGACATCGCCTTTATGAGGAGTCTGGGAGGCCCTGACTTTTCCGGTAAGCGCCGGGAGTAAGGCCAACCGTTTTCCGAAAAATCCGGTGAAAATAACTGAAATTATCATAGCCTACGGCAAGACTGATATCGGTGACAGACAAAGCGGTGGTGCGCAGGAGAAAGCAGGCCTGCTCCAGCCGCTTTTTTTGAACCAGATCTGTATAGGTATAGCCGGAAAGCTTTAAAATCGTTTTGGAAAGCCAGGTGAATTCACAGTTTAAATGGTTGGACAGGGCAGTGAGAGAGCCGTCCCGGTAGTGTTCCTCTACATACTGGAGAACATTCATCAAAAGCTCCTGCTCAAAGGAATTCTGACCAGTCTGGATTTTGTCCATATGGTTTAAAAGCTGAAGAAATAAAAGCCCCATGGTAATCTGGTTCATGAGCCGTTTATTCTGGAGCTCATGGGTAATGGTCCAGACAAGATTTTCCACAAGATTCTGAACAGGAAGAATCCCGGATACCTGAAAGTGAAGGTAGGAAACAGGAGAGTCTGCGGACTGAAGACAGCCGCTAACAAAGTCCCGAAGCATGCTTGGCTCAGAGCCAAGCATGGCCAGAGTCTGATCAAAAAATTCAGGAAGAATAATAAAATTTACGGCAATATCTTCTGCTGAGGCGGGTAAGATTTCCTGGGTAGCATGCTGGTTTAAAATCAGCAGTTCTCCGGTGCGAAGGACGATTTTCGAGCCGTTGATTACATGAACAGTCTGACCGGAACACATATAAATCATTTCCACATAATTGTGTGTATGCCTGGGAAAATGGACAAAACGAGTGTGTGGGCGAACCTGAATCAGCTTTCCCTTCTGGAGCATTTTCCGGCTATCTATGACATGCTTCAGCAAGGATGCGAAGTAGCCAGAGCTGCTGCTGCCGAGACTTTGGCAGATGTGAAGAAAGCAATGAAGATTAATTATTTCGATGACAAGGAGTTAATCGAAGAACAGGTAAAACGTTTCTCACAAGAATAAGGAAGTTTGCATAAAAACGCATCATATAAAGTAAAGGCTGCCTACTCTAAGAAAGAATGGCAGCCTTTATTATAATATACAATTTAAGTTTTAGCTAACTTCATCTTCGTCATTCTTGAATAATACATCCTTTAATTTCTGATAAAGGAATGAAAGGATCAGTAATATCAGTCCGAGAATGATAAATACAATGATTTTACCGATAGTAGGCATTGCCCACAAATCGTCAAATACAAGTTTAAGCAGAACGATTCCAAAAGTCGAAAGGCTTATCATGCGCATGACTTTCTGATGCAAACGCATCCCTAGTCCCATCTGAACAAATCCGGCAATGCTTAATGAAAGCGAAAGTCCGGCACTGAAATCATCTACTCCTACCTGCCAAAGGAAAGAGCGTACCATTGTCACCCAAAGAAGAGTGACCAGAATATTGAGATAAATAGTGAAACGACTCTTGATGCCGATTAATAGATAGTATTGGCGTGCCACATAGTATATATTCGCTATTACAAATGCTGCCGTGAACCATCGCAGTACAACAGGCACAAAAGCCATGTTCTCCCATTGATCTCCCCATATATTTATGATGTATACAAGCGTATTTATCCCAATAGCTAACATATAGAAAGTCAGATATTGGGTGATCGGGAATCGTTTTCTAAAAGCATAACAAACACTCGAAATGGCAATGGCAGTAAACAAGAACATTGCTCCACTCCTCGTAGCTCCCTCAAAATGCAGATGGAATTCCATCATAAATGTATAATAAAGTATGGCTACAGAGACAAAAAGCATGAAAGGATTCCAGAAACCATATTTCAGTTGACGGGCTGTAGAGAAGAATGATCTATAATACCCTATCAACAGAGCAAATGCTCCCGTAGCCAACCCTACAAACAAAGAGGTGGCAAATGAACTGTTCAGGAAAATAGTGCTGACAGCATGATGCTCATGCATTACTACACTACATATATCCATCAGGTAAGAAATAAAGGTGAGTCCCACCAGTATCTTTGCCGCATATTCATATACCCGGATTCTCGACTTGATATAAAGCCATAATAATAACACCATTTCTGACGCCCAAACTAATGTTATATAGTTTCCATCCAACTGAATCGGAACGGTAATAGAGACAAATGTCAACACAAGCCCCAGAGTGGTATACACCAGGAATTTATAGTCTTTCCGGCTCTTCCATAACCAAAGCACCAGTCCTAAATTAACAAGAGCAATGAACAGGCTCAACAAACCGCTTGCTTTGAAAGACCATCCCATATTCCGCAAGAACAAAGCTCCCGAAAGCAGATAAATAAAGTTATTCGTTATAATGACGAATACCAGTCCCCGACTCATTGTTCGCATATCTTCCCCACGAAGAATGGAGAACACCGGAAGCAGAAAGATAAAATAAAACAGAGTGGTAAACAAAAACAAGTGTCCCGAAATAACTGTAGAACTGGAGGTATAGCTAAATAAAAGAAAGATTCCCATTATCAGCCAGGTAAAGACAAATGAGATAATCGGAAGCTCACCCCACTTCTTATAAATGGAAAGTCCAAACATACCGAGATTCAGGATACTTACATAAGTGAACAGTACCAGATAACTTCCCTCTCCACTGCTTACGATGAAAGGTGCAAGAAATCCTCCGACAAGTGAAATGATAGCCAGTTCACGCCGATTGTACACCACAGACAGAACAGACATAAATACAGTGACGCCTATCAGAATGATAAACGCCATAGTCTGCGAGAAGATATGATAATAATGGAATGCAATGGCAACCGTAAGATAGAATACAGCAAAAGCGCCACCCGCAAGTAACGAGCTAAATGTACGATATTTCTTTTGCAACCGTTCGGCAACGGCCAGCAATACAGCTCCCGTCAGGAAACCAAGTACGGTACGAAAAGTCTCATTGATCCAATTCTTATCAATAGCATACTTCACAAAGAAGCCTACACCGATGACGAATATAAGGATACCGATCTTTCCGAAGAGATTCTCACCGATGAACTTCTCATAGTTCACTTGTTTCTTTTGTCTTGAAACAGCCGGAGCAACCGGGATAACCGGAACAGTCGGAGATTTAGCAGATTCTTTTCGAACAGCCTCAACACAAATTTCTTCCAATTCTGTTTCAACTGTCTTTTCAGGTGTTTCTTCCAGTGCCTCACGGACTGTTTCAATAACCGATTCTTGTTTTTCCTGAACAACTGTCCCTTGTTGTGCAGCCTTGACTACCGTGACATGCTCTGTCATTTGAGACATCAAAGGAACAGCTTCTGTTTCTTTTACTAATATTTCCTCTTTAGGTTTATGCTCTTCAGTAGTCATCTTTTGCTGAACCTTGAGATAATCTTCCATCCGTTTCTTTATCTCATTCAATTCCTTTTCTATTTTCCCGAAGCGATTATCCAATCTACTCAATAGAACAAATAGCATAACTAAAACAAGTAGCGCATATACAGTATTAAAATCGTCCATAATATCCCAGATTTAAGTTCGATATCACAAATATAGATAATAATTAATAGCCTCAATCAATTGTTATTAAATTATTTAGATTATCTCAACAATATAAGCTTACATCAATTACACAAATCAGACTACAGATCTCAAAATCTGAAGATAGAATCGCCCTTCACCTTTATCCCAGACTCCCGATGAATAAAGAGTTTAATGGGTGAATGGCGACTCTTACACCAGTCTTTCACTTTGCTTTGTATGCAATATCATTATAGCTAATCAGAATACCATTATAGCTAACAGGAATATGCTAATAGCAAAAAACAATATGCTAATAGATTATTTTTTTCATTGGGATGATTAAAAAAAACATTGCAGTGTTTTCTGCAATTAATGCAATGATTTTAGAAAACACTATAATAATATTTTTTTGATATGTAATGTGATGAACACAGTAATGAAAAGGACTCCCTTCACCCACAAACAGTGTATTCATCGAGAGTTCAGAAGAAAGGTGAAGGGGATGAAAAAATTAGTTCTTTGCAGAAGAAATGCAGAGTACCCTTATCAATGCTCTAAAGCACAGCTTTAGGTAGGCTAAAGCTATGCTTTCCGTTCCCTAAAGCTATGCTTTTTCAAGCTAAAAACAACCTATATTTATAATCAGCGAAAGCGTTTTCATATACCAATCAAGTATAGAATCAAAAGTTCACAAGTTTGTGAACTTCACATATTACAACTCGCATTCACATTCTCCACCAAACTAATAAAAAGGCAGCTGAAAGCGAAGATACCTTATTTCAGGATTCGCTTTCAGCCGCCTTCTCTCTTTCAGCAGGCGATCACAAAGAATCGCCGAATACTGAAATTATATGATTACTGTGCTGATTCGACCAATACTACACGGTTCAGAATCGGTTGACCGAATTTGTCAACACCACCACCGGCTGCAACTTTCAATCTATCGGCAGAGATGCCATACTTCTTAACGAGCAGGTCTTTAACAACTTGTGCACGTTCCAAACTCAACTTCTGGTTGAAAGCCGGAGTACCTGTTGCAGAGTCTGCATATCCGTTGATTGTGTATGTAGCGTTCGGAGATTCTTTTATCTTGCTGGCAAGATATGACAAGTTCATTTCTTCCTGCGGAGACAATTTATCAGAACCGATCTTGAAGAATACAGTACGTGGAGCAATGTTAGTATCTGTTATAACAACTTCTTCAGTATCTTCTACTTCAACCGGTTGTTGTGCATTTGCCAACTGCTGTTGTAATTGCATATTAGCTGCTGCCATTGCATTCATCTGGTTACGCATCTGGTTCAATTCAAGTTCAGAGATAATCTGTGGAACCGGACGTTGGAATCCGCGAGTTGGGAAATAATAAGTTACACCAATAGTAGCACCTAAGATACCATCGTAGTCAGGTTTACTTCCGTGTTCGCCGTCAAACTTGCCTTCCAGACCTGTTGCACTCAATTCCAGATTCAAGTCAACAGCATTCGACAAACGGAAGCGGTTGATAATACCTGCATTGAAAGTAGCGGAGTTAGTGTGAGGACGAGAATAAGCATGAGCCCAACCGGCACCAATATAAGGGATAATTTCATATACACGGTTCGGATTGTATCCACCGAAAAGTGCATTCAGGTTAATCATCAAATCACCATGCAAGTTCATGTAGTCCCATCTTTGTTTGTAAGAACCATCTTCTCTCGGACCGCCAACCACATAATTAGCATTTTCGCTGGTGGTGAATCCTTTGGCTTGTAATCCGCTGTACTGCAAACGCAATCCGAATCCCGGAGTTACCCATTTACCAACAGACACGTTAAATGTGGGAGCAACACGATCTCTGAACTTACCGATATGGTCATTGTTTCCATACAATACCTGGGCACCTCCTCCTACAGAGAAGAACCAGTTACTCCAGAAAGGATTAGTTATTACTTGATATTTATCTTGCACCTGAATCACTTCGTATTCAGTTACAGTCATTGTCTGCTGCGCAGAAGCGACAGACGCAACGCCGGCAAATGCCAGCAACATCAGAATCTTTTTCATATACCTAATAGTTAAGTGGTTATTTAAATCTTTTTCTTTGTTGAACTATTTAAATAACACGAACTGAACTAAAAGGTTTTAGGAAAAGATGAATTTATTTGTTTTATTTGAATAATCTTTCGATGTCCTCCTCCTTAATGGTTGTCAAAACGGTTTTCCCATCGGGTGTGTAATTCGGTGAGGGACAGGCAAAAAGGTTGTCTACAAGGCTTACCATTTCCTCATTGCTCAGTACCTGACCGTAGACGATAGCCGCCGCACGTGCCAGTGTCAGAGCCAGAATATTCTGGACTTCTTCCTTGACATCATTCCCTTTTTCCATAGCTGTATGTAGCATATTACGCACCAGTTCAACCGGATTCAGTCCTTCAATACCCGAAGGGATGCCATTGATGGCATAGCTACCGCCTCCCAGATTGCTCAAATCGAAGCCGACTGCCGACAAATCATCCATAATGCTTTGAAGAACAGCAGCTTCTGAAGCCGGTAATTGTAAGATTTCCGGGAAGAGAACGCCCTGAGATACTCCCTGTTTCTGTTGAATCTGTACCATATAGCGATCAAAAAGCACCCGTATGTGTGCCCGGTGTTGATCGATTAGCATCAGACCCGATTTAACTGAAGTCAAAATAAACCGCCCTTTAAACTGCAAATGCTGATTTCCTTTTTCCATCACCGGTTCGTTGGCATACAAAGTAGAAGAAGCG
>OKSB01004053.1_pt1 | contig 10931 bp, 8 predicted proteins | sample 1601171 | NCBI WGS metagenome assembly OKSB01 (sample SAMEA3541496, study PRJEB24748) | human gut metagenome | biome: human gut; feature: human-associated habitat; material: faeces | place: China | collected 2012 | reverse complement strand
GCCGCAAGGACGGTTTCGATGTCTTACGCCAGTTCCATGGCATGAGTGGGTTCCCCAAGAGAAAAGAAAGTGATTATGATGCATTTGATACCGGACACAGTTCTACCTCCATATCCGCAGGACTGGGACTGGTGAAGGCAAGAGATCTCAAAGGGGAGAAGACCACCATTGTATCCGTGATCGGAGACGGCTCTCTGACAGGAGGCATGGCTTACGAGGCCTTGAACAATGCAGCCAAACTGGAGACGAACTTTATTGTGGTATTAAACGACAACAATATGTCCATCTCCGAAAATGTGGGCGGTGTTTCCAAATATCTGAACAATATCCGTACGGCGACCGGCTATCTGGATCTGAAAGAGGGCATATACAACGCTCTCAAGAGAAAACCCGGTGGCGACGGTATTGTCAACAGTATCCGCCGGGCCAAGAGCAGCTTCAAACAGCTGGTGATCCCCGGGATGTTTTTTGAGGATATGGGAGTGACTTATTTAGGCCCGGTAGACGGACATGATATCGAAGGCCTGATCAAGGTCATTGAGGAAGCCAAGAGAGTCAAGGGAGCTGTGCTGGTGCATGTGATTACCCAGAAGGGCAAGGGCTATGGACCGGCGGAGAAACATCCCGCCAGATTCCACGGGGCAGAGCCTTTTGACATCGAGACGGGAATTCCTTCCCATCCCCGCACCGTGGCCAATTATACGGATGTGTTTTCCACTGTTATGTGCAAGTTGGGCCAGCGGGACGAACGGGTAGTGGCAATTACGGCAGCCATGCCGGACGGCACCGGCTTAAAGCGCTTCCGGAATATGTACCCGGACCGGTTCTTTGATGTGGGAATTGCGGAGGAACATGCGGTGACCTTCGCAGCAGGACTGGCAGCAGGAGGCATGAAGCCTATTGTTGCGGTGTATTCTTCATTTTTACAGAGAGCCTACGATCAGATCCTGCATGATGTGTGTATTCAGAATCTGCCGGTAGTGTTTGCTATAGATCGTGCAGGGCTGGTGGGGAGTGACGGTGAGACCCATCAGGGTATTTTTGATTATACCTATCTGTCGGGAATTCCCAATATGCATATCTGTGCGCCGAAGAACAAATGGGAATTATCGGATATGATGAAGTTTGCCGTGGCACTGGATGCGCCCATTGCGGTGCGATATCCCAGAGGAACGGCTTATGCCGGACTTGCCGAACACCGTGCCCCCATTGAACTGGGCAAGGCGGAGTGGATCGCAAGAGAGGGCGGTATCGCATTGTTTGCCGTAGGCAGTATGGTAAAGACAGCGGAGGAAGTCCAGAAGCTTCTGCATGAAAAGGGTTACAAGGCAAGTATCATCAATGCCAGATTTATCAAGCCCATTGACGAAGAGGCAGTACTTTCGGCCTGTGAAGATCATGAGATGATCGTGACCATGGAAGAAAATGTCCAAAGCGGAGGATTCGGAGAAAAGGTGTTGGATTGTCTGAATGACCACGAGAAACGGATCAAATGTGTCATGGCAGCTATTCCCGATGCTTATGTGGAACATGGAAATGTAGAGCTTTTGAAAAAGGAGATCGGATTGGATGCGGAAAGCATCACGGAGAAAATTCTGGAAAGATTATAAATAATTAGGAGACGAAGATGAAAGAACGACTGGATGTGATTCTGGTAGAGCAGGGGTATGCTCCTTCCAGAGAAAAGGCAAAAGCCATCATAATGTCCGGCAATGTCTATGTCAACGGACAGAAGGAAGACAAGGCCGGCACCGGATTTGATGTCAGCAAGATCAAGCTGGAAGTCAGAAATCATACCATGAAATATGTCAGCCGCGGAGGCCTGAAGCTGGAAAAGGCAATGGAACAGTGGGGATTTCTGCTGGACGGCATGATCTGCATGGATATCGGTGCATCTACCGGAGGCTTCACGGACTGCATGCTCCAGAACGGAGCCACGAAGGTGTATTCCGTGGACGTGGGACAGGGGCAGTTAGCCTGGAAACTGCGGAATGATGAGCGGGTGGTATGCATGGAACAGACCAATTTCCGTTATGTGACCCCGGAGGATATCCCGGATGCACTGGATTTCGCCAGCGTGGATGTGTCCTTTATTTCTCTGACCAAGATTTTGATCCCGGCGAGAAATCTGTTAAAGACCGGCGGACAGATGGTGTGTCTGATCAAGCCCCAGTTCGAGGCCGGCAGAGGCAAGGTGGGCAAGAACGGTGTGGTGAGAGAGCCTCAGATCCACGAGGAAGTGATCCGCAAGATCATCGACTATGCGGACAGCATCGGTTTCGAAGTACTGCATCTGGAATATTCCCCCATCAAGGGACCGGAGGGCAATATCGAATATCTGCTGCATATCCGTAAGCCGGAAGAGATTCCGGAGGAAAAGCTGGCATTGAACGAGCATGAAGCGGAGAGCGCATTGCAGACCATCGTGGAGGAAAAGACCGGATTGTCTTATACGCCGGAGTGGGATGCCCTGATCAAAGGAATCGTAGATAACTCTCATACACTGTAACAGACAAGGAGTGTAGGAAACGATGAAGCATTTTCTGATATATACCAATAAACATAAAGATCAGGAACTTGCGACCACGAAGCGGATCCGGGACTATTTGGAATCGAAGGGCTGTACCGTGAAGCTAAAGGTCAAGGAGTCTGACTGGAAAGAAGAGACAGATGCTTCGGCGGAGGAAGCAACGGATATTCCTTTGGATGTGGATTGTATGATCGTTCTGGGCGGTGACGGCACCGTATTGCAGGCAGCCAGAGAGACGAAAAAAATCCTGGTGCCTATCATCGGTGTGAATCTGGGAACGGTTGGTTACATGACGGAGATCGAACCGTCCGGACTGGAGGAAGCGCTGGAACGCCTGATCCGGGATGATTATAAAAAGGAACGCCGGATGATGTTGAACGGCAAGGTCTGCTGTGCAGACGGCACCGTGTCGGAGGGCTGGGCACTGAATGACATTGTCATCTCCCGAAGCGGCACTTTACAGATCATTGAATTTAATATCTATGTCAACGGACAGCTGCTAAATCATTATAAGGCAGATGGTATGATCGTGACCACCCCAACGGGATCCACAGGATACAATCTGTCGGCGGGAGGACCATTGGTAGAGCCTAAGGCGAAGCTGATTACTCTGACACCGATCTGTCCTCACAGTCTGAATCAGAGAAGCATCATTTTGTCTCCGGAGGATGAGATCGTTATAGAGATTCCGGCCGGCAGAGAGGGTAAAAGTCAGACTGTGGAAGCCAATTACGATGGCAGCCATAAGGTCACTATGTGTACCGGTGATCATATACGTATCGTGCAGTCAGAGAAGATCACGGAATTTGTACAGCTGAACCAGGTGAGTTTTCTGGATGTGCTGCACCGTAAAATGAGAGATTCCTGACGAATTGTCGTAAGAAAGGCATGGGGTTAAGATGAAGAAGACCAGACATCGCAAGATCGTGGAGATCATAGAAAAAAAAGACGTGGAGACACAGGAGGAACTGGCCGGCTATCTGAAGGAAGCCGGATTTGCGGTGACCCAGGCAACAGTCTCCAGGGACATTCGCGAATTGAAATTGTCCAAAGTTCCCACCGGAGGAGGAAAACAGAAATATGTCATTCTGAAGCAGGATGACAGTCATATGGGAGACAAATATATCCGTGTGCTGCGGGATGGCTTTATCTCCATGGATATGGCACAGAACATCCTGGTGATCAAAACCGTGTCCGGCATGGCTATGGCTGTGGCGGCCGCCCTGGATGCACTGAAATTCTCCGAAGTGGTTGGGTGCATCGCAGGAGATGATACCATTATGGTCGCAGTGAGAACGGTGGAGGATACCCAGATCCTTATGGATAAAATTCATTTGATGATAGTAAAATAGACAGGGGGAAATACATGCTTCGTAGTTTACGCGTGAAAAATCTGGCTCTTATCCGGGAGACAGAGGTAGAGTTCGGAGAAGGACTGAATATACTGACCGGTGAGACCGGTGCCGGTAAATCATTACTCATTGGATCAGTGAATCTGGCACTGGGAGGAAAGTTCGAGAAAGACATGCTCAGACGGGGAGAAGAGAACGGTCTGGTGGAACTGGTCTTCGACTGCGAGGAAGAAAGGCTGGCGGAAAAATTGAAGAGCATGGATCTGGAACCTTCGGAAGACGGAACCGTGATCCTGAGCCGAAAACTTTCCTCCGGGAAAAGCATCTGCCGTATCAATGGAGAGACCGTGACGGCAAAGCAGGTGAAGGAACTTTCGGAGCTGCTGATCGATATTCACGGACAACATGAGCACCAGTCTCTGCTAAACAAGAAAAAACATATGGAGATCCTGGATGCCTATGCGGGAGCGGAATTTGCAGAATGCGCAGGGCGGGTGGCTGCACTTTATCATGAGTGTACTGCCCTGGAGAAAAAGATCACAGAGGAAACTCTGGATGATACCTCCAGAAGCAGAGAACAGTCTCTGGCGGAATTTGAACAAAAGGAGATCGCGGATGCTTCCCTGCAGCCCGGAGAAGATGAGGAACTGGAACAGGCGTACCGCAAAATGTCCAACAGCCGAAAAATTGCGGAAAGCCTGGCGGAGAGCTATCAACTCAGTGGCAATGATGCGGAAGACGGTGCCGGGAATTCTTTGAGCAGGGCACTGCGGGCATTGCGTAGTGTGACCATGTATGATCCTGCACTGGAACAGATGGAGGAACAGCTGGCAGAGGTGGAAAGTCTTTTGTCAGATTACAATCATGATGTCTCCGAATATATGTCGGATCTGGAATTTGATGAAGAGGATTTTCGCAGTACAGAGGATCGTCTGAATACCATCAATCACCTCAAGGGAAAATACGGCAACACGATCGAAGAGATCCTGCGGTACAAAGAGGAAAAAGAAGCTTATCTGGAAAAACTGGCGGATTATGATGCCTATATGCAGAAATTGAACGCCGAGTGGGAGGAAAAGCAGGCGTTACTGAAGAAAGCCTGTGAAGAACTGTCTGAGATCCGCAGAAAAAACGCAGCGGTACTGACGCAGAAATTGAAAGATGCGCTGATAGGTCTCAATTTCCTGACGGTGGAATTTGACATCGCAGTCAGACCCGGTCAGGCCATTACAACAAAAGGCTATGATGATGTGGAATTCCTGATTTCCACCAATCCCGGAGAAAGTCTGAAACCTTTGAACCAGGTGGCCAGTGGCGGTGAACTGTCCCGGGTGATGCTGGCGATCAAAACGGTACTGGCAGGGAAAGATGCCATTGATACATTGATCTTTGATGAGATCGATACCGGTATCAGCGGCAGAACCGCATGGAAAGTAGCGGAGCAGCTGAGTATTCTGGCAGGAGCCCATCAGGTCATCTGTATCACTCATCTGCCTCAGATCGCAGCCATGGCGGATGTGCATTTCATTATTGAAAAGAGCAGTACCGATGATATGACCATTACGGACATTCACAAGGTGGCAGAAGAGGAAAGTCTGGCGGAGCTGGCAAGACTGTTAGGCAGTGATGCACTGACGGAAGCGGCGCTTTCCAATGCAAAGGAAATGAAAGAACAGGCGAACGGGTTTAAAGAAGCCAGATAAGGGAAATGCTATAGTGAAAGAAACATTGAAAAAGGATGAAGAAGTATTTCATCCTTTTATTTTGTGCAAATTCAACCAAAATAAAGCACCATATTTGTGAATTAAATTGATTGAATTTGACTGAATATGAAGATATAATATCATCATAAGAACAAGAAAGATGACAGACAGGAGGGATAGAAATGATTTGTACCGTGACCTTCAATCCGTCACTGGATTACATCGTGTCCGTGGATGACTTTCAGCTGGGGATGACGAACAGAACCTCATCAGAGCTGATTCTTCCGGGAGGAAAGGGAATCAATGTATCTATTGTACTGAAGAATCTGGGACTGGATTCCACAGCCCTGGGATATGCGGCGGGATTCACCGGAGAGGAACTGATCCGAAGATTGAACGAGTTTGGCGTAAATGCTGACTTCATCAAAATCGATCACGGAATGACCAGAATCAATCTGAAGCTGAAAAGTATTGACGGAACAGAGATCAATGGCTGTGGCCCGGATATTGATGCAAAAGCTTTGGAACAGCTGATGGAAAAGATTGACAGACTGGGAGACGGAGATGTCCTGGTATTGGCAGGAAGTATTCCTTATACCATGCCGGATGACATTTATCAGAGAATTCTGGAGAGAATTCAGGGAAGAGGTGTTCTCACCGTAGTGGATGCCACCAGAGACCTGCTGGTAAAGGTATTGCCGTATCATCCTTTTCTGGTAAAACCCAACAACCATGAATTGGGGGATATCTTCGGTGTGAAGCTCTCCACAAGGGAAGAGGTGGTTCCATACGGCAGGAAACTGCAGGAGATGGGAGCACAGAATGTACTGATCTCCATGGCAGGCGAAGGAGCAGTATTGATCGCAGCGGACGGACAGAGCATGGGAGCTCCGGCACCGAAGGGAACACTGGTCAATGGTGTGGGTGCAGGCGATTCCATGGTGGCAGGTTTCCTGACAGGATGGATGGAAAAGAAAGATTATGTACATGCGTTCCATATGGGAATTGCTGCAGGAAGCGCCAGTGCATTTTCCGAGAATCTGGCCACCAGAGAAGAAGTCTTGCAGGTATTACAGCAGGTAGAACAATAACAATGATAAATATAAAAAGAGAGGATGGGTCACAACATGAGAATTACAGATCTTTTGGACAAAAATAGTATTTCCCTGAATGCGGCACCGGCTGACAAAAAGGAAACATTGGATCTGGCAGTGGAACTGATGGCAAAAAGCGGAAAGCTGTCTGATGTGGAGAAGTATCGTGAACAGGTCTATGCAAGAGAGGAAGAGAGTACCACGGGAATCGGAGAGGGCATTGCGATCCCTCACGGAAAATGTGATGCGGTAAAAGCCCCCGGACTGGCAGCCATGGTGATCAAAAACGGTGTGGAGTATGAATCTCTGGACGGGGAACCGGTGACCTTACTGTTCCTGATTGCAGCACCGAATACAAAGGATAATGTACATCTGGATGTACTGAGCAAATTGTCCGTGATGTTGATGGATGAGAATTTTACCACTTCTCTGAGAAATGCAAAAAGCGTAGAGGAATTCTTACAGATCATTGATGCAGCAGATGAAAGTGCCAAGAGCATTGATGACAGATTAAGTGATACCGGTATTACCACCGAGGAGAAGAAAGGCTTTAAGCTGTTGGCAGTGACCTCCTGTCCGACCGGAATCGCTCATACCTATATGGCAGCAGAAGCATTGGAAAAGGCAGCCAGAGCAGCAGACTGTCAGATTAAGATTGAGACCAGAGGCTCCGCAGGCGCAAAAAATGTACTGACTGCAGAAGAGATTGAAGCGGCGGACTGCATTATCGTGGCGGCTGATGCCAAAGTACCCATGGACCGCTTTAACGGCAAGAAAGTCATCAGCTGTCAGGTATCCGACGGTATTGGCAAGGCAGACCAGCTGGTAAAACAGGCAATGAGTGGAAACGTGGAAGTTTTCCACGGGGAAAGCAGTGAAACAACTACAGCCGTAACCGGTAAGGAAAGCGCAGCTCATAAGATCTATACGCAGCTGATGAACGGCGTATCCCATATGCTTCCTTTCGTAGTCGGCGGAGGTATTCTGATCGCCATTGCCTTCCTGATCGACGGACTGAACGTTGATATCAATGCACTTCCCGCAGATCAGAGAAGTAACTTTGGTACGATTACTCCCATAGCCGCAATGTTCAAGAATATCGGCGGCGTGGCATTCGGTCTGATGCTTCCGGTACTGGCGGGCTTCATCGGTATGGCAATCGGTGACAGACCGGCACTGGCACTTGGCTTTGTAGGTGGCATGATGGCAGCCAACGGAAAGTCCGGATTCCTGGGTGCACTGGTAGCAGGTTTCCTGGCAGGCTATCTGATCCTGGGACTTCGCAAGATCTGCGATAAGCTTCCCGATGCCATTGAAAAGCTGGCACCGGTACTGATCTACCCGGTAGTGGGTATCCTGATCATGGGACTGGCAATGAACTTCGTGGTAGAACCGATCATGGGTGGCATCAATACAGGACTGAATAATTTCCTGAGTGGTATGGGTGATTCCAGTCGGATCGTACTGGGACTGATCCTGGGCGGCATGATGGCTATCGATATGGGTGGCCCCTTCAACAAGGCAGCTTATGTATTCGGAACCGCAGCAATTACCGCAGGCAACTACGACATCATGGCAGCTGTTATGATCGGAGGTATGACTCCTCCCTGTGCCATTGCACTGGCAACCCTGTTATTCAAGAATAAATTCACCAAGGAAGAGAGAGACGCAGGTCCCACCAACTTCATCATGGGCCTGGCGTTCATCACCGAAGGTGCGATTCCTTTTGCAGCATCCGATCCACTGCATGTGCTTCCTTCCTGCATCATCGGTTCGGCACTGGCAGGCGCCCTGTCCATGGCATTCCACTGCACACTGATGGCACCTCACGGCGGAATTTTCGTATTCCCTGTAGTAGGTAACGCAGTGATGTATCTGGTGGCACTGGTGGCAGGTACGGTAGTGTCCGCACTGCTGTTGGGCGTATTGAAGAAAAAAGTAACCACATGAGCAAAAAGGAAACTCTGAAAGAGCGGTTTTGCGAATGTGGGTGTTGAATAGTTATCGTAATATAAAAAATCAGAAGAGGAGATAAGAAAATGAAAGAATTTAAATATGTTATCACAGATCCCGAAGGTATCCATGCTCGCCCCGCAGGAGAACTGGTAAAGGCAGCAAAGGAATTCCAGAGTGCCATCACTCTGACCAAGGACGGCAAGACCGGAGACTGCAAGAGAATCTTCGGCATCATGGGTCTGGCTGTTAAGGCCGGCAACGAGATCACCCTGACCTTCGACGGTGAGGATGAGGAAGCAGCTTATGCAGCTGTTACGGAATTTGTGAAAGCAAACCTCTAAGTAATCATAATATTATCGTCAGGAGAGGAGAAAAGTCATGGAAGTCTACCAGGGAAAAAGTGTATTCGGCGGAATTGCCATTGGCAGGATCAGTGTTCATAAGAAGGATGAGCAGCAGGTAAAGCGTGTGAAGATCGAGAATCCCGACCGGGAGATCGCCCGTTACAGACAGGCCAGACAAACCGCCATGGAGCAGCTGCAGAATCTGTACCAGAAAGCCTTGAAAGAAGTGGGAGAAGCCAATGCAGCTATTTTCGAGATTCATCAGATGATGCTGGAGGATGATGATTACAATGAATCCATTGAGAACATCATTCATATGCAGCAGGTGAATGCAGAGTATGCGGTGGCTTCCACCGGAGACAATTTTGCACAGATGTTTGCCTCCATGGAGGATGACTACATGAGAGCCAGATCTGCGGATGTCAAAGACATTTCCGAGCGCGTATTAAGCGTGCTGGGTGGCAGAACGGCAGGCATGGCGGCATCGGAAGAACCCGTGATCATTGTGGCAGACGACCTGGCACCCTCCGAGACGGTACAGTTGAACAAGGATCTGGTATTATCCTTTGTAACGTTACATGGATCTGTGAATTCCCATACGGCGATCCTGGCCCGCACCATGAGTATTCCGGCACTGATCGGCACCGATATCCCTCTGACCGATGCCATAGACGGAAAACTTGGTATCGTGGACGGACGAAACGGCTGCATCTATGTGGATCCCGATGAAGATACTCTGTCGAAAATGCAGCAGCTAAAGCAGGAGGAGCAGGAGAAGAAAGAACTGCTCCAGACCTTAAAGGGACGTGAAAATATCACTATTGACGGTAAGAAGATCATGCTCTATGCTAATATAGGTAACAGCAAGGATCTGGCGGCCGTATTACAGAACGATGCCGGCGGTATCGGCCTGTTCCGCAGTGAGTTTTTATATCTGGAGAGAGAAACCTTCCCTACCGAGGAAGAACAGTTTCAGATCTACCGCACTGTGGCGGAGACCATGGCGGGAAAGCCTGTGATCATCCGTACACTGGACATCGGTGCAGACAAGAAGTGCGATTACTTCGAAATGGAGCCGGAGGAAAATCCGGCCATGGGATGCCGTGCCATCCGTATCTGTCTGACCAGACCGGAGATCTTCAAGACACAGCTCCGTGCATTGTTCCGTGCCAGTGCATTTGGTAATATCTCCATTATGTATCCCATGATCATCAGCGTGGAAGAAGTCCACCGGATCAAAGAAATTGTGGCGGAGGTAAAACAGGAACTGACGGAACAGGGTGTGTCTTTCGGAGAACCGAAGCAGGGTATTATGATCGAGACACCGGCTGCCGTCATGATGAGCGCAGAGCTGGCGAAGGAAGTAGATTTCTTCAGTATCGGTACCAATGACCTGACCCAGTATACCATGTCGGTGGACAGAGGAAATGATAAGGTATCTTATCTGTATTCGCCGCTGAATCCTGCCGTACTCCGCAGCATCCGCCACATCATTCAGTGCGGACGGAAAGAGGGGATCATGGTCGGAATGTGCGGGGAAGCAGCCAGCGATCCGCTGATGATTCCGCTGCTGCTGGCATTTGGCTTAAATGAGTTCAGTATGAGCGCTTCCGCAGTCTTAAACGCCAGAAAGCTGATCACGGGCTACAGCATCGCAGAACTGCAGGCCATTGCTGATAAAGCCATGTCATTCGTGACAGCGGGCGAAGTCGAGGCATACATGCGCGAACAGCAGTGAGCAGTGCGAAAAAGAGCGAATGCCCGCGACCGACACGAAGCGGAGCGGAGTCGAGGTGCACTGCAAAGTAAAAGCTGAATTTACGAATTATAAAATCCTGAAAGGAAGGCAGCTGTCGCATTGGCGGCTGCCTTCCTGTGATGAAGGAGAGTAATTAATTATGGGTGTTTATCTGATTTGTTACGCAGCCAGTTATCTGTTTGCGAGGGCGGGG
>OKSB01004043.1_pt1 | contig 10950 bp, 5 predicted proteins | sample 1601171 | NCBI WGS metagenome assembly OKSB01 (sample SAMEA3541496, study PRJEB24748) | human gut metagenome | biome: human gut; feature: human-associated habitat; material: faeces | place: China | collected 2012 | reverse complement strand
CGCCCCTGCACCTCCATGAGGTCGCGGCCGCGCGCCGAGAGAATGCCGACGACGACGGTGCGGATCTCCAGCTCCTCCGCGGCAAAAACCGGGCTGAGCTTGTCGAGGCGGTAACCGTTGTGCAGCAGATCGTCCACGAGGATGACCGGGCGGCGGAAGGCCTTGATGGTGCGGACCTGATTGCGCACGGTGTCGTAGCCGGGGTAGGCCGGGACGGAGAACGAGCTGCCGTCCGGCGCGAATGTCTTGTCCACATGCAGCGTCTTTGTGACAGTGTTCGGCACGATCTCGTCGGAGAGAATCTTGCCGTAGGGCACGCACATGGCCCGGCCGAGCTGCCCGGCCGGTGCGCCGAGTACACCGCCGAGCTTCTGCACGCGGTACATGAGCGACTGGTTGAGCAGCTCCGCGTCGAAGCTCAGCACGAGCCTGCCGGGATACAGCGCGCACAGCGCGCGGCGCAGCCGGGGCCGGGCGGACTCTACGGCGGCGCGCACCTGCGGCTCATCGTGGTGCGGCTTTTTGATGCACAGCAGCACGTCCTGAATGAGGACAATGGGGGCGCGCATGTCGACGCACAGCAGTCCCTCGGCATCCTCGACGGGGGAGAAGCCGAGCTCCTCCAGCCATTCGCCCTCGCAGCGGGCCAGCGCAAACGTGTGGTCGGACGCCAGACTGCGGGCGAGCAGCTCATTGACAAGCATGCGCCGCGTCTGCGCGTCGTCCGCCTCCACATGGTCGAGCTTCAGCAGCTTGCCGGAGGTCAGGCGGCGGACGGCCGAAGCGGCCTCGACGGAGCCGAGCTCCGCAAACAGGCTTGCCGGGCGCACGGTATGGCCGCAGCACCAGCCGACGGCCGCATGGCGCCTACGGCTGCGCAGCAGGATGGCCAGCGGCTCCGGCGTGCTGCGCAGCCGCTCGAACAGGGCGGGCGGAAGGTCATCCTCCGTGCCCGTTACGATGCGGAATTCCAACTCCTGCGCCTGCAGAACGTTCTTGTGCTGCGGGGAACGGAGATAGAGATCGTATTCATAGATATAGGATTGTACGATCGGGTCGACAAGCATGGAGATATCGACGTCCTGATCGATGGATTCGCGGATGCGCGTGGAGCTGATGCCCTCGAGCTGGGGCGGGAGCTCCAGAAACGTCACGCGGCCCTGCAGACGGGTGCGGATGTCTGTTTCGTCCGTCTCTCCGCGGCGGATGAGCAGGTGATCCAGCTCCTGTACACCGCCGGGGCGGAGCGAGCGGTAGGCCGAGGCTCCGCACACGACGTCACAGCCCGCCACGAGCGTCACACTCCGGCCGGGAAAGCAGGATCGCAGGCGCGCGATGTCCTCCGGCATGGCGATGTTGATGGGGATGGCGTTCGGGAAGACATAGGTGTCCCACTGGTCGGCCACGGACATATTGACGATCCGGCGGCGCAGCAGCCGCGCAAGTGTACGCTTGCTCCAGGAGAATTCGTCCACGGCGAGATAGACCTCATAGCCGAGCGCACGAATTTCCTGCACGATGCGCTTATGTCCGGCGGAAAACGGGTCAAACGTGCCGGGAAAGAATGCGGCCGGCAGCGGCGCGGGAAAGCGCAGCCCGCCCTGTACGACCTCCGCCTGCACAAGGAAGCGGTACAGGTGATTCAGCATGGCAGCCCGGTTGAAGAACGTCAGCTTGCCCGGTGCAGGCTCGGCCAGAAGGCACAGGAGCTTTTTGCTCACGCGGGCAAAGCAGTGCGCCCGCAGGGAGAACGGCAGGCGTTCGCTGCCGATGACATCGTGGCACAGAACGGTCATGGCGCTGCGGTGCACGGACTCGTCATAGTGCGACACACCCGTAAGCAGCAGGCCGAGGCAGTGCTCCGTCAGCACGCTGTTTTCCGGCAGGGCGGAGATCAGACTGCCGAGCGTCCGGAGCGACGTCGAGGCGGCGCGGGCGCTGCCGCTGCGCAGCAGGCCGTCGAGGAAGTCGATGCTTTCGCGGATCTCCTTTTCCGGCATGGTGCTCAGCAGCCGTCCGAGATAACGGGGGATAAAGCGTGCGATCTGCTCCTGCCCGTTTTCCAGCTCGCGCATGAGGTCGACGATGATCTCATTGCGCTGGTCGACGCTCAGGCGCGTGCTGATGGTCAGAAGCGCGCGCCCGGCGTGCTCGCGCACGGGAAGGTGCTCGCTGACGGACAGCAGATTGGAAAGGTGCGTCGCCGTGTGGAACGTGTTGCCCGTGTGCTGCAGCGCATCGGCCTGCAGCAGGTCGATCTGGGCATTTTTTACGACCCACGGCACGGCAGTCTTCAGATTGCTGAGGTAAAGCAGCGAGGCCTCGGATTCCGAGAGCGGCGCGGGCGTTTTACCGCTCAGGCGGCCGCGCAGGGCGCGCACGGCGGGAAGATCATCCGCAAGCGGCACAGCGGCCTCCTGCAGCAGGTCCTCCGGCGCGGCGGCACGGAAGCGCCGCAGGCAGCGCAGGGCCGCAATGCGGCGGCTCTGGTCCGGACCGCACAGCAGGGCGCGCAGCCGGTCCGCCGCCGGGGCGAGCGTGGAGACGGCGTGCGGCGGGGTGTGGTAGAGGGCGTCGAGCAGCACGAAGCTGTCCTCGTCCGTGGCATCCGGCAGGCGCGAGAGCAGCGGCTGTGCCAGCCGCGCCGCGTCCTCCGTCTCGGCCAGAAGCGTTTCGGCAACGGCCTTCAGCGAGTTGGAGATGCGCTGGGCGTGCTTCGGGGAGATTTTGTGGTCGGGATGCAGGCACTGCGCCACGGTCTGCTCCCACAGGCCGAGCGATTCCTCCAGCACGGAGAGCATCGCGGGCGCGGCGGCGTCCTGCGGCGCGGCGGAGGGCAGCTCTTTGCGGTATTTCGGCCCGCTGTTGGCCAGCACGCTGCCCATGAGCTGCCCGGCCAGACGGCGAACGTCGCCCTCGGGATACAGCAGCAGCTCATAGAGGAAGGCGAGCAGTTTGCGCTTGTTTCCGCCGGACATATAGGTGTGGTATTCCTGAAACAGCTCGAGGTAGGTGCGGATGCGCAGCGTGTTCTTCTCGCCGCGGGCCTGCTCGAGCAGCTGATCGAACGACGCGTCCGTGCTGACGGTATGCATCAGGCGGATGGCGTGGTCAAACGTCAGCGCGCGCAGGGCGTCCAGCGCCTCCTGCTGCGTGAGCAGGGCAGGGTCGCGCCCGTTGCACTCCGGCGCAGGACCGGACTCCGTAGCGACGCCGCGGCTGTGCAGATAGGCTTCAAAATCGCGCAGCTTCGTATAGACCGTTCGGTAACGGCGCTCCTTTTCCGGCGTGACGTCCGCCAGCTTTGAAAGGATCATCGCATAGGCCTCTGCCAGTGAATAAATGCGCACGGTCTCGCGCCCGCCCTCGCGCGTGCCGCGCACGCGGAAGTCCGCATAGATGAGCAGCAGGGACTCCACGGGCAGGTTCTCAAATTCGAGGTCCCAAGTGGAGTGGTTCGCGGAGATATGCGCGATGTGCTCCATGCCGTGGCCGGACAGCCACTGCCAGGTGTAATAATAGTGCAGATAGGGGATGCGCTTTGCATCCGCGCCGCGGCAGCCGAACTTGCCGATATCGTGGCACAGGGCGGCCGCGCTGACGAGCGGGACGTCGACGGGAAGCCCGGCTTCCTTCGCGCACTGGGCGGTCAGCGTGGCGATGTTGTGCACGCCGATGGTGTGCGAAGCGGCGTCAAACGGCAGAAGCTCCCGGCCGATGCGCAGCATGGTCACAAAATGCGAGGCGTGCAGTGCGGCGTGGAAGGCGGGCAGCTCATCGGCGACACGGCTTCCGTCTTCCGGGCCGTGCGCAGCCAGATCAGTCAGCATATCGAACGGCGCATCCTCGCAGGCGAGCACGCCGTCCAGCAGCTCGGCCAGCGCGGCAAGCGCCGGTGCCTCGGGCGGGGCCTGATAGGCGGGATCGGGGAACAGACCGTTGTCCAGCCACGCATACAGCGCGGGCAGCCATCCGGCCTCCGGCTCCGGCGCAAGGCGCGCCAGCAGCGGGCGCAGGGCGGTCACGACGGCGGAGCATACGCTGCTCCGATCATACTCCAGTCCGTTCAGCAGCTCGGCCGCGCCCTCCAGTCCGGCGGGCGGCACGAGCGCATTCAGTTTTTCCCGGGAAAAATACACGGCAGTCATCCTCTCCGTACATGCGTTTCCAAAACATACCCTTATTATAATAGAATTTTTCGGTTAAAACAAGGGCAGCACCGCATAATTCAGCGAGAGCATTCGGTGAAGGCCGAAGCTGCAATTGTGCGGTGCTGCCCAGAAAAAAGAAACGCAAAATCTGCGGAACGGATGCGCAGAAATCGCGTCTGAATAGATAGAACGGTTTTGAGCAAATACACTCGCTGACATATTTTACGATTTTTGACGAAAGGATGATGGAGATGAAAAAGCTGATCTCCGCGCTGTGCGCGCTGATGCTGGCCGTTTCGCTTGCCGCCTGTTCGCGCGGCCCGGCGGAGCACGGCGGGCTGCTGCCGCTTGACCCGACGGACCCGCCCGCAACGGAAGAGCCGACTGCCGCACCGACCAACCCCACGCAGCCGCCCGAGCCGGTCGAGCTGCCCAATGCCGGGACGCTGGCCGCTCTGGCAGATGACGGCGCGGCCCTGTGCCTGTGCCAGTGGTCGCGCAGCGGGGAGCTGGAGCACAGCGGCATGCTGGACGCCGCTGCGGTCGCTGCGGTGCTCGATGCCGCCAATGCTGCGCAGTGGGTCGAGCGCAAAGCGCCGGGCGTGCAGGAATTCTCGTTTGACAGCTATGTGACGCTCAGCTCGCCAGCGGGCGGCGGCACGTTGCTCACGCTCTGGAAGGGCGTCTCCGCCCTGTGTATGGATGCACCTGGCGGCCGTGTCTGGCTGGACCAGCCGGAGGGTGCGGACCTCGCTGCAGCCCTGCAGGGGCTGGAGCAGCAGGATGCCTATCCGCGCAGCCTCTACGCCGTCGGCGTGACCGGGTCCGCTGAGGACGAGACCATCGCCCAGAGTGCTGCCGGAGCCATGGTGCAGAGCCTGAGCGCCCACGAGGCCCGCGACGGTGCGAGCAGCGGAGTCGAATCGCTCTGCGGCAACCGCCTGCGCTTCACGTTCCACTGCAGGCTCCATGTCCCGGAGGACAGCGCTGCAGCATGGGGCGTGACGCCCGATGCCGCCGGAGAAGCGGAGCTGACGCGCAGCTGTGTCCTCGTCCGTGATGCCGTCGGCTTCTGGCACCCGGCGGCGGTGGAAAATGTATAATGCATGGTGTGATCCCCGACCGGAAGGCCGGGGATCGCTTTATGCAGACAATGAGAAAAGTTGATAATTCTAGGAGAATACCAAGAAAATCCACAAATTCCCGCTTGCAAAATTCGACAGCATGTGATATCATTTGACCGGAGTTTATTTTTGATTCATATATTCAGTTGAAAGGAGCGAGTGCCATGCCGGGTCATGGGCTGCAGGCCAGAGGAATTGCACGCGAACAGAAGATGATCTATGCGGGGATGACGCTCTTCCTCGAGCAGGGCTACGAGCGCACGACGACGGCACAGATCGCCCGCAAGGCCGGAATGTCTCCGGCATCGTTCTTCGCCGCGTTTGAAAATAAGGAGGCGCTGCTGCTGCGCCTGACGCAGATCATGTTCCGCTCACAGTTTTCCCGCGCGGAGAAGATGCTCCCGGCGGATCAGTCGCCGCTGCTGCTGTACGCTATGGAGACGGGGCTGCAGCTCCATATCGCGGAGTGCTCCGAGCCGCTGCGCGACCTGTATGTCACGGCGTATTCGCTGCCGTCGACGTCCGATTTCATCAACCGGAGCATGACGCCCCGGCTGCGCCAGATCTTCTCCCGCTGGATGAAGCGCGCGGACGACAGCGAGCTGTTTGAGCTGGAGCTGGCCTCCGCCGGTGTCACGCGGAGCTATATGTCCGTCCCGTGCGATATGTACTTCACGATGGAGCGGAAGATCCGCCGCTATCTTTCGTGCTGCTTCCGCATCTACTGCGTGCCGGAAAAAGAATACGCCCCTTATGTGGAGCGCGTCCTGCAGACGGATCTGCATCAGGTGGCGGAGAACATCGTCGCAGAAACGGTCCAGAATGCCGCAGCGGCCTTCGCTGCGACCATGGGAGCAGCTGCGGACGAAAACTGAGCCAAAAAAATCCTGCCGGAGTGGCTGACTCCGGCAGGATTTTGCTATACGAGCGCATGATTCAGAACGTTGCGACCTCGTTCTTCGCGGGTTCGGCGGGCGTTACGCGGATGGCCGTCAGGATGGGGCCGGTGCCGCGGTAGAGCGCATGGAAGCGGACGGAGACCGTCGCCTCGACCGTGACCCACTCGCGGGCGTGCAGCGAGGCGGCGTCGGCGTATTTGCACGGCAGACCCATGAAGGCGATGTCTTCCACGCAGCACGTCATGACAAAGCGGCCGGGCGCAAAGTAGCCGTCGCGGTCCTTTTTCAGGCGGGCGACCTGCCCCTTGAAGCGGACGGTCTTGCCGTCGTACTTCTTCGGCTCCTCCGTGATGTCGCGGTACCAGAGCGCAAAATCATCGTCGCCGATCTCCACGACCGGGGCGTTGATGTCAAAGGGGAGCGGGTCCTCGATCTCGTCGGGCTGCGTCGTGCCGTCGGTGTATTCATAGAGGATGCCGACGCGGCGGTTCAGCGCGCGGGCGAGCTTGTGCAGCGGCATGATGTCCGTGCCCGGTGCAAGACGATTGAACACGACCATCTCACAGCCCGTGAGCTTGTCCACCACAAGGGAGCGCATGTTGGCGTTGTAGGCGAGAATGCTCGTGCCGTCGGCAAACATGACCTCCTGCGCGATCTGCCAGTCCTCCGGCATTTTCTGGTAGAACGGGCCGACCTGCAGCATGCCGTTGAGCTCGACGACGACGCGCTCGCAGTGGTGCTTTTTGAACAGCTGTGAAAGCTCTTCGGTCGTAACGGCCTCCTGATCGATCACCTCGGGGTAGACATGCTGGTAGGGATAGGCGGAGAGGTCATATTCCTCCTCGCCCTCCTCGCAGATGAGCAGCAGCGTGCGCTCGCCTGCGTTGAAGCGTTCGTCCTCCAGCGTCTCCTGAATGAATTTCGTTTTTCCGGCGTCCAGAAAGCCGGTGAAGGCATAGACGGGAATGGCCATGGCAGCCTCCTTACACGCCGAACAGGGCGGCGAGTGCCTTTTCGTCCAGCTTCGAGCCGATGACGCACAGACGGCCCGTCACAGCGGCCGTGCCGGTGCGGACGTCGATCTCGCCGGGCACATGGTCAAAGTGCAGCCAGGTGCCGTCCGCCGTCGGAACGATGCCCTTGGCGCGCAGCACGATGCCATAGGTCTCGCCGTTGTCCAGTGCGGCGAGGGCATTGCGGATCTCTTCCTCGGTGAACTTCTTCGGCGTCTCGACGCCCCAGCTCTGGAAGACCTCGTCGGCGTCGTGGCCGTGATGATGGTGATGATGGCAGCAGTGGTGCTCGTCCTCATCCTCGTCATGGTCGTCATGATCGTGATGATGGCAGCAATGATGGTCCTCCTCGTCGTCATCATGATCGTGATGGTGATGGCAGTGATGCTCATCCTCGTCGTCATGGTCATGATGGTGGCAGAAGTGATGCTCGTGCTCGTCATCCTCGTCGTCATCGTCATGATGATGGTGATGATGGTGCTCTTCCTCTTCGTCCTCGTCGTCCTCCTCGGACTGGGCGCTGCGGATCATGTCAGCCAGCTCTTCGGTGAGCGTGTGCTGCTTCTGCATGGCCTCGAGGATCTGTGCGCCGGAGAGCTGGTCCCACGGCGTCGTGATGATGACGGCGTTCTGATTGTGCTCGCGCAGCAGGGCCACGGCGGCAGCCAGCTTCTCCTCGGAGATGGAGCCGGTGCGGCTGAGAATGATGGCGGAGGCGGTCTCGATCTGGTTCGTGTAGAATTCACCGAAATTCTTCAGATAGACCTTGCACTTCGTGGCATCCGCCACGGTGATGAAGCTGCCGAGCGTGACGCTCTCGTCCGCAACGCGCTCTACAGCACCGATGACGTCGCTGAGCTTGCCGACGCCGGACGGCTCGATGAGGATGCGGTCGGGATGATAGTCGGAGATGACCTGCTTCAGCGCGCGGCCGAAGTCGCCGACGAGCGAGCAGCAGATGCAGCCGGAGTTCATCTCGTTGACCTGAATGCCGGCGTCCTGCATGAAGCCGCCGTCAATGCCGATCTCACCGAACTCGTTTTCGATGAGGACGATCTTTTCACCCTGATAGGCCTCGCGGATCATCTTTTTAATGAGCGTGGTCTTGCCCGCGCCGAGGAATCCGGAGTAAATGTCAATGGTAGTCATGAATTTTCTGCTTCCTTTCCAAACGAAGGCCGCAAAGCGGCATTCGGCTGTTATTTCATCCTATATTATATCACCCGTGTAAAGCCCCTGCAAGAAATTTTCGATTTTTTGACCGGAAATTCACATAGGCTCCGCTTTTTCGTTACAAACTGTTTTCAATTGTGGCGAAACTTTGAATTTTGGAAAAGAACTGGAAAAATCCTTGCTTTTTTCGGGGTAAGTGTTATACTGTTAGCGCAGAATTATGACTTCTGGGGTGATGAAAATGAAGCGTCCCTTTTCGCTCCGCCGAGTGGGAAAGGAATGGAACCGTGAAAATATTCTCCGTTTTTTGGGCTATATCCTTGCTGCGTTCGTCATCAATTTGGCGCTTGAATGCCTGTCGCGCAGGTCCTTCGGCGATGGCCTGCACTATATGGTGACGCGACCGTGGCAGTTTTTTTATGACTCTCTCATTATTTTATTCACGCTGTCTCTCTCACTGCTGTTCCGCAAGCGCAGCTTCTGCTTCCTGCTGTTCGCCGCTGTTTGGATCGGGCTTGGCCTTGCCAACTGCATCCTGCTCGGCTTCCGCGCCACGCCGTTGACGGCGCCGGATATCTGGCTGCTGTCGTCCGTGCGGGACATCATCGAGATCTATATGAGCCAGCCGGTGCTGATCCTCCTGATGCTGGGCATCGCGGCCCTCATCGGCGTGATCGTCCTCCTGTGGCTGCGCGCGAAGAAGACGCGCCCGTCCTATTATTTCGCTGCCGTGCAGGTCCTGCTCTGCGGCGTGATCCTCGCGGGCTTTACGGTCGCCTTCCTCCGCAGCGGGACGCTGGCCTCGCATTTCCCCAATCTGCCGGATGCCTACGACTCCAACGGCTTTGCCTACTGCTTCTCCGCCAGTGCGGTGACGCAGGGCATCAGCGAGCCGGACGGCTATTCGCAGGAAGCGATCGACGTGCTCCTCAGCGAGCAGGACGACCTGCCTGCCGACCGGGTGCGCACGCCGAACTTCATTTTTGTGCAGCTCGAGTCATTCTTTGACGCGAATTATCTGAAGGACCTGACATACGGCGAAAATCCGGTCCCAAATTTTGAGCGGCTGAAGGAGACGTGCTCCAGCGGCCTGTTCTATGTGCCGTCCATCGGCGCGGGCACGGCGAACACCGAGTTCGAGGTGCTTTCCGGCATGAATCTCGACCATTTCGGCGTCGGGGAGTATCCCTACAAGACCGTCGTCAAGAACCGGACCTGCGAATCCATGGCCTATGCGCTGCAGAGCGCGGGCTATTCCACCCACGCCATCCATAATAATAACGCCACGTTCTACAGCCGCGACCGCGTCTATGCCAATTTCGGCTTCGAGACGTTCACGTCGCTGGAATACATGCACGACGTCGAGCGGAATCCGCTCGGCTGGGCAAAGGATTTCGTTCTGACGGAGGAAATTCTGAAGGCGCTGCGCTCCACCGAGGACCGTGATCTTGTTTTCACGGTCTCCGTGCAGCCCCACGGCAAGTATCCCACGGCGCCGCTGGAAGGCGCGCGAACCATCAGGGTCTCGGGGGAGGAGGCCGAATCCCGCCGCGCCGGGCTGGAGTATTACCTCTACCAGCTCAAGCAGACGGATGCCTTTGTCGCGCGCCTTGTGCGCCGGCTCTCCACGTTCAGCGAGCCGACGGTCGTCGTATTCTACGGCGATCATCTGCCGAGCTTCGGCATCACGCAGGACGAGCTGAGCTGCGGCACCGTGCAGTCCACGGAATATGTCATCTGGACGAATTTCCACGCCAAAAAGGTCGACCGCGACGTGCAGGCCTATCAGCTGGCCGCCATGGTGCTCGACCGCTTCGGCGTCCACGACGGCACGATCCTGCGCTATCATCAGAGCCACGGCTACGATGAGACCGGCAGCGAGACCTTCCAGAACGGCCTGTGCATGCTGGAGTATGACATGCTATATGGCAAACACTATGCAACGGGCGGGGAGATGGCGGTGCAGCCGATGGAGCTGCAGTTTGGTGTCGACAAGATCATGCTCACCGGCGTGAGCAGCAGCGACGGCGGCCTGACCGTCCACGGCACGAACTTCACGCCGTACAGCGTCATTCTGGTCGACGGCGAGCAGGTGCCGACGGAGTATATCGACGAGCAAACGCTGGCAGCGGCGGATACGCCGCTCAGTCCTGGCAAGATTCTGTCTGTTGCACAGGTCTCCGCCACGGATACGCTCAGGATCCTCAGTCAGACGCCGGACTGGACCGTCCCGGCGAAAAAATCGTAAGTAATAACAGGACCCGATGCGGCACCGGAAAGCCACATCGGGTCCTGTTTTATCCTTACACGAATTCGCCAAGCTCCAGAATATCCTGCGGGGTGGCGCGGCGGAGAATCGGTTTTGTCTGCGCGGGCGGGTAGGGTGCGTCCTCGGCCGTGCAGGCCTGCACCGCGACGATCCTGCCCAGCAGCTCGTGCGCATCCGGCCCGGCCGGAACGACCACAAGCTCACCGGCCTCCAGCGTCCGGTCTTCGGAGCGGTAGGAGTAGCATGTGCCGTGCGGCTCGAATTCCACGGCGCAGTAAAACAGCGGCCCCGGCGCGGCGGCTGCGCGCGACGGGTCGAACA
>OKSB01004037.1_pt1 | contig 10954 bp, 10 predicted proteins | sample 1601171 | NCBI WGS metagenome assembly OKSB01 (sample SAMEA3541496, study PRJEB24748) | human gut metagenome | biome: human gut; feature: human-associated habitat; material: faeces | place: China | collected 2012 | reverse complement strand
GCAGACCATTGCACCGTAGAACACGAAGTGGCCCTGCTTCTCACTCTTCATGCAGCGAGCCATCAGAGGCGACTGAGTGGAGTGGAAACCGGAGATAGCGCCGCAGGCGACGGTGATGAACATGAAGCTCCAGATCGGAGTTCCGGAGGGATGCATGCTGCCGAAGTGCTCCCAGATCTCGGGGATGGTGTAGGCGGGGTTGGTGAAGATGCCAAAGATAACGCCGACGGCCATGATGATCAGGCAGATGCCGAAGATGGGGTAGATCTTACCGATGACGGCGTCGATGGAGATGAAGGTCGCGATGAAGTAGTAGACCAGAATGATGACCAGCCAGAACAGGGTAGTGGTCAGAACACCGGACATACCGCTGTTCTTGCACAGGGTGACGATCAGGCCGGCAGGGCCGACTGCGAACACGGTACCGACCATGATCAGCAGCACGACGGAGAACACACGCATGACGTTCTGCATCACAGGGCCGAGGTATTTGCCGGTGATCTCTGCGATAGAGCCGCCGTCATTACGCTCGCTCATCATGCCGGAGAAGTAGTCGTGGACACCACCTGCAAAGATGGTACCGAAGGTGATCCACAGGAACACCACAGGACCCCACAGAGCACCCTGCAGTGCGCCAAAGATGGGGCCGAGGCCCGCGATGTTCAGCAGCTGGACCAGAAACAGCTTCCACTGAGGCATCACGACGTAGTCAACACCGTCGTTGATGCGGACAGCAGGAGTTTCACGGTCATCGGGTCCGAACGTGTTGTCAACGATCTTGCCGTAGACGAAGTAACCGCCGATCAGGATCGCTAAACAGAGTAAGAAACTAATCATACCAGAAACCTCCTTTTTGATTTCTACAGCCGACCCCATTCTGCCGACTGCCAAAATCATCCTTGGCTTTATGTTAACACATTCTTCATAAAATGAATAATATGCTTCTGGTATGGGTCATATATCAAAAAATATATGGCCCGGCACCCTGTTTGTGGGATGTCGGGCCATATTTTAACGAAGATGCGATTGAATTTCGAGGCTGTTTCTCTTTGAAACGATTCCGGAAATGTCCGGAGGGCAGTTTGCCGAAAATTCTTGCGCGTTTTTGTGCAGAGTGCTGAGGCGAGGCACTTTTTTACCTTTTTCCGTGGCTTTTTCGCATAAAATGGCGAGAGCTGAAAAAACGTCCTCATTTTACCGTGAGGGCGGCTTCCCGGTGGAGCAGGTCGATGAATGCCTGTTCTTCGGACCGGAGCGCGCCGTGGTCGGGGTAGACCAGCACGTCCCGCATGACCTGACGCTGGGCGGGGCATTTTTTGAGCACCAGATGGAACTGGTCCAGCGCCCGCTGGGGCATGGGGGAGGCCCACATATAAGCTGAGGGCAGCTGCTGCAAGATAGAAAACTGGCTGCACCGCTCGTAGACATGGATGCGGCGGCTGTCGTTGACGTGCCAGCGCACGCCGTCGCCGCCGTCTTCGCCGGGGAGCTGGAAGTCGTCGTGCAGGATCTCCATATAATGGTTCAGCTCGGCGAGGTCTTTCACCTCATGCTTTGCCAGCGGGCCGTCCCGGTTGGTGAGAAGCCGGTATTCGAACTCCATCACAGGCTCCATTTTCAGGCCCCGGCGGGCGCAGTAGTGGATGTAGTGGTCGTCGTCCTCGGCGGCATACCGCAGCAGCGCCAGGTGATAACCCCGGCGCAGCACGAAGTCCAGCGCCTCCATGGAGCCGCCCTCCCGGATGTGGATGCGGAGCTGGTCGGCCCCGGCGGCGTCTTTCAGGAAATCCACCGCCGCATAGGAGGCGTAGGTGGCGTGGGGGATCATCACCCGCAGCTCGGCGCAGCGCTCCCGGGCGTGGTGGGCATCTTCGGTCAGGCGGTCTACCTCTTCCAGCACCCGCGCGGCCTGCTCGATGAACCGCCGCCCCTGCTCGGTGGGGATCATGCCGGTGGACGAGCGCTCAAAGATGCGCAGGCCGTATTCCCCTTCCAGATTCTTCAGCGCTTTGCTGACGTTGGGCTGGGCGGCGTAGAGCTGCTTTGCCGCAGCGCTCACCGAGCCCCATTTCTTAATGGCAACGAGATAACGCAGTTCTGTGATGTTCAAAGCTCTTCTCCCCCGGTCAATGCAGATTCACCTTTATTTTATCAGCCCGGCGGCAGGCGTGTCAAGCCGCGGTTGACGCCTCGAAGAGCGGGGCTTATAATAAAGAAAAACGCCCCGCTCAAAAGCAGGGCAGGAGGTGGAAGCTATGGAGCGTTACCGCGTTGTGCGCATCGAAGAGCAGATGTACGGCTGCGAAGAGCTGCCCGAAGGGGCCGAGGTCTGCTGCGACGTAACGGTAGAGGCAGCGAACGGCATCCGGAAGACCCTGTCCTGCCCCGACGCCGAGCTGACACGGCAGGGCATCGACGAGGGAGATACCGTGCTCTGGGACGGCACGGCTCTGCGCAAAGCCTGAATTTGGAAAAGAGCTGAAAAAGGAGAGGAACCTCATGAAAAAAATCGAGACTTCTGCCCTCATCGGCCTGGGTGCGCTGGGCATCCTCTTTGGCCGGAAGATGCCCGGCGTGAAGGTCATTGCGGACGCGGAGCGCATTGCCCGCTACTCGGCCCAGCCGGTGGTCTGCAACGGCAAAGAGTGCCATTTCGACTATGTCACGCCGGAGCAGGGCCAGCCGGTTGACCTGGTCCTCGTGGCCGTCAAGGCCACTGTGCTCGAGCAGGCCATCAAGGACATCAAAAAGTTTGTCGGCCCCGACACCATCATCATCAGCGTGCTCAACGGCATCACCAGTGAGAATGACATCGAGGCGGTCTATCCCGGCCACTGCCTGTGGAGCGTCGCCATCGGGATGGACGCTACCCGGGTGGGCCGCAGCCTGACGTTCGGTGCCGAAGGCCGCATCCAGTTCGGCGAGAAGGGCGGCGAGATGACCGACCGCGTAAAAGCGGTGGATGAGTACCTCACCGCCTGCGGCATCGCCAGCGAGCCTTGCAGTGACATCCTCTTCAAGCAGTGGAGCAAGCTGATGGTCAACGACGGCCTCAATCAGGCGGCCGCTGCTTTTGATCTGCCCTACGGTGGCCTGACCAAGCCCGGCCCGGCCTATGATAAGATGCTCGAGGCTATGCAGGAAGTCATTGATCTGTCGGTGCTGGAGGGCGTCGATCTGCCTGCCGACAACCACAAAGCCTTTCTCGAATCCATGGCCCCCACCTTCAATCCCGACGGAATGCCCAGTATGCGGCAGGACGTCCTCGCCAGGCGCCCCACCGAGGTGGAGCAGTTTGCAGGTGTCGTCCGCCGTCTGGCCCAAAAGCACGGGATGCCCACTCCGGCCAACGATTTCTTCTATGAGAAGATCCGGGAGATCGAGGCCAATTACAATAAATAAGGAGACACCATGCACAGCATTTATTTTGCCCGCCACGGCGAGACGGTCTGGAACGTGGAGAATAAGATCTGCGGCATGACCGACAGCCCCCTCACCGAAAAAGGCCGTCAGCAGGCCCGGGAGCTGGGCCAGAAGGTCAAGGAAAGCGGCGTCCGCATCGACGAGATATTGTATTCACCCCTGAGCCGCGCCGCCGACACCGCAAAGGCCGTGGCCGAGGCCACCGGCCTGCCCGCCCGCTGTGAGCCCCGCCTGCGGGAGCAGTGCTTTGGCAAATACGAAGGCACGCCCCGGGACGGCGCAGAGTTCCGCATCTCCAAGACTCATTTTGCCGACCGCTACGATGGCGGCGAGAGCATGATGCAGCTGGCCCAGCGCATTTATAATCTGCTGGACGAGCTGCGGCAGGATGAGAACAAGACCTATCTTCTCGTGGCCCACAACGGCATCGCCCGTGTAGTGGAGTCCTATTTCCACGACATGACCAACGAGGAGTATTCCGCCGCCGGCATCAAAAACTGTGAGTTGGTGGAATACCGGTTCGAATAACAGCAAAAAGGCCGTCGGGAGATCCCGACGGCCTTTCTTTTCAACAGGGTACTTTGCGATAGTGGAAAACTTTGTCCTTGGTGATGAACATCCGTACCGTGACGCAGAGCGCACCGGCTTCGGCTGCCGTGACGGCCAGCCAGACGCCCTCGATGCCCAGAACCATGGGCAGGAGGATGAGGGCCAGCAGCTGGAACAGCAAAGTGCGCAGGAAGGAGATGAGCGCACTGGTCACGCCGTCGCCCAGCGCCGTGAAGAAGGAGGAGCCGTAGACATTGAAGCCCATGAGGAAGAAGTTCAGGGCGTAGACGCGGAAGGCGTGGCTGGTCAGTGCCAGCAGCTCGGCGTCGTAGCCCACAAAGATGCGGGCCACATAGGGGATGAGGACCATGGAGAGGGCCGTCATAACGACGGCGATGACGCCGATGAGGCGGAGACTCTTCGAGTAAAGGTTGTTCAGCTCGGCGTGGTTGCGTGCGCCGTAGTGGTAGCTGACGATGGGGGCGCTGCCGACGGCATAGCCCACGAAGACGGCCACAAACAGGAACGCCGCATACATGATGACGCCATAAGCCGCGACACCGTTTTCACCGGCAAAGCGGAGGAGCTGGTAATTGTAAAGAATATTGACCAGCGACATGGAAAGGTTGGTCATCAGCTCGGAAGAGCCGTTGATGCAGGCGCTGCGGATGACGCCGCCGTTCCACTGGGCGCGGCCCAGATGGATGGAGCTGGTAGAGCACTTATTAAGGAAGTAGAACACCGGCAGCACGCCGCCCACGGCCTGGCTGATGAAGGTGGCGATGGCTGCGCCCTCCACGCCGCCGTGGAGCATACCCACCAGCACGACGTCCAATACCATGTTGGTAACGCCTGCCGCCACCGTGAAGGCGAAGCCCAGATGGGGCTTTTCGGCGGTGACGAAGAAGCTCTGGAACATATTCTGCAAAATAAAGGTGGGCAGGGACAGCATCAGGATGCGGCCATACCGGACAGAGTAATCCAGCATCTCACCGCTTGCACCCAGAAGCTGGGCCGCGGGGCGAACAGCGAGGATGCCGATGGCGGAGAGGACGATGCCCAAAATCAGGCCCGTCCAGACAAAGAGACTGAAATAGCGGTCGGCCTTTTCCCGGTCGCCCTCGCCCAGCGTGATGCCCACGATGGCGCTGCCGCCGGTGCCAAGCATGAAGCCCACTGAGCCGACCAGCATCGGCAGGGGCATGATAAGGTTGACCGCTGCAAAAGCCGTTTTGCCCACAAAGTTCGAGACGCACAGGCCGTCCACGACGCCGTAGATGGAGGTGAACAGCATGGTGCCGATACAGGGCAGCACGAACCGCAAAAGGCGGCTGTAATCAAAGTGGTCGGATAACTGTATTTTCTGCTTTGACATGGGTACTCCTTTGACTCAAGATGCAAAAAAGGCCGGATAAGAGACACACAGCACGATGCAGGCCCTTTTCTGCTGTGCGGCTACGGCTGCACAGCCTCCGGGCGAACACTCGCTGCGGCATCTTATCCGGCCTTTCAATTACGTTGAAATAGCCCTCCGATGAGCGAAAAACAGTATAACAGAGTTTATTTTTATTGTCAAGACTTACATCCCAGGCCGCCAGCCGGTGCAGTAGCGGGCATAATCCCGGTCGGCCTGCTTGACGTAGAGCACAAGCTCCTCGCCGCCGTCCTTTTTGGTGCGCTGGCGCACCTTGGTGGGCAGGTTCTGGCGGTGGAGCAGCTCCATCTCGTCCCGCAGCTCTTCTTCGGTGTCAAAGGTGTCCAGCTCGGTCCAGTGGGTGGCAAAGAGCCAGAATTTTACAAGATGTTCGTTCAAGATCCAATTTCCTCCGATGCATTCAGACGGTAAAAGGGCGCGATGGCGTTCACGTCGCCGTGGCGCACGATGGAATAGGTGATGTCACAGTAGGGCTGGATGGCGGTGCTCTTCTCGACGGTGGAGATGAGCAGGACCTGCAGCTGCATCCGGCGGAACAGCTCCATCATGGGGCGGATGCGGTCGCTGGTCATCTTGCTGAAGGCCTCGTCCAGCAGCACCAGACGGATGCTGTTCTCGCTCTTCTGGTAGATCTGGAGCAGCGACGCGCAGATGGCTACATAGAAGGGGGCCTGATTCTCGCCGCCGGAGGAATCGCGGCTGACGCGGGAAAGGGAAGCCTGCTGGCCGGAGACGGTGTTGGTCACCTTGATGTCGTAGTCGAGGTAGGTGCGGTAGTCTACATAATCCGAAAGGGTGACATTCTCGGGGCGGCGGCCCTCCTGCCGGGCGCGGGTGTTCTCGTCCACATCGGCCATGATCTTTTCCATCAGCTCGTCCACCTGACGCTCATAGACGGGGTCGGCGGTGGCGGCAAGGTTGTCCAGCGAGTCGCCGTCGGTCATCTGCTGGTTTCCCTTGTCCACGATGACCTGATAGAATGCGGCCAGCTGGGGGTCGCGGCTGGGACCAAGCTCGAAGCGGTAGACCTCTTCGCCGTAGGTCAGCTGTTCCATCACCTTGTTCAGCTCCCGGAACTGCCGCCGTGCGTTGAAGATGTCGTCCTTCATCCGGAAGAGGATGTCCTTGCGGAAGCGGTCCTTGCAGTCCCGCTGTGCCTGCTCGAGGCGGGCGGCGTACCGCTCCAGATCAATGCGCACGAGGCTCTCGTGCTGGGCGCGGTACTGCTCGATGCCCGTAAGGCCCAGCGGATGATCGCAGACGTAGCGGGTGTTGTACTCTTTCTGGGCAGGCTCGAGGGTGCCGGTGAGGTAGACGGCCAGTGCGTCGTCCAGCCGGGCCTGTGCCTTTTCGGCGGACTGGGCGGCATAGCGCGGGCCTTTGTCCTTGCTCAGGGCCGCGAAGCGCTCCCGTGCCAGCGGCTCCAAAAGCGGGTACTGCCCGAAGAACCGGTCGGCGGCGTCCTTTGCCTGCCTGGCGGTCTCTTCTGCCTTGGCCTGCTCGGCCTCGCAGGAGGCCAGCTGCTTTTCGCAGACACGGATGTCGCCGCCGGTTGTCTCCACGGCGGCGCGGGCGGCGTCCCATGCGGCCTCGCGGGCCTCGTCCTCTTTGTAAAGCTGCTGCAGCATCGGGTTCTCGCGGCACTCGGCCAGCTTCTGCTCCTGTGCGGTGCAGTCGGCGCGGGCCGCTTCCAGCGCGGCGCGGGCGTCCCACAGCGCGGCCAGCTCATCCATGACGCTGCTGTGCAGCACATCCTGATAGCTGTCCCGTGCGGCTTTGAGGGCGGCGGCAGACTGCGCCGCTTCCTTGCTGCGGGCGGTCAGCTCGTCCAGAGCTTTCGTCAGCGCTTCGGCCCGGGCGCGGCGGGCGTCAAGGCCGATGTACCGCTGGGGCGTGCGGAGACGCTCGAGGCGGAAGGGGTGGTGGCGCAGCAGGTCGCAGGTAGCGCTGTCGGGATAGTTTTCCAGTGTGTCGGGGGTGTCACAGCAGACGATGCGCCGCAGGATGGTGTCGGCATACTGTGCGGCCAGCGGGTTCTCACTTCGGACCTGCGCGGCGAGGCTGTCGGCAGGGGCGGCGTCGGCCTTGCGGTTGGCCGTGCGGATGCTGGGGGTGTCCAGCAGGCTGATAGGGCCGACCTTGTCCCGCAGGGCCACAAAGGCGCTCTTGGCGGCGGCGTAGTGGGCAGGCGGCACGAGGATGTCGAACCGGCGGTCGCCGAGGCAGGCTTCCACGCAGTCCTGCCAGCTCTCGTCCTCGACGCTCAGCAGTTCGCAGAAGATCTTGGCGTCCGGCGTCATGCCGCGGCTCTTGAGCTCAGCGTTCACGGCGTCCCGCACTCTGGTGGCGGCGTCGCCGTGGGGGTAGACCCACCGGCCTCCCGAGACGGAGGCCAGCTCCGCCTGCTTTTCCTGTACCTCAGCGGTGAGGGCGTCGGCGCTCTGCCGTGCGGCGAAATACTGCTCTTCCAGCGGCTTTTCCAGCCCGGCGAGGGCGCTTTGGAGCTGAGGCAGAGTCTCCGCCGTCAGTGAGGCAGGCCAGAGCGATTTTTCGACGGCAAAGCCGCTGCGCTGCAAGCTCTGCAAGAGGCTCTGTACTTTGCCAGCAGCGGCTTCGCTTCTGGAAGCGTCCCGGCCGGCCTTGTCCAGTGCGGTCTTTTTGCGGGCCAGCTCTTCGCTCAGGGCGTCCAGCGCCCGGCCCTCGCCGCTGGCGGCGGCACTGTGGGCCGAAAGATAAGCCCGGCGGGCCTCGGCTTCGGCGTCTTTTGCGGCGGCGTAGCGGGCTGTCAGCTCTTCGTGCTGGCGCTTTCCGGCGGCAAGATGCTCCTGCCAGGTGTTCGTCCCGGCGGCAGCTTCCTCAGCACGGGCCAGCAGGGCAGTGCCTCGGTTGACGAGGGCTTCCGTTTCCTTCTGGGCAGCTTCGCGGCCATAGTCCACGATTTGTTCCAGCGCGGCGGCGCGGGTCTGGGCTTCGGCCAGCACGGCGTGGAGGTTTTCCAGCTCCACCCGGTCGCCCTGCAAAGCTTCCAGATCAAGCTCGGGCTGAGGCAGGATGTACTGATATAAAAACTCCCGGAAGTTGGGGATCTCGTCCATACTGGTACCCATCTGGAAGACTTCGTTGAACTTCTTGCCCAGCGGGCTTGCGGCGCGGCCGATGCCCAGCGCCCGGCAGATGCGGTCACGGGCTTCGCCGGGGCTGCGAGTGTAGGAGAGACGGCCCACAGCGGGCTTGAAGTTCTCTTTCGAGCTGGGCGCGCCGGTGCGGGGGTCGATGAAGGGCAGCTGCTCGAGGGTGCAGCCATCCTCGGAGATATACCAGGTCTGGTCGCCGGGGTGGAGCTCCTGCATGGGGCCTTCCGACTCGACCCGGACGGCGATGACGAAGTGGGTGCGCTTGACGCTGTCCCAGAACTCCGCGCCGATGTAGGCCACGGTGCGGCCCGGGCGGCGGTAGGCGTTCTCGCCGCGCTGCTTGGCGTGGACAGAGCCTTGCAGGGTGCGGCCGCTCTTTTTGTTGCCGAGAGCGTTGAAGTTGCGGTTGGTGGTCAGGCAGTAGCGGATGGCGTCGAGGATGGTGGTCTTGCCCACGGCGTTGACGCCGATCATGTAGGTCAGCCGAGCGCAGTCGAAGGTCACGTTCTCAAAGTTGTGCCAGTTGATGAGCTTCAGGCGTTTCAGTTCTATCATTCTTCCACCTCCACGGCAGCGGTGCCGTCCTCCGGCCGCTCATAAAGCGAAAGCTCACTGCGGGTGCGGGTCACCTCGGCGGCAGCGTCTGCAAGGTCGGAATCCGGCAGAGCGAGCAATACAGTGGGGAATACTTCGATGCGGCTGTCCAGCCCGGAAAGCCGTCCCACCGGCCGGGCCAGATTGTACCGGCGCAGGGTGCGCAGCAGCTTTTCCAGCGTGGGTTGGTCGAGGCGGCGGGGCAGGTTCATCTTTTGGAGTTCGGCCTGCACTTCTTCCACCGTCACCAGAACCTGGTCTGCGCTGGCCGAGAGGCTCTCCCGCTTTTGGAGATAGAGCAGGCGCAGGACTAAGAGCAGGATGCTCTCGTACTTCAGAAGCCGGGCCTGACTGCCCTCATGCTCGTTGACGAGGGCCGCCGCCTGCAGCGGGGCCGGGTACAGCAGCACAGCGTAGCCCAGCGGTTTGAACACCGCCCGCACCTCGGGCAGATGATCCTGCACATAGAGATATTTTGCCCGCTGATCCTCCACGCTGCCCAGCACGAAGCAGTGGTTGAGCAGATAGTTTGCGGTCTCTACCAGCATGTTAATCGTTGCCATCGTTTTCCTCCTTGCGGCGGGTCAGGACAAAGTCCTCGAACCGGAAGCCGCCGCGCTCCACCCAGTTGCCCGTGAGCCGGATGTCATAGTTCCGGTGCGGCGACTGGGAATAGGTATGCAGGCCGATGATGCGGGTGGCCCGGCCAAAGGCCACCTCCCCGATTACCCCGGTAGAGCCGATGATGACCACAAAAATGAGGTACGGGATGAGAAAGGTGGCCCCGCCGTACTGGGAGACACGGGCGGGGAAGAGCCAGATGTTGCCCATCCCCACCGCAGAGCCGATGCAGGCCAGGATGAACCCCCATTTAGACCCCCAGGAGTCGCGGACAGCGCTGTGTTTTTCCATGGAAAGACGCCCCTTTTCAAAAAATACCACCGGAACACGAGAAAACCGGCAGGGGCCATGCGGGCCATGCCGGGTAACACTTTTTTAATTATAGCACACGCTTGGAAAAAAGGCAAAGAAAACCTGGTCACGTTCGTTTTCTCACCACTGCAGAGGCGCTGGGCTGCCGCAGGGAGGAAAATTTTCCCCAGACTCCGGCTGTAAGATGTCTCCAAGGGGATACGTCGTGTGGGTGGGACCTCGCCCTATACTTGTCCTATCTACACCCGCCGCCGGGGTACCAGCATATACTGACTGTCGAGAAACAGCATCCCACGCCACAGATGCGGGGAACAAAAATAGCCACGGCCGCCGGAAGAATTGGCAGCCGTGGCCGTTATGAAAGATACAACAAGGCGAGCATACAACAGAGCCCTCCGGACGGCGGAAGGACCGCTGCCGGAGGGAAAGGGGGCGGAAGTGCTCACTCCAGGTCGATGGCATTGACAGGGCAGGATTCCCTGGCCTGAGAGGCGGTCTTCTCCAGGGTCTCAGTGACCTCCTGAATGGGCTGAGCCAGTCCGTCGTCTCCGATCTCAAAGACCTCCGGACAGATGCTGACGCACAGACCACAGCCGATGCAGTTGGAATTGACAGTAGCGTTCATGATGTGCTCCTTTCCTCCCCGGCCAGCGGATGCCGCGGGGCGTATCTGAGCACAGTATGCCCGAAAAGCAGAAAAAATACACAAACAGAAAAAGGACAGGCAGGCCCCGCAGGGTCTGCCTGTCCGGTATAACGTAGGGGAAGAAAATCAGAGGATCCGGCGGCCGCCCACGAAGCCGGTGGTGTAGTAGGCACTGTCCATGTCGCTGATGATGACGCCGGTGCTGGAGGTGGAGGCGTGGATGAACTGGCCCCCGCCGAT
>OKSB01004035.1_pt1 | contig 10957 bp, 9 predicted proteins | sample 1601171 | NCBI WGS metagenome assembly OKSB01 (sample SAMEA3541496, study PRJEB24748) | human gut metagenome | biome: human gut; feature: human-associated habitat; material: faeces | place: China | collected 2012 | reverse complement strand
GAGTGCCATCCAGATAAAATAGGAAATATGAAAAACATTAGGATGTGGAAATCCCATACTATAACGAAGCAGGAATCCAAGACCGAATTTATTATGTGCTAGGATACAGGCATCCGTCACATCCGCTATATGAAACAGGAACATTCCATAAAATGTAACTGTCCATATTACAAAAGCAAACTGCAGCAGCCGTTTTACCGGAATATTCTTCATTCCCAGTATGGTAAGTACGGTAATAATAACCGCTTTTTCACCGGTTGTACGATATGCAAGGAAGCTGATCAGGGGAAATAAGACGATGATTCCCCATTCCTTCAGCGTATAATCCGTCAGCAAAAGCTTACAGCCAAGAAAAAGGACTGCCAGTACTAAACAAATGTTAAATAAAGGCATTCCCTCATATAGCCCGATTCCCTTTGCGATAAGAAGAATTCCAAAAAAACCAAAATATGCAATTTCCTGTAAATTTGTTTTCATTTTCATACGAATTAACTGTTCTTTTCTGTTCTTTTATTTCCTTTATTTTTTCCATTCAAAGCCATGCATAATTACTATCCATAAATGATAAATGCAGTTTTGGACAATTACTTCCTTATGCTCTCAACGGTCAAATGGTGCTCCCTCTGTGGAATCATCTGATACCAGTATATACCGAGTAGAAAAAGCAGATAATTTCTGGCAATATACACAGAAATAAAATGCGCTTCTACAACGGTATAAATTGTGATCGAAAGAATCATGACAACAGCCATATAATCTTTCTTTTTAAAGCAGAAGTATAATAAATACAGCAGTAACAGTATAAAGATCACTGCCGGAATGATGCCATACCAATAAAACAGGCGTACCCAGCCGAGGTCAAAATAATACGTGGTATCCGGCTTTGCAAAAATTCTCCAGGTCTGTAATGTACCATCACTGATTTCTGTACTGGCCAGTGTCAGTAATCTTCCAGTCAAAAATTTATCTAAAAGCACATAAATCTTCGCCTGCATTGAATCATCCAGTCCCCAGTTATAGTCCAGTACGCGGTTGGCATTTGCAGCCCCAAGAACAGATACCAGAAAGCAGAAGGAATATCCCAGCATGGAAAGTCCTGTCACAATTTTGCTGTTGCGAAGCTTTGGCAGGTACTGGAACAAAGCAGCCGATATAATGGAAAACAATGCAATTAATATGCCCGTAGCTGTTTTTGTAAATGCAAACAGCCCTACAGATCCCGCAGCAAGACACAGGTAAGTATACCATTGGATTTTATCTGCATATACATACATTCCGAGCAGCATTACCACCCAGGACATACAATACAATGTATTGGGATGTCCCATTCCAAGTACGTAACGTGTATCCACTCCGCCAGCTTCGTATGCCTGCGTAAGAGCCACTTCTCCAAACAATCCGGTAATGGATGCCATGATGATCACCGGCGTCCGCGATTTGTCCCATGTCCCGGCGAATATCGTGCGGAAGCTGGATTAGATAGAAGCTAGCCACTGGCCACGCATCCCACATTGACAGCCTGCTTGTCTTGCCCGTATAATAGTACTATTAGCTTTGTACTTGATAGGAGGTATTCCATGCACAGCATTTCCTATTTCTGGCACTTATCGCGCCTTATATACGGGCCCCGGAATTTCCAGGAAAACAAGCGGGCTGTCGTTTTTTTTGCCCGTGCCGTGTCCAACCGGGCTTTATTTGAAGAGCTCTACGATTTCTTTGACCATTATGAACCGATGAAGGGCTTCTTGGAGCAGCATGACCCGGATTTCCAGGAAGTCATGACCCGCGTCTTCTTGTTCAAGAATTCGACCATGCGCCAGCGTCTCGATGCCTTGAAACATCATTTCACTATCTTGCGGACTTTCTTTTCTGACGAGGTCATCCACGAACTCTACTGGGGGAACGGCTATACCCTGTGGACTTCGCCGGACGAATCGCTGCCCCTGGAAGCGCGGCTCATCTTCGATACGGGCCAGCGCAAGGAAGGCTTCTTGTCGCTCTACCTCTATCATGAAGGCCAGATGATCTATCATTTCAATTTTCGTTTCGATTACAATGTTGACGGGACGCCGTCCGTGTACATCGGCACCATCCAGGGCTCAAAGCACGGCCTGGAAACGACCAAGGTCCTGACCAAGAAGCTCTTTGGCTATCGGCCGAAGAATTTCATCCTCTATCTCATGCGCATCTTCGTCCAGACCTTGGGCATCCATGACATATATGTCATCACGGACGAAGGCTTCTATACCAACAGCCATATGCTGCGCGGCAACCGCTCGAAGAAGACCAATTTCAATGAATTCTGGATCGGCGAAGGAGCCGCACCGGATGGCAAGGAACCGTGGTATTACCACCTGCCTATCGAAGAAAGACGGCGCAAATACGGCGAAATCAAGTCGCAGAAGCGCAACCTTTTCCGCAAGCGCTATCTCCTCATGGACACCATCATCCCGCCGTACATCGCTGCCATCAAGGCCCTGTTCCGCCAGGGCTTCGACCCGGTACCGTCGGCCATCGACGAAGCATCCATTACGGACAAACCGGCTGATTACGACCCTATCGAAGCACCGGCGAAATAGTGAATGGTGATCCGTGGGAGGCTGTCGCACGAAGGCTTCTACCATCATGCGCGGCCCCGTTTACTTTATAGTTTGTAGTACAGAGTTTGTAGTTTGCAGAGAAAACCTTTAAATTTAAACCCATCCGCTAACCACTAACAACTAGCCACTAGCCACTTAAAAAGCGCTGTCTTCATGCGACAGCGCTTTCTTTTTTTTTGCAATCAGCGGTCTGCGGATTGCGACAAACGACGAACGACCTACGCTTCTGTTTCTCCGATGACGACGCGGCGGCCGCCCTGGGCTTCGTAGAGGCGATGGGAGATGGAGAGGACCGTCCGGTCTTTGGCGGCGGCCTGCAGGGCCTGCAGGACCTGGCTTTCTGTCAGGGAATCGAGATTGGCCGTGATTTCATCGAACAAGAGAATCTGCGGGTTCATGACGACGGCCCGGGCGATGGACAGGAGCTGGCTCTGGCCGCGGGAAAAGAGTTCCGGCCGGAAGGGCGTGTCCAGTCCCTGGGGCAGGGCACAGCACGTATCCCACAGACCGACGAGGTGCAGGGCTTTTTCCATGGCGCCTGCTGTGACCCGCGGGTCCTTGAGGCTGATTTGGTCGGCGACGGTACCGCTGATGGCGTGGAACTGCTGCTCGACGTAGCCGAAGACCTGGCGCCGGACAGCAGGGGCCAGCCGGGACGGGTCGCAGCCAAAGATGCGGACCTGGCCTTCCCGGGGCTGGTAGAGGCCGAGGATGAGTTTGAAGAGGGTGCTCTTGCCGGCGCCGGTACGGCCGGTGATGGTGACCATTTCCCCGGCGGCGACGGTGAGCGAAAAGTGGCGGAAAATATCTTTTTCCCGGCCATAGCCAAAGGCGGCATCGTCGATGACCAGTGGTGCCGCTGCTGCGTCAGGGACTTCCGGTTCTTTTCGTTCCTGGATGGGTTCGGCAAAGAAGTCCTTCAGGCGGCCGATACCGGCGACGGCAGACTGGATGTTCTGGATTTCCATGCCGATGCTTTCTAAGGGCGAGAAGATGCGGCGCACATAGGCGATGAGGGCGACGACGCTGCCGACGGTCATGCCGAAGATTTCCTGCAGGGACGGACTGCTGACGGACAGGGCCATCATCAGGCAGATGATGACCGTGCAGCTGGTGATGATGATCGGCGAATAGATGGAGTCACAGAAATTGCTCCGTTCCATGGCGTCGAAACTGGCCCGGATCGTCCGGCCATAGCGCTGTCGCAGGTAGCGTTCCTGCTGGCACGTGTGAATCGTGCGGATATTATGGACCGTTTCCGGAATGAGTTCGTTCGTCCGGCCTACGGCGATGCGGTTGTCCCGCTGGGCCTGGAGCATGCGCTTCTGGAAATAGCGGGTCAGGATAAACAAGAGGGGCAGGCAGATACAGAGCAATATGCCCAGGCCCAGACTCAGGTGGAAGACGACGACGAGGATGCTGAGAATCGTGAAGGCATCGGCAATCATGCTGACGACGCCGGAATCGAAGAGGTTTTCCAGGGTATCGACGTCGTTGACGAAGAGCGATGTGACAGCGCCGGCTTCATGGCTGACGAAGTACGCCGCCGGCAATTCGTCGAGGCGCTGGCACATGGCTGAGCGCAGGCCGTGGGTGATTTTCTGGCCGAAGACGGTGATCAGCGTCTCCTTGAGGGCATCGACGAGGCCGCTGCCGGCATTGAGGGCAAAGTAGAGGATGCCTGCCGTCAGCAGGGGATAGGCGCTGAACGAGCCGCTGACCAGGCTGTCGACGATGTATTGCAGGATGAGGGGCGGCGTGACGCCCACGGCGATGGACGCGATGATGGCTGCGATGAGGATCACCAGGAGCAGGCCGTTCTTTTTCAGGGTCTGCCAGAAAATATTACGCATGGTGGGCACCTCCCTGGGCATGCTGCAGGTCATAGAGATTCCGGTAGGCCGGACAGGATGCATATAGAGCTTCGTGCGTGGCGACGACGCTGGTCCCGTCCCCGTTGAGCCAGATGACCTGGTCCAGATTGGGGAAGAGGCTCAGGCGGTGCGAGATGAGGAGGATGATGCGGTCGCTGTAATCCTGGCGCAGGCTGGTGAAAATCTTCCGTTCTGTCGCCATGTCGACGGCGGCAAAAGGGTCGTCGAGGATGAGGAGCGGCCGCGGATGGAACAGGGACCGGGCCAGGGCGATACGGGCCTGCTGGCCGCCGGACAAGCGCTGGCCGCCTTCGCCGATGGGCGTCTCTATCCCCATCGGAAAGGTAGCGCAGTCCTCATCCATGCAGACCTTTTTCAGGACCGGGGCGATGTCACCGGACAGGCCGAGGCGGATGTTCTCTTCGACGGGTAGCCGCAAAGAGTTCCGCGTCGTGGCCGCAGTAGCCGACGATGCCGTCTGGCGCCGTGTGGCCGTTGCCCAGTTCCTTGGCGCCAAAGAAAATCTGGCCGCCGTGCGGGTTTTCACAGAGGAAGGCCTGGCCCAGCGTCGATTTGCCGCAGGCGACAGGCCCGGTGATGCCGATGATAGTACCGGGACGGGCCGAGAAGGAGAGGTCCTGGAAAATAGGGCCGTCACTGCCGGGATAGGTGAAGGACAGGTGGCGGACCGTCAGGGCTGCCGGGGCTGCCGGCGGTACGGGATCGGGCAGTTCCGTTGCCGCCTGGAGATGGGGCTGGATGCGCTGCCACGAAACCTGGGCTTTCTGGATGGCGTTGAACAATTTTGCCGCATGGGATGATTTCGTCGCCAGCTTGATGAAACAGGCCAGGTACGTCGAGAAAGCGGCGATATCCCAGCTTTCCCAACCCGTTCCCAGGACGTTGCGGCCGCCGAACCAGATGACCAGCATCGTGCCGATCATGGCGATGACTTTGTAAATCGGCTGGAGTGTATTTTCCCAGAGATTGGCCAGGATCATCTTCTTTTCATAGTCAGCCAGGTAGCCTTCATACCGCTGGTCCTGTATGGCTTCTTCGCCGTAGACGCGGTACGTCAGGGCGTTGCTGATGCGGTCCAGGGTCATGCCCGACAGGGCGCCGCTGCTTTCTTTGCTGCGGGCCGCCGTCACGGCGACCAGGCGGCGCAGGCTGTTGGCCAGGGCATAGGCGATGGGCGGGAAGACGAGGACGCACAGCGTCAGGCGCCAGTCGTACCAGACGAGCATGACCACATAGGCCGCCATGACGACGCCGGTATCGAAGATTTCCGTCGTGAACTTGCGCATCCCTTCGACGCAGGTGTCGATGTCGGAAATGACTTTGGTCATCAAGGCACCCGTATCGGCCTGCTCCATGTCCCGCTTCGGCGTCTGGACCAGGTGCTGGTAAAGCCGGTCTTTCATGGAAAGGCTGATGTTGTTGGCGAACTTCCGGACGTACAGGCGCTTGACATAGCGGGCGCCCTGGACGCCGAGGATGACCAGGGCGTAACAGAGACAGAGGGCGTACATATCCGCTGCCGTCCGGGTACCGCCGAAAATATCATAGAGGTATTGGGCCAGCTGCCCGTCGAACCAGGGGCCGGCAATCATGCCGACATTGTATAAGATACCGCTCAGCGTGACGATGAGCAGCAATTTCTTTTCATGGTAAAAATAATAACGGACCGAACCCGGGCCGAATCGTTTCAATGGGAACACCTCACATTTGATGATTATAGTTCATATATCATACACTATTATGGGCCTTTGTACAACAGGACGCAGGCAGGGTGCCGTTCATCGTTCGTCGTAGGACTATCGCATGAAGATTTCTGCCATCATGCAAGGTACCTTTCAATTTATAGTTTGTAGCATGGAGTTTGTAGAAAACCACTCACTAAAAACTACAAACTGCAAACTTAAAGCTCAAAAAGGCGTTGTTTTCATGTAACAGCGCCTTTTTTTCGAATGAGACTATTGCCTATATGATGGGAAATGGGGACAGGCCTCTTGCGTAAAGTCAAAAAGACGAATATAATAGAGTTGTATGAAAGTCAAAAAGGAAAATATATTTTTACGGGGTGATTATGATGAGTGTATTAGCGGATAAGATTGAACAATTCATTTTACATAAATTGTTAGAAGAAGACAATTCAGACATTGTATTGCGCCGTAATGAGCTGGCCGACGAACTGCAATGCGCTCCGTCCCAGATCAGCTACGTCCTGAGCACGCGTTTTTCCAACGACAAGGGCTATCTGGTCGAATCGCGGCGCGGGTCCGGTGGATTCGTCCGCATCATCAAGCTGACGCCGAAGAAGCAGGACCGCACGCCGGTCCTCCTGCACGAACGGCTGCCGGCCGTCAGCATTTCCATGGAAGACCTGGATGCCCTGCTGTACCAGCTCCTCAAGCGGCGCAGCCTGACCAACAACGAAGCGGTCATCCTACACTTGACTTTTGAATCCCTCTATCGCCGCATCGACGATGAAGGGACGCGCCTGCTGGTCATCAGCGACATTTTGAAGAACCTCAATCTCCATTGAGTGATAGAAAGGACGTGAGGGCTATGTTATGTGATGCCTGTAAGAAAAGAGAGGCTGTTGTCCATATCGTCAAGATCGAGAACGGGCGGCGCACGGATTTGCACCTGTGTGCAGCCTGTGCCAAGAAACAGACCAATTTTTCTAATTTCAGAGATTTGAATATCATTGATAACGACTTTTTCCGCAAGATGGCCTACCCGGACTACCAGGGACGCAGCGGCGACGAACCGCGCTGTGCCAGCTGCGGTATGACCTACAGCGAATTCAACCGCCTCGGGAAGTTCGGCTGCCCCGACTGCTACGAAGCCTTCAAGGAAGGAATTCCGCCGCTCCTGCGCCGCATCCACGGCCACAGCAAGCACGTCGGCAAGGTGCCCAACCGCGGTACCGGCGTCTTCCGGACGGCGACACACGTCAAACGCCTGCACCAGCACCTGCAGAAACTGGTCCAGGAAGAACGCTATGAAGAAGCGGCGAAAGTCCGCGATGAGATCCGCGCCCTCCAGCGTCAGCTGCCGGATGGCGGAAAGGGGGAATAAGCCATGGTCCACGATATGCTCCAGCAGCCGCTCTGCCCCTGGCAGGACGGCACGGGAAACTTCAACGATATCGTCATCGACAGCCGCGTCCGCCTGGACCGGAACCTGAAGAAATACGTCTTTCCCGATAAGGCGTCGGATACGGAACTGGCCGCCGTCCTCGAAGAGGGCAAACGCCAGATTGGTACCCTCGATACCTTGGGCCATGGGCGCTATACCTTCATCGGCCTCGACGAATTGTCGCCGCTGGAACGGGAAATGCTGGCAGTGAAACATTTTTCCTCGGCCAGTCATATCGAACAGCCCAAGCACCGGGGCCTCCTGCTCCGTGAAGACGGGGCCGTGTCGATCATGATCAATGAAGAAGACCATTTCTGCATCCAGACGGCAGCACCTGGTTTCGACCTCCAGCGCGTCTGGGACCAGGCGGCCCAGGTCGACGATGCCCTGGAAAGCCACCTGGATTTCGCCTTCCGCGACGATTTCGGTTACCTCACGGCCAGTCCGTCCCTGACCGGTACGGGCCTGACCGTCGGCGTGACCATCCACGTCCCGGCCCTGATCCTCATGAAGCGGTTCAACCGCATCGTCCAGGGCATTACTAAATTCGGCTTCACCGTATCCGGGATGTACGGCGAACGCAATGAATGTATCGGCAACATCTTCCAGATCACCAATCAGATTACCCTGGGAGTGACCGAAACAGATATCCTCGACCAGCTGCGCAAAATCGTCACCCAGATTGTCCAGGAAGAACAGAATTGCCGCAGCCTGGTCTGGGACCACAATGAAAATACATTAAAAGATAAATGGCTGCGTACTTACGGCACCCTCAGCCGGGCATGGCTCCTGGCCGACCAGGAATCCCTGGCCCTGGCCAGCGACCTGCGTTTCGGCATCGACATGGGGGTCATCCCCGAAGGCCCTCTGGCTTATGAAGCCATCATGACCGTCGTCGAACCGGCTTATCTGCAGCTCAAGGCCGGGACCGAACTGAACGGGGAAGAGCTGGAACACCAGCGGGCTGAAGCCGTGCAGCAAGTACTCATTGCTTACCGGAGGAAGTGATTTCCCATGATGAACAATCGTCTCACCAATGACGCTAAAGCCGTCCTGCAGTATGCGCAGGAAGTGGCACAGAAATTCCACCATTATTACGTAGGGACCGAACATATCCTGCTCGGTCTCGTTCTCAATACAGACGGCATCGCCGGCCTGCTCCTCAACCAGCTGGGCCTGACGCCGGAAAACGTTACCCGTGCCATCGAACAGCATGTCGGCTGGGGCCAGGATTCGCCGACGAAGCTGCGCCTGACGCCGCGGACGAAGCGGGCTATGGAACTGGCCGTCCGTGAAGCCAACCGGCTGGAACAGAACTATGTCGGCACAGAACATATGCTGGCCGGCATCCTCGAAGAAGGGAGCGGCATGGCCGTCCAGATTCTGGAAGATATGGACATCGACCCGGACCTGGTCTCCCAGCGCCTGAGCGAGCTTATGAACGATCCGGCCGTCGAAGGCGGCGATGCCGTACCGTCCAAGAATGGCAGCGACTTGTCCCAGTTCGGCCGCGACCTTAATGAATGGGCCAAACAGGGGAAAATCGACCCGGTCATCGGCAGGGAAAAGGAAATCAGCCGCGTCATCCAGATCCTCAGCCGCCGGACCAAGAACAATCCGGTCCTCATCGGCGCCCCTGGCGTCGGCAAGACGGCCATCGCCGAAGGTCTGTCCCAGCGCATCATCACTGGCAATGTGCCCGACAGCCTGCTGGACAAGCGCATTTTCTCCCTCGATTTGGCCAGTATCGTTGCCGGTACCAAGTACCGTGGTGAATTTGAAGAACGGATCAAGCGCATCCTGAAAGTATACTTCGACGACAACGTCAAGGCCTATGCTATGAACAGCGACGGCTCGTACCGCTACCTGGCAGACGAACGCAAGGGCAAGTCTGTCAACGCCCAGGATACATGCCAGCGCGAAGCTGAACGGCTGGCATCGGAACGGAAGAAGGCAGCCCGCCAGTTCCGCAACGTCGTCCTGCGCCCGCGTCCTGCTGAAGAAGACAAGTAAATTGACAAGCCTGCCGGTCTTTGCTACAATGAAAAGAAAAGCATTAGGAGGCATGGCATGGACTGGAAACGATTCAGCATGACTGGATTCAAGAATAAACGACCGATTACACGCATGTACGCGACGATGATCGCCTTATTGGTCATCGTGTCCCTGACAGGGTTCATCGACAGGGGGAAATCAGTGACCCTCGTCGCCGATGGCGAAACCCGCCAGGTATATACCCACGCTGTCAATGAAAAGGCATTGATGCGGGAAAACAATATCGACATCGGTGATTACGATGAAATCGATGTTTCGACGCAGAAACTCGACGACGGCAGCTACGTCAAGGTGCGCCGGGCCATCCCGGTCACCCTGGAGTACCGCGGACAGACCCAGGAAGTCTACACGGCCAAGCACAATTCCCAGGAAGTCGCCGAACAGTACGGCTATAATAAGGAAAAGTACCGCCCTTATGGCGACGTCCAGAAACCGCTCCAGGCGGGGCAGCACATCGTCATCGGCCACGTATCGCGCAAGACCATCACGGAAGATGAAGTCGTGCCCTATGCCATCGAAAGCATCCCTGATGAAACCTTGGGCCAGGGCGAAGAGAAAGTCATCCAGGAAGGGCAGAACGGCCGCAAGCGGGTCAAGCTGAACATCGTCAGCGTCGACGGCCAGGTCGCCGACAAGGAAACGCTGTCGACGGAGCTCATTTCGGAAATGCAGCCTCTGGTCCGCAAAGTCGGCACTAAGGAAACCGTTGAAATCAATACCAGCACAGGTGATGTATCCCACTACCAGAAGATCATCACCATGGAAGCGACGGCCTATCTGCCGACGGACGGCGACGGCCAGTGCATCACCCGCATGGGGACGCGGGCCCGTTATGGCGTCGTCGCTGTCGACCCCAACGTCATTCCCCTGGGCTCGACGGTCTTCATTCCCGGCTATGGCGTAGCCCGGGCCGAAGATACAGGCGGAGCCATCCTCGGCAACCGCATCGACCTCTGCATGGAAGACTACGATGCCTGCATGAACTTCGGCCGCCACACCGTACCGGTCTATGTCCTGAATTAAATTTTTCATTATCCGCTACGAACTGCAAACTTACAACTCAAAGCAAGGGCAGGCATTTGAAAAAATGCTTGCCCTTGTTTGTCATATATGCTATAATACCAAAGGTTTGAATACCAAACCCTAAAATACACACGCTTGGCGAGCTCAGCACTGTGCCCGTTCCCCGTGGGGAAGGGTGAAGATGAGCGATGACCGGGCGGAGGAAAAAACAGGAGGAATTACAATTATGGCAGTAGTATCTATGAAACAATTATTGGA
>OKSB01004033.1_pt1 | contig 10960 bp, 12 predicted proteins | sample 1601171 | NCBI WGS metagenome assembly OKSB01 (sample SAMEA3541496, study PRJEB24748) | human gut metagenome | biome: human gut; feature: human-associated habitat; material: faeces | place: China | collected 2012 | reverse complement strand
AGCAATGATTTGGAAGGGTGGAATTATGGGCGTTTGCATTGCAATGCTGATCGTTTACATTATTCCAACTACTTTACAAGCATATGAAATATGGAAAATTTGCAACGAGAATAATTGAAAATGAAAAAGAATCGACTTTATTGGACACGTAATATGATTCCTATTTTATGTCTCTTTGGGACATGCCTCAGTTTTGCTTCCCGAACTGTTTCTGAGGCTCAGGCAGGACTGTTCAGCTCGGATAATTTATTGCGAATGGCATTTCTTCCACTTGCCTTTTTCTCCATCCTATATTTTTCATGGGAGTGGAACCTGTTCAGAAGGGTGATCATACCGGCACCGTTGACATGGATCTTTCTTTTCTGGTTCTTATCAGCATTTGCATTTTTGAACAACAACTGGCTCTCGTACTCCTTTGTAAAATGGGTTGAATATTTTGTGGCCTTTATGGGTGCTGTCTATGTTGCAAGCATGACTCAAGTTGACGATGATTTTTCCGGAAAAGCGTTAAACGCTATAAAACTGTTTGTTTCATTCCTAATTCTAACGGTTCTTGTGGGAATCATTGTAAGTCCAACCAAAGCTCTCTACACAGGAGAAAATTCCTATTCTGCAATCAAGAACGCCTTGCTTCCGGTTTTGCTTAGTGGATGGATTATACCACTAAGTTCTACGAGCGTCGGTATGCTTTCTGGCATTCTCTTTTATGTTTTAATTGTGGAAAAGCTATCGATAAGGTAACGAGCCAGCTGAGGAGAGTGTATCTGGGAAGTTTGCCTGATTGCCTGTATCATTCTATCGCAGTCAAGAACTGCGATTTTTTCTGTCGCGCTCGCTTTTTTAGTTTATTTCCTGTTTTTTTATCGTGGTGCTGTATTAAAACTGCTTCTGTTTTTTCTTGGAATAGTCGTAGTCGTTTTCGGCGCATCCACAATTATGACATTTCTTCTCCGTGGACAAAGCCGGGACCTTTTGTTTTCTCTTTCCGGGCGCGCAGAGTGGTGGACATATGCATGGAACTATTTTTTGAAATCGTCATGGTTCTGCAAATTTTTTGGAAACGGATTTGCAGCAGGTGAGAAACTCGTGGCCGCACAGAGTAATGCAGTTATGTATACCTTGGACTCTGAATGGTTTGCTATTTTGATTTCCAATGGTTTACTGGGAGTTTTTCTTTATTTGATGTTTTGGCTTTCAACAATAAAGCAAATCTTTACGGCCTACCGTATCGATAGATCAAATGTTATTCTGGCGGAAACCGTTGGCGTTCTCCTTATTATTTTTGTGCGAACCTTCACTGTCACGACTTTGGCGGTGCATTCGTATTATGTTCTCATCTGCTTTTTTGCAATCTGCGCACTCTGCCATACACAAGAACAGTACTGAATCTGGAGGAATTGATCATGAAAAAATTCTGGCTAATGCTATATTATGGATTTGCGAGATTTTTACCCGCATACCCGATTCCGGGGTATCAGTTGGCATATTCCATTCGTCGTTCTATCTGCAAAAAGTTGTTTTTGAAAATGGGGGGGGGTACGCTGATTAAACGGAATGCTTATTTTGGAGACGGACATGGTATATCGATCGGCGAAAATTCCCAGATTGGATTAAATGCTGTTTTGAGCACGGATGTAACACTTGGTGACAATGTTGTGATGGGACCAGATGTTATCATTTACTCCAATTCGCATGAATATGCGGATGTGAATATCCCCATCAACCAGCAGGGCATGAAAAAGAGCAACCCGGTAACGATAGGCAACAATGTCTGGATCGGTGCTAGAGTTGTCATTCTTCCGGGCGTGACGATTGGAGATAATTGCATCATAGGCGCAAATACTGTGGTGACAAAATCTGTTCCGGCCAACTCTGTAGTTACCGGCTATGCAGGACGAGTTGTAAAGACAAGAACATAACTACACATCAGGGGGAGGACAAGTATGCTTCTTTTGGAAAAAGTATTTCAGATTATCAATGAAAGCGGACTGGACTATTGTATCCAGAATAAATATGAAATGATGCCCGAAGAAATCCCGTCGGACATCGATATGATGTATCGCAATGCGGACGAATCTTTTTTGGATCAGCTGGTTATCAAAGTTGCTAAAGAGACCCGGCTTTTGGTCACACAGAAAATCGTACAAGGCTATTATGAATATACTTATATCCTTTCGTATCCGATCCCTCAAAAAAGATTCCAGCTGCAACTTGATTTTTACAGTGCGATTTCCCGCAAGGATTATCCCAATGTTATGCCGGCAGCAGTGATGCTGGAGAATAAGCGGTTGGAGCATGTTTTTGGCAAGGAAGCAGCAGTGCTGATCAAACGCTGTGTTGATACACTCGACTGCAATATTTTTGAGGAGAACAAGGCAGTCTTTCGGAAAAGCGTGAAGGCAATCTCTCAAAAAAATTGGGCAAGCAGCAAGTTCCAAATCATGTATCGTAAATTCCAAATCTTCGAGGTCATCCCGAAACGAGTGATACACAAATCCGGAATCAGTGTGGCATTCTTATCCCCGGATGGTGGTGGAAAATCGACGGCGATCAAGGCGGTTTCGGAGCAAGTGTCCGGAAGTTTTTATGGAAATGTTGAGCTTTACTTCCGCCCGCATTATCTGTCGAATGCGGGTTCGTATAAGCTATACAATAAAACCTCAGAAGAAACAACAAACACTGACCCGCACGGAAAAAAATTGAATGGAAAAATCAAGTCCTTCCTCCGGTTTTCTTTCTATAATCTTGATTTCATCATCGGCACATGGATGAAGATAATTCCGCTTAAAATAAAGAAAAAGCTGGTCATTTTTGACCGATACTACTACGATTACTATGCAGACATGGCTCGATATCAATACTCGCTGCCCACCTGGGTCGCTAAAATGTTTGCATGGTGCATTCCCTCTCCGGATTTGATTTTTGTCTTGGACGCTCCGGCTGAGATTTTGTACCAGAGAAAACAAGAGCTGCCAATAGAGGAACTTCGGAAACAGCGCGAAGCGTTCAAAACATTTGCTGAAAACAAACGAAACGCGGTTCTAGTTGATGCCACTCAGGATGCAAAGCAGGTTGCAGATTCTATTACAGAAAAAATTCTGCGCTATAAGGCAGAACAAACAGCCAAACTGATGCATTGCACATTGGATGATGAGGGTGTGCCAGTATAATGAAATGGATCGATTTTAAAAAACAGCTTCAGAGCATTGGTGTGACAGAAATCACAGATGGTGCTCTGTATATGGCATTGCCCTCTTTTGAAAATGTCCGATGGCTTGTTCCGCTGAAGGATAAGCATAGTTTTCGGTCGGCACTTCAGCTTTATATTCCCAATACATTAAAAGGAAAACTCTATAAATTTTCGATGGAGCATCTGCCGCTCCCTCTCTTGCGCCGGTGTTCAGCCAAAATTGTCCGGTTGGATTACAAAAATGGTCGGTTTTTTGCTCCGCATAATGAAGCATGCCAGCCGGCATTTTATGTCGGAAATGAGGGAAGTGACAGCAAGGCAACGATTCAGATGCTGAAAAATGGAGTGCCATTTTCGTATATCAAATTTACGGAAAATCCGCAAATAGCAGTTCTATTTGAAAGAGAGGCAGCAACACTCAATAAGGTCTCTGGCATCCAGTCGGCAGTGCTGCCACAGGTTTTGCAATGCTGTCATGAAAATGGCTTGTATTTCTTTGAGACATCTTCCGTATGTGATCATCGCGCACAGCCATCCTTTGAACTTTGCAGTCTGCACAAAGAATTTTTATTAGAATTGGCCGACTATACTTTTGTCGAAAATGGAGCTGCAGAATGGGCTGCACAGATGGAAAATAATTTAGGAAGCCTCGGCTCCGCTCTTTCATGGATGAAAACGATGTTCCTGAACACAGCAACTCCGGAATTCTTGGCCAATGTAAAATTTGATTTGAACCATGGTGATTTTTCTCCTTGGAATTGTGTTGTTGAAAACGGAAAACTTTCAGTTTTTGACTGGGAATACGCATCTGCCCCGAAACCCGCCTTCCTTGACGCGGTTCATTTTATATTGAAACCGATTCTTCTCAAAAAAACAGCTGAAGTCGGATCTTTGATTGGTGAAATCAAAAAAATCTCCGATTATCTGAGGGAAGTAGGATGCGCAGCAATATCCAGTGAGGCACTTCTTACAATCTATCTGCTCGACCAGTATATACTATATACACTCCGCTCAGAGAAAAAAACGACTCAAGAACAAGAGCAACTGGATTTATGGAAGAAGTATCTGATGTTACTGAGTCAAAGTGGAAAAGGTGTTTGATACTATGGAAAATATATTGATCTCCGCATATGGCTGTGAGCCGGACAAAGGTTCTGAGCCGGGAGCCGGCTGGAATTGGGCTGTGGAAGTGGCGAAGCGTCACAAAGTTACCGTGCTGACGCGGGCAAACAATCGTTGCTCCATTGAAAAGGAACTTCAGGTAAATCCAAGACCCAATATGTCTTTTATTTACTATGATCTTCCGGAAAGTATCAAAAAATACAAAAAGGGGCAAAAAGGTGTCCAGCTTTATTACGCGCTATGGCAAATCGGCGCATACCGGTATGTAAAAAGATTGAACCAACAGCATAAATTCTCAATGGTATTTGCAGTCACTTTCGGAACGATGTGGCTTCCAACATTGATGTATAAACTAAATGTACCCTTTGTCTGGGGTCCATTGGGCGGTGGCGAAGGTGTTCCGGAAGTGTTATGGCCGCAGCTTACAAAAAAGCAGGCCTTGATTGAGCGGGTGCGAAAAATCAACAAGTATATCTGCCTGACAAACCCGTGGTTCCATTCTGCCTGCAAACACGCTTTGGCATTGATTCTGCGGACGGAAGATTCCTTGAACTGTATCCCGCTGAAATATCGGAGCAAATGCAGCATGATGATCGAGACAGGCGTTTCGCAGGAACAATGTGATGCCCTTGAGCAGCTTCCTAAAAAGGTAGGGAAAGATTTTGTTGTCAGTGGTCGGTTAGTTGGACTGAAGCTGGTCGATGTTGCGATACGGGCAATGGCAGAGGTCGTAAAGGTACATCCGGAGGCTTCTCTGCGTATTGTAGGCGGCGGCGAATGTGAATCCGCTTTGAAACGCTTGACCCAGCAGCTTTCGCTGGAGCAGAATGTTGTTTTTACCGGAATGCTAAAAAAAGAGCAAAGCGTTCAGGAAATCAAAAATGCGGCGGCATTGGTCGTAACGAGCGGAAGAGAAGGCGGCACATGGGTGCTGTACGAAGCGATGATGTGCAAGACCCCCATTATCTGTATGGATACATCAGGAATGCACATTTTGGTGGAAGATGATGGAGGCATCAAACTTCCGGTCGCAGACTACAATACAATGGTCAAAAAGTTTGCAGAGTCAATGCTCTGGGTTCTGGAACACCCGGAGCAGGCAGCTGAAATGGGAGAAAACGGTTACAAGGCAGTCCGAAGCAAATGGACATGGGAAAACAAAGGACTGTTCTTTGAAGATGTTCTGGAGAAAATAAAATGAAGCAGCTCTGTCTGGAGGAAAAAATCATCAATGAAAGTTTTAGTTGTACATAATTTTCATCGTTCCGGTTCAGCAAGCGGAGATGATCAGGTTTTCAAGCACGAAACTGCTATGCTGAAAAACGCTGGAATCGAGCTGTTAAGGTATACGATTCACACAGATGAATTTGACAAGAAGAACAAAGCGGGAAAGCTGTTGGCAAGTCTCGATATGTTCTGGTCCCCCAAAACATATCGAGACATTCAGAGAATCTGCAAAGAGGAAAAGCCCGATATTGTCCATGTACACACATTTTTTCCGTTGCTCTCTCCTGCTGTTTTTGTTGCTGCACACCGAAGCGGCGTAAAAGTGATACAAACACTGCATGATACCCGTTATGTCTGTCCGAACGCATCTTCTATTTGTAATGGTGAATTGTGTACGCTGTGTACAGATGGAAAGTATTTTCGGATGGTATCAAAAAAATGCTTCAAGAATTCCAAAGTCCAATCTTTGGCGGCAGCATTGATTTTTGGGGTTCATCGTTGGAACCGCACCTTCTATCGAAATATCGACCGCTACATTTATCTGAATGAATCTCAAAAAGCTCTGTTTTTGAAAGCTGGATTTTCCTCTCGCAAGTTGGTAAAAAAATACAACAGTGTTCCGGAACCCACGCCTGTAAATTCGGAGAGAGACCTTCCACAGCGGTATGCTGTATATTGTGGTCGAATCGGTCAGGAAAAAGGAATCTCTGTATTATGCAGTGCATGGGAGAAGCTTCCTGATGTGCCGTTGGTGATTATGGGCGCTGGTCCTCAGGAGGACATGCTGAACCAATTCATCAAAACACATCCCGATTTGCAGATTCAATACCTAGGCTATGTGCCGCATGATGAATGTCAGGGTATTATGGGGAACGCAGAATTTGTACTGCTTCCGTCTATTTGCTACGAGGGCTGTTCCATGACAGTCATTGAGGCATTCAGTCTTGGGAAACCTGTTATAGCAACAGATATTGGCTTTATGCACGAAGCGATATCCGCTGTCGGCATGAATACTGAGTTCCCTATGAAGGACTATAACGCGCTGAGCCACAAAGTCATGGAACTTTGGAACGATCCGGATTTGTGCAGCCAATATGGGAAAATCGCCCGAAACGAATACGAAAATAAGTATTCTGAGTCAATCGATATTACAAATCTGATGAAGATATATTATGATTGTATCAGCGAGAATAGCTAAGTGGAAAATTTCGGAACTTTGGGATAAGGGTATCTGGAGCCAATGTGGAAAATCATTCAGCAGCTTTGCGAGGATATTCGTGGTAATCTGACTGTGTATGAAGCTGTTGTCTTAATGATGACCGCTTTGGGGTCATGGCGGTGTCATGGCAAAAACCGAGTGATTCCGGTTGGATATAGTATATTTTTGATTCTTTATATCACGCTTCTGCGTCGAGCACCAGAGTATAATGAAGCGATTCGTTACCATATATCATTCCTGCCCGATGTGAAAGTTTGGACAGGAAATCTGCTGAATGTTATTTTATATGTTCCACTTGGAGGAACGATATATAACATGGTTGCTTCCATAAAAGGTACTGCGTTTGCGGCATTGCTTTCATCCGTTCTCTGTGAAATGATCCAGTATTTCACGCATAGAGGTGTGGCAGATATCAACGATGTGCTATTCAATGTAATCGGCGCATGTGCAGGGGCATTACTGTTCAGAGCATTTAGAGCTTTTAAGAAGAAAAAAGACCTTCAATAAGTTAGCCGTAAAATGTGAAATAAAACACGCGAGGAATAAAAAATGAAAGATTTGATATACCTTGAGGGCGCGGAAGGCATGGAAAAATTAGCGTCTTATGCTGTTGCGCGAAACCTGATCCCGTTCTTTGGTGCTGGTTTTTCCGCAGGTGCAGAAGCTCTTAATGGAAGCGTTCCAGATTGTGCTGCAGCACAGGAATACATGAAAAAAGCACTCATTGAGGAGAACCCAGAGTGTGCGGACTATCTTGCAGAGCTGGATTTTACGGAGCTTGCAGGTGAATTTTATAATGATGTTCCGGAACTCAAACGTGCGAGATATTTTGAGGACAATTTCACAGATGTGAAATTGGGGGGACAACTTAAAAGCCTTCCTGCATGAAATAGATTGGCCCTATGCATATACCATCAATTTTGACGATGGCATTGAGCAAAGTGTTCCGGAAGGAAACACAAAATTTCGCATTGTTCTGCCTTATAGAGGATTCCGCAAGCCGAGAAGTTCTGTCCGGCTGTTATATAAATTACACGGGAATGCCGAATATGAATGCCGCTATTACAGGAATTCGGACAGAATTTGGTAAATGGATAGCTGATGGAATGAAAGATGTCTGACAAAAAGACAAAATCTGGTGTTATTTGGCAAAAAAAACGCTAAGCCGATAGACCCTATTGCTGAGTATATTGTATAGCTTACAAACCTTCGAAGGAGTAACAGATATGGCTGGGAACAAGGCTGTGTTGCTCATGTATGCGAGACGACCGCAGTGAGTAACAGAAAACGATTTTTCCGGCTAAAGCACATATTGCATTTAATCGAAGGTTTACTTTTGTAACGAGGTAACCAAGAATGGGAAAGTATTTTGGAACCGATGGCTTCCGTGGCGAAGCTGGAATCACTCTGACCGCAGATCATGCCTACAAGGTTGGCCGCTTCCTCGGCTGGTACTACAATGCACTGCGCGCGCGCAACGGCAACAACGAGCCTGCACGCATCGTCATTGGCAAGGACACTCGCCGCAGCTCCTATATGTTCGAGTATAGCTTGGTTGCTGGTCTGACTGCTTCCGGCGCAGATGCCTATCTGCTTCACGTCACTACCACGCCGTCTGTGGCTTATATCGCCCGCGTGGATGATTTCGATTGCGGTATCATGATTTCTGCCAGCCATAATCCCTACTACGATAACGGCATCAAGCTGATCGACTGCTATGGCGAGAAGATGCCGGAGGAAATCTTGCTGTTAGTCGAGGATTACATTGACGGAAAGCTCCATGTCTTCGATAAGGACTGGCCGGAGCTGCCATTTGCCCATCGTGAGCATATCGGCTGCACGGTGGACTATGTGTCCGGCCGCAACCGCTACATGGGCTATCTGATTAGCCTCGGAATCTACTCTTTTAAGGGCGTCAAGGTTGGTCTGGACTGCGCCAACGGTAGTTCCTGGAACATCGCTAAGTCTGTGTTCGATGCGCTGGGTGCTGACACCTACGTCATCAATGCACAGCCCAACGGTACGAATATCAATAACAATGCTGGATCTACTCACATTGAGGGCTTGCAGAAGTTCGTGGTAGAGAAGGGTCTGGATGTTGGTTTCGCCTATGACGGCGATGCTGATCGTTGCCTGTGTGTGGATGAAAAGGGTAGTGTGATCACTGGCGACCATATCCTGTATATCTACGGCTGCTACATGAAGGAGCGCGGCAAGCTGCTGACCAATACCGTCGTTACCACGGTCATGTCCAACTTCGGCCTGTATAAGGCTTTTGATGAGAAGGGCATCGGCTACGCCAAGACCGCAGTGGGTGACAAGTACGTCTATGAGTACATGGCTAAGAACGGATGCCGTATCGGCGGTGAGCAGAGTGGTCATATTATCTTCAGCAAGTACGCCAGCACTGGTGATGGTATCCTGACCAGCCTGAAGATGATGGAAGTAATGCTGGCCAAAAAGCTGCCCATGAGCAAGCTGGCAGAGCCTCTGAAGATCTATCCGCAGGTGCTGGAAAATGTCCGTGTGACCGATAAAAAGGCTGCGCAGAACGACCCGGCGGTGCAGGAGGCCGTCAAAGCCGTAGCCGAGGCATTGGGCGATACCGGTCGTATTCTGGTGCGTGAGTCCGGCACGGAGCCTGTTGTGCGTGTGATGGTGGAGGCTCCCGACCACGACACCTGCCAGAAGTACGTGTCTCAGGTCGTGGAGGCCATTAAGAACAAGGGCTACGCGGTCTGAACGCAACCTTGATGCAGCATACGGGTTGATGTATATTTCACCTGTGCCCTTGAAAACTAGTTTTTAAAGGGTTATATTTGAACCGTGGGGAATTTTTCACGGTTTTGCCGCTCGAAACTTTGCACACCTCTACGTGGTGGGCGGCAGGCAACACAAGTAATTGTGGCTAAGATGCGGAGAGGAAGAATGTGCTGCACCACAAAGCTAAAATGTGGTATATAGAATCTTTGCTAGATTCAAGCAGAAAGAATGCTCGGCTACAGGAACCTTGAGTTTATTATAGTTAAATTATGACTGGAACATCAACGCATGTTATTGAAACTTGTGTCAGAAGCAGAATAGATGGATTCGGAGATTATGGAGACTATCTTTATCGAGAGCTTTCGGAACGTGATTATGGTGTTGATGCCATAACTGAATGTTTTGAAGATGGAATTCCAACTGGTAAAATTGGCTTTTTACAAATTAAAGGGACGAGCAAAGAGATTGCTCCGCTGAAGAATACCCCCCTGTGGTTTCATGTTCGGGCGTGTCAATATCAAACCTCTATTACGTAAAGCAGAATCATATCCCGGTTATTCTTATATATGTGTCGTTGAAGGGTGAATGCCCGGTGTACTATGCTGATTTGAGGGACATTGCACAAGATACTGAGTTCGAAAAAGAATCTGGATGGGTAATCGTGCATATTCCACAGGATAATATTGCTTTTGATGACATTTCACCAATTTTGAATATCATTAATAGATGTTATGTATAAAAATCATCACTGCCTTTGCAAGTACACCTTACTTGTCTCGTTAAGATAAGTTAGAGAAGAAAAATATCTACAGAAAACGAGAGATAGAACAATGGGAAAACTGCAGTATGACAGCTTTTATAAGTTTATTGTTTCAGTGGGATTCTTGCTCATAGTTGCGCCTGTTTTTTTGTTACACTTTTGGATGTCTGGTATATATGATTTGGCAATTACACAGCAGGATTTAGAGGCTCTAGCACCGAGTGCAGCGGAACTTTTATCCATGAAAATGGACTGCGTTAACATGGTGCTATCAAAACTGCCGATTATTTTCATATGTGTAGAGGCTGTGGGGGTAGGATTGTTTATATGGGGATGTTATAAGTGGTACTCGATTCAGAAATATTTGGATAGTATTTCTGAGCTTGATGTAAAGGAAAAAAAACATCCGCTTGAAGCAGATGACACCGGAGGAAAAACTCCAAAAAATAACTGAAGAAGCCAATGAAGAAGCTGAAGAAATGAAAGCTGCAGATAAAGCGTCAGATGTTATTGAGGTAAAAGCCAACGAGGGAGAAGAGCGAAATAAGGATAAGATTGCTTTAGGTTTAGAAGTTGAAAAACTCTATTTTGATAGGTTGAAAAGGGAAATCGGAAGCAACTATCAGATTAGACGAAATGTGAAACTGGACAAATTTGAGTATGATATCATTGCACGTTC
>OKSB01004032.1_pt1 | contig 10960 bp, 9 predicted proteins | sample 1601171 | NCBI WGS metagenome assembly OKSB01 (sample SAMEA3541496, study PRJEB24748) | human gut metagenome | biome: human gut; feature: human-associated habitat; material: faeces | place: China | collected 2012 | reverse complement strand
GGCCGGCATCATCGGCCTGGTCTCCATGTCCGGCGTCGTCGGCCGGGTCATCCGCCGGGCCGCTTCGGACCTGTTCACGTCGGGACCGGCTTCGTCGGCCGGCCTCCTGCGGACCCAGCAGGACCTGCCCATGAGCCAGATTGTCACGGGAACCCTGGCCATGTGCGCCCTGTTCACGCTCTTCTTCCACGTCACCTGCTCGCAGAACATCACACAGACCCTGCTGGCCGGGGCGATCATCCTCATCTTCTCGTTCCTCCTCTCCGTCGTCGGCATCAGCTCCATCGCCTTTACGGGGAACGAACCCGTTTCGGGCATGACCATCTTCATGATCATCGTCTCGGCCGTCTTCATGGGCAATGCCGGCATGAGCGGCAGCTCCGGCATCATCGCCATCCTGCTCATGGCCGCCTTCCTCTGCTCGACCCTGGCCGTAGCTGGCAACTTCATGTCGGAACTGAAAGTCGCCTACCTGACCGGGGCAACGCCGAAGAAGATGCAGCAGTGGCAGATCCTGTCCATCATCGTCTCCAGCTTCATCGCTGTCGGCGTCATCTTCCTCCTCGACCACGCCTACGGCTACACGGGATCGGGCGCCCTGGCAGCACCGCAGGCCAATGCCATGGCAGCCATCGTCAAACCCATGATGGACGGCGGTGCCGCTCCCTGGCCGCTGTACATGGCCGGCGCCTTCTTCGCCTTCCTCTTGTGGATGATGAAGGTCCCGCCCCTGGCCTTTGCCCTCGGCGCCTACCTGCCCATGGAAATCAACACGCCTGTCCTCATCGGCGGCCTCGTATCGTACTTCGTCTCCCACAGCAGCAAAGACGACGCCCTCAACGCCCTGCGCCTCAGTGAAGGCAGCACCGTCGCTTCGGGCTTCGTCGCCGGCGGCGCCATCGGCAGCCTCATCAGCGCCGTCCTGCACATCGGCGGCATCGACTGGTTCCTCAAAGACTGGGTCGTCACGCCGGGAGCCACCTACCTCGGCATCGTCGCCTACTTAGTCATGTGTGCCGTCATCTACACCGTAGCCTGCAAGGTCAAAAAAGTATAAATATTAAAAGGGCTTATCGCATGTGCGATAAGCCCTTTTTCTGCAAACTACAAACTAAAAACATTTTTACTCAGAATATTTTGACTAAAAAGTTTCTGAGTAAAATCTTTCTGAGTAAAATTATACCATGCCCTTTGTTGCCAGTCCATGCCTCGAAACGGGGCGGCGAACTCTATGTCCACATAGAAAAAGGCCGCATCGCCCTGGCTGGCTATGCGGCACTCTATGCAGAATCGGATTTGAAGATTTAGAATGGCCGACAAGGATGACCGGTCACATTTGCAGTTTATTCTTTAGGGTCTATCAAGTATTCTTCCATATCATCAAAAAAGCCTTCCCTGATCATCTTCTGAACCTTGGGCGTTTTAAACACTTCTTCAATAGGAGTATCCCATTCACCCGAATTGTGTACCCTATAATCAGATATTCTGGCCAGTAATTCTCTTTGAGCATCTTCAGGAAAACTTTTCCAGGTGCCATCTTCAAACCACTCTTCCAGAGATTCTGTATCCGCTCTTTTTATATCTTCTACGGTCATTATCAGACTTCATCCCCAGTCAGAATCGCATAGGCTTTCTTATACTTTTCCACCCGTTTTAAATCCTTGTCTGTTACGTTCGGCAGACGGGTTAAATCCATATTATTTCTTAAATCAGCCTTCTTGACAGCAATCGCTAATGGATTACCAGATTTTTTAACTCCCCGTACATAGTCCAGATAGGGTACCTTATCATCATGAGTCAAAAGAGAAACGGCATCGGCTACCTCTTTCCCGAATAATGAAGAAAGAGTTTCCTTCGTCATCTCCGTATCCTCTAAGGTATCATGCAACATACCGACTACAGCATAGTCTTCTCCCAAAGGCAGTACAGCGTTAGAAACCGACGTTAAATGGCACATATAAGGTTTTCCCGCCTTATCAGTCATACCGGCGTGATATTTTTCAGCCACTTCAGCTGCTAAAGAAAGTTTTTTACCCAATGCTACCAATCCTCTTTCCCTAATTCATGGAGAACATCAATTTCATCTTCCTAATCCCCAAAACCATCTCTATTCATACGTATCACCTCACATATTCATTATAACATAGTATGAATTTATTATCTGAATGTTTTAATTCAATGCTGCTCCAAAAGCCTGCTTTACCTCATCAGAATCTTTGCCCGAAATGGTTCTCCCGGTTGCCTTCTCGATGGCGGCCAAGAGCTTTTTTGCCCGGTCGATAATAAAGTTTTGGAAATCATCCGCACGGAGCAAGTTATGATCAATCCAATGAGATTCTACATATTTGTCAAGATCAGCAGACGATACCGAGCCTTTCTTCTCGAGTCGTTTAAGATAGGCAGAAGGAGCATTGCCTCCAATTTCACGATTGCTTCTTGCAGAGAGCGGTGTCTTGTTCACAACGCTATTCCATTTGAGTTTGTCGTATCCGTTCTTAGTACAGTAATCTCTCGGGAATATATGATGAATGTCGATTTTTTCATTTGAAAATGTTGAGAAATCCATCTCCATACCAGAAATGAAATCCTGGGCATGGTTTTTCAAGATAAGCGCCATCACCCCTTTGTAAGCAGCAGACTGGCGGGACTGCATTCCGAGCAGGCGCATCGGGTTGAAGTAGAAATCAGTCACGGTCTTTGGCAGGTTTCCGTTATTGTTAATCCAATTCACGACCTGAACAATATCGTTCGCGTATCTGGTTTCGTTCGCCGAACCATACAGTTCACCAAATACACCGCACCAATACCACTGTTTGACCTTGTATCTGACAGAAGTTGTGTAGATTCTGTTACCATCCATAAGAGCCGTGCAAACAGCCGAGAGAGGTATCAGCTGGGTACTATACGGAAGGTCATAGCTTGAAAAAATCCGTTCTTCTTTCAGTAACTTCTCAGCAAGCGAAAAGCCATTGCATAAGCTGTCAGCATATTTTTTGTATGCGTCGAGCGTCAAATTAAGCACATCCTTCTTTTTGCAGCTGACCGTCCCCCCTGCTTTAAACGATGAAAGTAAGGTCAACGCTGTCAGAAAATCGGTTGCTGTTACCTTTGACAACAGGTCACCGGAAAAATACCTTTTCCTTCTATCTTCCCAATCTTGTCTAAGCTGGAAGTCATCCATTGCAAAGATGGCTGTAACAAGTTCAAATACAGTCAGCGAAACACCTCCCGTATTTACATTCTCAAAAACCTGGCATACTGCTTCTTTCGGGGTAGTTTTATCAAGAAGAATGACCGGTATCTGATACTGTTGCGTCGGATTAATTATCTGTGAGAACAACTCTGTAAACTGTTTAATCACCCCGACATCATAATTGTAATATTTATAATACTCATTCTGCCAATTCTGTTCTTCCGATGTATCCAGTATGATATTCAGCGGAAACATCTTGAGTTCAAATTCCTGTTCTCTTGTAGAAAGGTCTATATCGACTTTCCTGCCAAAATTAGATGTAATTTTCTTACTCGCAGGTACAGAAATCACGACTTCTTCATTATTGGCCTTTGGATTGAGAGCCTTCTCAATATTAAGGTAATAGTAGCAGTCGATGGGCGTTCCCTTATCGGTCTTCGTCTGCACTGAATTTCTGCTGTAAAGCGCATTATAAAGAGACGTCAGACGCTGCTGACCGTCAAGAATCAGTTCATCTGGTACAGTAGCTGGATCCACCGGCGAACCTTCAATCGGTTTGTGTTGGAATCGAATGCTCGCATTCCCATACTCAAGGAACATTGCCGCACCAACCGGAAAATTGTGAATGACGCTCAAGATTAGTGATCGGATACGGCCATCATCCCATACCCAGCCTCGCTGAAAATCAGGAAGCTGGGCAGCGCCACTGTCCACCTCTTTCATAAGTTCGATAAGCTGCCTATCATTTGTCTTCATCTTCTATCGCTGGTCCTTTCTTTTTTTCTTACTGATTTTGTACAAATTATTTCTTTCAACAAGGCCACGAGCTCGACGCATCTCGAATTTCAGAACGTTCCAGTTGGTCATCAGCTTCCTGAATCACTTCAAGAATCGGCTTAACGAGATACGAAACTCTATCCTCGTAGCTAAGATAGCATAATACATCACTGCATTTTTCCTTACTCTACCACTTTGTATTTATTTTTGATTGTTATTAATTTCTGAAACAAGATTGGGCAATTTTACATTAAAAAAATATGCGAGTTCTTTCTTCAGCTCTTTTTTTGCCTTTTTCTCTGGCATATTAAAATAAGCCATAGTCTTTTTTATATCTGCTGTTTCGACAATCTCTTCTAAATCTGTAGAATTTGCTTGATTGCAAGTTCTGTCCAAATAATCAAATAAATCTACCATCGTTAGTCGATTGACACCAAATTTTTCAATTTCTTCTTGTAACGCCTTTTCCAGCGGCCTATATGTCCATTGTCCTGTATATCCAGCGGCATCTATTGCACTTGTTAGTGCATGTAATATATTTATATAGCCATCAGGGACATAAAGAGGTGGATAGTCAATAATATAATGATCTTTTTCATAAGATAGTACTTGCAGATCTGTACTTATTTCCCATGATATTCCATCTGGAGTGCAACACTCGGCTGCATAGTATGTATTCCCCTTATATGAATCTTTTTCTACTCTGATAACCATAGCAACGTCATCAGAATAATTTTGACCATTACTTTTTTTGTCATCCATTGTGCGCTCTCCTTTACGCCTCCATCTGATCCGTCCACATTTCACATTGCTGAAGGACTGTCTTCATGGCATCTGCCATCCCTTCTGGTGGATAATGATATTTATGGAGCAAACGCTTAACCATCCGTCTCATACCAGCTCTTGCAGATTCTTTCAAGTTCCAATCTACGGTCCTGGATTTACGTAACTGGTCGGTCAGTTCTCTCGTCATTGCTACTAATTGATCATTCGTATATACATCTTTCACTGCTTCGGGACGTGTCAATGCATCATAGAAGGCCATTTCTTCGTCGGATAACCCTAATGCATTACCGGCCTTACTAGCGTTAGCCATATCCTGCGCCATTTTCATGAGCTCATCGATAACTTCTTCGTTGGTGAGCATGCCGTTTAAATACGAATGCATAGCTTTACTAAGCATATCCGAAAATTTCTGGGATTTTACCAAATTGGTCCGTTGGTAAAGATGGACTTGTTCGGCAATCAATTTTTTCAGGATTTCGATAGACAAGTTTTTCTGCGGCATTTTGGTGATTTCTTTCAGATAGGCCGTATTAAACAGGTTAAACTCTTTATCTGCATCCGTAAACAGATTGATAATTCCGCTACTCTTGACCGTCTGCTTTAATAACTCGTTGATTTGTCGATTGATTTCTTTTAACTTCAGTGGTTCCTTGCCCTCCAACTTATTAAGAATCGACCGTACCGTTTCAAAATAGGCTTCCGACCTTCTTTCTTCCGCCTTGGCCAAACTTTTACTGAGGGAAAACGCTTGCTTCATCAGCAGAGATTCCGTAAGAAAGTTTTTCTTGATTTCTTCCCGCCCCGGCCGCACCATGAAGTCCACGCCATCACGAATTAGTTCTGCCCGCCGCAGGTCACTGTCTGTCGTCAAGAATTCTTGATAATTAAACCCATAAAATTGTTCCTGGCAGACCTGCAATTTTTCCTTGAATTTTAAATACGCCGTCTTGGCTACATCCATCTGACCATAGTTCTTTTGGTCCCGTTTGGTGTATTGATTCATAGCTACTTTTAAAGCCGAGGCAATTCCGATATAGTCCACTACCAGTCCACCGGCTTTATCTTTGTAGACCCGATTGACACGAGCAATAGCCTGCATCAAGTTGTGGCCTTTCATAGGCTTAAAAATATACATCGTAGACAAAGACGGCACATCAAAACCGGTCAGCCACATATCGACTACAATTGCAATTTTCAGCTCACTGGAATTATCCTTAAATTGATTAGCCAGTTCTTCTTTATGGGCCTTATTGCCAATAATTTCTTTCCATTCCGGTGGATCCTGATTGCTCCCCGTCATGACTACCGCGATTTTCTTTTTCCATTCCGGCCGTAGTTCTAATATCTTATGGTAAATATGCATAGCAATGGGGCGGGAATATCCCACAATCATGGCCTTTCCAGATTGTTCATACTGCCGATAGTTTTCATAATGATCGATGATATCCGAGCAAAGAGATGTAATGACTTCATCTCGATCCAAGAGGCTTTCCAAGTTACTTAGTTCGTGTTTACTTTTTTCAATGGCTCCCGGTTCAGCTTCGCTAGCTAGCTCTGCATATTTTTGGTCAATCTGCTCTAATACTTTCTGATCCAGATTGAGCTTAATAACCCGGCTTTCGTAGTAAATAGGCAACGTAGCGCCATCAGCTACAGCCTGTGTCATATCATAGATATCAATATAATCCCCAAACACTTCAATGGTATTTCGATCTTCTAAGGCAATGGGCGTACCCGTAAAACCAATATACGTCGCATTAGGCAGGGCATCTCGTACTCTGCGGGCATTACCGATGGAAATTTTACCAGTTTTAGCATTAACCTTTTCTTCAAACCCATATTGGCTTCTATGGGCTTCATCGGCCATGACGACGATATTTTTCCGTACAGACAACGGTTCGTCCGTTTCTTCGAATTTCTGCATGGTCGTAAAAATGATTCCATTAGCCGTTCTCCCATCCAGCCAGTCCATTAAGCCTATTTGTTTCGAAGCTGCTTTCTTTTCGTCTTCAGATAGTTTTCGTTTATCCGCATGAATAGCTGTTTGACGTAAAAAGTCTTTACATTTACTAAACTGAAAAAACAACTGATCATCCAAATCGTTCCGATCCGTGATAACAACCAAAGTTGGACTATCCATAGCCTGCTGCAATAGGTGAGCATAGAAGACCATGGACAATGATTTACCGCTCCCCTGGGTATGCCAGAATACACCGCCTCGTCCGTCTCCCCCTTTGCCACTGGCTTTAACCGTAGATTCTACGGCCTTGCGTACGGCAAAATACTGGTGATACGCTGCTATGATTTTGACATCACCACCACTCTCTTTCGAAAAGCAGATAAAGTTATGCAGGATGTCTAGGAAGCGATTTTTTTCAAACATCCCTTTGAATAAGGTCGTAAAATCGGCAAAGCGGGTTTCTTCATAATTCCCATCAACGGTCTTCCATTCCATAAACCGTTCCAAGCTGGCTGTAATAGAGCCAGCACGGGTCTGGGACTGATCACTGATGACGCAGAAGGCATTATAAATAAATGCGCTCTCGATGGATTTCATATAGTTTTGAATCTGGAGATAGGCATCTTTAATGGTCACTTCATCGTTCTTGGGGGATTTTAATTCAATCAAAACAACGGGCAGTCCATTTAAAAAGATGACTACATCGGCTCGTTTGGTTTCAAAGTCTTTAAAGGTCCATTGATTGGCCACGATAAAACTATTATTGGCCACATGGTCATAATCCACTAATTTAACTAACGTAGACCGTGATGCTTCCCCATCACGATATGTGACTTCAACGCCATTTTGGAGATAGTCCATAAATACTTCATTTTTAGAAACCAGTGTCCCCGCTTCATAATTTTTTATCTTATAGATGGCTTCATCAATCGCCTGGGACGGCAATTTAGGATTTACAGTTTCCAATGAATTTTTGAGCTGATCTTCCATAATCGGATCTGTAAGATCTCGTGGAAAATCAGGTCCATAACAATATGTATATCCCATATTTTCAAACAATTCTATAATGGAATTTTCATAACTTGCTTCTGTATAAGAAGATTCCATAATGCATCCTCCCATTTCTCGAAACTTAAAAATATCAATTAACACGCTACTCCTTGAATGGATAAACAAGAATTTAGCGGCTTAAAAGTCGATGTCGGAAACATCAAGCTCGCCAGACATAAGTCTGGGCAATAATGAGTCCCTGAGCATTGAAAGTCTTTCGTTTTCAAGCATTCCATTAGTGATCAATGCAAGCATTGGAGTAGCTGCTGCATTAAAGGCTAACAATTGCTCAGAAGAAGGCATAACTACCTCATACTGCATTATTTGTTGCTTGTCACCACGAGGCATTTTTGTGCCCTTTGAGCCAGCAACCATATAATCGAAAAAGCGGTCTGCATACAAAGTCTCATACAAGAAAGCCGATAAATCTTTTGAAGCAGGAACAAAACACAAAACATCGGTAGAACAACCGCACTCAGTGGTGACATACTCTATCTTCTTGAAGTAAGGACGAATGTTTGAAACGAGAACATCTCCTTTGTGGCATCTCGTGGTTTGCTTAATACTAGGGAGATTTGTGGCTTCAACAGAGCTTACCTTGTTTGGCTGCATATTTTCTGTTGAATAGTATGTCTTTGTCGATAGTTCATCGACATTGACTCTCTCAACAGAATAATGACATATGTCAGACAGTTTTGCAGTTGCATGATGTACGGTTACGTCGAATTCTGAAGTGTATAGTGCTTGTAACTGCTCAGATAAATTCTTGTTTATCTGATTATTGGTTTTAATCTTATTTGATATCGGATCTATTATTCTACAAATTCTTTTTTGTGTTTCGATAGGTGGTAATTCGACTAAAAATTTTTTTAAGGTTTCTATTGTTAATGCCTTTTGTGTAGAACCTATGCACATAGCATTTATCTGATTCCTAGCCGATGGAGAATTCAGCCAGAGATATAAGAACCCGGGTATCATTTTCTCATTGCATCGTAGCCAAGTTAGATTACCATCTTTAAAATAAAATTCGTCTTCATCAACCAGCCATGCCACCCCTAAAGTACCGACTGATGATAATAAAATATCGCCTTTTTTAGGAACATCAAATTTATTTCTTATTTCTTCATATCGTTCCTTGGATATATATAACTCGTTTGAAACCTTACGCCCATTATGTTTCTCAATAATTTCTTTTCCCCGATAAAATGGAACTCCTGAAGTTCGATATTCTTTGGCAAATATTCTTTTACTTGAAGTGATACGACAAATATCACCTAGATTTACGGTTTCCCATGCTCGATTCATTAATTCTCCTCCATTTTTATTCCCTATCCAATATATTTTTTATGTGCCAGTTTCACATTACTTTGTTTCACCATCGCATATTGTAGCGTTGTATCAATCCGTTTATGCCCCAGAAGCTGCTGTAATTGCTCTATAGGCATTCCTTTATCAATTGCCTTTGTCGCAAGGGTTCGACGGAATTTATGAGGATGTACCTTATCAATATGCAGTCGCAGGCCAATTTCTCGAACCCTTGATTCCACACCACCGATAGTCAAGCGAGAATATGGTGCTTTTAAAGTCACAAACAGTGCCTCGCAATTATCTATCCGGCTTTCAAGATACTCTTGTAAATGAATCTTTGTCCGGGCATCGAAATAAACAATACGTTCCTTGTTTCCCTTACCAAATACCTTGCACTCCCGGCCGTTAAAATCTATATCCATTCGATTCAATAAGACCAATTCTCCTACACGTATTCCCGTTGATGCGAGCATATCTATCAGAGCGAGATCCCGTTTTTCCTGACAGCTGTCCCGCATTTTTTCCAACTCTTCATCAGAATACGTGTCCTTGATACTGATGATTGTCTTTACCTTATGAATTCGACGGATTGGACTTTTAATGAGATATTCCTCATCCTCAAGCCATGAGAAAAAACTGGAAAGGATTCTGCGCACATTATCAATGGTCACCCGACTGAGATTATTCTGTTTTTGGTAATCTGTCAAATACGACCGTAAATCCTCGGTCATAATGTGCATCACTTCCTTACCGATATTCGAAAACATCCGATTTATCGTATTCTGATAGTAGACCAGCGTTTTCTCGGAACACCCCTCGATTCTTTTGGCCTCCAGAAACTTATGCATCAGCTCCTGACTGCTAATTTCATCATTATCAGGCTTGTTCTCCATATATTTTCCAAGAACAATTTCCAGGGTATGGTCCAATGCCTTTATCTGTGCATTATTAAGAAGTGGCAACAAACGTTTCACAACTTCTTGCTTGATAATGTCTTTCATTTGTCGGTTCTCCTTCCATAATTATTCCAGAGAACGACTTCAACGGCAGTTCTGTAGATTGTTACTCCCGCCGTTGGTAGGAGTCATAACATAAACAAGAATTTACTTCAGCAGGCAGGAGCTGTTTTCGATAAATTCTATGAAGAATCATCGAATCAACAATCGTTTACTTCGTTTATCAGGGTTCTCGGTGGAGGAACCCCTAAAACAGGGAACTCTGACTTCTGGAATGGCCCCATTCCATTCTTTACACCGAAAGATGTTGGGGTACCATATACTTTCCAAACAGAAAAGCATATTACAGAATCCGGCTTGGCTCATTGCAACAGCCGTCTTTATCAGAAAGATACAACTTTCGTGACAGCACGAGGTACTGTTGGCAAAGTCAGCTTAGCTGGAACTCCTATGGCGATGAATCAGTCATGTTATGCCTTAGTAAGTGATGTAACCGATCCGTTGCTCGTATATTTCTATGTGCTTAAAGCCGTAGCTTCACTGAAGCACAAAGCCTCCGGAGCGGTTTTTGATGCAATAGTAACTCGCGACTTTGACAGCGAAACCATTAACCTACTCTCTGATAATGATTCAAAATCGGTATTATCAATCATTAGACCGATGATGGAAGCCATACACAATAATAGTAAGGAGAATATTCGGCTTGTCGCGCTTAGAGATTCCCTTCTACCTCGACTGATGTTAGGCGAGTTGGATGTCTCGAAGGTGGATCTCTAAACCACTAAATTCTTGTTTATCTCTTCGTTAATTTCTATTTTTCTATCAATTGTTTTTAAAATAGGAGCAATTTTCCTTTGAATATTAATATCTGGATAGGGTGTGTCAAGAGTTTTGTGTAAATCGATTCAATAAGCAACATCGTATTGCTGC
>OKSB01004023.1_pt1 | contig 10985 bp, 13 predicted proteins | sample 1601171 | NCBI WGS metagenome assembly OKSB01 (sample SAMEA3541496, study PRJEB24748) | human gut metagenome | biome: human gut; feature: human-associated habitat; material: faeces | place: China | collected 2012 | reverse complement strand
GCTGCTTCTCGGTTTGCCGGTGTCCTGCGGCATTACATATCTCATCTACCGTGCGGTCACAACGGCCTATGAAACCTCCTTCCATCTACCGTGGGCAGCCATCGGCATCGCCGTCCTGAGCGTGTTTCTGGTCGTATTCGCCACCATGATGTATTCAATGAGCAAGGTAAAAAAGGACAATCCCATCGACGCCTTGAAAAATGAGAATCTGTAAGGAGGGAAAGAAAATGTATAACCATGAAGCACCCGCACATAGGAAACTCATCTTGAGATCGCTGCTGATCTGCTGGCTGATCATTCTCGGCGGATACCTTTTGATCCGTATGGTCTTTCTTGTATTCGGGCTGCAGCTGCACTTGACCGCTCAGGGCATCTGCCTTGCGCTGCTGCCGTACTGCTTTGGGTCGCTGTATCTGTGGAAGCGCTGCAAAAAGCAAAAACCGTGGTTTTATGTACTCGGACTCCTGCTTCCTGCCGTTCTCGAGAAGCTGACGCTGTATTTCCTCGGAGCGTATCTGTGCGGGGTCGGTCCATTCCGTGTCACGGCGGTCATGGAGGCAATCGGAAGGACCGAACCGTATGCGGTACTCTTTACACGGATGCCCATGCGGTACGCAGTCAACCTGCTGTTCTTTAATGGGACATATATTCTTTGTGGCATCGCCTTCCCTGCACTCTGCTTTTTGGGCTTATACTTACTGCAAATAAAGACCGCCCGGCAAACCGGTAGCTTGGAAAGCCCCTGAAAGGGGCACCGAAGTTTGGCACAGCATTACCATCACAGGCAGCCGCTCACATGCGGTTGCTTTTTTATAAAAAGAAAACCACGCGATAGTCGCGTGGTTGAAAAAAGGATAACCGGTGAAAAAACTCCTTTTGTGCTGAAACAGCAGAAACCTGTCAGTCAAAATAACAAAGGCACAAAATGAAATACCACCCGCTTCGCGAGTGGATGTTTATTGCCTAACCTCTCTTGCTGCCCGTAAACGGGTCCGTATATGCCCAATTAACCCAAACGCGGAACAACTCTTTCCGATTATTGATCCGATCGGAAATTATGCGATTTATCTCGATAATGCGGCGACAGAGCTTTGCACCGGATCTTTTCATAAAATTGATTCCATCGTCGGGAAAGCCGCTGTAAAGAATCGGTCGGCACATATTCAGGCGTAGAATTCAAGCTGCGGTATTCCGTTTGCACAGCATCGTTTTACCTGCAAAAATTGCGTTCTATGGCGGTCCTTATAACGCACAGATTGCGGATGATTCGAGGATTTTTCCTTTTCGGTCTGCTCATATACGATCTTTTCTGAGCTTCGTGTTCATTCTCATAGATATGTAAATGTACGCCTAAAAGCCAGGTCACCTTGGACACAAGTTTCTCACTTGTGGATTAACAACGATTTGGTATGTCGTCAAGGCTCATCTTGGAGCTCCTTTCATAGGGATGGAAATTTGCTCGCCTTGAACGAAAAAGCCTCTGCGGTTTTGAATGATACTCATTTCAAGTTTTTTCTTTTATAGCGTTCCTTACATTCGTCGATGATTTTAATCGCATCCTCTTTGTCGTGATAGTCCCCTGTCGTAACGTCAATGCCTTGGAGAACTTTGTAGTTTTCAAAAAAGTTCCGTATTTCTCTCAAGATGAAATCGGGAAGTTCGTTCAGTTCCCGATAATTTGAGTAGCGCGGATCGCAGTCCACAACGGAAATCAATTTATAATCGGGTTTTCCTCCGTCAGTCATTTCAAGATATCCGAGAACTCTCGCCGGCACATAACACCCCGGAAAGGACGGATTATCACATACAACCAGAATATCCAGCGGGTCACCGTCGGGTGCCAAAGTGTTTTCAACGCTGCCGTATTCGGTCGGATAAACCATGGAAGCATACAGAACTCTATCCAACTTGATTTTTCCGGTTGTCGGATCGATTTCGTATTTGTTTTTCGAATGAAGCGGGATTTCGATCAATGCTTCAACTACGGTATTCATCACTCAAAAATCCTTTCTGTCATCAGCGTACTGCGGTCATTTTCCGCTGCACCTTTTTTGTTTCTTACCGCTACCACATGTGTAAGGGGTATTGCGGCTGACTTTTCGTTTGCAGTTGCCGTACCGGTTGACAACTGTATCTCGGCAAGTTTCTTCAAGATGCGGACTCGAACCGAACCGTTCGGCATTTTCATTGTCAAAAGCTGACTGTGAAAAATCTCTATATCCAATTTCCCTTTTTTCAGCGCCTGACGGATATTTGGCCCGAGGGATCGACTGCTCATGCCCGCTCGGCGGATACATGTCATGCAGCTTCTCTGGGGTGTATCCGAGGCTGCAGGGCATTCTTACCGTTTTATGATAATCGTTGTACAGACTCGCCAAGCGCTCCGCATCCCTGAAAGAATTAAATGTTATACCGAACTCCTTCAGGCAGGCGAAAACATCCTCCGTCCGTCCAGCAATACAGCACACGATGTCAAAAATATTTTTCAAAAAACAATCTCCGTCGTTTGAGGTTTACGCCTAACTTTTTTCTGACGAGTCTGCATGGAGAAGTATTTTTTCATCCATGTCATCAAGCACATGAAGGACGGCGGCATAGCCGTCGACAGAAGCGGAAGGCTCTCCCCTTTCCACCTTTCACAAAGCAGCCCGGCTGATCTCTGCCTTCTCGGAAACAGTTTCCGCGGACAGATTTCTCTGTATCCGTGCATGCCTGATTTGTTCGCCCATTCTTTCCGGAATACTCAGTGTTTACTATGGTGCCGAGGCGACCTTTTTTCCATAAAACTCCTTCCCTTGTTGTTTATAATTATATACGACACAAAACCCCATGTCAATATTTATAAAAATCTTTTCACTGAAAACTCTATGCAAAAGCGCTCTGTCAATACAGCAAAAGCGGCATATTTAGTTTTATACTATCACAAGCATACTATATATAGATTTTTCATCGCCTTTTACCGCCACGTCATGTATACCGACAGTACAAGACTCTTAAGCCGGAGGCGGTGAAATGATCGGTGACTTACAGAAGGTAACTTTACTGAATTTTCCGGGTAAAGCCGCCTGCACGATGTTCCTGACAGGATGTGATTCCGCTGCCCTTATTGCCATAATCCCAAGCCTGCTTTGCCGCAAGACAGAAAAAAAGATAGCCCTTGATTGCCTTTCATCTCAGCAATCAAGGGCTATCCCTCACTCTTGATATCTAACATCTTTTTTTATACCTCTCTTTCCTTGTTTGGTGGCACCTCGCTGTGTCCGCCAAATCTACGCCTCTCTATATATAAACACCGCAGTGCGATGACCTTGCCTGCTGAAACGGCTTGCATTTCAGGCGTAATGTCGTCTTTCGGTGCCGAGACTTTTCTCCCTTAACACATTATATAAGGGAGCGAGCACTTAGGTCATTGGAATCACCTCTTCCTCTTTGCATCTATAGAATAGCATATTTTCCTCAAAAAAACAATCGGCAGGATATACGAATTCCTACATTCGGTTTTATGCTTATATACAAACTTTTTCTTTTTGTTTTGTATGTATTGACCAATCGGGTTGTTGTGTGTTATAATAATAGTGTTGTGGGGAATCCGGCGGAACAGTACCGTCGGACTTTTTTGTGCAAGAAATATCTTACCGTTTTTTCTTCAAAAACCGTGCTTTCTACCACCCAAAATGGCTATTAAAACAAAAACAGTAGAAAAAGTTACAAATATATGATATAATGTATTTGCTTATCCGGCAAGATCGGTTAAGCAGAAAAGCAATACGAGAAAGGAGATCACGGAAAATGACCAAAAAAGAAATCGTTGATGCAGTTTCCGCAAGTGCAGGTGTATCTAAAAAGGATACCGCCGCTGTCATTGACTCGCTGCTTGCTGCGATTACCGACGCTGTCGTGAAAGGCGACTCTGTCCGGTTCACAGGCTTTGGTACATTTCAATCGCGTAAGAGACCTGCACGCGCAGGGCACAATCCCGCTACCGGTGCCACGATCGACCTCCCGGCTTCTACCGTTCCGGCTTTCAAGGCCGGCAAGGCATTTAAGGATGCGCTGAAGAAGTAACCGAAAAAACAGGACTTACAGCACAGAGGTACTGTAGGTCCTGTTTTTAGAAAAAATAATACGGATCGGACGGTTCTTATGATGGATAAAACACAAACCAGCCCCTTTGAGAGTGCGCAGGAATTTCTTGTCATGCGAAATCTTTATGAGTCTGCCGTAAAACAGCTGGCTCTGAAATTTGAAGTGCTGAACAGCGAATTCAACATACAGTATTCACGCAGCCCCATTCATCACATCGAAAGCCGAGTAAAATCTGTGCAGAGCATCATGGCAAAGCTTACAAAGAAAGGTATGCCTTTTACCATTGCCACCGCCAAAGAAAATATTAACGATATTGCCGGTGTGCGCGTTGTCTGCAACTATATAGATGACGTGTACCGTGTAGCCGAAATTTTTGAACGGCAGAAGGATGTGGAGATTCTCAAAAAGCAGGACTATATCAAGGAGCCGAACTACAACGGCTACCGTTCCCTGCATCTCGACACCCGTATCCCGGTATATCTTTCTGACAGAACAGAGTATGTGGTAGCGGAGATCCAGCTTCGCACGATTGCCATGGATTTCTGGGCAAGCCTTGAGCACGACATCCGGTATAAGGTGGATAAGACCAAGCTGCCTGAGGGAATCAACAAGGAAATGTTTAACTGCGCCGAAAAGATAGCGGAAATCGACCGTCAGATGCAGGATATGTACCGCAGAATCAAAGCAGCGGAAAAAGCCGATTAAGCAAAAACAAGAGAAACGCCTTCGAATTCCGTAATTTCCGGTTTCCGAGGATTGCATCGCGCATAATATCGGTTATTCCTTTCATCACATTAGACGGGCAGTCGGCATGATAAATATTAAAGCAGGCGCACAGCTCCCTTTTGTACCGGGTCTGTGCGCCTGTTGTTTTTCTGTCACTTTCTTTACGGCTTTGGCATCGATACAGTCGCACCGGTGTCATATTCAAATTTTATACGAACAAAATTGAAGTTTTGTTAGACGGTCATTGAACACCGTGCGACAAAGCCGTATTCCGCACGGTTGCCACTATGCCGTTCGGCTATGATACGGCAGACATATTTGCCGTTTATCAGGCTGAAGGAGTACTTTCCGTCCGAGCGGTCGATATTGCATATATCCTCAACTCTGCCGCCTTGTTTAAGACATTTTTCCGTCACGGTATAAGGCTTTGTATCAAAAAGCAGCAAAGCTTCTGTCGGTACTGAAGCGTTTGTTTCGAGCGGATTATTTTACGCCCGGATTCCGGTGCCGCAGGCATTTGTATTTGTCCTCTGACCGCCTCCTTCCGATGCCGGAGCCGTCCAATCACAACTGCAAAGCACGGCAGGAAATCCGTCGTTATCGATCTCTGCATCCGCCTTGAGTTTGACCCGAAGAGACGGAACGTCGGTCTTGGAGTCAACCTTCCCCTTTTACTTCAAACTCAAGGCTGTTTACCATCGTTCCGGAGAGCTCAGAACCGCACTGAAATTGAAATGTTGCCTGAAAACGATATCTCTCGTTAGGGATCAACTTATACTGAGCCGGAATCGTATAAGAAATCCTGCCGACAGATCCGCTGTTTATACTGTAGACTATAGCGGGAAAGAAGAGCTTCGTATCAATTTTCTCCCAATTTCCGTCCTTCAGTCGATACAGTTCATATGCTTCGCCGTATACAATGGGGTTTCCGGAGCTATTGATCCACCTCAAATCCAAAACAACATCCGAACCGACCTCGCGGACGTTGATCACTTCAAAACTTACTCCCGCTGAATCGCTTTCGGCTTTCAGAAAACGAAACTGCCCGAGCTCACGAGCCTTGCTCGTTGCCTGTCTGCCGTATCGGATATATATTACCGTCGCAAAAATGCAGGCGGCAGCGGTTATTACGGCAAAAATTAAGACCCATATGGCAGAAACCTTTCGCTTCAACATTTACAATCACCTCTTTTCATCAGTATCGGAAGCAGAATCAGAACAAAATATCCTGCGGTGCATAAAAGATCGGTCAATGCCGGGAACAGCCATGTGTTTTGCGTGAATACATAAAAGAACAGCCAGCCCGTCTCAAGGCAGAGAAAGACAAACGACAACCATCGAAGAACCGTACCGACTGTTCCGGCTTTTCGTCCTTCCCATAACACGGCGGCAAACCCGGCGCTGAGAAGCGCGGGAGGGATACTGTACCACAGCCAACCGGAAATGCCGTGCAGTATTATATCAAAGAGCGTCTTATACGGTGTACTGTCACGGGAAAAAAGACGAAGCGACATATATACCGTCGTCACAAGGAACATGAAAAAGATATACAGTCCGGAGCCGATGCAGGCAACATGTCTTTTTTCGCTCCACAGCACAAGAAGCGAGGTCGTGAATATCCAGAAGCCGTAAACGGAAGTGCTCCAATATGCCGCCGCCCACAGTCCGTCAGACGGAAATTCAAAGATGAAGACAACCAAAAGTCCGCCGAGTATTCCGAAAACCGCTGTCAGCAGATAGTGCAACGGACGCCCCTGCAACAGAGTCCTGCAGCAAAGCGGGCTTGCGTCGTTTTTTTCAGGACTGCTCTTTCCCACGGCTCTTTTTTCTTTTCATAATCAGCACAACGGCAATCACAACTCCGCCGATCAGCACAAAGCCGACAAAACCTGCAAGCAGGAAGACCGGATTGAACGGAATCGATAGCTTTGGAGGTCGGGGATGCTCTGCTTCCGACAATGTGAAGGTCAGTTCTTTCTCCGGCAGTCCCGGCATGGTCAGCTCATAGCCCTTTTCCGTCCCTGAAAAGCTGCCTTGATTGTTTTCGGTCATGTAATACGGTGTGTTTACCACGATTTTCAGATCTCCGAACTGCGCCCATGTTTTTGCGGGAGAGAGCAGATAGGTGTAGGTATAAATACTCGGTGTGTAGCCTGCATCAATTGCCGGATACAGTGGGGCTGTTACCGTGTTTATCAAAGTCTGTCCCGGTTCCAGCGTCAGGGTATACTCATACCACCGCATCAGAGAAAAGGCGGTTTTTTCGGTGTAAATTCCGCCGTACATCCAATCCTTTAAACCGTCGTTCAGAAATGCGACCTGCGCATTATACCAATCACTCTCCGATATGCCGGAGCTGTTGTCGTATCCCCTGAAAGCAAAATCCCGAAATATCATCTGTTCGGAATGTTTCAATGTAATATTGCCGTCAGTTTTCTTTTCACACGCGCCGTTTTCATAAAGTGACCACGCGATACCGTCCTTCGGAAGTTCACCGAAAATATATACGGTAAGTCTGTCGCCGTTTTTTGCCCAGCCGGATATTCGGATACTGTCTTTCAGTGCAGCCATGCCGCTCTTTTCCTCCCACAGCACCCGTGTTTTTGTCGGATCCTCACGCAGAACAAAAGCAGCGGTTGCGGCTTGATTTTCGGGATCGATGCCTTCAACGGAATATTGCTGTACCCAAACAGGGAGATCGGGACGGAAAAAGCTATCGGATATATATCCGTCTGTCAGCTTCGGCATATCCTCGTCTAAAGAGAACGGTGTGCCACGAGCCTTGAGTGTATGACGTACGGCGACATCAATCGGCTCGCCGTTGACCTTAACACCGTACTTTTCGGTATCAGAAACGGCGATATACTTATCGGTCGGGGAATCGTAGATATATTCCCCGTAATGAGGCAGATTGCCGAACGGAAAGACAAGCGTGGCTGTCACCGTATAGTCGGCAGGGTTGCGGAAGGTGTACTCAGCCGTGACCTTCCCGGTATAAGCGAGGAATTCTTCGGCGCTGCTATAATAATTTTTCGGAAACTCCTGAACATCGAAGGTTAAAACCTCCCTATCCACCACGAGCGGGCAGTTCTTGTCTTTTATGAGTGAGCCGGTGCTGTCTGTTCCGTTCCAGTGACGCTGAGCGGAATTGGCATACGTCGGCTGAATTAATACGGCGCCGAGCAACAAAGCCGTAAAAAGCGCTGTGATCACTTTTCGTTTCATCTCCTTCTCCCTCCCCCGCTTTCAACAAACCGTTAACTGTACATTATTTCCCGATATCTGTGACTGTGCCGATAAATACCGGCAGCCCGGTTGCGTCGTCTATAATGGCATAAACAAACGGACGGTCAAGCGTAACTCTATAGATACATTCCTCAAGGGCAGTATATACCGTTTCCACAGCAGTCGCTGCACCGGCTTTTGTGCCTCTTTCGTCCACGGCGATATACGCCTTATGCAGCACGCGGCTGATGAATATATTGCCGCTGTCAGAAGATCCGAGCGCCGAAAAATCCGCTTTTGACGGTTCAAACGGATTTGTCATACCGAGCGCCTTAAGCGCACCGCCCATTTCAATGTCATAATCGTAGGAGAACTTCGGTATCGCTGTTTCCACCGGGATATCTTTGGCGTTTTTTATTGTGTCAACAAAGGACTTCCCTGTCATGGAAGCAACATAGTCGCTGAGAGAAATATCCCCGTTCGGCAGCAGCGCAACAAAGCTGTAGCCGCTCTTATACGGCTTGATAAAACCGGTTGCCTTGCCGTCGTCAAGATATCGCTGCTCGGTCGAGTACATCATCGAAATCGTTCTCTTTGTGCCGTCAAGAGCAGTAAAAGTGCTGTCGCTGATCTCGTCCTTTTTATAAATACTCTCCCACTCAGCGTCGAACAGAACGATGTTGATCAGGTACATTACAGCATCCGGGTCAAGATCATCGATGACTTTCTCTATCTTGCCGTCGGTATTCTTCTTTACCCGGTTGTTGATATCCCGCAGCGTTTTCCCATCGAACGGCGATTTGTATGCCGCAGCACCGTAGTAATCCGCGTTTTTCTGCAAAAAAGTCTTTTCCGCCGTAAATCCGTTATCCCTGAACCAAACAGAATTTGCGATATTCAACTTTGACGGTTTTTCGGAGGGCAGTGTCTTTATATAGGAATACAGATATTCGTTCAGCGTTTCCATGGGAATATCTCCGCCGAGCAGAGTTTCCATTTGTACAAGAGTCTCGCCCTTCGCTCCGTTTGCCGTCACGGAGAGCGCCAGCATGACCGACAGCCGGAAAGATTCATCACTACATTGCAAGAACAGACAGACATAAAATAACAGCCGTCCGTCGTCTTGTCTTCATCACAATTCCCTCCGAATTTTTCTGATCCATGTGCATTGTATGATGTGATCCGAATCACGTCTTCACGCAATTTTTCACTGAATCCGTTGAGATCGTCATAACCGATTGCTCCTTCATTGACTAAGCGGCAAAGGTTAGCGAGAATCTCCGAGCTGCGCATTTCGGCCTGCAAACCGGTGCAGCGTTTATCCCGGCGTATGCGTTTATACAGTTCCCAAAACTTTTTCGCTTCCGAGCCGTCACGACTGAGCAGCTCAATGTATTTGGTTCAGCCTCCCGATATACGCTTCCTGCCATACGGCGATTTTTTGCGAAACAAAAGCTGATCCCGGTTTGAAAACCAATTTGCCTGCATAATTTCACCTCAGCAGTTAAATTATCCGTCATTCAAACAGATATCTCTTCAGATGGTCGGCAACCGCTTCGGAAACCTGCTTGACATCTTTACCTGATGTATTGATAAGCAGATCGTAGTTTTCACGTGCTCCCCATTTTTGTCGGCTGAAATAGTTGTAATATCTTGCCCTTCCTTTATCGATAGAGCGTATATTTCTTCTGATCTTGGAATCGGATAAGTTTTCATCCTCCGGGCTTCGTTCCCGGCAGCGTTTCAGTTTGCTCTCTGCATCCGCGTAGACGAAAATACGGAACGGATCTTTTTCCTTCAAAATGTAATCGGCACATCGCCCGACGATAACACAATCGGATCTCTCCGCCAGCTCCTTAATAATATTGTGCTGCTCGGCAAACACAGTAAGACTCCTGTCAAACTCAGTATAAGCATAATATGCCGTATGAAAACTCGTGCCGGCATGAATGGGATAAGAGATATACGGGCGGTCTTCGGTTATGCGTTCCACATATTCCTCGGAGAGCTTTGTGCGCTTGGCGATTTCGGTTACGATCTCCTGATCGTAATAGGCAATTTGCAGTTTCTCCGCAATCCTGCGACCGATCTCACGACCGCCGCTCCCAAACTCGCGTCCTATTGTGATAACCTTTTTCATTTCTCGCACCTCCTGTAAAATGCCGTAAGGCACCGACCTTGCCATGCAAAGCCGATGCCTCGTTTTCTTTTGTCGGCTCGTGGGCTTTGCCGGAACTCCTTTGCCTACGGGTCTGTGTATGAAAGCTTTTCTGTCTCAGTTTGATTTCTTTTCCGCCACGTGGGTTCCGATATATTTTCCGGTTTTAACACGGGCGTCTGGCGGTTTCTTTGCATTTTCGGGGATTATCCAATATGCCCCGGCTTTTTGCGCTCCGATTATGCGTCCGTCTCCGCAAAGAGCAATCACACGGCGTCTTGAAAGGTGCCAGCGTTCCGCCGCTTCAATAGCAGAAATGTATTTTATGCCGTATATCGTTTACATCTCCTCTCTAACTATATTATATTCTCAACTTGGAATAATGTCAAGAGGAAGCAACCGTTTCGCGTTTTTTTACATGTTAATTTTCGTTTTTTAAGAACAGGGGCGGCGCAAACCGCCGCCCCTGCACCGTATGTATGTCTTTATTTCAGCCTTTTCTTCTTTTCGGTAACAGCTGTGCCGATAAGAGCTCCGCCGCTGATGAACAGCAGTGCGATCCACAGCATGAGGTTGCTTGTGTCGCCGGTCTGAGGAGACTTCGGCAGCTTAGCCGTTACGGTGTCGGCTTTGGCGATTTCCTTGGTGCCGTCTTTGTTACTGTAATACTTATTGCAGCCGTCGCAGTGACAATACTACAACAACCGTAGGATAAAGGCAAAGCTAAAGGGCTTGCCGCCTGCAATTCACAGACAACAAACCCTTTCGATAGCTTGAACTGTTTTCGCTA
>OKSB01004020.1_pt1 | contig 10993 bp, 9 predicted proteins | sample 1601171 | NCBI WGS metagenome assembly OKSB01 (sample SAMEA3541496, study PRJEB24748) | human gut metagenome | biome: human gut; feature: human-associated habitat; material: faeces | place: China | collected 2012 | reverse complement strand
GTTCAACTGCTTCGTGTGCGCCGGTAGATGCGCCGGAAGGTACGGCTGCGCGGCCGACAGAGCCATCTTCCAGCCATACTTCAACTTCAACGGTCGGGTTTCCGCGCGAATCGAGTATTTCTCTTGCGTAAACTTCGGTAATCATTGCCATGAGTTTTTCACCTCTGATTATTTTACTTTTCTATCAGGCTGTGCCCTGTCATTTCTGCAGGCTGTGCTATGCCCAAAAGTTCCAGCAGCGTCGGCGCGATATCTGCCAAAATGCCTTCATGCAGTTTCGGCCTGCCTGCCGATACCATTAAAAACGGCACGGGGTTAGTGGTATGCGCCGTATACGGCTGGTTAGTTTCTCCGTCATACATTTTTTCAAGGTTGCCATGGTCGGCAGTTATGCAAACCGCCCCGCCAAGTGCAAGCACTTTTTTTACTATTTTCCCGGCACAGGTATCTACCGCTTCCATTGCCTTAACGGCAGCATCCATTACGCCGGTATGCCCAACCATATCGGGGTTGGCAAAATTTAAAATAACAACATCATATTTATTTTCATCAAGCAGAGCTAAAAGCTTGTCCGTCACTTCATAAGCGCTCATTTCCGGCTGCAAGTCATAAGTGGCAACCTGCGGCGAAGGTATAAGCACTCTGTCCTCCAGCACGTTTGGAGTTTCCACGCCGCCGTTAAAAAAGAACGTTACATGCGCATATTTTTCCGTTTCGGCAATGCGCAGCTGGCGCAGATTATTTTTTGCCAGAACCTCGCCCAAGGTATTAACAAGCGTTTCCGGCGGAAAAGCCACCGCGGCATCAATGGTTGCATCGTACTGTGTCATACAGACAAACGCCACATTTAATTTAACGCGTTCAAAACCGGCAAAGCCTCTGTCCGTAAAGGCGCGTGTAAGCTGCCTTGCCCTGTCCGGGCGGAAATTATAAAATATAACGCCGTCGCCGTCTTTTACGCGGCTGTCATTTTCGGAAGCAACAACAAACGGTTCAACAAATTCATCGGTAACACCGGCAGCATAACTTGCTTCAATGCCTTCGGCGGCAGAAGCAAAAGTTTTTCCGCTGTGCAGCGTTATAGCATCATATGCCTTTTGCGTGCGCGCCCAGCGTTTGTCGCGGTCCATGGCGTAATAACGCCCGCTGACGGTTGCAATTTCGCCGCAGCCTGTTTCGTCAATAACTTTTTGCAGGCGTTCAATATAAGTCAGCGCGGTGCTTGGGCCAACATCACGCCCGTCTAAAAACGCATGCACGTAAACTTTTTCAAGGCCGTTGGCTTTCGCCATTTTCAAAAGCGCCCACAAATGGCTTTCGTGACTGTGTACGCCGCCATCGCTTAAAAGCCCCATTAAATGCAGTGCGCCGCCGTTTTGTTTTACCCGCGCCATACATTCAAGCAGCGCTTTGTTTTGCAGCAGCGTGCCTTCTTCGCAGGCTTTGGTAATACGCGTCAGCTCCTGGTACACAATGCGCCCGGCGCCGATATTCAAATGCCCTACTTCCGAATTGCCCATCTGCCCTTCCGGCAGCCCTACCGCATTGCCGGAAGCCAAAAGCCTTGTATGCGGGTATGTTTCAAAAAGGCGGGAAAGCTCAGGCGTTTTTGCAGTTTTGGCCGCATTATAAGGCCCGGCCGGGGCAATGCCCCAGCCGTCCAAAATCATAAGCATTACAGGTTTCATGTTATCCTCACACACTGCGTACAATAGCGCTGAAGCTGTCTGCTTTCAGGCTAGCGCCGCCAACCAGTACGCCGTCAATTTCGCCCTGCACAAAATCGGCAGCATTCTTTTCGGTTACGCTGCCGCCGTACAAAATACGTACTTTGCGCGCAACTTCCTCCGAAAAGATTTTTTCTATCTTGCTGCGGATAAGCACGGCAACTTCCTGTGCATCTGCCGCCGTTGCAGCATTGCCGCTGCCAATGGCCCACAAAGGCTCATAAGCAACAACCATGTTTTCTGCTTCCTGGGCAGTAATGCCTTTTAATGCGCTTTGCAGCTGCATGCTTATTTTGCGGGAGGTTTTGCCTTCCGCGCGTTCTTCGGCATTTTCGCCAACGCAAAGCACGGGTTTCAGGCCGTTTCTGTAGGCAGCGCGCAGTTTTTTGGCAACGGCAACTTCGTTGTCGCCAAACAGCGTACGGCGTTCGGAATGGCCGATAATTACATATTCCGCGCAGATATCGGCAATCATTTTGCCGGAAACAGCGCCGGTGTAAGCGCCTTCATCTTCCCAGAAAATATCCTGCGCGCCGTAGCCGACATGTTTGCCGTCGATAGCATCGGCAACGGTTTCCAAAGCAGTAAACGGCGGGAAAATAACAACTTCGTTCAAAGTTCCGTTCGTTTCTTCTACAATGCTTTCTGCAAGTTCTACCGCTTCGCCGACTGTTTTGTGCATTTTCCAGTTGCCTGCAACCATTTTGCGGCGCAGGTCATCCAATGCGGCAATGCCGGGCAGCACTTTGCCTTCCAGATATTCAAGGCTTGCACCGCCGCCGGTAGAAATATGGCTTATTTTAGAAGCAAGGCCCGTCTTTTCAATAGCGGCAACACTGTCGCCGCCGCCTACAATACTTACAGCCTTGCTCTTGGCAACTGCTTCGGCAACAGCTTCCGTGCCATGTGCAAAAGCATCCATTTCAAATACGCCCATAGGGCCGTTCCAAACAATCATTTTTGCGCCCTGCAAAGCAGCTTCATACTGCAAACGGCTTTCCGGGCCAATGTCAAGCGCCATATAGTCCTGGCTCAGGTTTTCAACACGTTCAACCTTTGTATCGGCGTCAGCCGCAAAGGCAGAAGCCATTACAAGGTCAACCGGCAGCAGCATTTTAACGTTGTTTTCTGCTGCTTTTTTAAGCAGGGCACGCGCCAGTTCAAGTTTATCTTCTTCAACAAGGGATTTGCCCATTTTGTGGCCTTGTGCGGCAAGGAAGGTATTAGCCATGCCGCCGCCGATAAGAAGCACGTCAACTTTATCAAGCAGGTTTTCTATTACGCCGATTTTATCGGAAACTTTTGCGCCTCCGATAATTGCCGCATACGGATGCAGCGGATTGGTAACGGCACGCCCGATAAATTTAATTTCTTTTTCGAGCAGGAAGCCTGCGGCAGCCGGCAGAAAATGCGTAACGCCTTCTACTGAAGCATGCGCGCGGTGCGAAACGCCGAAACCGTCATTAATATATACATCGGCCAGCGAAGCAAGTTTTTCGGCAAAGCCAAGGTCATTTTTTTCTTCTTCTTTATGGAAACGCAGGTTTTCCAGCATTAAAACTTCGCCCGGTTTTAAAGCCGCTGCCATTTTTTCTGCTTCTTCGCCAATGCAGTCATGCGCAAAGGCAACAGGCATATCAAGCAGTTTGCTTAAATATGCGGCAACCGGCTCCAAAGAATACTTTTTGTTTACTTCGCCTTTCGGGCGGCCAAGGTGCGCCATTAAAATAACGGCAGCGCCATGCTCCAGAAGATAACGCAAAGTATCAAGCGAAGCGGTAATGCGGGTATCGTCAGTAATATTGCCTCCGGCATCCATCGGCACGTTGTAATCAACGCGCACGAGGGCTTTTTTGCCGTTAAGCTCTAAATCGCATAAGGTTTTCTTTTCCATTACTCCACCTTCTTACAGGCCTTTGGAAGCAATGTAGCAGGCAAGGCCAACAACACGGTTGGAATAACCCCATTCGTTATCATACCAGGCAACAACTTTAGCCATACGCGGGCCAACCATCATGGTAGAAAGGCCGTCAACAATGGAACTGAGCGGGCAGCCGTTGTAATCGCGGGAAACCAGCGGCAGTTCGTTGTAGCCCATAATGCCTTTCAGTTCGCCTTCTGCTGCTTTTTTAAGAGCTGCGTTAATTTCTTCGGCAGTGGTATCTTTTTCAAGCAGTACGGTCAGGTCAGTAATGGAAACGTTCGGAGTAGGAACGCGCATTGCAAAACCGTTCAGTTTGCCTTTAACTTCCGGCAGAACCAGGGAAACTGCTTTGGCAGCACCGGTAGTGGTCGGAATGATGGACTGCGCAGCTGCACGGGCGCGGCGCAAATCTTTGTGCGGCAGGTCAAGGATTCTCTGGTCATTGGTGTAAGAATGAACGGTAGTCATAAGGCCGCTTACAATACCAAAGTTTTCCAGCAGAACTTTGGTGAACGGAGCCAGGCAGTTGGTGGTGCAGGAAGCGTTAGAGATAATATTGTGTTTGTCTGCTTCATATTTATCTTCGTTAACGCCCATAACAATGGTAATATCTTCGCCTTTAGCCGGAGCGGAGATGATAACTTTTTTAGCGCCTGCTTCAAGATGTGCTTTAGCTTTTGCGCCTTCGGTAAAGCGGCCGGTAGATTCAACAACGATTTCTACGCCGAGTTCGCCCCAGGGCAGTTTAGCCGGGTCGGTCTGTGCCAGTACTTTAACTTTTTTGCCGTCAACTACAAGATATTCGCCTTCGGCAGTAACATCATGGTCAAAAGTGCCATGAATGGAATCATATTTTAACAGGTGTGCAAGGGTTGCAGCGTCCGTCAGGTCATTTACAGCCACAACATCAAAATCGGGGTTGCCGAATGCTGCACGGAAAACATTGCGGCCGATACGGCCAAATCCATTAATACCTACTTTTGTCATAATAAAATCCTCCTTTAAAATATATGATGATTTATTTTTGCACAAAAGTGCTTTATAACTTAATCTTCAAGCATTTCTGCAATACAGTGCGCTGCGGCTTCGTCCGTAACAAGAATATCCTGCCGTGAAGCGCGTATTACCGATAAAATTGCTTCTGCCTTGCTGCGCCCGCCGGCCACGCCGATAACAGTGCCTATTTTCGGCAAATCCTGTAACATCAGCCCGGCGTTATTAGTCATATAAACCTGCCTGCCGTCCAGAGCGCAGTACTGGCCAAAGGCCTCGCCAACAGCGCCGTCGTCCAAAAGTTTTTGAATAAACTCCGGTGCCATGCGGCGGTGGCGCGCCATAACGGCTGCCTGCCCCACGCCATGCACAAGAATATCAGCCTGCTTGATAATATCAACAACGGCTTTAACGCCGGTGTCTTCTGCCAAAATGCTGTTTAAAATTTCCTCGCTCACGCTGTCCGGCACATACAGCTGGCGGTAAGATGCGCCCATACGCTGTGCCAGCACCGTTGCAATGGTATTGGCCTGCAATTCCACATTATCGCCAAGGCCGCCGCGCGCAGGCACAACCACTGTTTGCGGGTGGCTGCCGCTGATATTGGCAGCAAGCGCCGCCATTGTAGTACCGCCGCTGACAGCGACAATATGCTTTTTACCATCGCCCAGCAGCCTGCTTAAAATACGTGCGGCCGCACGGCCTATCTCGCGCTTAACAACTTCTTCCTGGTCGGAATCGCCGGGAATGATAACTACCCTGCCGATATTCAGCTTACTGCATAAAAGCTGTTCCAAAGAGTTAAGCCCCTGCAATTTGCGCACATAATCTGCAAGCTCCCGCAAAATATCCATGCCTTCCTCCGTTACCGTCATGCCGGACGAAGAAAAAACAAGCAGCCCGCAGCCTTTTAAAAAATCGACCTGGGCGCGCAAAACCCTTTCGCTAAGCCCAAGCCTTGCTGCCAAAGCACGCCTGCCAATCGGGTGTTCGTGGCTGACCTGGCGCAGAATCTGATAACGCTGCACCAAAAGGTTGGTCAGTTCGGGAACAATTTTCTTTTGTAAATTGATAATACTATCCATAAGCCTTCACCTATCAGGTTTTGTCCCTCGTGGTCCTTTTTAAGTCCCACAATTTCTAAACAAAACAAATAAGAGTACCTTATTTGTAAATATTGTACCACATTAGGCGCAAAAAAAGAAGTAGAAAGATATTAAGGCGCAGTAAAATTTTAGGCGCGCGTTTTTATATAATAAACAGCCCGGTAACCGTAATGGTAAATGCACTGTCAAAACTGCGGCGGCTGAATTTAGGGCACTCTGTAAGAGAGTCCGGTTACTATTCCGGACGGAATCGGAGGAGCCGCAGCATTTTGATGCGTTTAGCAGGACGGTTACCGGCCTGTTTATCTGTTAAATTCTCACACCTTTTTATAAAAAACCCGGCAAAGCAACTTTATTGTAATTAAATTTTAACTATTAAACTTTGAAAGCACAAACGCAAAAAGAGCGGTATTTACCAAATGAAGTAACATTCAAAAATTTGGTTAATACCGCTCTTATGAAACTTTAGCAAAAAACTATATATTTTACTTTCTGTAATTTACAATTTCCGGGTTCATGTCGTGGAAATGCATGCGCTTTTTGGCAACTTCTTCCCATTCGGTACCTGGTTTGCCGTAATTTGCGTATGGGTCGATAGAAAGGCCGCCGCGCGGGGTAAATTTGCCCCATACTTCAATATATTTAGGCTCCATCAGCTTAATCAGGTCTTTCATAATAATATTTACGCAGTCCTCATGAAAATCGCCATGGTTACGGAAGCTGAACAAATACAGCTTCAGCGATTTGCTTTCCACAAGCTTCATATCAGGCACATACGAAATATAAATAGTGGCAAAATCAGGCTGCCCTGTCATCGGGCACAAGCTGGTAAATTCCGGGCAGTTAAATTTTACAAAATAATCGTTGCCGGGATGCTTGTTAATGAACGATTCCAAAACCTCCGGAGCATAATCGGTTGGATAGTTGGTTTTATGCCCTAAAAGGCCGACGCCCTGTAATTCTTCTTTTGTTCTTCCAGATGTCATGTTTATTTCCTTTCCGCCGCAATACTTACGGCAAACGATTTTTCAAGTGCAGTTACAAGCGCCGCTCCGGCAAGGCCGCATACAAACTGCCCTACCAGCACGGAAGATGCCAGCAGCCAGTACGGTAAATCGAGCAGCACGGAAAGCCAAACCGGCACGCCAAGGCCGGGAATTAAAGTTATGGCAAACAAAATGCACCAGTTGCCGCAGCCGTATTTTTTGGCAAGCACGATAACAGAAGTAGTAACAATGCCTACAATGCCGCCGCCAATCATATCAAGAGGCCCAAGCCCGCCCATAATGGTATTGCTTATAACATTGGCTATGCCAAACGGCACAATCAAGAACGGAAAAATTGCACTTAATCCATACATGGCCGTTGCTATGCGCACCTGATACTGCCCGAAGGCAAAAGTCTGCGTGCACATCATTACCGCAATGTACAATGCTATACAAATACCGGCAATAGTTAATTTTTGCGTTTGTGTGTATCTTTTCATATAAATCTCCTTTTAATCTTCGTATTTTAAGGGGTCCTGCACTCCGTTTGCCGCAAAGGCCGCTTTTCTGTCGATACAGGTTCCGCAGCTGCCGCACGGTTTTTCGCCGCCGCAGTAGCAGCTCCAGGTAAGTTCGTAAGGCACTTTCAGCTGCAGGCCTGTTGCCACAATATCTTTTTTGCTTAAATTTACAAACGGCGCAACAAGCTGAACCTTACGCCCGCTGCCGATATATATGCCTTCATTCATTTTATTGTTAAAATCGCTGCTGCAATCCGGGTAAGCACTGCCTGCCGCGTCATCTGCATGGGCGCCGTAATAAACAACACTGCAATTTTGCGCCAGTGCAATGCTTGCGGCTACGCTTAAAAACACGCCGTTGCGGAAAGGCACATAAGTAGATACCGGTTCACCGTGCTGCTTTTTAATCTGCCCGGCATAAGATTCATGCGGAATTTCTTCGGTTGACTGCTGCAAAAGCGAGCAGTTGCTGTACGCAAAAACAGGCGTTAAATCAAGCTTTATCAGCTGCGTATTATAATATGCTGCTATTTTTTCCGCCGCCGCAAGTTCCTTGCTGTGTTTTTGCCCGTAATACAATGCCAGCGCGATAACCTCGCTGTATTTTTCTTTGGCAACGGCAAGGCAGGTTGTACTGTCTACCCCGCCGCTTAATAGTACCAGTGCTTTCAAAATTATGCCTCCGTAAAATAAAAAATCCGTCTGGCTACAGACGGATTGCATAACAATATAAAGGCCGCTTATGCGGCACACGCCCGTAGTTTTGTTTAGGGACTGGATGGTTCCGAACAGTCCTATTAAGTTACTTAAACATTATAACCAAAAAATTTATATTTGACAAGCAAAAAATAAAAGACAGCAGCCAAATTAAACTGCTGTCTTTTAAAATGGAGAATTTCAAAATTACTGCCGTTTTTTAGGCAGAACAAAGGTTATCGTTGTACCAACACCTGGTTCGCTTTCAAGCTCTACCCTGCCTTTGTGGAACAGCACGCCGTGCTTTACTATAGAAAGCCCAAGCCCAGTGCCGCCAATTTCTTTGGAATGGCTCTTATCCGCTCTGTAAAAGCGTTCAAAAACGCGTTCCCTGTCGGCTGCGCCAATGCCAATGCCGGTATCGCTTACGCTGACGGTTACTTCTTCGCTGCCGTCCTGCACTTTAATATCAACTTTGCCGTTGTCTTTGTTATATTTTATCGAATTATCAACAAGATTATACAAAACTTCGCTTAAAATAGACTGCACGCCGCAAACACATGCGCTGCTGCCGCTTACGTTAAGCGTTACGCCTTTGGTCTGTGCTTTATGTTTCAAACGTAAAGTTACCGACTGCGCAAGTTTAAGCAAATCAACATCTTCAAACTCATCTAGCGTTTTATTTTCGTCCAGGCGGGAAAGTTCCATGATGTTCTGAATAAGCTCTATCATATTGCCAGCTTCGGCGTGGATGCGTTCCAAAAAGCGCTGCTTGTCCTCGTCCTTTACAAGGCCGTTTTTCATAATCTCGGCATAGCCCAAAATAGATTGCAGCGGGGTTTTAAGTTCGTGCGAAACATTGGCGCTGAACTCGCGGCGCAGTTTTTCGGCTGTCATTTTTTCGGTAACGTCATAAATTAAAATAACGCTGCCGCTGCCGTTTACACTGCTGCCGGAAAGCTGGTAAAAATGCCCGTCTTTTTCGTAAAGCCCTTCGCCCTTACCTGCCTGCGAAACCTTCTGCAAAAGGTCCTGTACTTCCTGTGCACGGTCAACAGTTAAAATATTTCTGCCAATAACCTCTTTAGCACTGAAGCCAAAAATTTTAGCCGCGCTTTCGTTAATAAACAGCACATTCTGCTGCCCGTTTAACAAAACAAGCCCCTCATTCATGTTATTGGTAATAATGGTAAGTTCTTCCTGTTTGCCGCGCAGCTTTTTAAGGTTTTTGCTCAGCTGCCGTTTCTGCTTGGCAATACGCGTTAAAAACGGAGCCAGCTCGTCATAGGTTTCGTTGTCCAGCGGCTCGTCAAGGTTAACCTGGTCAAGAGGCTTAATAAGGTTAAAAGTAACCCTGCGCGCCACAATGCTTGCCAAAAACGCAACCACAATTACAATGCCGCCCATTATCGGCAGCATTTGCAGCACCGATTTATAAATGCTGTCAATAGTACGCGCAAGGCGCAATATTTTACCGTCCTCAAGGCGTACGGCATAATAATACGTTGTTTTGTCAAGCGTATCAGAAAAACGCTCTGCTTCGCCCGCGCCAACGGCAACAGCTTCCATAATTTCCTGCCTCATGGCATGGTTTTCAAGCGTTTTTGCTTCTGCCTGATTGTCAAAAAGCACTATGCCGTCTTTGTCTATAAGCGTTATACGCACATTGCTGCCGTTTTCGGCTGCAATTTTATTTAAAAAGTCATTGCCGCCGCTTTCCAGCCCCATGCTGATATAGCGTGCTTCCTGTGCAAGTTCCTTTTTTGTTTCGTTAAAATAATCCTGCGAAACAAGGAAAGTTATCAAGCCCGATGCCACAAGCACTGCCATTGCAGCCAGCGCCACCAGCGCGCGGAAAATTTTATTTTTCATGCTCCGCACCTATACGGTAGCCAACGCCGCGCACGGTTTCAATAACCGTACTGGCGCTGCCGAGTTTTTGCCTGAGTGTGCGGATATGCACATCGACGGTTCTGGTTTCGCCTGCAAAATCATAGCCCCAGATATCGGTTAAAAGCTGTTCGCGGGTAAAAACCTGCCCCGGGCGTTCCATAAGTTTATGCAGAACTTCAAACTCTTTATAAGTCAGCACAACTTCTTCACCGTTTACAAAAACCATATGGCGGGCAATATCCATGGTAATCAGGCCGTTGGTAAGCTCGCTCGATTTGTCTTCTTTTACATAACGGCGCAGCACCGCTTTAACACGCGATACCATTTCCATCATGCCGAACGGTTTGGCAATATAATCGTCTGCACCGCTGTCAAGCCCGTGTACTTTGTCGAACTCCGAACCTTTGGCCGTAGCCATGATAACAGGGATGTCCGCAGTACGCTTATCACGGCGCAGGCGTTTTAATATAGCCATACCGTCCTCGCCAGGCAGCATAATATCAAGAATTATCAGCTGCGGCAATACGGTTTCCAGAGCCTTAAAAAGTTCATCGCCGCTTTCCAGCCCCAACGCCGGAAAACCTGTAGATTTTAAAGTATAAACTTCAAGTTCGCGGATATTAGGATCGTCCTCCACGCAAAATATCATGTATGCTGTCCTCCTCAAGCGTTCCGGTTATCATAAATAATACCCATTGAGAGATATTTACAGCATGATCACCGATTTTTTCAAAATATTTGGCAATCATCAGATAATCAATGGCCTGTTCGCCGCTGTCCTGAGAATTGCGGATAATCTGAATCAGCTCATGTTTGGACTGGGCAAACAATTCGTCAACCTGGTCATCATCACGTTCAACCTGCTGCGCGGTGCGGATGTCGCTTTTTACAAAAGCATCCAGAGTATTGGATACCATCTTTTTGGTAGCGGCAGCCATTTTTTTAAGAATGCTTGTGTCGTAATCCATTCTTAAATTGTCCTGGTTTAAAATTTCGGCAATGTTGCCTGCAACTTCGCCGATACGGCGCATATCGGTTACCATTTTTAATGCAGAAGAAATCTGGCGCAGGTCGGAAGCAACCGGCTGCTGTTTTAAGAGCAGGTTAATGCAGATGTTTTCCAGTTCTCTTTCTTTTTCTTCTGTTT
>OKSB01004014.1_pt1 | contig 11008 bp, 4 predicted proteins | sample 1601171 | NCBI WGS metagenome assembly OKSB01 (sample SAMEA3541496, study PRJEB24748) | human gut metagenome | biome: human gut; feature: human-associated habitat; material: faeces | place: China | collected 2012 | reverse complement strand
GAGCCACTAATCTTTTCCTTTCTCCCATACGAGGTTTACGCACTGAAAATCAGTTTTCAATTTTCGGGTACGGAAAACGCCGTTTTGAGGCTCCGGTTTTCACTTGTTTTTGTCGTGGCTGTTGGCTGCAAACATACGGATTGAAACAGCCGTATTTGTTCAACCGGATTGCAAAATAGGCTATTATATAATATATGTGTGTTAAAATAGGTAGGTCTTCCGTGGCGGTATTCGAATTAATTTTTACTTTTGCAGCTAAACTGACACCAGTGTCAGTTTTCGGGGTAAGAATTATAAATCCGTATGGTACAATATAAAATAGGTATAGACATAGGTTCGACGACAGCCAAAGTGGTTGTGCTCCGCGCCGGCGACGGCAGTCTTGTTTTTCAACGCTACGAGCGCCACCAGGCCAAGGTGAGGGAATGCCTTGCCGGCTTTTTCAGCGCCATAGCGGGCGTAGTGGGCAACGAACCTGTAGAGGTCAACATAACCGGCTCCGTAGGTATGGGTGTTTGCGAACGTTGCGGAATCCCGTTCGTCCAGGAGGTTGTAGCGGCTTCGAACTATGTGCGCCACGCTCATCCTGAGGTGTCCACCATGATAGACATCGGGGGCGAGGACGCCAAAGTGGTGTTCTTTGAGGAGCAAAGGGCTACCGACCTGCGCATGAACGGCAACTGTGCCGGCGGCACGGGAGCGTTCATCGACCAAATGGCCATACTGCTCGGCGTTTCGAATGAGGAGCTCGGCAAGCTGGCAATGGATTCGTCGCAGGTGTATCCCATAGCGTCGCGCTGCGGGGTGTTCTGTAAAACCGACATACAGAACCTCGTGGCCAAGAATATCCCGCGCGAGGACATCGCGGCCTCTATATTCCATGCCGTGGCCGTACAGACGGTCATAACGCTTGCGCACGGTTGCACGATAACCCCGCCTTTGCTTTTTTGCGGCGGGCCGCTGACTTTTATACCGGCATTGCGCAAAGCGTTCGTCAATTACCTGAAACTTGACGAAAACGACATAATAGTTCCCGAGGCAGGAAGCCTTATACCGGCCTGGGGGGCGGCACTGGCCGAAGGAGGAAGCACCGGAACGGTGGAAGGATTCTCGAAACTGGTGGACGAACGCCTTACGCAGAAGGCGCATTCATACCTGAGCCTGCCGCCTATATTCGAAAACGAGGAAGATTACCGCAACTGGCTCTCGGGGCTGGGAGGAAAAGGAGTTCCCCGCGCGGAACTCAAAGCCGGGGTGCAAGAAGCATACATAGGTGTAGATTCTGGTTCAACGACAACGAAGATAGTAGTGCTGTCGCCCGAGGGTGCAATGCTCTATTCTTATTATCACGACAACGACGGCAATCCGGTGCGGACTGTTGAGAAAGGTCTGCAGGGACTTGTTGCCGCATGCAAGGCCGCGGGCACGGAACTGCACGTGGCCGGCTCATGCTCCACCGGCTACGGCGAAGACCTTATAAAGGCGGCGTTTGCAATGGACAACGGCATAATAGAAACCATAGCCCATTACATGGCGGCCAAAAACATAAGCCCGGAAGTGTCTTTCATACTCGACATTGGCGGGCAGGACATGAAGGCTATCTTTGTGGACGGCGGCGTTATAAACCGCATAGAGATAAACGAGGCATGTTCGTCGGGTTGCGGCTCTTTCATAAGCACGTTTGCCCGCTCGCTGGGTTATGAAGTGGCTGATTTTGCGCACGAAGCCTGTCGCTCAACACATCCCTGCGACCTCGGAACGCGTTGCACCGTGTTCATGAACTCGAAAGTGAAACAAGTGCTGCGCGAGGGCGCCACCGTGGCCGATATAGCGGCAGGGCTTTCGTATTCCGTTGTAAAAAACTGCCTTTACAAGGTGCTGCAACTTAAAAACACGTCCGAGCTCGGCCGCCATGTAGTAGTACAGGGCGGAACAATGCGCAACGACTCCATAGTGCGTGCGCTCGAAAAACTGTCGGGCACTAACGTATATCGCAGTGATTGCCCCGAACTCATGGGAGCAATGGGGTGCGCACTCTACGCTATCCGACACAAGGCGGAAACAAGCGTTACGGTAGACGAAATGCTCAGGCGTGCGAACTTTACTTCGCGGCTGCTGCATTGCAAAGGGTGCGAAAACAGTTGCCAGGTAACGCAATACCTTTTCGACGGCAAACAGCGTTACTACTCCGGCAACCGTTGCGAAAAGGTATTCTCGAACCGCGGCGAAAAGGCAGAGCCCGGGGCAAATGTTTACGAATATAAGTTGCAATTGCTTTTCAACCGCCCTTCGCAGGTAGGAAACCCCGCGTTGCGGATAGGAATCCCGCGCTGCCTGAACATGTATGAGGAATATCCTTTCTGGCACGCATTGCTTACAGGCTGCGGAATGGAAGTGGAACTGTCTGAACCGTCGGACTATTCGCATTATGAACACACGGCAGGCTGTGTAATGAGCGACAACATCTGCTTTCCCGCAAAACTCGTGCATAGTCACATCGAAAATCTGGCCCGGCGGGGAGTTGACCGCATATTCATGCCCTTTGTGGTGTTCGAAAAGAAGGAAAACAACCAACAGAACAGCTATAACTGCCCAATCGTTTCGGGTTATTCCGAAGTGGTGAAAAGCTCCCAGCCAGTAGGCGTGCCGGTTGACACACCTGTAATAACTTTCAAGGACGAGAAACTGCTGTACAAGCAATGCCGCAATTATTTGCAGGCTCTCGGCGTAAAGGAAAACACTTTGCGGAAAGCATTTGCCGAGGCATTGCAGCAACAGGCTTCATACGAATCTTCCCTGGCCGCGTATAACCGCGCCGTTCTGGCCGAGGCACGCAAGAAGAAAAGACTTGTGATTATGCTTGCCGGACGCCCGTATCACACCGACCCGCTCATACAGCACAAAGTGTCGGACATGGTGGCCGCCATGGGCGTTTACGTTATCACTGACGACATCGTAAGGAGCGAGAACATTTCGATAGCCGACACTATATACCTTTCACAATGGGCATATCCCAACAGGATAATGAAAGCAGCCAAGTGGGTAGGTGCGAAAGGGCAAGACGTACAGTTCATGCAGCTTACTTCGTTCGGTTGCGGGCCCGACGCTTTTCTTGTAAACGAAGTGCGCGCCACGCTCGAGCGCTACCACAAAAACCTCACGCTCCTTAAAATCGACGACGTGAGCAACGTTGGCTCGATAAAGCTGCGCGTGCGTTCGTTGGTAGAGAGTATCGGCCTCGGTCTTCAGGGCGAAGGGCGCAGCAGTGAAGAGGCGTTTGAAACTACGCCCGTGTTTACGAAAGCCGAGCGTCGCCGTAAGCTCATAGCGCCTTTTTTTACCCCGTTCCTTTCGCCGCTCATTCCTTCAGCCATGAAAGTGGCAGGCTTCGACGTGGAAAATCTGCCGATGAGCGACGAGGAATCGTGCGACTTGGGTTTGAAATATTCCAACAACGAGGTGTGCTATCCCGCAACGCTCATAGTGGGCGACGTGGTTAAGGCATTCAAGAGCGGAAAGTATAATCCCGACGAGACAGCCGTGATAATCACGCAGACCGGCGGACAGTGCCGTGCCAGCAACTACATAGCACTTATAAAGCGGGCGCTCCTTGCAAACGGGTACAAGAATACGCCCGTGGTCTCCTTTTCTTTCGGCAGCGGAATAGCCAACGAGCAGCCCGGGTTCGACATACCGTGGCGCAAGCTCATCCCCGTGGCGCTGGCAACAATGCTATACAGCGATTCGATTGCCAAACTTTACTATGCCACCGTGGCACGCGAGTGCGTCAAAGGCAAGGCCGCAGCCCTGCGCGACGAATACCTCGACCGCGCCAAACCGATAATAGAAGCCAACCGTCCGAAGGAGTTGCTTCCGCTTGTGGCCGAAGCTGCATTGCGTTTCAACGAGGTTTGTCTTGACAAGGACGTTCCCAAAGTTGGCGTGGTGGGAGAGATATTCCTCGAATTCAATCCGTTTGCCCAGAAAAATGTTACCGATTGGCTCATTAATAAGAATCTCGAGGTCGTGCCGCCGCTTATAACCGACTTCTTCACCCAGAGCTTCGTGAATCTTCGCACCAAGGAGCGTTCTTACCTTGAGCGCAAGCGTATTCCCGCGTGGCTCGTGGACGTGCTTTACCGCATGGTGTCGAAAAAGATAGCCCGGTTCAACGAGGCGTGCAGCGGTTTCCGCTATTTCATGCCTTTCGACGACATACGCGAGAAGGCCGAGCGCGCTTCGGGACTTATAACGCTCAACGCGCAGTTTGGCGAGGGCTGGCTCATCTCGGGCGAAATGGCAACGTATGCCGCCCACGGGATAAACCACGTGGTGAGCCTGCAACCGTTCGGCTGCATAGCCAACCATATCATCGAAAAGGGAATAGAGAAGAAAATCAAGTCGATGTTCCCTTCAATGAACATTCTTTCACTCGATTTCGACAGCTCGGTGAGCGACGTGAACATCGTAAACCGCTTGCTTCTTTTTATCGACAACATAAGGCAGGAAAAGTGAACAACGGCAAGTACAGCAGCCAGGAGCTGCAAATGATAGATACGGCGCGCCGCCTGTTTACCGAGAAAGGCTTCGCCGAAACGACGATGAGCGACATAGCTTCCGAAACGGGAGTAAAGCGCTCCACGCTGCATTACTATTTTGCTAACAAGGATGTCATGTTCCAGGCCGTGTTCGGAACGATTGTCGAGAGTCTCGTGCCGCGTTTGCAGGAGATAATGCGTAGCGATTTGCCGCTCATGGAGCGTCTCGGGCTAGTGGCCGACGAATACTTCGGCATGTTTGCCGAAAATCCCTCGATGCCGCGCTTTGTGATGAGCGAGATTCAGCGCGATGTAGACCACCTTATCGACACGGCGCGCACATTGCACCTCGACAAGGTGTTCTCGCTGATACGCGACGCCCTGGCCGCCGAAATGGCCGAAGGCAAAATACGCAGAGTGCCTTATTATGTGATGTTCACCACGTTCTATGGCCTTATAACGTTCCCTTTCCTGACGAAAAACCTGTATGTCTCGTGGTTCAGGATGAGCGACGACGAATTTCGCGAAATGCTTGCCGAATGGAAAAAATACTTCCTGCGCCAAATGGAAAACCTGCTGCTGGAGTAGCCGCCGCTCACGTATTATAATAATGTGTGCACACCCCAAAGGGCAACAGTTACGTACAAATAAAAAACAACACCATGGGCCACCATCACCACCACCATCATTTCGAGCCTGCCGAATCCCTGCGCGGGGTGTACGTGCTGGCCATAGCGCTCAACCTCCTGTTCGTGTTTGCAGAGGCGGGTCTGGGCTGGAGTTGCAACTCGCTTGGACTGCTTTCTGACGCGGGACACAACCTCAGCGATGTGTTCAGCCTGTTGCTCGCTCTGTTCGCGTTGGAACTGGCCAAGGTGCGCCCGGCACGAAACTATACTTATGGATACAAGAAAGGCACGGTGCTCATCTCGCTTCTCAACGCCATAATACTGCTCGTTGCCGTGGGGGCGATAATAGTTGAGAGCATACACAAGTTCTCCAACCCGGCGCCCGTCAATGGTGCAGTTGTATCGTGGACGGCCGGAGCCGGAATAATAGTCAACGGCGTGAGCGCATGGTTGTTAATGCGCAAGCGCAAGAGCGACCTCAACGCCGAGGGCGCGTTTCTCCACATGGCGGCCGACACACTCGTGTCGATAGGCGTGGTGGTTTCGGGAATAGCCATGTCCTTTACGGGCTGGTACATTATCGACCCCGTAATAAGCCTTGTAATCGTCGGCGTAATCCTGGCTTCGACGTGGCATCTGCTGTCGCAGAGCCTGCGCCTCTCGCTCGACGGCATACCCGAAGGCGTAGACCCCGAGCGAATCATGAATGAAATAAAATCGGTTGCCGGGGTTGAAGACATACACCACCTGCACATCTGGGCCATAAGCACGTCCGAAGTGGCCATGACGGCCCACGTGGTAATAGACGACATAGCCAAAATGGAGCAGATAAAGCATGAAATCCACCACCGCATGTCGCAGGACGGCATAAGCCACTCCACGCTCGAGTTCGAGCACCACGGCGAAACGTGCGACTCGCCCGGCAACGGCTGGACGTCATGCTGAAAAGCACTGCAGTTTCGCGATAATTGTTATTGTAGATACGCGATTCATCGTGTCTCACGAATCAGCAGGCGGGATGGCGGCGCGATGAATCGATTTTCAGACGCGATGAATCGCGTCTCTACAAGGGTGGTTTGTCGGGCGCAGCTCCGTTCGGTGTCGTGCGACGCGGCCGAATGCACATAAAAAATCCCGCAACCCTTTGCGGGGCTGCGGGATTCATGTGTTATCTGTAGGGGATGTCCTTACTTGACGAGGACTTTCTGTTTGCCTACGATGTATATGCCTTTCGCGAGGCCGTTGGTAGCGTTGGCGCGTGCAACGTTGCGGCGGATGAGCACGCCGTCAATGCTGTAAACGTCAACCTTCTCCTTCTGGTCTTCGATAACAACATCCTTGATGTCGTTGAGCATTCCGGCACCCTGTACGTAGACAATCATGTCTACCTGTGCGTCGGGCACTTCCTCTACGAGCCAGGGAACTATGGTGGCGCGGTTGTAGCCTATCAATATGCCTGCAGGCTCATCCACAACGGAGTCGTTGAGGAAGTAACCATAGTGGTCTACCTCGGTACGGTAGGAATCGATGTTGCCTGCCAGGCCGTTCACCGTAGCCGGAACATTGGTTACCTTGCCGTCCATGTATGGCTTGAATTCAACGTTGTAAGATACGTCGGCATTGTAGCTTTCGCCTTCGGTGATGTAGATTATCGGCGTGCCGGCCGGAATAACTTCGCCGTCAGGATATTTCTGGAGCTTGTAGCCCTTCACAATCGAGTCGTTCGAGCCTTCCTGCGTGATTTTGCCTACAATCGTGTAGCCCTGCACGGTTCCGTATTCTGCTGTAGGCAGGCTTTCGAGGTCGTGCGGCTTGGTGATGGCTATTACGCGGCCTTGTGCAATGTCCTGCGTCTCGGTTATCTGCGAGCAGATGTCGGATACCGGGTAAACCTGCCATGCAAATGCGCTGTAAGCCAATGGCTTGTTGCCTTCGTTGAACTCGTATGTCATACCGTCGGCATACCATGCGGCATTGCCGCGGATGTAGCGGCCGCTCTCGAGGCGGAAACCTACCTGGCCGTCGCCAAACGGAATGAGCTGTACCGAATGAGGTTCGTACCACTGTATCGGGCGGTAGTCGTAGGTAGTGTTGCCGCTGCCGGTTTCGGGGCCGAGGAAGAAGCCGGAGCCTACGTTCTGCATTGTGAGCGTGCCGTCTTCGTTGGCGCGGAAGATGAATGCGGCGCGCGTGTTGGTTTCAACGTCGGCTGTGGTGTATTGGTCGAGCCAGTAGCTGTATTGGTTGCCGTTGGTGGGCGTGTGTGCGTACCAGCCGCCGGCGTTCATTATCTTGTCGGCGCGTTCGGGGAAGTCCTCGGCGGTTTGTATCACGTACCACACTCCCTCCTCGGGCTTGGTAATGCTATTGAGGAATTCCTTTTGCGCTGCCTTCATGGTGGCTGTGTTCGATTCTATCTCTGACTTCGACAGCGTGTAGAGCGGTTTTTCGGTAAGGCCGCTTTCGTTCACAATGCCTGCAATCTTTTCGATTGCGTCGTAGGGAGCGTCGCCCACAACAGTGCCGTCACCCTCGACAAGCTCGGAGAACATCACGTTCTCGGCGAGCAGGCGGCCCAGCTCGGTGGTGTCCTTCCATGCGTTGAGCAGTTTGTCGTAAGCAGCCTGGAGCGCGGGTATGTCGCCGTCGCCTACGGTGCCCGAGGCTACCACCTCTTCGGCCGTTGTTATTGCGGCTTGCAGCTCGTCAACGATGGCCTTGATTTCCGGGTCGTTAATCTGCGAAGCAGGGTTGGAGCCCGTGTACGGGTAGAGGTTGTACTCCGACATGGTGAAGAACGGGTGGCCGAAACCGTCGGACATGGCGAAGTTGTCGTTCACCTCGAGCACTTTCATTATGAAGTAGGTGTAGCCCGTGCCGTCGATGGGTTTCTTCGAGGTGTAGAACGTGTCGGTGGTTATCGTGGGCAGCCCGTCGGCCGTTGTGAGCGTGTCGGGGTGCTCCCACGTCTCGCCGTCGTTCGACAGCGCGATGGCTATCTTTGTGGGACGGCAGGCGGCGTTGTTGCTCTCGTTGGCGTTGAAGCAGCGCTTTGCCCAGTGTATGCCGAACTTGTCGGGCAAGCCGTTTGGAGCGTAAACGCGCAGGTAGTGGTAGTCGTCGATAGGCTCAAGACTGTTGTAGCGCGAGTGGAAAATGGTACTCACGTCGCCGTCGATAAGGTTGGCAAGGCTTGTCCTCTCGCCCGACGTTCCGTCCCAGACGTAAGCCTCGGCATTTGTGTAAAGCTGGCTTGCGTCGGTGGCAACAGGATCGTCGTAGTCGTAAACAGGCACGTCGGTTTCAAGAAGTTTTGACTCGGCGGTGTTAATCAGGTTACGCAGCGTGTCGATACGGTTGCGGTTCAAGGCCTCGGCTATGAGTTTCTCTGCTTCGGCTGCGTCCACAGGCTCCATGTACCATTTCGAGGGGTCTCCCTCGGCGTAGCAGAGCGTGCCGTTGTTGGCGTTGTCCCAGCTGAGTGCGTGGTAAGAGTAGAGCGGCTGCGCGGTGTTGTAGACGTTGATTATGCCGCTTGCGTCCACGAAGTCGAGGTAGTGCATGGTTTCGGGCTCTGGTGTGGAAGTTATCTCCACGCCGCGGCCGAGGTTCGTGCCGCTTGAGATGTATTGCTTGGTCGATGTGTTCTGTATGTAGAAGTGGCCGTCATCGTCGCCCGTAAAGGTTACTTTCCAGATGTAGTCGGCGGTGCCGTTGTCGCGGCTCCACTCTACTCTTGCCACGTTGGTGTGGTGTTGCGTCCAGGCAAGCGTTGCCACGGTGGGGTCGTCGGGAACCATTTGCAGTATGTAAGGATTGGCCACGTAGAAGCGGTAGTAACCCTCGGTAAGCTGGTTGCGCGAGTTGTCGTCCACCTTGGCAATGGCGTTCTTTATGTTGGCGAGGTATGCGCCGTACTCTTCTTCGGTGTGCTGGTTGCCCACTTCGGCCACGGCTGTTTCGTGGGCCGCCTTTATCTCATCGTAAATGGCCTGGTTGTTAAGCTGGCCTATGCGGTTGCCCACGGTGTACTTGTCCAAGAGGTCGGTGTTCTGGCTGAGGTAAAGCTCGAGACGGTCGTGGTTGAGTGTGGAAAGCACTTGCTGGAGCACGTCTTCGGGCACTTTGCGCAATATCCACGTCGAGGGGGAGGTGTTGCCATCCTGGTCGTGGAGAACGATGGTGCTGCCAGTGCCTTCGCCGTTACCGTGGTCCATCTGGTGGTAGGCTTGCACGCCGCCGTCCCACTGTATGCGGTAGTTGCCCGCATGGTTTAGCTTGGTGACGAACTGCCGGCAGGCCGGGAGGTCGGACATGTAGAGAACCTCAAGGTGCGCGTTGTAGAGCGTAGAATCGGCGTACAGGCCGCAGCCGAGGTTTTCTATCATGTACGCGCTGTCGGCTACCTGCGTGAATTTCCAGATAAACGCGCCGGTGGGTTCAATTTCTTTCCAGCCCACCTGGTCCATGTAATTAATAGGGCCATACCAGCCGTAGTTGGTCTTGCCGCTCTGCTGGAAGGCGTCGTATCCCGCCGTGATGTAGTAGTATCCGCCGTCCTTTATCTGCACGGAGTTGGCCGGGTCGTCAAAGAACTCCACAAGCTCCATGATTTCGTCGTAAGCGGCCTTGCACTCCTCATCGCTCATCGTTGCGATATTGTTGATGGCGTTGAACACAAGCTCAGTGTATTGTATTACTTTTTCCTCGTTGTTAATGAAGCCCGGGTCGGTGCCATATGCGTATTCTCCCTCCCAGTTGGCCGGCAGATTGTCGAGGTATATCTGGAGCAAGTCGCGTGCTCCGCTGGGTACGTAGTAGCGGTGTATGTTCCACACGTTGGTATCCAGGTACTCGAAGTAGCTGCAAGTTGTCCCGCTCTCTTCGTTTGAGATGAACGCACGCCCGTTGGGTATAGACTCGTCTATGCACAGGATTGTTATGCACGTGGGGTCGTCAATCCAGTCGATAGGCGTGGAAAGCGAGCCGTAGTTTACCGAGCCGTAAGGCTCTCCCTCGCTCGAGTAGTGGAAACAGAACGGTGCGGCTTCGGCGATGTCGTCCACCATGTGCAAGCGGTTGGCACGGGTGTTGGGGTCATTGTCAAAGCTGCCTGTGGCGATGTATTCGCCGGTTTCCTTGTTTTGCAGGTAGTACTGCGCTTCACCGGTAACGGCGTTTGGCTCGTCGGCCAGGTGAAGCACCCATACTATCTCGAGCGGCATTTCACCGCTACTGGGGCGTATGAGTTTGGGAAGGTTGCCGATGTCGGCGGGTTCCAAATCCTTGAAAGGCCCGAGGTAACTGCCACGACTGGTAGTGACGCTGCGCCCTTCAAATACTACTTCCATGCCGTCAGCCACCTCCTCGGGATAAATGCTCGAGCCGATGACGTAATCCTGCGCATGGAGCGACGGCACTGCCGCCAATGCGACGAGCAATACCAGGATTAAGGTTTTTGTTCTTTTCATATAACAGTATTTAAAGTTAGTGGTTCCTGTTGCGGTGCAATCGGGTACGTGAAGCCTTCGCACCCATATAAGGTCGGTTTAAACGCCGACAAATATAAGTAAAAAACAAATTACCCTCCTTGATTTACAAATCTTTTATTTTATTTATGTTTCATTAACCCGATAATACAAGATATGTAAAACTATACAGAGCGTATGAACCTTGGGACAAAAAGAGGAGCTATCCACGTTAAAAAAGTGTTTTTCAATGGCGCAAAAACCGTTCACAAAACCGAAAAAAGTGAAAACTGATTTTCAGAGGTTTTAACTCACATGGGAGCAAAGAAAAAATACAAGGCACATATTTCAAAATATGTCTGACCTATTTTAA
>OKSB01004010.1_pt1 | contig 11023 bp, 7 predicted proteins | sample 1601171 | NCBI WGS metagenome assembly OKSB01 (sample SAMEA3541496, study PRJEB24748) | human gut metagenome | biome: human gut; feature: human-associated habitat; material: faeces | place: China | collected 2012 | reverse complement strand
GGAGGAGATGAAGTGACGGCCGTGACCCATGTAGCCGGGGGTCTGGACGCCGCCGCCGGTGCAGGAGGCCAGCTCGCCGAAGGTCATACCGGCAGGGGTCATGCCCTTGTATTCCCGGTTGACAACGATGAAGCCGTTGGACATCGGCTCAATGCCGCAGATGCACTCGAAGCAGCCGCAGGAGGTCATGGGATCCTCCAGGATGGAGTACAGGGTGACATTTTCCACAGCGCCGTGGGTCGCGTCGGAGATCGCCTTGTTGACGGACTGGAAGCGGCCGGTGCGCTCGTCCTCGCAGCCTTCCTTGAAGATGGGCTGGCAGGGACCGTTGGGGTTCAGCTCGTAAGTGGCCTTGGCATCCAGCCAGGACACGGCGCCGCACAGACCCAGACGCTCGGGGGTGACCACGCAGCAGTGGGCGGGGGCGAAGGACTGGCACATGATGCAGGTGAAGTAACGGTCAACGGCCTCGTCGGTCATGGATGCCAGACGGTCGTCACGCTGGTTGTACCGGGGCATAGCCACCTCGTCGCGGAACTTCTCCGCCTCGGCGGCGTCGGTGATCAGGGTGATCTGGCACTTGTCCACAACGGCGTCGAACTCGTCCATGATCATGACGTACAGAACTTCGGCGAAGTCCTTCAGACGCAGACCGGCGTCGTAGGCCGCGTTGCTGACACGGATACGGACCTGATTGCGCTGGCCGGTGTGCATGACGCCTTCCATGTAGTTGAACCATGCGTGGAACTTCCGCTCGATAACGGACTCAAAGTCCACCTGCATCTTCTTACCGGCCACCTCAACGTAGGTCGCCAGAGCCAGATCCTTGGCCTGATCGAAGTCGGGGCCGACGATGGTGATCTTGTGATCCTCCACCTCATTCAGCTCCCGCATCACCACCAGCTCGGCAGTGGGGTTCTTGGCGGACCAGATCTCGTTGTGCATATCGGCCTTACGGATGATCTCGCCCTCGAAGGCGGCGGCGAAGGCCACGGGGATGGGCAGTTCCTTTACCTTGATCTTGATGTTCCGCAGCTCCAGAGACTTCTTCACGGTCTCGGCGTGGTCGCATACGGACTCCAGAGCGCCGGGAACCTGATTCTCGCCCAGATCGATGTCCACGACCACGGGGAAGCCCAGAGCGATAGCGCCCGCACCGGCGGAAACCACCACGGAGTCAATGGCGCCGAAGGTATTGACGAAGGCGGGAACACGGTTCTTGGTGTAGTCCAGCAGACCGGCCAGATTGCCGGGCTGAATGTTGCCGAAAATCAGTGCGGCACGGATGGCCACGGTAACAACATGGATGACGGAGGTCACGTCATGTCCCAGAGGAATGACACGCAGCTCCAGACCCATCTTGACGCCGCCCTCGGCGCACTGCTCGATCACATCACCCACCATGAAGGTCATGATGCCCTTGCTCTGGTAGTCCTTGACCACCTTGACCACGTCCTCAGCATTGTCCGCCTTGCCCAGCACGACGGCCACGCCGGGGATATCGCCGGTAACCAGCGGCACGCCCAGAGAACGGATGATGGGGTCGGGAACGAAGCCGATGCCGGACTCGTTCTCATAGGGGTTGGCACCGTCGACGTATTTCAGTCCCTCAAGAATTTCCGCGCCGACAGCGGTAGCAAGGCCGGCGTTCAGCGCCTGACCCAGATCCTCCTGATTGGTGATCAGGCTCTTGAGCACGCCCACGCAGGCGGGCAGGTCGCCCAGAGTCTTGACCTTTACGCCGGTGGCAGCGTAAATGGTGGGGAAAAAGTATGCGGTATCGGGGAAGGCAATCTCCTTGTCTGCGCCGTACTTGGCAATGGCGTCGTTTACGGCACCTTCGGTCAGTCCCGCAACGGCATTGGAACCGCCATAAATGAGATCGGTTAATACGCTCATGTAAATTCCTCCCAATTTTTTGAATCCTGAAGATAATATATATTAAGCCCGAAGGCTGAATATACCAGTTTGGTTTCCGGCACCACGCCGGGGCTTTCAAATGCAGCAAATTCTTCCAAAGCAGAGAAAGCAAACTGGCTGGGAGGGAGGTTCCCTCCCAGCCATGTAGTGCATGGGAAAACTGTCAGTCACATTACCCGGCCAGCCAAATGCCGACCTTCTGGGGTTTATTGTCCTCCGGCACCTTAATCAACAGACTCGAAAGCAGTCCGTCAACCACCCAGTGCCAAATCCATCCTTAATCTCCCCCACTCAGCACGGACAACCGCCGCACAACCGGTCGAGGGGCCCAAAGGATGTTCAAACCACCACCCAGCGTCCGTAACGTCATTGGCCGCCCGCCCTGCGGGCTTAGAGGTCGAGGTAGGAGTCGGAGTAGAGGACGTGGTTCTTGAAGATGTCGCAGGACTTGATGGTCTCCATCAGGCGCAGGTCGCAGGGGTTGACGATGGCGGAGGTCAGACCCTGCATCATCGCCATGGCAACCAGAGCGGAGTCCATGATGGGACGCAGCGTCTTGGGCGCGCCGTTAGAGTTGTTGGACAGACCGCCGGTGGACTTCAGGCCTTCCGATGCGAACATCTTGATGGCTTCCAGAACTTCCATCTGCTTGTCCTGCATACCCTTGACGACCAGGAACAGGGGGTCGAACCACAGGTCGGTGGCATCCATGCCCAGACTCATGCCGCGCTCCAGCATGTTGTGGCAGTGCTTCATGCGCTCTTCGTTGTCCTTAGCGATACCGTCGGCGGAGCAGAGGGCAATACAGATGGCGTCGTTGGCAGCAGCCAGATCAATGTTGGAAATACGGGAACCGGCGTCGGCGGAGTTGACGATGGGCTTGCCGTTGGTGCGGTTGTAAACCTTGATACCGGCCTCGATAGCCCGCTTGTTGGCGGTGTCCAGTGCCAGAGGAACATTGTTGAAGTTCTCCTGCAGCAGCTTGACAGCCCACATCATGCGCTCGGGACCGTCCTTCTCAGCAGGTCCGATGTTGACGTCCAGATAGGTGGCGCCGGCAGCGATCTGCTCGGCAGCACGCTTCAGGATAGGCTCGGGGTCACGCTCGTCCATAGCCTTGCGGACAGAGGGCGCAATGCAGTGGATACGCTCGCCGATGGTGACGAAGGTCTGGGATTCGGGGTTGTAGCCCTTGTACTTGACGCCCATGTCCACGACCTTGATCTCGGGGACCTTGGTCGCCAGCAGCTCGTCGAAGGACAGCTCCTTGACTTCCACGGTGGTGGCAGCCTTGGCGGCGTTCTCGGCGGCGGCAGCCTTGGCAGCGGCCTCGTATTCCTTGTCCTTCATGTACTTGGGCAGCTGAACCGCCTCGGTGGGGCCGACAACGACGTTCCAGCCGGGCAGCTTCTCCTGAATCTCGCCCTTCATAACGGCGACCTTGCCGGGGATAATCAGGGTGCGGTTCTTGATCTTGTTCTCGATGTCCAGCGTCTCGAAGGTCTTCTTGACGGTGGAGGAGGAGAACTTACCGGCAGCCCACGCGGTCAGAACGGACATGCCGGAAGCGTCGGTGATGATCAGGTTCACGGGCTGGTTGGAACGCTCCAACTCGCCGGAAACCAGGAAGTAGGTCAGAGCGAAGTCCACGGTCAGGGCGCAGGGGCTGTTCTCGTCGGCGCCGTTTAGCGGATAGATCTTGCTCTCCACCTTCATGGGCTTCTGAGGATCGGTGAAGATGTTCTGACGCAGGCCGTACAGAGGCAGCGCCTGCGCATAGGTCATGTGCTCCATGACGATGATGGAGCCGTACTTCTCGGTGAACATGGAAGCGTAGGCGGTCTGCAGATGGTCATCGCCGCTGGCGATGCGGCCTACGTTGACGATGGAGGGATAGCCGAAGCTGCGGTCGCCATCCTTGATGGCAGTGCGGCGCACCAGAACGGCGTTGGCCAGCGTCTCCTTGGCGGTCTTGCCGGTGACGTCCAGCACCAGGTTCTTGTTGCCGGCGGCTTCCAGCTTCTTCACGGTGTCGTACAGGTCGGAGATGGTGTCGGCGTGAACGCCCAGAACAACACCGGCCTCCTTGGCGACAGCGTTCATAGCCTCATAGTTTTCAGGGGTAGCGCCGTCGAGAATGACGTTCTTGCCCGCGACTGCCAGAGCAGCCTTGGCGCACTCCACATCCCAGCACTCCAGAATCAGGTCACGGCCGGTAGCAGCGGCCTTCTTGACCAGCTCCGCGTAGACAGCGGGATCGGACTGCTTGTTGGCGACGAAAACGAACTCAACGTACATTCTCTCGCCGATACGCTCGTAGTCAACCTTCTGCAGGTCGGCCAGCTTCTTGTCGGCTTCCTCAGCGGACATGCAGGTGCAGACGGAAACTGCGTACAGGTTCTTGTTGACCAGAGTCTTCTCGTGACGGAAGAGGACAGTCTCGCCGCCCAGCTTGTGATCGCCGACGGTGATGGTCTTCATGGGAGGCGCGGTCTGCTCGTTGAGCATCGCCTTCGCGTCGTCAGAGAAGTAGGGGCACTTGTCGATGGACACAGCGCCCTGCGCCACCTTCATGCAGAATGCCATACAGGTGGGGCTGCCGCACTCCTTACAGTTCTTCTTAGGAGACAGCTTAAAAATGTCAAGACCTTTCAAAGCCATTGTATGTATCCTCCTTCCGATTACACGAGATCCGTGATGAACTTCTTGATGGTGGCAACGGCTGCGGGATGACGCATGATGACAGCGTCAGCGCCGCCGGTCAGGTTGGCAGCGGCGGTGGAGACTTCCATCCCGATCGCGCGCTCTTCCCGGCTGCCCCATTCGGGCTCATCTTCTTCGGAAGCGGTGGATTCCTTCACGGCCCAGGCGTCGGGAGACACGGGGGACATGATGGGCATCTGCAGGTCGGCATCGGACTGCGCCAGAGCGGCCAGACGGACACGGTCCAGAGTGGAGGCCACGTACTCGAAGCCGTAGCCCACGGCGGCGGTGCCGATGTTCATGACGATGTTCTCAGGATTGATGGAGAGGCCCTTGAGCATGATGTTCAGCTGCTTGGCGAGGTTGATGTCGTCGGCGGTCTCAGCGCCCACCTTCTGGCCGTAAGCCAGAGCGACGGAAGCACCGACGGTCTTGTAGTCCTCGTTCCGGGCGGACAGAACCAGAATGTTCTTGCCCTGCAGCGCCTCAGCGATCTTGCTGAACAGCTCGCCGTCCTTCTCGATGTTCTTGCAGCCCATGACCACGATGGGCATAGTGGTTGCCTCGGCGACAGCCTTGGCGTCGGCCACACAGTCGGCAACGGAGCGGTTGGCGCCGTTGGGGTCTGCGGACTCAAAGTGCAGGCACAGGAAATCCGCGCCGGGCATGGTCTCTGCCTTCTTCGCAAAATCGACCATAGTGGTGCAGCCGGCGTAGAACTCCTTCAGAGCAGGAGCATCCCACTGTGTTGCCAGATCGGAAATTTCAATACCGATCTTGGGCGCGTGTTCGATGGCAGCATCGAAGGTGTAAAACGGCATCACGTTCTGACCGCCGATGACGATTGCCTTGTCACCGGTGCCCAGCGTCACGGCATTGATCTTGCCGCTGAAGGGTGCCGTTTTAGGAGTGAAAGCCATAATTTGTAATCCCCCTTGATATATTTTCCACACGCGGGGCGGAAACCGCCCGGCGCAATTATGGATGTGTTTCTGCCGCGGAATGCCGCCCGGTATCCTGCGGGTTTACCGGCTTACAGGCCGATAGACTGCATAATTCCCCGCAGCGCGACCTTCATGGGGTCGCTGTCCGGGAGCTTCGCGGACGGATTGCCGTCGCAGTCGCAGCGGTAAACCGCCTCGTCGTGAGGCAGAACGCCGAAGAGCTTGAGACCGTGCTTTTCGATCTCGGCACGGACGCCGTCGTCCAGCTTTCCGTCCGGCGCGCGGTTGATGATAAGGCCCATCTGTCCGGGGTTTAAGCCCATCTCGTCGATCATTTCGGCGATTCTCGCCACGGCCTGAACGCCCCGGCGGGAGCAGTCGGAAATCAGAAGCATGGTGTCCACGTGGGGAAGCGTCCCCCGGGCGATATGCTCCAGCCCCGCCTCGTTGTCCATGACCACGTAGGAATAGTTGGGCAGATACTTGCCAAGCTGAGATTGCAGCACGCCGTTGACATAGCAGTAGCAGCCCTTGCCCTGGGTGCGTCCCATGACCAGCATGTCGAAATCGTCGTCCTCGATCAGGGCGTCGCCGAACTTCATTTCCGCGTAGTCCGCCTTGGTCATGCCCTTGGGAATGGTGCCTTTCAGCTCTGCCTGTGCCATTTCCTCCCGGATCTGGCCGAGAGAGGTCTCCACCTCCACGCCCAGAACTTCGTTCAGGTTGGAATTGGCGTCGGCATCCACCACAAGGACGGGGCCGCGCTTCTTTGCGCACAGGTAGTCGATGATCATGCCGCAGGTAGTGGTTTTGCCCACGCCGCCCTTTCCGGCAACGGCAATGGTATGAGGTGCCATAGTCTGGTTCTCCTTAAAAGTGATTTTGCATAACGCTGGTTCGGAGCGCAGCCCCTCCCGCGTTTTCTCCCTTCCGGCGAAAGCGGAAAAGGAGCGGCCGACAGGTCGGAATTTCGTCCATACAGGCCACGTCACCACGCGCACTCATGGCTCGGGAGCCGTTTTTGACTGCGGATGGTGACTTTGCCCTACGGGCGCACTTCGCCCATATCGGTACTAACTTATCGTATCACATATGCCATCTAAATTCAACCCATAATTTGCGAAAATTTTTCAGAAAACTTGCCCAACTCTCATTTATCCGACGGCTGCAAGTGGATATTTTTGTTACACCGGCGTAAACACGTACTTCTGGATCAGCCCGTCCACCACCGCGTGGATGGTCACGCTGCCGCCTGCGCCTTTTTCCGTGGAAAATTCCACGGTTTTCCCCTTCAGGCGGCCCCGCAGATATTCCTCCGGGTCATCGCATTCCACCTCTTCAAAGAAGACGTCCCGCATCTGGTTGTTGCGGCAAAGGTTCTTGATCTCGTAAACCAGCTCATATTCTGCCATAAGCGCTTCTCCTTACAAATCACGGCTCTGCCCGGCATTTTGCCGGGCTGTCCTTTTTCCCTAATATAGCACATCTGATGCTTTTCCTCAACCGGGATTCCCTTTTCCGACAAAAAAAGGTTGCTTTTTTCCGGCGGCTCTGCTATAATGCACCTGTACGCAGGATTCGTACATCGGTAGTACAACAGCTTCCCAAGCTGTGAAGGCGGGTTCGACTCCCGTATCCTGCTCCAAAATAGCAGCACGCCCCGCCTTGATTGGCAGGGCGTGCTGCTTTATTTATTGTACATAGCTTGCAGAACTCCGACACGCTTAGGGCAACGCCGCAATGGGGGGACACGGTTCCCTTACTTGCGGAAAGGAATCGAGCTTCCGGATTGTGACATATCCTCTCGCGAAGAAGATACTGTCAAATTACAGAGAAATTGAGGCGCCTTGTGTGAAAGGGTGGGGAATATTGCTTGTTCCAGGGTATTGACGAATCCGGTAAAATACACTATACTAGTCTTAAAAGATATCACCGCTTTGGTAAAACTGCCCATTCCCGACTTTCCCTTTCGCAGTTTTCAGTAGCTGACACTGCGGGTGAGCCTTTTCTCTTCCTTTAATCCGTGCATTCTCCGATACGTCCTCCGGAAGCTCCTGCGCAGAAGCGCATGGATGGCGGAAATGCTTCGTCTGGTTCCCGGAGTTAGGAAATAATTAACAAAAATAAAGCTGAAAATTCGTTAATTCTGACACACAATATTCGACGATCAATGGTTGCATTTACGTGTTAAACGTGATATCATCTGTATTAAGAGATTGGAAACGATTCCAATTCCCGTATATCACCGGGAATCAGGTCTTTTAGCTACATTGTGGGAATGACGGGCAGGAAAATGACCGCTGCTTTTTTCTGCTTTCAGCCGTAAGCGCGGATTGGAGGGAAGTCGGATGACGGATAAGGAACTGAGACGGTTAAGCCGGAGCGAGCTGCTGGAAATGCTGATTGCGCAGACGGAAGAAAACCGTCAATTGAAAATCAGGCTGGAGCGTGCGGAGGCGCAGCTCCGGGATCGCAGAATAGCGGTTGAAAAAGCCGGCTCCCTTGCGGAGGCGGCGCTGCAGCTGAACCGTGTATTTGAGGCCGCGGACAAAGCCGCGCAGCAATATCTGGAAAACGTGCGTCTTATGTCGGAAAAGGGAAGCAGAGAGTTATGAAGTCGAAATCGTGGAAATCTCCCGAGCCCCCGACTCTGGAACAGCTGGAGGCGGAGCTTGGCAGAGAAAAATACAAACGGCGGTATAAACGCGTTCTTCGCAGCACCGTCTATACGCTTGTGGTTGTTGCGGCTGTAGCCGTGCTGGTTGCTACCATCTGGATGCCCGTGCTGCAGATCTACGGGTCTTCCATGACGCCCACGCTGAAGGAGGGGGACATTGTCCTCTCCGTCAAGGGCTCGGGCTTTGAACCCGGCGACCTGGTGGCGTTCTACCTGGGAAACAAGATTCTGGTGAAGCGCTGTATTGCCGGCCCCGGCCAATGGGTGGATATCGACGAAAGCGGAAATGTATCCGTGGACGGAAGGCTGCTGGAGGAACCGTACCTGACGGAAAAAGCGCTTGGAGAATGTGACATTGCGCTGCCTTATCAGGTGCCGGATAACCGTTACTTCTGTGTGGGCGATCACCGTTCCACCTCGGTGGATTCCCGCAGTACCGCGGTCGGCTGCATTTCCGATGAGCAAATCGTCGGAAGGATCGTATTCCGGGTCTGGCCTCTGCCGGACTTCGGCGCGTTGAGATAGGAAGGATGGTGAAGGGATATATGAAGTATGATGTTCTGCGGGGTGCGGAAAAATACACGAAGGTGCATAAGAGGAAGCGCCTCCGGCATCGGGTAGTGACCGTGCTTGCCGGTGTGGTGGTATTCTGTACCACCTATGCGCTGATTCTGCCGGCTATCACACTGGAAAAGCAATGTGACATCCCGGAGCACACCCACACGGACGCCTGCTATGCGCAGGTGACGTCGGTTGAGAAAAGGGCTCCCGTGTGCAGCGCGGAGACGCTGGAAATTCATCGGCACACGGCGGACTGCTATGATGCCGACGGAAATCCGACGTGCGGGTATGCCGATTTTGTGGTTCACAGCCATGATTCCCGCTGCTATGACGAAACCGGGAATCTCTGGTGTCCGCTTCCCGAGATTGAGGCACACCGGCACACTGCCGACTGCTATGCCCTGCCGGAAGAACATACCCACGCGGAGGGCTGCTATACGTCGGTGCGGGGCAATCTGGTCTGCGGGGAGCATGTCCATACGGATGCCTGCTACACCGAGACCGCCGTGCTTGCCTGTGGCCTGGAAGAATCTGAGGAACACCGGCATGACGAGAGCTGCTATGAGATGTCCCGGGAACTGACCTGCGGCATCGACAGCGACCATAGTCATACCGATGCCTGCTATGAATGGGAGCAGGTTCTGAGCTGCGACCTGCCCACGGAGTCGGCGGAAGATGCTCAGCCGGTGCTGGTCTGCACGAAACCGGAGATTGTGCTCCACCGTCACACGTCCGACTGCTTTGACGCTGACGGCAATCTGATATGCGGACAGACCCAGATTCTGGAGCATCGGCACTCCGACGCCTGCTTTGAGACGGTGGCGGAGCCGGTGGACACCGGGACGCTGACCTGCACCGACACGGCGCACGTGCATACCGCCCGGTGCTACGGCACCTGGGAGCTGGTCTGCGGACAGGAAGAACACACCCACAGCGAGGCTTGCACTCAGAATGAGCAGGAAGAAACGGTATTCTGCGGTAAGGACGCCCATACCCACGGGGAAGCCTGCCGGGACGAAAACGGGGAGCTGGTCTGCGGGACGGAGGAGCACACCCACAGTCTTGCCTGTTACGCGGACCCCGGCGCGGACGTGGAAACGGCGGAGCTATGGGAGCAGACCTTTGCGGGGGTGACGCTGACCGGGAATTGGCGGCAGGATACCCTTGCCATCGCCGAAACCCAGCTGGGCTATACCGAGAGTACGAAAAACTACGTTGTCGCGGAGGACGGCGAAACGGTTAAGGGCTACACCCGCTATGGCGCGTGGTGCGGGGAGCCTTACGGCGACTGGAACGTCATGTTCCTGACCTTCTGCCTGCATTACGCCGGGGTGGAGGGCGTCGACAGAGACTGCGGCGGCTGGGTCACGTCCTGGGCGGACGCCTTTGAACCGGCACAGTCCCACACCCCGGCGGTTGGAGATCTGGTGCTCTTTGACCGGGACGGGGACGGCACGGCCGACCGGGCGGGTCTGGTGGCGCAGATCACGGATTCCGGCTTCGCCGCCATGGAAGGCGACGCGGAGGACGCGGTGCGGGCGCTGGCCTCGCTGGACCGGGCGGGGCTGATCGGCCTGTGCGCGCGGGCGCTGACGGTGCTGCCGGACGAGGCGGTGACGGTCTTTGCCGAGCTGGCGGGGCTGGATGAACAGGCCCTGCGCGACGACCCGAACGTGGGCCTCGACGGGCTGCTTGAGATGATCGAGGCGTGGATGGAGGTCAACAACCTCGAAAATTTTATCGGGGCCGCGCGGGCGCTGTGGCGGCGGGCGCGCGCGGGGCGGACGGGCGCTGGCTCCAACGGCTGATCGCCATGGGGCTGAGCCTGGGCATCGGCAAGCGGGAGCTGATGGAGGACTATTATCTGGACGAGATCGGGGCCGTGGCGGAGGCGTGGAACGCCCTGCGGCGTCCGCCCGCGGAGGACGCGGAGGAAGCCGTGCCGCCGGAGGCCTTTTTCGGAGGGGAAGGTGAGCGCCTTTGACGCTGGATGAACTGGTGGTACGGGTCCGCGTGGCCGTGGACGAGGCGGACGGCGAGCTGGACGCGGTGCTTTCTGACCTGCGCCGCTTTGCCGGGGAGGCCGCCGCCGCGGCGGGCGACGCGGCCGCGCCGCAGAAGGAAGTGTGGGCGGGCCTTGCGGAGGCGGCGAAGGGCGCGTTTTCGCAGGTGGCGGAGGCGGTGCGCGCCGGGCTTTCGCTGGCCGCCGCCGTGCCCG
>OKSB01004006.1_pt1 | contig 11040 bp, 4 predicted proteins | sample 1601171 | NCBI WGS metagenome assembly OKSB01 (sample SAMEA3541496, study PRJEB24748) | human gut metagenome | biome: human gut; feature: human-associated habitat; material: faeces | place: China | collected 2012 | reverse complement strand
TCTGCCGCACCTCGCTCGCCGTATCGGCACTTAGAATTATGCGGTGTTGCCCTAAGTTTTCGGAACGGTCAGGAACGCTTTCTACAGTACAATTTATAATGGGCAATTCTCAACCTCCAATTTTCCCTTCAAGTTTCCTCCAATCTCTGCCAAATCTCTCAACAACAAGCCAAACCGAAATGACAAAAAATGCGCGATCACAATACCGGGTGATTGGATTAAGAGATTGCAAAGAACATTATCGGGGTAAATGTTCAATCATTTGATAAAAGCAGGAATAAACCATTTAAAAATGTTAATAAATACCGCCAAAGAGTCACCGCACCGCAGCGCAAATAATGTGCGAAAAACAGGTTTCAGTTGATTCAAGGAGAAAAATTCACATAGAAACCGCGCTAATTAACTATGCAAATTCTGGCAACTGTGATATAATGTATATACCTAGATGTGTCGGAAAGGTTATCATTTGCAGGATCAAGACATGCAGCCGGTACAACGTTTTGTCAGCCGCTGTGCCGGGGCCAAAAGCCCCAAAAGCAGGCCGCAGCCCGGCAAGGGATCGCCAGACCGAGGGGGCATAACCAGGCGTTTTGCAATCAACACCTGCAAAGTGCCGCACATCTGCCGTACCACTTTTCACACAAAAGGGGAAAGTAGTAACCACTTAAGGGAGGATAAAACTATGAAGAAAAACCTTCAGCGTTTTGGTGCATCCGTGCTGGCAGCAGCCATGGTTGCCCAAAGCGTGGCGCTTCCCGCAGCAGCCGAAACTACCAAGATTGATTCTTCGGTAGCGCAGTCTGTTGCAGCTAGCGCAGCAAGCGCGGCCAGCGCTGTGCAGTCCCTGCCCAAGTTCACCAGCACCGCAGACCTGATCAAGCAGACAGCCCAAACGCTGGCTGCCCAGGGCGAAGTGCATGAACTGGAGCAGGACGATGCCAAGCTGGAAGCGATTGCACAGAGCAAGGCGGGCATGAGCCTTGCAGCGTTGGAAAATGCACTGGCCGATGCCATGTACGCCAACGCCGCAGCCGGCAAGATCAACACCGAAGCCTATGGCCTGAACAAGGACGAGATGGCATCGGTGATGGCTGCCACCATCAAAACGTATCATCTGTCCAGCGCCGTTACCGACCTGGGCTATGAGACGAACGCCGCAGGCGTTGTGACCGCCGTTACCTTTACCGGCAGCTCCGGCATGACCTCTGCAATGGAGTCCATGACCAACAGCGATGATGAAGTGATTGCGCAGCAGGCTGACAGTTACGCACAGGCTTACGTTGCTGAAAACTCCGATACCTTTGCGGCCAGCGCCGCTGCAGACGGCCATACCTATGGCGAGCCGAAATGGTACTGGAATGACACCAACCCGGAGGATGGCCACACCCATACCTGGAAGGAAACCCCCGATGGTTACTGGACCAAGACCGATGACGGCTGGGCTTACACCGCTGTGTATACCTGTGAAAAGGGCGATGCCTACCAGAAGGTAGAAGGCACCGTAACCAAGGATACCACCGAGGCAAAGCCCGGCGTTGCCGGCAAGACCGTTTACTCTGCCAGCGTGCCCGCTGACAAGAGCCCGGTTAAGAAGGAATACAAGGAACCCACCACCCGCACCGACGACATTGCCGCCCTGCCCTGCCAGAGCCATGTTGTGTCCAAGGATGCAGATGGCAACTTTGTTGCTACCTTCAACTGGGAAATGAAGAAGGTCGAGGGCAAGCTGGCCGATGACTACAGCAACGCCCAGCTGTTCTATGACAGCGAAACCGGCAAAATTTCTGCCGGCGCTCCCGTTACCATTGACTGGGAATGCACCAGCGTCACCTTCAAGTGCGCTGTCTGCGGCGAAGAAATCAAAACCCAGCCGGTAATGACCATGCCGGTCAGCGTTGTGGTAGACCAGAATGACAATTCCGTCTACATCAACGTGGGCGGCACCCCGACCCTGGATACCACCTCCGGCGGCACCGGCGTTACCCTGGTGTCCGCAATGAAGGACGGCAACTGGTACGATATGCAGAACAACCCGGTTGACGCAAGCAAGGTGAACTTCACCTATCAGAGCGGCGACAACAAGGGCAAGAACAGCCTGCTGCTGTACGACAGCCAGAAGACTGCCGTGTATGTGGACGACCAGGGCAACCAGGTCACCAATACTTACGATGTCTCGACTGCGCAGATGAACTACTACTACTTCCAGCTGTCGCAGTTCAACCAGGACGAAGCAGAGTACTTCGGCGTGGTTGCCCCGTTCTGGACCTCCAAGGGCGTTCAGAAGCAGGGCGAGGATGGCAGCATCACCGGCACCATGGGCGCAATCAAGATATTGTGCAGCATTGATCCGAACGATGATGTCCCGCCGACCACCATGGCATTCATGCTGAACATGCTGCCGCAGGCGTTCATGTCTTACGTCATGAACTATGGCGAAGCTCTGAAAGCCATCCGTGATGCAGGCTTGGCACAGGTTGCCAAGCTGGGTGACGCTGACTATGTCACCAAGCTGCTGATCCTGCACGACTGGATCTCCCAGGTTGCAGAATTCGATATGGGCTCCATGGGCGATATCACCGGCGGCGGCAACAACGACCCCATCCAGACGACTGCTTTCGGTGCCCTGCTGGGCGGCGAGATCGGCGCTAAGGGCGTTGAGTATGGCTGCATCTGCCTGGGCTATGCATCTGCATTTAACTACATGGTCCAGAATTTGCCTGACAACAAGAGCATCTATAAGAATGATGACGGCAGCTGGAAGACCCCCGATGAAGTAGGCGATAACGCTGTTGTTGACTTTGCCCAGATCCTGTATTACTGCGATACTTCTGATACCAGTATTGCCGGTAATGCGTTCGGCGGCGGCATGTTCAACAACGTCCACTACTTCAACGCAGTCAAGGTCAACAAGCTGCAGGGCGACAGCAACTCTGCTACGATGACCACCGGCGAACCCAACAAGAACTGGTACTATGTTGACGTCTGCTATGACGACGTGAACACCGAGTGCATGGCCCAGACCCGCGTTGAGAACGCAGGCGACCTGCGCCATGTCAACTTCCTGGTTTCTCCCTCCGGTCTGGAAGGCCGTTACAGCAAGTACTATGATTACATTGACTCGCTGTACGATGGCTACACCTACACCAAGAACAAGAATCCCGATGTGGATGATGACGGCAATGTTGTGATGAACAACGGCAAGCCGCATTACTCTTACACCAAGGCGGATAACAAGAACGAGACCCGTTACACCGATACCTGCTACGAGGATACCTGGTTCACCTCTATCTGCAGCCCCATCTACTTCGACAATAATTACTTCTATTACGTTGATACCACGACCAACCAGAACCTGTACAACAACATGCGCCGCCAGCAGGCCGAGAACGGCAACAACGGCAGCTCTGGTTCCGGCAGCTCTGGTAACAACTCCCAGATGCAGCAGTTCATGAAGAAGATGCAGAGCCAGGGCCCCGATACTCTGGAAGCACGTCCGCGTAATGCGAACTACTATATCCGCAAAGAGGATTCCAGCAGCAGCAGGCCCGGCGGCTTCAGCATGAGCAGCTTTACCAAGACGGATGACCCGTTTGATATCATCCTGATGTACTACAACGATCTGAAGGAAACCAGCAGCAACTTCAATGATGACGACAGCAATGCCAAGGTTCTGGCCGAAGCTGGCACCATCTATAAGATCGATACCAGTGCAAAAGATAAGCATACCAAGGTTGAAAACAACCTGAACACCGAGTGCCTGGCAGACGCTGCTGCAAAGCGGATCTACCCCGCACTGGTACACTCTACCGCACTGTATGATGGCAAGCTGTACTTCAACGTCAACAACGCCATCTACCGTATGGACCCGACCACCGGCGCAGTGGAAGAAGTGAAGGAATACAACACCGTCTATGGCGGCATTAAGCTGACCAAGGATAAGGACGGCAACATGGTTCCCGATACCCACTTTCCCGGCATGAGCATGGTTATCATGGATAGCGCCCAGGATACCAGCAGTGTGAAGTATCTGGGTACCTTCAAGAACCATCCTCTGGCTGGCCTGACCCTGCGTGACAGCTACAGCTTTGCTACCACCACCCAGCAGGGCCAGACTGTGATCACCGGCATCAACACCACCAAGGATCAGCTGGTCGTTTCTGTCGGCACCAACCTGTCCAACACCTATAAGGAACTGGTGGACGGCAAGGCAGAAGTCAAGACCGATGCCTCCGGCACTTCTTATGCAAACCGTAAGAGCTACAAGACCGAGTCCTGGAACTACAACCCGAGTTACAACCAGAACATGAGCAGCTCTGACGAGAAGAACAAGAACGAAGAGTTCATGTGGTGCGCTAACCTGGTTGAGAGCATGCCGATGTCCGACATGGTCAGCGACCTGAGCAGCGGCGCAACCACCGATGTTACCGTTGAAGCATGGTGCAATACCCCCGCTTACACCCAGGCCCGCACCAACAAGTACGGCCTGACCAAGGGTGAAAAGAAGTACGATGACAACGCACTGCCCAAGGGCCATACCTGGGCTCTGGACGAGCTGGAAACCAAGTCCGTTGGCAACAATGTGTACCTGTGCTCTGATTGCCATACCGCAACCGAAAGCACCCCCCACACCGTTACCTGGAATGAAGTTGAAGGTGTTAAGCTGACCCTGGGCACCACCAACAAAACCTACATCAAGGACGATACCGTTACCCTGACCGTAGGAAAGGAAGGCACCGATATCGTTACCGTTACCGCAAAGAACGGCGATACCGATGTTGCTCTGACTGAAGTTCAGGAAGCAGCGCAGGACGAAGCCGCAGCCCAGGCTACCACCGAAAAGGCTAAGACGGTTTACACCTTCACCATGCCGGACGGCGATGTGGACATCAGTGTTACCAAAAACGCCAAGACCTACGCGGTCAATGTTGCTCCCCTGACCAATGGTGAGATCACTGCTTCCGCTAAAGAAGCAGCTGAGAAGGAAACCGTAACCCTGACTGCTAAGCCCGCAACCGGCTATGCCCTGAAGGCTGGCAGCGTGAAGGTTACCTACAAAGACGCTGACAACACCGATAAGACCGTTGAAGTGAAGCCTGATACCGAAAAAGCCAACACCTACACCTTTGCAATGCCTGCTTACCCTGTCACCGTCAGCGCAGAGTTTGTTAAGGAATACAAGGTTACCGCAGCTCCTGCTGATAACGGCACTGTTACCGTAGACCCGACCGTAGCTGTTGAAGGCACCGACGTTACCGTTACCGTTAAGGCAGCTGATAACTACCAGCTCAAGGCTGACAGCCTGACCTACAGCTATCAGATCGGCGAAGATAAAAAGACCGAAAAGCTGCCCCTGACCGATGGCAAGGCAACCTTCAAGATGCCTGCCGCTGATGTTACCGTTAGCGCTGTGTTTGAAGCACTGACTGCAACTCCGACTGCAACTCCGACCGCAACTCCGACTGCAACTCCGACTGCAACTCCGACTGCAACTCCGACTGCAACTCCGACCGCAACTCCGACCGCAAAGCCGGCAGAGCCGACTGCTGTGCCGGAGCCGACTGCTGTGCCGGAGCCGACTGCTGTGCCGGAACCGACTGCTGTGCCGGAGCCGACTGCTGTGCCGGAGCCGACTGAGGTACCGTCTACTGAACCCGAAACGCGCACCGCTCATGGCGCTGCTGAAAAGACCACCATTACCGCAATGGCTGTCTTTACCTGCGCCGATAAGAACTGCGCAAGTGCACAGTTTGTAGATGCAACTGTAAAGCAGACCAGCGGCGTTACCACCGCTGCTGTCACCTTCAACGGCAAGGACTACACCGCCAAGTTCGGCGAGAAGAACGGCTGGGTTGAAGAAAACGGCAAGAAGTACTGGTACGAAAAGGGCGTGAAGCAGGGTACCACCGGCCGCGGCAAAGAGATCTATGATCCCGATTCCGACGCCTGGTACTGGCTGGATGCTGTCCAGGGCGGCGCAATGACCGTCAACAAGGACGTTTACCAGGAATCCGCCGCCGGCCAGTGGGCTGATAAGCCCGATGGCACCGGCAAGTGGGTCCGTTACGATGAGAACGGCCACATGGTCAAGGGCTGGCAGACGACCGATAAGGGCACCTACTACTTTGACCTGATCACCGGCGCTATGGCTAAGGGCGCAGGCGATATTGACGGCGTACCTTGCGCATTTGACAAGTACACCGGTGTTGCTCTGGACAACCAGTGGCTGACCATCAAAGGCGCTGACTTCTGGTACGAAAAGGGCGTTCGCCAGGGTCTGGAAGGCCGCGGCAAGGAAATCTATGACCCGGCTTCCGACGCTTGGTACTGGCTGGACGCCGTTGACCAGGGCAAGAAAGCCACCAGCAAGGATGTCTATCAGGAATCCAAAGCTGGCCAGTGGGCTGACCGCGCCGATGGTACCGGCAAGTGGGTCCGTTACGATGCACAGGGCCACATGATCAAGGGCTGGAGCGCGGACAAGCGTTACTACTTCGACCCGATCTATGGCACCATGGCTAAGGGCGATGCAGTCATCGATGGCCGCACTTATCATTTCGATAAGAACACCGGCGTTCTGCAGTAATCCCACAGCCGAACAATGAGCTGTAACCAGCCCATTAACCCCTAAATAGAAATGCCGCAGCAGATGTAACAGTCTGCTGCGGCATTTTTGTATTTGTGGGCATAGGTTCGGTGAAATATTTGCCAGGCCAGTAGGGCGGGGGACCCCACCCCGCCGAAAGCTAGAAATAGTACACGATTAAAAAATCGCAATTTACCTTACCCGCATAATAAAGGCAACACACAAAAACATGGCGAACACATCAGGCCGGTGCAAGGGCAAAACCTACTAAAAAGCTGCGGCTAAATTTGGCAAATATGGCGCGCGAAGTATAATTTTTGGAGGATATCACAAGCAGAACAAACAAACTTTGTCAGTTCAAACAACAAAAAAACAACAAACTGGCATAGATGCCAAAGAATGCGGCCGCGAATTGTGAAAGATTTTAATATATTTTCTTCATTTTTTCCTTACCTGTTATCATTTGAATTTGCAATCGAAATATGGAACTTGTATAATAGAATGAAGGAAAAGTGCAAACTAAATGGGTGAAGAGGATTTGGTGCAATGGAAGATAAAAGTAGATTCAGCATTCTGCTGGAGCATTTGCTGGAAGTTGCGGAGGTCAAGAACTATACCCTGGCCAAGCGCCTGCAATACGATGTTTCCTATATCAGCAAATGGGTCAGCGGCCGCATGTTGCCTGCCAAAAAGACTGAAAAGCGCGTGATGGAGGGCATCAGTGCCTGCGTGGTGGATGAAGCCACCGATGATGGCCGTGACCTGCTGCTGCGGGAATACAGCGTTAGCATCCCCAGTGACCTGAAAGCCGCCATTTATGATAACCTGATTGCTGAATATGATTATTTGCAAGAGGAACTGGACAGCGGCGAGGCGCGCATTGGCCCCTATACGGACTTTTGGGCCGAGCTGAACATGCTGCAATATCTGACCAAAATGGTCCACCCTGTGCTGCGCCGCGTCAGCCAGCTGGACATTGTGGCTGTGATGGACCTGATGGAAATGGCGCGCGAATACCGCCTGAAAGTTGCCAACCTGCAAAACGGCCAGCTGGTGGACCAGCGCAGCTATGATAATGTCTATTTCAAGCTGATGATCGATATCAGCCGCGAAAAATGGGACCCCATCTATGATGCCGCGTTCATTATTAACGTGCTGACCAACTTCAGCCATATTCATTTCAAGCTGTTTGGCAGCACCGCGGCTGCCGGGCGCGCGGTGTTTGTGGTCAAGGGCGATTTTGCCATTACCGGCCTGCTGGTCAGCCACAGCCGCTGCGCTGCCGTTACCGCCACCGAGGATCCGCAGAACTGCGAAAGCCTGTATGATAACTTCTCCAAGCTCTGCGTGCGGGATGACCAGCTTTTCCGCGATACCAGCATGCGCCAGCTGATCAGCCAGTACGACTATATGCACACGCTGCTGGCCTCCAATCTGCGGTGGATGTTCGGCCACCTGAATGAGCTTCTGCTGCCGGATGACTTGTTTGAAGAGATCCTGACCGCCCACGAGGCCGAGCTGAAAGATTTTTTGGGTGCTACCCCTGCGGAGCTGCGTAGCGTACACAACCTTGCCAAAGGTGTGGTGGAGGAAACAAACATCCGCATCCTGATTTATGAAGCTGCATTTTCCTCCATGGCGGTTTCCGGCGAGCTGGACCTTTTTCAGTTACAAGGTCAACCTTACCCCGGATCAGCGCAGCCGGTGCATCAGCTATGTGCTGCAGCTTTGCAAGCAGCGTGAAAAACTTGAATTCCGCTTGATCAGCGGCCGCATTGTGAACGATTTCCAGTATGTGGCGGACCCCAATATGTTCCTTTCTGGCGCTGCATCGTATCTTCGGCTGGATAACAACTGCCCCATCAACCGGATTGCAATGGTCAACAACAGTGTGATGGAAGACCGCCTGAGTGAATATTTTGATCAGGTCTGGAATTTGGATGACCAGAACGTGACAAAAGAGCGCAACGCCATTGCGGAGCACATCCATCATGTCCTGCAGGGAATCCATCTGATTACTCGCGCCAAAAGTGATGAAATGGAAGAACTGCAAGAGAACTGGATGAACAAAATCTAAAAATACAACATACATACGCATAAACATAAAGCCCTGGCTGCTGCGGTAGCTGGGGCTTTTGTTGCACCGAGGAAAATGAAATTGCAAGAAAACTCCATGCCAAAGCGTGAAAATCCATGTGAAAAAAGTGAATCATGCGGAATCAATTTCTGGAAATTTGTGCCATGGGATTCTCGTGCTTTCCGTAAACAGGAATGGTATACTATGTTCAGCACCGAAGATAATTGTAGCATTATGGTTCGGCGACGCTGTGCAACGATGTGCACAGCAGGGGAAAGCGCCATAAAGGTTTGGCGTGATTTGATTTGGATAATTTAATTCCCTGCAACTATAAGGGAAAGACATTTGGAGGAAATTGCAATGAATGAAAACGCGATGTTGACTGGCAAGCCCAGCATTGACCGCCCCTGGATGAAGTTCTATCCAGATGTTCTGCGCGGTATCCAGGTTCCGGCCTGCACCGTGGAGCAGTACCTCTCCGTGCGCGCTGCAGACCCTAACGTGGTTGCCATGCACTACTATGGTGTGGATATCACCTGGGGTACCGTGTTCCGTAAGGTGGACGCCACCGCCCGCGCTCTGCAGGTGCTTGGCGTCAAGCAGGGGGACCAGATCCCCGTGTTCCTGCGTTCTGTGCCGGAATTCATTTATCTGCTGCTGGCAGCCGAGCGCATCGGCGCTTCGCTGCTGTGCCGTGACAACACCCTGGAAGAAAACATTGAAGCTGTTCAGAAAGCCAATGCCAAGGTGATTTTTGTTCACGACTTCTTCTCCAAGGCCGAAATCGAAGCCTACCGTGAGCAGACCAACGTGAATACCTATGTTATCGTTCCCGCTCTGGAAAGCGGCGACCGCGCCGCTATGCCGGTTTACCTGCAGCATTCCCTGGATGCCCTGTATCCGGATGTTCCCGCCCGTGGCTCTGATACCATGATGTGGGCTGATTTCTGTAACATGGGCCAGCGTTTCCGCGGCTTTGTGCCCGCTCCTGTCAACATTGACCGCCCGCTGCTGCGCGCCTACACCAGCGGTTCCACCGGTCCTTCCAAGCAGGTCATCCATTCTGCACACAGCATCATCGGCGTGCTGGCCCAGATGAACTTTTATGGCTCTTCGGATAAATTCCGCCCCACCTGGCTGCTGACCATCCTGCCCCCGGCTCTGATCGCTGTTGTGGTTTCCATGATGCTGCTGCCCCTGGCCGGCGGTATGCTGCTCATTCTGGATCCGTTTGTGGATGTGTACGATGTTGACCTGGAAATGATGCGCTACCGCCCCAACAACTGGCCCCTGATCCCCATGTTTGTGGAGGTTATCCGCCGCAGCAAGCGTCTTCCGGCTGACTATGATATGTCCCACATGCTGGCCATCGGCGCCGGCTGCGAGGCATTCAACAACAAGCAGCTGCGCAATGTTGAGGAGTTCCTCAAGCAGCATAACTGCAACCTGCGCTTTACTGCCGGCTACGGCAGCAGCGAGGCCGGCTCCAACGCCACTCTGCCCATGGCTCCGTTCCCGGTGCGTGACGGCAACGTTGGTGTTCCGATGATCCACAGCGTCATCAGCATCTTCAAGCCCGGCACCCAGGAAGAGCTGACCTACAATACCCCCGGTGAGATCTGCATGACGGGCCCCGGCGTGATGCTGGGCTATGACCGCCCCGAAGCAACCGCCAAGGCACTGCAGGTCCACGCAGACGGCAAGACCTGGCTGCACACCGGCGATATTGGCTATATGTCCGAGGACGGTGTGCTCTACACGATGACCCGCGGCGCATCCCCGCGCTTTGGCGGCGGCGACCTGATGGTGCAGCCGCTGGAGAACATCGTGGCCGATGCCGACATCAAGGGCATCAAGGACGAGTTCTTTGTTATCGTGCCAGATGATGAGCACGAGGGCTGCTTCCTGCCGTACCTGTACGTCCAGCTCAAAGATGGCTACACCTTGGACGATGTGCGCGATAAGATCAATGCCTGCCTGCCGGAACGTTACATGCGTCCGGTGGAGATTTTCACCGTACCGGAACGCCCGTTCTTCCACTTCAAGACCAACCGTATTGGCCTGAGCAAAGAAATCATCGCCAAGCGCAACCAGCAGAAAGAGAAAGCCAAGCGCAACAGCTTTGCCGATGGCTGCATTGCCTGATGACTTTGGCGTGATAAAATCATGATAATGTAACGGCATGTGCCCACCTTATGATAGAGATAAGGGGGCACATGCCTTTTGTTTTGGGGTGGGGGAGCGGATGAAGATGAACGGTACGCGCAGTTGGGGGATAGGGGAGAAGGGCAATCGGATTCCGGTGCGGGGGAGATACTTGTGAAGTTGTAAAGGCAATACCGCATAATTCTAAGTGCCGATACGGCGAGCGAGGTGCGGC
>OKSB01004004.1_pt1 | contig 11042 bp, 6 predicted proteins | sample 1601171 | NCBI WGS metagenome assembly OKSB01 (sample SAMEA3541496, study PRJEB24748) | human gut metagenome | biome: human gut; feature: human-associated habitat; material: faeces | place: China | collected 2012 | reverse complement strand
TCCTGCTCGGCGGCGGCGCGCTTGGCCTTGCCGGGGCGTTGATGCAAACCCTCACCCGAAACCCACTTGCCGACCCCGGCTTGCTTGGCGTGAACGCCGGAGCCAGCTTTGCCATTGTGCTGGGTGCGGCGCTGTTTGGTTACTCATCCGCGCAGGAACAACTGGCGATGGCCTTCGCCGGGGCGCTGGTGGCCTCATTGATTGTTGCCTTTACCGGCAGTCAGGGCGGCGGGCAGTTAAGTCCGGTGCGTTTAACCCTGGCGGGCGTGGCGCTGGCGGCGGTGCTGGAAGGACTGACCAGCGGCATCGCCCTGCTTAATCCTGACGTCTACGATCAGTTGCGTTTCTGGCAAGCCGGTTCGCTGGATATTCGCAATCTACATACCTTAAAAGTGGTGCTGATCCCGGTGCTGATCGCCGGAGCAACTGCGCTATTACTGAGTCGCGCGCTGAACAGTTTGAGCCTCGGCAGCGACACCGCGACGGCGCTGGGCAGTCGCGTGGCGCGCACACAGTTGATTGGTCTGCTGGCGATTACCGTGCTTTGTGGTAGTGCGACGGCAATAGTTGGCCCGATTGCCTTTATTGGCCTGATGATGCCGCATATGGCGCGTTGGCTGGTGGGTGCCGATCATCGCTGGTCGCTGCCCGTCACGCTACTTGCTACCCCTGCCCTGCTGCTGTTTGCCGATATCATCGGGCGGGTGATTGTGCCCGGCGAACTGCGCGTTTCTGTGGTCAGTGCGTTTATTGGTGCACCGGTGCTGATCTTCCTCGTGCGACGTAAAACGCGAGGTGGTGCATGATTTACGTCTCTCGCCGATTACTCATCACCTGTTTGCTGCTGGTTTCCGCCTGTGTGGTTGCAGGTATCTGGGGATTACGCAGCGGTGCCGTCACGCTGGAAACCTCGCAGGTATTCGCCGCGCTGATGGGCGATGCGCCGCGCAGTATGACGATGGTGGTCACCGAATGGCGTTTACCACGCGTGCTGATGGCGCTGTTGATTGGCGCGGCACTGGGCGTCAGCGGCGCGATTTTTCAGTCGCTGATGCGTAACCCGCTCGGCAGCCCTGACGTAATGGGCTTTAACACCGGGGCGTGGAGCGGCGTGCTGGTGGCGATGGTGCTGTTTGGTCAGGACCTGACGGCTATCGCGCTGGCAGCAATGGTGGGCGGCATTGTCACTTCGCTTCTGGTCTGGCTGCTCGCCTGGCGTAACGGCATCGACACCTTTCGGTTGATTATTATTGGTATCGGCGTTCGCGCCATGCTGGTGGCCTTTAATACCTGGCTGTTGCTGAAAGCGTCTTTAGAAACGGCGCTAACAGCGGGTTTGTGGAATGCCGGATCGCTCAACGGCCTGACGTGGGCAAAAACCTCGCCTTCCGCACCCATCATTATATTGATGCTCATTGCCGCCGCCTTGCTGGTGCGGCGAATGCGCTTGCTGGAGATGGGCGATGATACCGCCTGCGCGCTGGGCGTCAGCGTCGAACGTTCGCGTCTGTTAATGATGCTGGTTGCAGTGGTGCTTACCGCTGCGGCAACGGCGCTTGCCGGGCCGATTTCCTTTATTGCTTTAGTCGCGCCGCACATTGCCCGACGCATTAGCGGCACCGCTCGCTGGGGGCTAACCCAGGCGGCGCTATGCGGGGCGCTGTTACTGCTGGCGGCCGATCTCTGCGCCCAACAACTGTTTATGCCGTATCAACTTCCGGTTGGCGTCGTTACCGTCAGCCTCGGCGGTATTTACCTTATCGTCTTGTTAATTCAGGAGTCTCGCAAAAAATGACCGAATCAGTAGCCCGTTTGCGCGGCGAACAGTTAACCCTGGGATATGGCAAATATACCGTTGCGGAAAATCTGACTGTAGAAATACCTGATGGTCACTTCACGGCAATTATCGGGCCAAATGGCTGCGGTAAATCCACGTTACTGCGTACCTTAAGCCGCCTGATGACGCCTGCTCACGGGCATGTCTGGCTGGATGGCGAGCACATTCAACATTACGCCAGTAAAGAGGTTGCACGCCGGATTGGTCTGTTGGCGCAAAATGCTACCACGCCGGGCGATATCACCGTGCAGGAGCTGGTGGCGCGTGGGCGTTATCCGCATCAACCGCTGTTTACCCGCTGGCGCAAAGAAGATGAAGAAGCGGTAACGAAAGCGATGCAGGCCACGGGAATAACTCATCTGGCAGATCAAAGCGTGGATACCCTTTCTGGCGGACAACGCCAGCGAGCGTGGATCGCGATGGTGCTGGCCCAGGAAACGGCAATTATGCTGCTCGACGAACCCACGACCTGGCTGGATATCAGTCATCAGATTGATTTGCTGGAGTTGTTAAGCGAACTGAACCGCGAAAAAGGCTATACCCTGGCGGCGGTGCTGCACGATCTTAATCAGGCCTGTCGTTACGCCAGCCATTTGATTGCATTGCGGGAAGGGAAAATTGTTGCTCAGGGAGCGCCGAAGGAGATTGTCACTGCTGAACTGATTGAGCGCATTTATGGTCTGCGCTGCATGATCATTGACGATCCGGTAGCCGGAACGCCACTTGTGGTGCCGCTCGGACGAACGGCACCTTCAACCGCAAATAGTTAAACTAAGTGGTCTGCCATCATGGCATCCTGTTTTCTGGATGCCATCGCATAGCGCAACAGCACGCCACCACAAGCCACCATCCCGCCGATCATCGCAGAAAGGATCACAATAATCGCCTTACCCGGACCGTCTTTTTTCACTGGCAATGACGGGCTTAACTGATATTTAAACGGCGTAAAATTCACATCGTTGACATGTGCTTTTGTTAATTGCTCGACAAGATACTGCCGATTACGTAATTCACCGTTCAGTTCCGCAACGTCAGTGACCGCTTTTTCTATTTCCAGTTTGCGTTCAATACCGTCTGCACCGAGAGAAATAGAAAAATCGGGGTCATCTTTAACGGCCTGACCATTACTGTAAACGGGCTTTTTAATTCCTGCCGCGTTGGCAATGTCGAGTGAATAATTGAGGCGCTGAATGTTTGCATCAAGTTGATTTTTCGTTTTAATGCGATCCTGAGCCAGTTTTTCTTTTTCAAACTGGGTTTTGATCTCCAGTTTATTACGGACGTTTTCTAGCGACTCTTTCACCACCAACGTAGAGATATAATCGATATACCCGCTCAAAACGGTCTGCGCCTCTTCACTGGTTGGCGCGGTAAAACTTAGCGTCCAGGAGGTATACAGTGACGGTTCATCTTTTTTCTTACTGGCATTGTCATCAACCGCTTTCATTTTTTCGCTCAATGCGACAATTGCGCGATGCAAATCCAGTTCGTCGATTTTCGCCTCTTTTAATTGGTCCATCACATAAGGTGATGAACGCAGGTACTCTTCCAGCAAGCTAACCGACTGAAACTTCTTGATAAACAGGTTAAATGCTTCTGTACGATCAATTTTGATATCCAGATCCAGCACACGAAGCTTAGTGAATGATTTCTCCAACTCTTGCCACTGAACAGGTTCTGGAGGCGTGACAACCGCCGCGCTGGTCCATTTTTGCGGCAGGATGAAAGAGATCAGCAAGCCTGCGCAGGCAAACGCAAAAACGACCGCCATGACCGTTTTTTTGGCCCGCCATAAAACTGAGATTAGATTAAGTAAATCAATTTCATTATTACTGGGCGACGCCAGAGGATAATCGGGAAAATGAGCGTCACTTCCCTGTTTAATATTCAGTGATGACATGGGGTATAACCTGAAAATGAGTCCAATAGGGGGAAATCTCCACGGCGCTCACTTTACCAGTTGGTGATAATTATCCGAAGCTGAAGTTTGTAAATTCCTTCCACTGAATGCAACATTCACTCTATTTAAGAGAAATATTCATCAAACCTATAAATCAAACAAATAAAAAACCCATAATTATTTTCTGTAATTATGGGTTTATAAATAATATTAATTTACCTGTTTAGCGTTGCGCGAATAATCGGCCCAATTTTTTCAAACGTCCCTGGAGAGATAATATCCACATGCGCACAATCCTGACGATAGATATCCAGCTCCGCTATCCACGGCGACCAGGCGCGTTCGGGACTCATACCTTCCTGAAGCGTGCGTTCAGCAACAAACAGCGTCGCTTTACCATCAAACGGTACGCTATGAGCAGTCGTCAGCAGGCGCACAGCATCAGCGTAGTTGCCTTCAATGGTGGTAAACAACTCCGTTGAAGTACTTCCCTGCTGTGCTGCCAGGAAGGCCTCGCGTTCGCGGTTAATCTCCGCCAGCACTTCCGGGTCCAGACCATTAGCTTCTTTTTCCTGCCAGTTTTGCGTTTCTGGCGGCCAGGTATCCAGCAAGCCAAGAAATGCCACCTGTTCGCCACGGGCACGCAGCCGCGCCGCAATACCCTGCGCCAGCGTACCGCCAAGGGAATACCCCAGCAGGTAATAAGGGCCATGCGGTTGTTGTTCAAGTAACGTTGCCAGATGCGCTTCGCAGACTTCATCCAGGTTTGCCGCCGTCTGCATGGGGCCATTGGGGCGCGGTGACTGAATGCCGATAATCGACCATTGTGGATCGAGATAACGCGAGAGCACGCTGAACTGCCAGGCAAAACCGGACGCAGGATGGAAACAAAACAGCGTCGGGCCATTACCTTCACGCAACGGCAGAATGGTTTCGAATCCCATACGCCGGGTGCTGTCTTCTTCAGCATCAATAATCGTTGCCAGTTTGGCGACAGTTGACGCGACCATCACTTGCCCCGGCGTCACCTGGCGGGCAACCTGCCGACTTAACTGCGCTGCCAGTTTCATTGCCAGTAGCGAATGACCGCCAAGCGCGAAGAAATCAGCATCGGCATCCTGCACGTCACACCCCAGCAACGACGAGAATGCCGCGGCGATAATCGTTTCACTGCCCGCTTTCGGCGCACGCCCTGGCGCTTGTGCCTTCAGTTCAGGCAACGGTAAGGCTTTGCGATCCAGCTTGCCGTTGGCGCTAAGTGGTAACTGTGGAAGTTGCAGCAGAACCACCGGTACCATATGTGGTGGCAATGTTTCACGAAGCTGCGCCTGCAATGCGCTGGTATCCAACGGCAGGCCCGATTGCGACACCAGATAGCCCACCAATTGACGCGCATCACCACCGGTGGCAGCCGCCTGGTTAATCACACAGGCGTGGGTAACGGCTTGTTCGACATCCGGCAGCGCCTGCATCACGCGATCGATTTCGCCCAGTTCGATACGCTGCCCGCGAATTTTTAGCTGATCATCACTGCGCCCGAGGTACTCCACCGCGCCGTTATCCAGCCAGCGGGCAACGTCTCCGGTACGGTACATCCGTTCACCTGGGGCAAAAGGATCGGCAATAAAGCGGCTGGCGGTCAGATCGGGGCGTCCGAGATAGCCCTGCGCCAGTTGAATGCCAGTGAGATAGAGATCACCCGCCACACCCGGCGGCACCGGATGCATCATCGCATCAAGAATACGCAGGCCCGTGTTCCACACCGGATAACCAATCGGCACACTGCTGCCGCGCACCTGTGCCAGTTCCTCGCCAAAAGCCGGATACCAGCTGACATCTACCGCCGCTTCCGTCGGGCCATATAGATTATGCAACGGCGCGCCAGTTAACTGTTGCCATTCGCGGCATAAATCAGCCGGTAAGGCCTCACCACTACAGAAAACCTGTTTCAACGTCGCGCAACTCTGGCGAGCGGTTTGCGGCGTCAGCGAGGCAACAAATGCCGCCAGCATCGACGGCACAAAGTGCGTGGTCGTTACGCCATATTCGGCAAAGAATTGCTGCATAGCGAGCGGGTCGCGGTGCGCTTCCGGTTCAGCCATCACCAGTTTTGCCCCTGCGATAAACGGCCAGAAAAACTCCCACACCGAGACATCAAAACTGCACGGCGTTTTTTGGGCAACGACATCTTCGCCTGTAAGCGGATAATGATTTTGCATCCAAAGCAGGCGGTTGACGATAGCCGTCTGCCCGACCATTACCCCTTTCGGCCTGCCGGTGGAGCCAGAGGTAAAGATGATATAAGCCGTGTGATGCGGTTGTGAAAGTTGCAGCGGCGCACTGCCCTGCGGTGTAAGCGGGGCGTTATAGCAAAGGCTTGTTAAATTGGGAACATCGCTAAAGCGCGGCAGTTGATCGTCGGTGGTAATTAACAGCGACGGACGCGCATCTTCCAGCATCATTTTCAGGCGATCGTCCGGATAGCCGGTATCCAGCGGTAGCCAGGCCGCTCCAGCTTCAACTATCGCATGGAGTGCCAGGGTCAAAAAGACCGAGCGCGGTAGTGCCACCGCCACGCTGTCCCCTGGTTTAACGCCGCGCTCACGCAGCAGATTCGCCAGCGCCACCACCTGCTCGCGCATTTCCCGATAGCTGAACAGGTAACGCGCATCTGCCAGCGCCGGAGCATCCGGTGTTTTTGCCGCTTGTTCTGCCACCAGCGCGCTAAGCGTGGTTTCTGGAATCTCAACCTGAGTGGCGTTGAGCTGCGCCAGCTGCGCATACTCACCTGGCAGCATAATATCGACATCGCCGCACAACAGCGCCGGATCCGCGGCGAACTGGGCAATCAGCATTTTCAGGCGTTCAGCATGCTGGATTAACGTTGGCTCATCGTAACGCTGTTTATTGGCGAGGATCTCAATACTCAAATCACCGTGTTCATCCGGGAACAGGGCCAGTTCAAGGTCATTAACCGGACCGGTTGCCAGGGTATGGGTTTGCGCCTGAACATCAGGAATATCCAGTTGGTAATCAAATACCTTGATATTGAGTACCGGACCAAACAGCGGTTCATCACCTGCCGCTCGCCCGCTGTCACGGACAATTTGTTCGGCATCGTAACGTTGATGACGACGCATTTTTTTCAGTTGAGCCGCCAGTCGGGTTGCCAGTTCCGGCAGCGTTTCTTGCGCCGCAATGTGAATACCCAACGGCAAAACGTTGAGCACGGGTCCGGTAGCCGTCAGCGCCGCCGAGCCCAGTCGACGCATAAAGATAAATCCGGCGGCGTAGTCCATACGATTGCACAATCGCCCCAGCCACAAGGCTGCCAGCGCAAGGGCTAAATCGGTACGCTGCACACCTGAAAGTTGCGTAGCCAGCTGGCGGAATTCCCCGTCGGTAAATTCCAGTTTCAGGCGCAGAATATCTGCCGAGGCGCTGCGCCCCGGTAAAGGTGCCGGAGAAAGTGACGCGGGCGGTGGCAGTTGACGACGCTGTTCCGCCCAGAATGCCGCATCACGCTGCCAGGCTTCGCTTTCGCGGTATTGCTGGTACTCTTCCACTACATCAGCGAAAGGCGTAAACGGCGAAGCAGGCGTTGGTTCGCCACGCAGCCATGTGCAGTAAATATTGGCGATCTGGCGGGTAATGGCCGGGAAACTAAAGCCATCGACCAGCAAATGGTGATAACGCTGATACCAGTACCAGCGGTTATCTGCCACCTGAATGAGCTGATGAAAGACCAGTGGTTTACCGCTATCGACGCGCAGATCTTGCTGCAAATCGGCCTGCATTAATGCCTGCGCAGTACCGTGCGGATCAATGTTGGTTCGCAGGTCGATAATTTCTGGCAGTTCGAACGTCAGCGCATCATCGACCCACTGCCAGACTTCGCCGTTATCTTCCGTAAAACGCATCCGCAGCGTATCTGCTTGCGCTAGTCCGGCAACCACCGCGCGGGCCAGTAATGGCGAATCAACCTCTCCGGTTAACTCAACGTAATGCGCCACGCTCCAGGCGGAGGGTAATTCTGACAGTTTTTCTGCCATCCAGATGCCGGGCTGTGCGGCGACCAAAGGTAAATGCTGGCTCATTGTGCCTCCTGCAACTGGGTAAAATTCGTCGGTGTCAGAGTACGCCAGTGGGCTTCCAGCCACTGCTGGCAGGACGCCTGTGACTGCGGCTGACACACAATGTCCCAGCCTGCCGGTAAGACGCATTGTTGCGGCCACAGACTGAATTGCCCCTGCGCATTGCGCAATATGTAAAACGCTCCCTGCGGATCATCGAAGGGATTACTGAATGCCATATTCAACTCCTGTCATGGAAAAGTGGTTGCCAGAGGTCGATTAGCCCCTGCATCAAGCCACCGCGCCAACAAAGCGCATCATGTCCGCCGTCAACCTGACGCCAGAAAATGGATTCTTTTATGGGGTGTAATTGCGCATACAGCGCCTGATTGGCCCGCATGATCATCGGCTCGCGAATACCCGCTTCCAGCACAATGCGCAGACCTTCGGCGCTAACTTCACCAGCTTTTAGCTTTTCAAGTAACACGCCCTCTTGCTGCCCGCCCCGATGCGGCCACCAGTACGATCCTGACTGGCTTAATACACAGCCAAAGCGTTCAGGCCAGTGCAGTCCGGCATACAGCGCGGAAAGCCCACCAAAACTCTGCCCGGCAACCACGGTGCGATCGGCACGATCGCTAAAAGGGGCAATAGCTTTCACCAGGGGTAATAACTCTTGCTGTACTGCGAGCCAGAAATCCGCATTACACGGCAGTTCGTGGGCGCGGTGCGTGGTGTCGATAGCGTCGATCAACACATACACGGCGGGAGGAAGTTGCTGACGATGGGTCAGCGAAGTCAGCACTGGCCAGACGGGCATACTTTGCGCCCAAAATTCGCCATCGAGCAAAACTGCCAGCGGGCGTTCTTCTGCTGTTGCATCGCCGGTGGTAAAAATCCATACACGCCGTGACTTTTTCAACCGTTCACTTTTCCAGATAATTTCTTTGGCAGGTATTTCTGGCGCTTGCGGACAATCCCATCCCGGTTGCAGAGGCGCTTGCGGCATTTCGAGTGCAGAAACAGCGTGCCCTCGCCCGCCTTTCCAGCTTTGTGGATTCAGCGGATCGGCTATCGCCTGGGGTAATAGTTTTCGCCAGCCTTCGCGCAATTCGAGGCGATCGGGGGATGGTACAGAAAAAATGTCATCGCGTTCGGTGGGAATAAAGCAGTAGCTGCCGCGCCAGTTGGCATTGAGTTGTGTCTTCCACTGCCAGACGTTAGTGCCTGCAATTCGCTGCATCGACTGGGGCTGGCTGTTCTGATGGTGATCGGTCACACCAGTGATGTAGACCCATACGCGCTTTATCGTCGAGTATTCTTCAGAACCTTGGGGATCACGCCACCAGAAAGTGACCTCAAACATTTCGTCATTCAGACGCTGCCATTCCGGGCCATGTTTCGACTGCCACCAGCTCTCACTTCCTACTTTTAACGCCGTCACACCATAACCCCATGTTTACTGTGCAATTTTTCATTGATTGCAGAAATATATTGATAATATTATTGATAACTATTTGCATTTGCAATAGCGTAATGGCGCGCCGTGGGAAGCGCGGACATTAATTAACCAACTGCACTGCGTGTCTTTCAGGATCAAAGGTTTTCGCGGTAGCGGGATGCGTCGTGTTGATGACGACCATGCCCGACAGTTGCAATTCGTGGCAAAAATGCAGGAATAAAACAATGAACAAGAAGATTCATTCCCTGGCCTTGTTGGTCAATCTGGGGATTTATGGGGTAGCGCAGGCACAAGAGCCGACCGATACTCCTGTTTCACATGACGATACTATTGTCGTTACCGCCGCCGAGCAGAACTTACAGGCGCCTGGCGTTTCGACCATCACCGCAGATGAAATCCGCAAAAACCCGGTTGCCCGCGATGTGTCGGAGATCATCCGTACCATGCCAGGCGTTAACCTGACCGGTAACTCCACCAGTGGTCAGCGTGGGAATAACCGACAGATTGATATTCGCGGTATGGGTCCGGAAAACACGCTGATTTTGATTGACGGCAAGCCGGTAAGCAGCCGTAACTCGGTGCGTCAGGGCTGGCGTGGCGAGCGCGATACCCGTGGTGATACTTCCTGGGTGCCACCTGAAATGATTGAACGTATTGAAGTTCTGCGTGGTCCGGCAGCTGCGCGTTATGGCAACGGCGCGGCGGGCGGCGTGGTTAACATCATTACCAAAAAAGGCAGCGGCGAGTGGCACGGCTCCTGGGACGCATATTTCAATGCGCCAGAACATAAAGAGGAAGGTGCCACCAAACGCACTAACTTTAGCCTGACCGGTCCGCTGGGCGACGAATTCAGCTTCCGTTTGTATGGCAACCTCGACAAAACCCAGGCTGACGCGTGGGATATCAACCAGGGCCATCAGTCCGCGCGTGCCGGAACGTATGCCACGACGTTACCAGCCGGGCGCGAAGGGGTAATCAACAAAGATATTAATGGCGTGGTGCGCTGGGATTTCGCGCCATTGCAATCGCTGGAACTGGAAGCAGGTTACAGCCGCCAGGGTAACCTGTATGCGGGCGACACCCAGAATACCAACTCCGATTCCTATACCCGCTCGAAATATGGCGATGAAACCAACCGTCTGTATCGCCAGAACTACGCGCTGACCTGGAACGGTGGCTGGGATAACGGCGTGACCACCAGCAACTGGGTGCAGTACGAACACACCCGTAACTCGCGTATTCCGGAAGGTCTGGCGGGCGGTACCGAAGGGAAATTTAACGAAAAAGCGACACAGGATTTCGTCGATATCGATCTTGATGACGTGATGCTGCACAGCGAAGTTAACCTGCCGATTGATTTCCTCGTTAACCAGACGCTGACGCTGGGTACGGAGTGGAATCAGCAACGGATGAAGGACTTAAGTTCCAACACCCAGGCACTGACCGGAACGAATACCGGTGGCGCTATTGATGGCGTGAGTGCCACCGACCGTAGCCCGTATTCAAAAGCAGAAATTTTCTCGCTGTTTGCCGAAAACAACATGGAGCTGACTGACAGCACCATCGTAACGCCGGGGCTGCGTTTCGATCATCACAGTATTGTCGGCAATAACTGGAGCCCGGCGCTGAACATATCGCAAGGTTTAGGCGATGACTTCACGCTGAAAATGGGCATCGCCCGTGCTTAAAAAGCGCCGAGCCTGTACCAGACTAACCCGAACTATATTCTGTACAGCAAAGGCCAGGGCTGCTATGCCACCGGATCTGCGA
>OKSB01004003.1_pt1 | contig 11042 bp, 8 predicted proteins | sample 1601171 | NCBI WGS metagenome assembly OKSB01 (sample SAMEA3541496, study PRJEB24748) | human gut metagenome | biome: human gut; feature: human-associated habitat; material: faeces | place: China | collected 2012 | reverse complement strand
AGGGAAGGATTGCGGAACAGGGAACGTATGAGAAACTGCTGCATTGCAATGGCAGATTTGCACAGATGGCGAAGCGCCAGCTGTTATAAGAAAGAGGTGATAGTATGTTTACGGCATTTCGCAGACTGGAATGTAAGAAGACAGATATAATATGGATGATACTTGCAGCGGCTCTTTTGGCAGCAGGCATGCTGGTGTGGTGGTATCTGCCTGTGACCCTGTCCGTAAAACGGGACATATCAAACCCGTATTTTGCGACAATGGATCAAAAGGGCAACCGCTATATTATCAATGAGGGGAAAAGCGAGGTTCTCAAAATATCAGGGAAAGGACGCATCACGGCACGGATCGCGTGGGGAGATCACCAGAAGGACTGCTTTGGAGAGGCGGACGAGGTGGCGGTAGGCAGTGATGGCAGCATTTATATTCTCGATATACTCTGGAATGATACAGGGCTTGGTCTTTCCGGCGAGAGGGTGCTCAAGTATACCTCCGACGGGAAATTTGCCGGTGTTGTTTTTGAAAATGATTATACGGATATGATGATCATGAAACGCCATTTGTTTTCACTTGTTGCCCTGAAGAATGAGATTCGTTTTGCGGCGGTGGATCCGGATGGAAAGGGCTTTAGTACATATGTCCTGAAAAACGGACACGCCGTCTCCGCACTGCTGGGACTGTGCCCGTCCATCACCTACGAAGGGCAGGCCGCCATCCGTCTGGAAGCGCATCAAGACCTATCGGTAACAATGGCCGTGCCCTTCTCCATCAAGGAGCGGGGCGGCCTTCTGGAACTTGACACGGCAGCCTTTTTTCTGCACCTGCTGGAACTGCGGCGGACAGGCGTTTCTGTCCCCGATCTGGCCCGCCGGTTTCACCTTGGACTGGCGGAAGGGCTTGCCGATCTGGCGCTTTCCGGGGCGCGGCGCTGCGGCGTCCGCACCGTGGCCCTGTCCGGCGGCGTCTTCCACAACCGGACCATCGCCCTGCTGTTGCCGGAAGCGCTGGCGCGGCGCGGGCTTGTCCCGCTCACGCATCACGCACTGCCGCCCGGAGACGGCGGGCTGTCCTATGGTCAGGCCGCGTGGGCGTCCCACGTTCTCCGCTGATTCAACCTCTGTTCAAAAGGAGTCGCATCATGGTTCGTCACATCGTCTGGTGGACGCTGAAACCCGAAGCTGAAGGCCGTACCGCCGCCGAAAACGCCAAGCTCATCAAACAGCGTCTCGAAGCCCTCATGGGGCAGATTCCGTCCCTCAAGTCCCTTGAAGTGTCCTATGACTTCCTCCCGACCTGCACCATGTCGGTCAACGTGATCCTCATGACCACGCATGACGACGCCGAAGGGCTCAAGGCCTATGCCGAACACCCCGCGCATGTCGCCGTCGGCAAGGAACTTATCAAGCTCGTGACCGAGTCCCGCCAGGCCATCGACTATACTTTCTAAACTTCACCGGAGGAGGGAAAGGGGCCTTCCGGGGAAATGCCCTGCGGTTCCTTTCCTTTCTCTCTTCCAAGTCTCTTCTCATCAGGCCACAACCGGCCACTCCCCTCCTTTCCTACCGCATACCGTTTATGACCCAACCTGAAAAAACAACGCCGATCGGTGAGTCCCCATCTCCTCACGCGGAAGCGCGGCGGGCCTTTCCCGCAGGACTGGAACAGCCCGAGGGCAGCTTCCGATTCAGCGTCGACGCGCTGTTGCTCGCGGCCTTTGCGGCAAGCCGTACAACCGATGTTACCATACGGTTTATAGATCTTGGAACAGGGTGCGGCGTTGTTGGCCTTGCCTATTTGTTACTTAAACGAAACATTTGCCAAGGCTTTGGTATGGATTGTAATCCCGAGCTGATTGCCGCCGCTCAAAACAATACTGCCAAGCTTGGTTTTTCGGATCGATTTGCTCTGCATACCGGGGAACTTGCCGACACGCGTTTTTTAGAAAACCTCCGTATGGAAGCCTCCCCGGTCCAGTTGGTCATGGCGAACCCGCCGTGGCGTCTTGTCGGCTCGGGACGCTTACCCGCAACAGAGGCCCGCCGAAAAGCCTTATTCGGGGATAAAGGAACGTTCCCATTGTTCGCGTCCGCAGCCTCCTCATTGCTCGAAGAGGATGGACGTTTCGCCTGCATCATAAGCCCGGACAGGCTTCAGGATATGCTGGCGGCGCTGGATGGGGCGGGGCTCACTCCCTACTTGTTACAATATATCCACAAGCAAAAAACTTCTCCGGCCACGTTCGTGCTCATAGAAGCCCGTAAAGGCGCACACGCCAAACCATCCGTCGCCGAACCATGCTCTGCCACCATTCTCTTTCATGGAAAAAATAATGTGCTGTAAGAACATCTGATAGATTGCCATGCTATCCTTTTTCTTATTTGGTACATTAGGCACTCCAGCCCAAAATCTTTCTTTATAAATATCTCCCGCAAGAGTATCTCTGTTATCAGAAAAATCCACATTAAATGGAGGATTGCTAACAATATAATCAAATTTCATCAAACCATTTTTCTGACGGTTCAAATGCTGTGGAGAAAGAAGTGTATCTCCATGCACTACATGACCAAGTGAATGTACCAAGTTATTTAAAATAAGATTGAGTCTCAAAAATTCATTAGACTTTTGAGAAATATCCTGTGTATAAATCGTACAATTACTTTCGCCAATTTCATGTGCAAGTGCAAGTACCAGAGTTCCAGAACCTGCTGCCGGATCATATACGGTTACATTCTGCACACCTTCCGGCACCATAATTCTTGCAATAATACTTGCAATAGAATGTGGTGTATAATATTCTGCATACTTGCCAAAATCCTTGTTATAATCCTTAATCAGATACTCAAAAATAGTCGCGAAAAAGTCATACTTCTGTGAAAAAGCCTCTGCAAAACTGAATGTAACTAATTTATCAATCATAGCTTTGCAGAAATCAGACCTCCGATTTGACTCTGTTACATTTTGAGATAAATTCTGATCAAATAGACGAATCTTATCACCGGAGCCAGTACTTACAGAGAACACATCTAGATTAGTGTTAGAAATATCCCATAAGGTTGAATCAAATAATTCGTTAAACTTCTCATCATTCTTATGATTGAAAAGATAAGATATAAAATGCTCTCTCTTGAGTTTTGCAGTAGCCGGTGGTAGAAGCATCATAAGCATTTCATAGTCATCTTCTGACATATTATTTAATGCCTGCTCCACATTCTCGGAATTTTTTTGCTCTTCATCCGCCTGCTGTACCTCATAGATAAACTTATCATTTAAAAACTTATACAAAAAAATCTCTGTTATAATCTTATATTCACTACTAGCATTACCAAGTCCAAAATTGGCACATACTGTCTTAAGATCATCTATCATCTGTTTTGTATTTGCTATTATTGCTTCTGTTGTCATCAGGAAACCCAATCCCTTTCTAATATATATTCTTTCGACAGACAATTATCTATAAACATAAGTTGAGGTTTGTCTATTCTAACATTTTCTCCCATACATGCTCTCAAAATAATTGGCTGTAACGATTTAATAAAATAATCCTCATTATCAAGGATATTCTCATTATGAGCAATCTGATCATCTGCCTTAGACTTAACACTCATTAAAATTCTATGTACAGTAATTGCATCTGCAATGGGTGGTGGACTACCCATAATTCTCTTATGAGTTCTCATGTATTTAACATCACCTGAATACTTTGCCGCAAGCATACGATCTGCCAGATTTCTTTTTTCTGCCTTCTTTTTCAAAGTATCCAGTTCCCCCATCATCTGCTTCATTTCATCTGCTGTAAGTTCCTCAATATTTTTCTTCTTGAATACCCGCTTTAATTCATCAAGAAGTGCAATGTATTCTGGATCTTTTGGATCAAGGCATCTGTCTACGATTTCTCTTCTTGTTTTTTCCAGGCTATCTCTAAATGAATCAGCAATGATAAGTTCTTCTTCTTTTATCTTGCGAAACTGGAAATCTATCTGATCCAATGCCATATTGAGTACCTGTGACATATCCTCTGATGAATCAATGCTATTTTTTAAGTTAATAATGCTAATTCGATTATTGACCTCATTCAGACACTTAATTGCATTCTCGACATTGAAATGTTCGTATAAATCCTCATACCCATACAAACGGATCAGATTATACATCGCCTTGTAATTTTCTAATGCTTGTCGTAAATCAAGTAACTGCTTCTTATCATCAATCTCGCTAATTTGATTAATAAAACTTACCACATTGCTTGTATCATATAGAAAAAGCTGATTTTTTACAACATTCAGATCTTTTTCAATATCTTCTTTGCTCTTGAAAATATTACTATAGTTTTGTACCTCATCTCCAAGTTCAGATTGAAGTTCATCAAAATATGCTTTATTTGTTTTATCAAACTCATCTTTGATATTTGCAAAATCAACAACATATCCATAATGATAACCTTTATACGGGCGATTTACTCTAGTTAACGTTTGAAGCAGATTATGTGCTTTAATCATTCGTGCCAAATACTGCTTTTTTAATCGAGGAGCATCAAAGCCGGTCAAAAGCATGTTATAGACCACCAAAATATCTATATTGCCTTTTTTAAAATCTTCTTGATTATTTTTTCGATCCTGTTTCGTACCTTCATCATGCAAAACAAGCGCATGCGTATACGCAGAAAACCTTTTCAACTGTCTGTCAACTTCTCTTGCCTGTTCAGAAGAATCGCATACTATCATTGCTCCAATTGAAGAATCTAATGCTGCTCTTCCTTCGCCAAAATCGTGAACAATGTAGTCGACCATTTTCTCTACAAATTTAGGATGTGCATACAAATCTTTCTTATTAATGCTTCCCTGCTTTACAATTTGATCAAGAGTTTCATTCATTTGATTCTTATATGTGGTCTCAATCTCCTCACGAATCAGTTTCAATGTATAGCCATCCGCAATTGACTGATTATAGTAATATTTATGTATATAATTGCCAAATACATCTTTCGTATTATATCCTTCACCTATAAGAGGCGTACCTGTCAGCGCAATCTGTACTGCATTTCTATCTGATGCCATAAGATTAGCCAAAAATGAACCTACTGGATTATAACTTCGATGTGCCTCATCGAGGAAGTACACTCTTTGCACCTCCACATTATAATCAGATGGTTTAGTCACGGATTCTTTTGAGAACTTCTGAATGTTGATTACGGTCATCGTCACCTTACCACTGGCATTAGATTCCCCAGGGAGCGTAATGTCTGTAACAAATTCGTCCTTATCTTTAATCAATTTTACTTTTAGTCCCCTTGCTTCAAATTCGTTCTTTGCTTGTTCCGCTAAATCTAAACGATCAACAATAAAATAAAATTTTGCAATTTTCCCCTCTTCTTTACTAAAATAATCTGTCAAGAATCGCACATTTGAATATGCAAGAGCAGTTTTTCCACTACCTTGTGTATGCCAAATGACACCTTTTCTAATCCCTTCACGCAATCTATCGCGTATTGCCAATGTTGCAAACAACTGCGGATAACGCATGATATGTTTTTCAATTTCTGTAATCCCGTCTTTATTGGTCGTTGTTTTGTAGCAAATACCATACTTCAATAAAAACAATAATCTTTCTTTTGTATATAACGATGTAATAATACGATTTGTCGGTGAATCTTCCGATAAAGAAGATATATACTCTGGAGTCCCTTTAATAGAAATTAGGTTGGTGTCACTTAATATAAAAGCTTCATTCTTGGGAACAATTGCCTTCATTTTTGCCCTTAATTTAATTTTCCCGCTCTCTGGCTCACGAAACTTGCTAAAAAACATTCTCCTATAACTGCTAGAAGCATAAAAAGCCCCCTGAATTGGCTCAATATCCGAATCATCATATTCGTTATTATTGGAAAATACCATAAACTGTGTAATTCCAACAAAGCGACGATATATCTTATTGCCAAATCTTTTCTCCATACGATTTCGTTCTGTCAAAATCCCCTCTCGATTGTTATGACGCTTAACTTCAATAAATGATAAAGGTATTCCATTAATTAAAACAACTATATCAGGGCGAAAACTGTCATCTCCATTTTCATATGGTAATTCAGTTACAACCGTATAGTCATTATTTGCTCCACCAACATCATCAAAATCAATCAGTTTAATTCCGTCAATACCTGATTGCAAAATCTGAAAAAATGATTTGCCCAAATCATCATTCCCTAATTTAATCTTAAGTTCCCCAATAATCTTTTTTGCGTCTGCAAGTATGAAATTTTTATGATTGATTCGATTAATCGCAGACAAAAATTGACTATAAAAGATATTAGTATCACCATCATAGTCTACGTTACGTTCTTTATCTTTAATTGACATATAGGTATATCCAAGTCTTGTAAAATGCACAAGTGCCGGTATCTTTACTCTGGAATCCTCTGGTCTTCCCATAAGTATTTCCCCCTCTAATCACGTCATTTATACAACGTATATCCTTCTTTTACTAAATACTATGCACTACCATATAGATGTTATTTTTAAGTAATACTCTTATTTTTAGTATATTCCTTTGTCAAAATAGTTCAATATAAAACAGTATGTTATTCACACTCAATTATTACTATTATTCTTCCATATATTTTTTCACCCGGTCAATATGATAAAGCGGAATATTCGTCATCCATTCCTGCTCTCTGTAATCCGACATTGACGTCCGGATCGCAATTTTCGGCTGATATTTTTCGCAGAACATCTTCAGGCTCTTCGCTCTGAGGTTTTCCTCCGCTTTTACCTCTATGGGAATTACGGATGTTTTCCCCTGCACCATGAAATCAATCTCTCCGGAAGAGTTTTCCGTGCTGTAATAATAGGGGATCACTCCCACTTCAGAGATCAACTGCTGGAGCACATACTGTTCTGTCAATGCTCCCTTAAATTCTGTAAATATCCGGTTTCCGTCGATAATCACCCTGGCATCCAGATCCGTCATGGCAATCAGCAATCCGATATCCAGCAGGTATATTTTAAATGCATCCAGATTCAGATAAGCTTTTAATGGTAACGCCGGTTTGCTCACACGATTTACTTTATGGATCAGTCCGCAATCCAAAAGCCACTGGATTGCCAGTTCAAAATCTTTTGCCCTGGCGCCCTCTCTCACCTGTCCGTAGATATATTTTTTATTTTCTTTTGCCAGCTGCATCGGAATGGAATCCCACACCAGGTTCAATCGGGGAACCAGAGAATTCTCCGCATGCTTGGAAAAATCCTGGCGGTAATAATTCAGCAGATCTTTCTGAATTTCTCTGACCCGCCCGAAATCTTTATCATTCACATAGGACTGGACCACTTCCGGCATACCACCGACATAATAGTACTCTCTCAGACGATCCTTGTATTTGGAAGCGAAGGTATTGATCATTTGCGTATCCCCGGACTGCAGAAGCTCTGCAAATCGTTCTTCTCCCAAGGCGCACAAAAATTCCTGGAAATTGAGCGGATACAGATCCATGAAGTCTACCTTGCCTACCGGGAAAGAGGTGCCCTTGTGCATCGCCACACCCAGCAGGGAACCGGCAGCTACAATGGCATATTCCGGAGCATTTTCGCAAAAATACTTTAAAGAGGATAGTGCCTTCGGTACTTCCTGGATTTCATCAAAAATAAGTAAGGTATCTTCACTTTTGACCGAAACACCTGTCTCCACGCTGATTGCCAGAAGAATCCTTTCTACATTGATCTCTCCATCAAACACCTGTTGCATACGGGGATTACTGTCAAAATTGACATACGCTGTTTTCTCAAAACAGCTTGCTCCGAATTCCTTCATAAGCCAGGTCTTTCCTACCTGCCTGGCTCCGCGAATGATCAACGGCTTCCGGTTCTTTTTTTCTTTCCATTCTTTTAATCGTTCCAATGCAAACCGTCGCATGTCTGCCTCCCTTGTACTATTCACAATAGTTATCTACTTCTACTCTATCCCAGTAAAATTGCCTTGTCAACAGAAATAAGTCCTTAAATTCGTATATATAATACACTTTTAAGGACTTATTTCTGTAATTTATTACATTTTTCAGGACGTAATTTCCGCTCTGCGCTACACTTTTCAGGACGTTACTTCAAAAAACGCCGCAACAACTTCTCTTTTTTCTCATCATACCTCTGATAGCGTATTGGCAGATCCATCCATGTCTTTTTGTCCACGATACTCCGATAATGGCTGAAGGTCTCGAATCCAGTGCGGCCGTGATACCCACCCATACCGCTCTCACCCACGCCGCCGAAGGGCATGGCGCTGGTGGCCAGGTGAATGATGGTGTCGTTGATGCAGCCGCCGCCAAAATGGCAGTGATCCAGGATCCGTCTCTGGGCTTTTTTATCTTCACTGAAAAAATACAATGCCAACGGATGAGGATGTTCCTCTACGCAGCGGATCGCCCAATCCACAAAATCCCCCGCGGCAGCTTGGCTTCCGGAAACCTCTCCGCTAAAATCATTTTGTACAATGCTTTTCTCTGTATCATACGCATTATAAGTCACCACCGGCAGGATCGGTCCGAAGATTTCTTCTCCCATCACGGCATCCGACCAGTCCACATCCGTCATCACCGTAGGCGCAATGCGCAACGTCTTCTCGTCATACTGTCCGCCGCAGACGGTCTTTTCTGCATCCATCAGCCCCAGCAGTCTGTGAAAATGCTTTTCGTTGATGATTTTTCCATAATCCGGATTTTGCAGGGGATCCGCACCAAACTGTCGGATGATTTCAGCCTGAATGGCTTCCACCAGCTGATCCCGGATCTGGCCATCGCACAAAATATAATCCGGTGCCACGCAGGTCTGCCCGCAATTCAGATATTTTCCGAACACGATCCGCCGGGCCGCCAGCGGGATCTTTGCCGTAGCATCCACGATGCAGGGGCTTTTCCCACCCAACTCCAACGTCACCGGGGTCAAATATTCCGCAGCGCTTCTAAGCACCTCCCGTCCCACGGTCTTGCCTCCAGTGAAAAATATCATATCAAACCGCTGCTGCAATAATGCCTGATTCTCCGTTCTGCCGCCGGTGATCACAGCCACGTATTCTATCGGAAAACATTCTTCCAGAATATTTTTCAGCACAGCTGCCGTCGCCGGAGCATAGGCACTGGGTTTTACCACTGCGGTATTCCCTGCGGCAATAGCATCGATCAACGGCTCCAGTGTCAATAGCACCGGATAATTCCATGGGCTCATGATCAGCACGGTGCCATAGGGTGACGGAGACCGGAAGCTCCTCGCCGCGAACTGCGATAACGGTGTCGGCACTCTCTTTTCCCGCATCAGCCCCCGCAGGTGCTTCTGCATCCAGGTCAGCTCCGACAGAGTCAATCCGATCTCGCACATATAGCTCTCCATCCGGCTTTTTCCCAGATCCTGTTGCAGTGCAGCATTCAGTTCCTCTTCATGGTGCTGCAGGGAGGCCTTTAATTTTCCCAGCTGTTCTGCCCGGAATTCCCGGGAAAGCGTCGCTCCTGTAGCAAAATATCCTCTTTGTCTGCGTAATATCGTTCGGATCTCCTGCTCTGTCATAGATGCCTCCTGATTTCATATCTTTATACTACATAGCATACCACATAATTATTCAGAATCACATTCGCCCTATTAATCATGTCAAATGTTCTTGCGAGTGCAAGCACTCGACGTACATATTGATCTGATTTGCATGCCTCTGAATAGTTACATACTACCCAATTTTGAGTTACGGTGCAACCGCTTCCCATCTCATCCTATACAATCGAGCAGGCTGGCTCCTACTCGATTTGTATACTTTGTACACCATCTCGCTTAAAAGCTCGATGATGTACATTCGCCAAAATGGGAGCCGTACCGTTTCCGATACCGCTCCCTGAAGTATTTCCCGTTATTTTCCTGCTTACACAAAATCTGTTTACAGGATTTCTTTCAGATATCTCTCTAACGCATCCTGCCAGGAGGGAAGCCTTACGAATCCGTTCTCTGTCAGCTTGGCTTTGCTCATGCGGCTGTTCTCCGGTCGCTTGGCTTTCGTCGGATACTCGGAAGCCGGTACAGGAGCCACATCCACTTTCATGCCAGCCTGACGGAATATCTCGCAGGCAAATTCATACCAGTTACAGATACCTTCGTTGGTAGCATGATAGATACCGTATTTATCCGTCAGGATCATATCCACCAGAAGCCTTGCCAGATCATAAGTATAGGTAGGAGATCCGAACTGGTCATTCACCACTGTGAGATGATCATGGGTCTTGCCCAGATTCAGCATGGTCTTGATGAAGTTCTTGCCGTTGACTCCGAATACCCAGGAGATTCTTACGATAAAATATTTCTCCAGTGTCTTCTGTACTGCCAGTTCTCCTTCGTATTTGGTCTGTCCGTATACATTCAGCGGATGACGCTCGTCCTCTGGCTCCCAGGGTCTGGTGCCCTCGCCGTCAAACACATAATCGGTACTGATATAGACCATCTTGCAGTCCAGCTTCTTGCAGACATTCGCAATGTTCTGTGTGCCGTCCGCATTGACCTTACGGCAGATTTCCACGTTATCCTCCGCTGCATCCACTGCGGTATAGGCTGCACAGTGTACCACAGCGTCCGGTGCCGCCTCTCCGATCACCTTTTCCACGCTGGCCGCATCTGTGATATCCATCTCCTGAATATCCACGCCGACAGCCTCAATTCCGCGCTTTGTCAACTCATTTACCACATCATATCCCAACTGGCCTTTTACGCCTGTTACCAAGACTTTCATAGATTGCCTTCCTTTTCTTTCCTATGCTTGTGGCGCAGGTCTCTGAACCGGCCACATACATGATTATAACATTCCCGGCAGACATCAGCAACGAAATACTTCACTTTTATAAATCTGGTGTAAAAAATCCGGGGATGATCCCCGGATCTTTCTGATTAAATTTAAACAGTCATATAGCTTTGCGCTGCCCGCCGGATATCCTCGACAATTCCTTCTGCCTTTTTATCCTCCAGTTCGGTTACCTGCTTTCTAAGTTTCCACCAGTTCCAGCCGGGATGCGCATTTTCCTGCAATTCTAT
>OKSB01003995.1_pt1 | contig 11064 bp, 7 predicted proteins | sample 1601171 | NCBI WGS metagenome assembly OKSB01 (sample SAMEA3541496, study PRJEB24748) | human gut metagenome | biome: human gut; feature: human-associated habitat; material: faeces | place: China | collected 2012 | reverse complement strand
TTCGGGCCGCGACTCGCGGTCGGCATCCGGGCATGCGTTCTCCGCGGTGCCGCCGATCAACGCGATCCTACGGCATCCCGAATCCAGCAGCGCCCCCACCGCGGTGCGTACGGCCTCCACGTTCGGCATCGTGACCCAATCGGCCAGTCCCTGCGTATCGTAATCGCCCACAATCACCAACGGATACGGCTGGTGCAGTATCGTGCGATCCGTGATCGGCGAGCCCATGAAGAAAATCCAGCCGTCCGCGGCCAGCTTCTTCGTCTCCGGGATCGCCTGCGCCAAGCCGCCGGCGCTGTTGTAGGTATCGGTGATCACCGCGTACCCGCGGGAACGTGCCGCCGCCACGATGCTGTCGGCGAGATAGGGCATGAACGGCTGGCAGAAATCGGTGATGGCCAGTCCGATGAGCTTCGTGCCGCCGGTTTTCATGGCGCGGGCGGACACGTTAACGCGGTATCCGAGGCGTTCGATGGCATCCTGGACACGCTGGCGCGTCTCCGGGCGCATACTGCCGGTGTTGTTCAGCACATTCGACACCGTTTTGATGGAGACGCCCGTCTCGCGCGCCACGTCGGTGATGGTCACCCGTTTCGCCACAGCACCCCTCTCGTCGCACCATCGGGCATGTTCCGCACGGTTCAGGCGGAACGCCCGTCTGATTCCAGCATAACGCGTTTTCCCCGGCCGGTCCGGTCCCTTCCGCCCGGCCCGGGAAGCAAGGGCCGTGCGATCCGTCCTTCTCCGGAACGGACCGCGCGGCCCATCGCGTCACTTGATGTGCAGGGCGGTCCAACTCACCGGCGGCAGGGAGACGCGGACCACGCCGGACTCGGCATCGTACATGGCCGACCCGTTGGCGTGCGGGGTCACACGGTTCTGGTCGTAGAGCGTATTCGCGGCGAACAGATCGTCGTCGTGCAGCGTCTGCGCCTCGACGGATGCCGGCTGCGCGCCGTCCTGCAGCCTGATCTCGAACTCGGCGGTCGCCTCGAGCGAACGGTTCACCGCAAACACGGCGAGCGAGCCGTCGGCGCAGCGCACGGCCACGGCGTTCACGCCGTCGACCTCGCCATAGCGCGGCGTATCCACGGTGCCGGCGGACAGCTTCGGCTCCAGCACGGTGCCGCCCTTGGCCAGGCGCGCGGTCACGGAGAACGGGTGGAACGTGGTCTGGCGCCAGGCCGGGCCGCCCGGCTCCGTCATGATCGGGGCGATGACATTGACCAGCTGCGCCAGGCTGGCGGCGCGCACGCGGTCGGCGTTCTTGAGCAGCGTGATCATCAGATCGCCGAACACCACGGCGTCGGCGGCGGTGTAGATGTCCTCCAGCAGACGCGGGGCCACCGGCCAGTTGCCGATGCCCTCGGGGGTCTTGCTCGGCTCCTCACCCTGGTACCAGACATTCCATTCATCGAACGAGATGTACACGTCGTGCGCGCTCTTCAGATGGGCCTTGGTGGCGTCGATGGTGGCGGCCACGTCCTTGATGAAGCCGTCCATATCCACGCCGGAGGCCAGGAAGCTGGCCATGTCGCGCGTGCCGTCCTCCTTGAAGAACGGCTGGTAGTAGGCGTGGCAGGAGACGAAGTTCACGTTCTCGTAGGTCTTCTCAAGAACGGTCTGCTCCCACTTGCCGAAGGTCGGCATGCCATGGGCGGAGGAGCCGCACACCACCAGTTCCACGTCCGGATCGATCTGGCGCATGCCGGCGGCCACGGAGGCGGCGAGCATGCCGTAGTCCTCGGCGGACTTGTGGCCGAGCTGCCACGGGCCGTCCATCTCGTTGCCCAGGCACCACATGCGGATATCGAACGGCTTGTCGGCGCCGTTGGCGCGGCGACGTTCCGACAGCTCGGTGCCGCCGGGCACGTTCGCGTACTCCAGCAGGTCCAGGGCCTCCTGCAGGCCGCGCGTGCCCAGGTTGACGGCCTCCATCAGCTCGTTGCCGCCGGTGGCCTCAAGCCATTCGGCCATCTCGTGCAGGCCGAATTCGTTGGTTTCGGTGGAATGCCAGGCCAGATCGAGTCGACGGGGACGTTCCTGCTTGGGGCCGATGCCGTCCTCCCAGCGGTAGCCGGACACGAAGTTGCCGCCCGGGTAGCGGATGGTGGTGGCGCCGAGTTCCTTGACCAGGTCGATGACGTCCTTGCGGAAGCCGTGCTCGTCGGCGGTCGGGTGGTCGGGCTCGTAGATGCCGGTGTACACGCAACGGCCAAGGTGCTCGACGAACGAACCGAACAGACGATTGTTGACCGGAGCGACCTCAAAATCGTCATCGACGACGAGACGTGCGGTCAGATGGTCCTGCTGGGGCATGGGATTCCTTTCTACATATCTGCATGCACTCTGCATACGTGACACGTATCCATACAACGATGTACCGCGGAGGCGCGGGCGACCGGGGACATCCGTGTGACAGCCACCAGTGTAGTACAGCCTTGTACTGACTGCCGGAAGGCGTGGCGCAGAGACGGCTGAGACCTTTTGGCGCACCACTGCAGCAAAAAAGATCCCAAGAAGTCGAATTACAGTCCCATCCGACGCATAGCCACCGTGAACATACGGCAAAAGGCATCAACCACGTCACCCGTCCACCCGCTACATTCACAAGCAGTACCGCCCACTCTGCATCATTCGCATATGCAAAGGCCGCGAACCGTACGATGACGGTTCGCGGCCCCCTGACATGCCATTAGGCCACCCGGCTCGCACCGGCTGTTCGGCCTGCCGGCTCAGCCCTCGCGCTTGGGCGCCTGGCTGGCCACGCGGGTCAGGCGCGGCGGGCGGCGCGTGGACACGAACAGTGGCTGCACCTCGACCAGCGGGTTGTACGGCGCCAGGCCGAACCACTTGACCGGGGAACCGGCCACGCGGCGGATCGCGTACTTGATCTGCAGCGAGAGGGCGCCACGGCCGGAGACCTTCGACTCGGGCATCAGCGCCTTGTGGATCACCACGTAGCGGATGGTGCCGATGCCGGGATCGGCGTCAAGCTTCGGGTAGATCGACTGCTGGTTCGACAGCTCGCCGGTCTTCTCCAGATCGTGCATGATCTGATGCAGGTAGGCCGGGATGGACTGCGAGACCTTGAAGCCGAGGCGGATGCGCACACGGAACAGGTAGTCGGTACCGAAGCTCTCGACCGAATACTCACGGGTGAACGGCTCGTCGGTGGTCTCGACGGCCACCGCCCACCATGCGCGGGCGCGCTTGGGGTGGTCGGCGAAGATCGAGAAGAAGATGTCCGTATCGAGACGCTTCAGGTCCGGATCGCTGGTCAGGTAGACGATGTTGTCCGCGAACCGGTGGATGCGGCTATCGCCGTGCAGCTTGTCCAGCGCGGGGAGGAAGTCCTTCGGCATCATGTGCCGACGCTGCGAGCGCTCCAGCTTGGTGCCCTCGTTCCACGTGTACATGATCATGAGGATCGCCAGCGTGAGCAGCAGCGTGAACCAGCCGCCGTGCAGGAACTTGGCCATCGAGGCGGCGAAGAACAGGACCTGGATCGCCAGGAACACGATGGTGAACACAACGGTGCCGAACTTGTTGCTGCGGTGCCACAGGTAGATGCCCAGCAGGATCGTGGTGGTGATCATCGTGATGGTCAGTGCCAAGCCGTAGGCCGCCGAGATATGTTCCGAATCGCGGAACAGCAGCAGCACGGCCAGCGTGGCCACGCACAGCACCACGTTGATGACCGGAATGTACAGCTGGCCGCGGGTACGGGCAGGGTAACGGACCTGCAGATGCGGCATCCAGTTGAGGCCGGTGGCCTCGGAGACCATGGTGAACGCGCCCGTAATCAGCGCCTGGGAGGCGATGATGCCGGCGGTGACCGACAGCACGACGGCCACATAGCGCACGTTCGGATCCATCATCTGGAAGAACGGGTTGATCCCCTCGGCGTCGGCCAGTTCGGGGTTGTTCTGGTTGCGCAGCATCCACGCGCCCTGGCCGAAGTAGTTGAGCACCAGCGCCACCTTGATGAACGGCCAGGTGAAGTAGATGTTGCCGCGGCCCACGTGGCCCATATCCGAGTACAGCGCCTCGGCGCCGGTGGTCGAAAGGAACACGGTGCCCATCAGCGCCAGACCGGTGGCGTTATTCGGACTGAACAGGAACTTGATGCCGTAGTACGGGTTGAGTGCGGCGAGCACGGACCAGTCGTTGCCGATGGCTACCACGCCGACGATCGCCAGGAACGCGAACCAGACCATCACCACCGAGCCGAAGACCTTGCCGATCGATTCGGTGCCGCGCGACTGCACGGCGAACAGGATCACGATGATCACCGCGGTGATCATCATCGTCAGATCCTTGTTCTCGGTGAACAGATGCTCCAACGCCGGCAGCGTCTTCAGGCCTTCGACGGCGGACGAGATCGACACGGCCGGCGTCAGCACCGAGTCCGCCAGGAAGGCCGCGCCGCCGAGCATGGCCGGTATGACGAGCCATGCGCCGTATTTGCGAATCAACGAGTACAGAGCAAAGATGATTCTGCAGAAACGGACATCCAAACATCCCAATTCACATCACACATGACCGATTCTCCAGAATCGGACACACAGAACACATTTTTCGGAACTCAGACGTCCGATTCGGCAGAATCGGACACATGTGCACAAGTCGAATGATGAGCACGACTATCGACGGGCGTTCGCCGGTTGTGGACGCCGCTGAAATCGATGCGATCCACACCGGGCACACGCATGAAGACGCACAGTATCAACGCGTGGTATCGCCTGGCACCAGTGTCATGGGAATAAGCACGTTCGGCTCGAACGGCTTGGGGATGTTCTTGCGTGAAGCGTTAGCCGCGGCCACTTCCTCATTGGCAATCGCCTGCACGATATGGTCGGCCGCCGACTGTGCGATCGCCGAGAAATCCTGCGCGACCGCGGTCAGCTTCATGCCGGCCAAATCAGTCAAATACGTACCATCGTAGGCAACGATCTGCAGCTCGTCAGGAATGGAAATTCCACGGCCCAACGCTTCGCGCACGCAGAACGATGCACCAATATCGGAACTGACCACGGCATCGACGCCGTCGGTCGTCACCTTGTCGAGCGCATTGCTGACCGCACGATGATAGCCGGCAAAATCCATCACTTCGCCAGCTTCAACATACTCGTATTTCACGCCTGCGGAGGTCAATTCCTGTTCCAACGTGAGGTAGTAGCGCACCGTCGGGAACGTGGTCTTTCCCAAATCGAACGGTCCTTCCTCGACTTCTCCGCGCGCAGCCAAATCGAAGAATTGATCTCGCGGACCGCCAATCATCACCACATGTTTGGCACCATTGCGGATCAGCATCTGCGCAATCAATCGCCCACCCTGCTCGTGGTCGGATCCGATTGACGAAATACCGTCTCCAAGCACACGGTCGAACGCGACGATCGGGCGATGAATCGACGTCCAATAATCGCCGGGATGCGAAGTGTGCGCACACATGACGATGCCGTCCATCATGTGCCGACGCAACATGTCGACATACTGGATTTCGCCATCCGCCTCATCTGCGGTAGAGCACAGCATAGTGCGTAATCCTTGCGCGGCGAGCGCATGCTGCAGATGTGCGGTAAACGTCGCAAAGAACGGGTGGCGGATGGTGGGCACGATGACGCCGACCAGATTCGTGCAATCATGATACAGATTGCGGGCAAGCTCGTTCGGCACATAATTGAGGGCTTGCATGGCTTTGCGCACACGTTCGCGCATGTCATCAGACACGTACCCGTTGCCGTTCACCACCAGCGAGACGGTGCTCAGAGACACCCCGGCCTTCTTCGCCACATCGCGCATGCCGACCATGATCGCACCTTCCCCGTTATCACTGTTCTATCGTTGTATGCTCACGTGCTTACCACGAAATATTACATTCATTTACATTCTCTCGAACCTGTTCGACAGTCCGGCAACGAAATACAGCTTCTTAGTGTCGACTCCCGCGGAGGCGAAGGCCTTCAGCAGCGGCTTGGTCTGGTCGAATGCAATCACCAGCGTTGCATCCGGACTGGCGGCCTTGATGGCGGTTGCGCTCAGATTTCTTTCACGTTACTCAGCGACCGTCCGTGTAACGTGAAAATTACGCCGGATTGGCAAGCAGCGCAATGCCGAAACCGGCGGCCACACAAATGAGAGGCACCGCGACGGTTGCTATTCCATAGCCCAGAGCCAGCGTAAAACGACGCTGGCGAATCAATGAAACCACTTCGTTGAGCGCCGTGGAGAATGTTGAGAAACCACCGAGAAATCCGACAACGAACATCATGACCGTGTCCATATCCACCGATTGCGAATAGTAGGACATCATGGCGATGCCCGCGCATAGCGAGGCGACGCCGTTGATGACGAGCGTGGATAGCGGGAAGTTGCGATTCGTTCTTCGATTCTCGCGGTTCCAGCCTTGTTGAATTGACACGTCGAGCACGTAACGGGCCATGGCTCCCAGACCGCCGAACAGACAGATCATCCACATCATCAGCGCACCTCCCCGGTAGTCGGGTCGGCGACAAGCGAAATCTCCGCAGTGATCGGTTTGGGCTCGAAGCTGGGTGGAAGCGGGTTGGCCGGCTGCTGGATTGGCTGCGACTGCTGCTGGGGCTGCTGGATTGGTTGCGACTGCTGAATCGGCTCGGGCAGCTGCCCCAAGTCTGAAGTATCCGGCTCGCGCAACAACGGCTGCGATGACTGTGTCAGCTGAGGAACGACCAGCGGAGGAATCTGCGGAACGCGGCCTGTCTGCATAGGCTGGCTGGCGGTCGGCGGCACGGTTGGTGTTTCGACTCGCGGAACCTGTCCCGTCTGTGCAATCTGCTGGGCCGTCTGCGCGGCTTCCATTGCGGCCTGCGCGGCAGAACGCGCCACGTCGGCCACTTTCACATGGCGTACGCCCTGCGTGTCCGATTCGGCAGAATCGGACACGGAAACAGCTGAAAACGCACCCCGAACCCGCTTTCGAGTACTCCGTGACAGCAGTGCCTGCATCAGAACCACGCCGGCGGCGGCAGTGAGCAAACCGCCTGCAAAATTTCCCGCAAGATAGCCAAGCGCACTGGCGATATGCCGCTCGTGCAGACCTTCCATCGTTTCCAGCATCACGCCGGACATCGTCGAAAGCCCGCCGAGCAAGCCGAGCCCAACGCCACGGCTGACAACCTGCCGCACCCGGCGACGCAGCCACGAAGCGGTCGCCATGAATTCGGTCAGCATCGCGAACAGGAAGCAGGCGACCATATTCGACACAAACGTGCCCACAACGAATGGCGTCCCGCTGACCGACGGCAGGAGCATATCCAACGCATGCCGACAGCCGACTCCAACAAATCCACCGACGAACACCACAACATACATCAGTCCGTCGGCGAGCGGATTGAACCGCGCCTGCATACGTTTCATCGGCGCCAGGGGAATCGTAGGCGGATCCATGGTGTTAGCGGCGGGCGCGGTTGCACCAGCATGCATCACCTCAACAGTGTCGATTGCCTGCGTGATGGGATGTGAGTCCTCACCCGCAGTCACCACGTCTCCCGGCGATTGTTCTTGCGATTCCATTGCGCTCCCCCTGTACTGGCCTTCCGCGGACAGCGTTGTTCCGCCCATAGGCCGTGCAACAACGAGCTGGGCCGCGGTTGCCGCCTTCCTAACGCATATGAGTTTACACGGAGCGCCAACGTATGCACCCTGGATGTCCGATTCCGCAGATTCGTACATCCAGAGTCCAGCCGAATTCAGCCAGGCTCAGTCAAGCCGGGCATCACACAGCCGCCGCATCGCAGGTCGCACCTCGCGCTCCTCCTCGCCACTGAACAGCACCACCAGATAGTCGCCGGCACGCAGCCGTGTATCGCCGCGCGGCACGATCTCGCTTTCGCCGCGACGCAGGCCGATGATCAGGCACCCAGACGGCCAACGCACGTCACACACCCGCTTGCCGTCCGCAATCGCTCCCATTTCCAATGGCAGTTCCATAATGCCGCTGCCCACATGGCTTGCGATCGCCATCTGCATGCCTTGCGCGCGCACGTACCGCTCCAGCAACTCCCCATAAATCGGTTTGGTGCGCAGCAAATCGGACACCAACAGCGCGACGAAAGCGACGGCCGCGACCGGCAGCATGTGCGTCAACGTTCCAGACATCTCCACAGCCAACAGAATCGACGTGATCGGCGTTTTCACGGACGCGGCCAGCGTGCCCGTCATCACGCACACCGCAAACACCGCCACTGCGTCGGATGGCAGATCACCGAATCGATGCAACACTTCACCGCAGATGCCGCCGGCCAACGAACCGACCGCAAGAATCGGCATGAAAATACCGCCAGGCGCGCCTGAGCCGAAACTCGTGGATGTGAACAGCATCTTCGCCACGAACAGCAGACACAGCATTCCCAAGCCGACGCGCGCATGTTCGGCGGTATCAATCAGATTCGAGCCGCCGCCGAGCACATCGGGCAACCAGATGCCGACAGGCAACGCGATCGCAATCGCAATCATCGGGCGGCTCCATGCCGGCAGTTTGCCGTACAGCGTCTGGAAGCCAAGCAACGAGCGGTTCATCAGCGAACCAACCAAACCGGCCACCAATCCCAACGGAATCAGCCACACATACTCTTCCAACGACAGCTGACCGATATCACCGAAATCCAAAACCGGACGCAGACCGAAACAGTATTTTGAGACGAAATCGGCGGTCAGCGATGCGGCGGTGGCGCCCATCAGAATCGCAGGGGAAAAACTCCGATGCACCCCTTCCAAAGCGAACATCATGCCGGACAGCGGCGCGCTGAACGCGGCGGACAAGCCGGCCGCGGCACCGGCGGTGACCAGATAATGCTCCTGCATGTCCTCACGGCGGCGGCCGCGCAAACGGTGGGACACACACTGCGCGCCCGACGCACCAATCTGAATGGACGGCCCCTCACGGCCGAGCGACAGACCAAACAACGCGCCCAACAGTCCACCGACGAAACGGACTGGCAGAATCGTCTGCCAACGCATCTTCAAGCCGCATATCACCACGCCGTTGGTCTGCGGGATGCCGCTGCCACCAGCCATCGGCTCCTTGCCGACCATCCACGCGATTGCTAGCGCGGCCGCCACCGCGGCAACCGCCCACGGCGCAATCAGCCACGGGGTCTCGCGAATCCGCGCATATATCCAACGGGACGCATCCGTGCCGTATTCGATGCCGAGACGGTATACGACAACCAGCAATCCTGAAACCAGACCAATGACTATGCCGGCCGCCGCCATCTTCCACTTCAAGTGGTCGAATCGCGGAATCAGCCGGCGGATATCATGTGCCGCGTCGTTACCAGTCAAGCCGGGAAATTCGTTGCAGACGGTCAGTCGACCAGCGAATTGATCTGGATGACATGATCGCGCTGCGGACCGGTGCCGATCGCGGAGATACGGCAGCCGCTCAGCTCTTCCAAACGCTTGACGTAGGACTGGCAGGTGGCAGGCAGCTCGTCGAAGGAGTGGCAGTTGGAGATGTCTTCATCCCAGCCGGGCATGGTCTCGTAAATCGGCTTGGCGGCGGCGAAAGCGGCCTGATCGGTCGGCATATCGTCGTGACGTTCGCCGTCCACGTCGTAAGCCACGCAGATCGGAATCTCCTTCAGGCCGGTGAGCACGTCGAGCTTGGTGAGCACGATGTCGGTCAGGCCGTTGACCTGGGAGGCGTAACGGTTGACGACCGCATCGAACCAACCACAGCGACGCGGGCGGCCGGTGGTCACGCCGAATTCGCGCAGCCCCTTTTCGCTGCCCGCGATGCTCTGGAAGATCATGCCCGCGTTGGCGCCCTGCCGGATGGCTTCCATCTGCGTGGTGACGTGGGCCAGCACGCAGTTCTGGGTGGGGATCTGGTGGCGTTCGATGATCTCCCACAGGGCGTTGAGCATGGCCTTGGTGTTTTCCACGGTATCCGTCACCGGATTGATGCCGATGACCGCATCCCCCGCGCCGTAGGACAGCCCCTCGTACACCTGCGCCACGATGGACGGGATCTCGTCCCGCGTGTCGTTGGGCTGAAGCCGCGAGGAGAAATGCCCCGGCAGGCCTACGGTATTGTTGGAACGCACGACCACGGGCATTTTCTTCGCCGCGAAAATGAGATCGGCGTTGGACATGATCTTGGATACGGCGGCGGCCATTTCCGAAGTGAGGCCTTTGCGGACGCGCTCAATGGCGGCGGAAGAGGTACGCCCGTCCAGCAGAAATTCCCGGAATTCCCCGACCGACCAGTTCCTGATGCTCTCGTAGACCGGAGTATGCACGGCATCCTGAATGATGCGCGTCACGGCGTCGTCTTCATAAGGGACTACGGGATGTTCGCGCAGGTCGCCAAGCGTCAGCTCGCTGAGCACCTGCTTGGCGGCGACGCGTTCCTGCATGGACGAGGCGGCAACGCCCGCCAGCACATCGCCGGAGCGCAGTTCCCCCGCCTTGTTCAGCACGTCCCGCACCGAATCGAAGCGGTAGGTTTCGCCGAAAAGAGTCGTTTTCAGTTTCACAGCGTCCCTCAATAGGCTGTAGCTTGCATCATACGAAAGGAAGAAGCCTAGCCGCAGGAGGAATCGGCGTCAAGGCTACGGCATGTCAAACATTCCGTCTGCTCGGGTCCCATACCGTTTTTTCTTTTTCCGGACACGAAACCGTCACAAATTCGGAGTAGAGGACTCTTCATGTGCTTAAACCTGCGCGTTTCGTGCGGCGGCAAAAGGACACCCTAGCCATGTTTGCACGATGATACCGCATCCCTTCTCCCGGATTGGAAAGGCTCTTTCCGGAAAAAAAGTATGCCCATGAGGGATTGACAACTCGCCGGGTTCGCAGTAATTTTTGCGCACGTATTCTTTTTCACATTAAGCAACACCTTTTAAGGACCACATCATGTTCAACGCCTCTTCCCTTTCCTTTACCGCTTATCGCTGGTGGTGGCGCGTCATCGACGTGAGGGGGGGAGTGCGGCCTGTGTAAGGCCCGATCCGGCATTACTGTATCCGTTCGTACAGGCGCCATCCTCCCGAGGATGGCGCCTTTTTTTTGTACCCC